>Ga0068862_100001685_pt1 | contig 20022 bp, 14 predicted proteins | sample KBSSwiS52_FD_66598 | JGI IMG/M metagenome (GOLD analysis project Ga0068862, IMG submission 66598) | Switchgrass rhizosphere microbial communities from Kellogg Biological Station, Michigan, USA - KBS Switchgrass S5-2 | ecosystem: Host-associated > Plants > Roots > Rhizosphere > Soil ... | reverse complement strand
AGCTGACCGCGACTCAGCATCAGTCGATGCCTAACGCGACCCGATCGCCGCCGCGCGACCCGGAGGCGGTCGCCCGGGCGTCTTGGCCCACGGTCACAGATGCAGTCGTTCCTTGACGCCCCTGATGTGACCGGCAAGCGTCGTCCGATCCGCGGGGCGCGCACGGTTCGGGAGATAGCTGAGAATCTCGATCAGCTTCCCGTACGCCGCGGCGAGCTGTCCAAACGCCGTCGTCGCCTGCGCCGCGTCCAGCCCCCGCGTCAGCGTCGCGAGGTGTGGCGCGGAGATCTGAGCGGTCGGTTGTTGCACGTAGTGGAGCATGACGACGAAGAACGCGTGCTCTTCCGCCGCGAGTGTGAAGGCGATTCCCGGCGTCGCTACCGGAGTGCAGTGCATCCCCTGATCGGCATAGTACTTGTCGGCCGTGAACCGCGGCGCCCCGGCGGGCGGTGCGTAGATCTCGTGAAACGCGACTACCTGGTCTACATGATGCTCGTTCAAAAAGGGGACGTAGGTCCGCAACACGAACTCATCAAAACTGCGAATCAGATCACCTTCCGTCAGAATCGTGAGGGTATTGAGGGGCTTCGAGTCCGGCGAGGCGGCGGCATGCCCTTCGAGGAAGAACGGAATGCTGTGTCGATGCTGACTGAAGTACACGTAGTCGCGGAATTTCCCCTTCTTGATCTTCACGCGGTACGTCTTCGACGTCGGGTCATGCGGTTGTTTGTCCGTGACTGCCCACCGCTGCATCTGTGCCTGACGTTTAAGCGCATATATCTGGGCGCTGAGCGCCGCCTCCTGCTGCCTGACGTTGCTCACCTCTTGGGGCACCCGGGCCATCAGCGTGGAAAACCGTTGGAGCGCCGCCCGACGCTTGCCGGTCCGTGACGCCAGCGCCTGTGCGCTCGCGGCGGACGCGTTGTCGAGCGTGCGCATGACCGTTCCTCGCGCCGCGTCGATCTGCTGCACGCTTGCCCTGAGACTGGCGAGCGTGTTGGTGGTCACCTGACCTGGCCTGAGCTGCACATCGCTGTAGAATGCCACAACAGCAAGCGGGTCTGCACCGGCCGCGAACAGCGCGTCCTCTCCCAAAGTGCCGGTCAACACGGGCGGCGGGTAAGCCCGGCTGATCGCCGTCAACGCCGATGTCGCATTCGATCTCCACTCGGGGTCCTGCGCCTGGTCCATCTGGGGATACACGGACTGGAACGTCCCCATCTCCATGTGCAGGAAGTCGTCGAGCGAAGCGTACGTGCGACGGGAGCTACCTTCTGTCACGGTCACGGTAACGGAGTAGTCGTCGTTCGCGACGACCTCGACGATGACACCGCCCGCAATTACAAAGGTTCGGACCTTCGGCATGGGACTGGACCTCGCATCGAGGAACGGGTTGCGCCCTGCGAATCGGCACACGCAACATCTTGGCGTCGCAGATTTCCGGATGTAAGAGGACCAGGAGAGTCGTCCACCTTCCACACATTGCAGTGATCAACGTGAGCATCTTTTCCGCGAAACCGACGGCCAATCGCTCGCCTCGTGCGAGAGCCGCCCGTCGACAAGCCGTGTCGTACGGCTCATCGCTTGCCATTCTTACCCTCGTCGTCGCCGGCTGCGCTCGGCGGTCCTCCGGCGGCGCACCTGCGCCTGACCGCGGCTCGTACGACGTGGTCATCGAGAACGGCCGGATCGTCGACGGCACCGGCAATCCCTGGACCTACGGCGACGTCGGCATCCGCGGCGACCGGATCGTTGCCGTGACACAGCGCGGCGCACTGCGCGGCGCGTCAGCGAAGCAGCGGGTAGACGCGAAGGGCCACATCGTCGCGCCCGGCTTCATCGACATTCAGGGCCACTCGTGGGACGCGCTCCTGTGGCGCGATGGCCGGGTACTGAGCAAGGTCACGCAGGGCGTCACGAGCGAGATCCTCGGCGAAGCGACGACGCCGGCGCCCTCGAACGACCGGATCGACGCGCTGCAGGAGATCGCCGACATGCCGCCCGAGCGTGCGGCGCTGCAGCGCTCGTTCCGCGGCGAGCATGGCTTCGGTGCGTGGCTCGATGCGATGGGACGTCACAAGAATTCCGTGAACGTCGGCTCGTACCTGGGCGCCACGACCGTGCGCGCGTACGCGATGGGCCAGTCTCCCGGTCAGCCTAACGCGGCACAGCTGGACACGATGCGCGCCGTCGTTCGCAACGCCGTGCAGGATGGTGCGTTCGGGATCTCGTCGGCGCTGATCTATCCGCCGGGCTCGTACGCGGGCACGCCTGAGCTCATCGAGATGATGAAGGCGATGGCTCCCTACCACGGCGGGTACATCACCCACATGCGGTCGGAGGACGACTCGCTGTTCGAGGCGATCGACGAGGCGTTCCGCATCGCGAAGGAGGGCGGCGTTCGGCTCGACATCTACCACCTCAAGGCGTCGAACAAGCGCAACTGGGGCAAGGCCGCCGGCGCGGTCGCGAAGATCGACTCGGCGCGCGCGTCGGGGCTCGACGTCGGCGCGACGATGTACCCGTACCCGTTCTCCGGCAACAACCTCGGCGAGTGTTTCCCGGACTGGGCCGCCGAGGAGGGCAAGCTGCTCGACAACCTGAAGAACCCGACGACGCGCGAGCGGATCCTCAAGGAGATGGCGGACCCCGACGGCGCCCCGCTGTGTCAGCGCGAAGGGCCGACCGGCTACATGATCGCGGACTTCAAGAAGCCGGAGTACGCGAAGTACGAGGGCAAGCTCCTGAGCGACATCGCGGCCGACGTCGGCAAGCCGTGGCCCGAGACAGTCATCGAGCTGATCGTGAACGAGGGGCACGACCTGTCGAAGATCAACTTCACGATGTCCGAGGACAACGTGCGCATGCAGATCAAGTGGCCGTGGGTGGTGATCGGCACGGACGCGGGCGGTGTGGACCCCGACAGCACCAAGACGGTCGTGCATCCGCGCTCGTACGGCACGTACCCGCGGATTCTCGGGCGCTATGCGCGCGACGAGAAGCTGTTCACGGTGGAGGAGGCGGTGCGGAAGATGAGCGGCGCGGTCGCGACGCGCCTCGGGCTTCGCGATCGGGGGCTGCTGCGTGAGGGGATGTTCGCGGACGTCGTGGTGTTCGATGACAGGACGATCATCGATCTCGCGACGCCGGAAAAGCCGCACCAGCTGAGCCGCGGTGTGGAGCAGGTGTTCGTGAACGGCGTGCAGGTGCTGCGCGATGGCCAGCACACTGGCGCGACGCCCGGCCGCGTGCTGAAGGGCCCGGGCGCTCGGTAACCGGGGTCATTCCGAGCGAGCGCAGCGAGTCGAGGAATCCATGCTGTCCCGGCCGAGGGGCTGGCCCTCTACCGGTTGACTCCACCGATTCCTCACTTCGTTCGGAATGACAAAGACGCCTTGCGCTATGGCTCGTCGCCGCTCGGTCCGTAGATCTGCGGGACCGTCGACCCCATCGGCCGCAGGTACGTGGTGATCTGTCCCCGATGGTGCACGATGTCGAACAGGAAGCTCCAGGCCATCGGCGACGCGGGTCGCTCGCTGCCGAAGAACTCGAGCGTACCGTTCCACTTCGCGTCGGGCAGATTCTTCCACCGGTCCTCCATGCCCGCGCTCTGCTGCTCGTACGCCTCGAGCACCTCCTTCATCGTAGCGGGCATGGGCGGCGGCGCCCACTCCGCCTTTCCGCTCTCGAGCGCGTCGATGATCATCTTCTCTTCGCACACCATCTGCCACGCGATCTCGTGCGCGGTGCGCGACCTGGGATCCGGACGGTAGTCTGAGCCCTCCGGAATTCTCGCGAGCACGGTGCGCGTGGTGGTCGCTTCCTTGACCCAGAACTTCGTGAACAGCGATCTCTCGTTCATGGCGGTCTCCTGTGGGCCGACGAAATACCAGATCGGCTGAGCCATCGTCAAGGGGGTTGCCGCCGATCAGGACAAACCGGGACCTAACAAGCCGCGACTTCGGCAGGTCGAGCGTCAGCGTGAGGTGATATCACGTTAGGTACGAATTCCCCGCACCGCCCAGACGCGCGCGATGAGGTCGATCGAGCCGTCGGCAGCCGCCGGGAGTGTCGCGCGAAGCCGCTCGCGAAGCCCGGCCCGCCGCGACTCGCTCAGGCTCATGGCGTAGCCGGGTGCAGGCCCCTGCCCACCCAGGAACGGCGTCCAGAAGTCGTCGAAATCTCGAAATCGCGTTGGAACGTCGATCGCACGTGTCTCGACTGCGGTGTACCCGGCGCGGCGAAAGAGCGCGTCCAGTGCCGCGGGGTTGCAGTCGGGAAAGCGACGTGCCTCGTCGAGCGAGGAGGCTTCGGGATCGAGCGCAACCGCGGCATCCCAGAAGTGCCGAATGAGCTGCATGCGTTCGGCGTAGTCCCACACGTACGCGGCCGCCACGCCGCCCGCGCGAACGACTCTCGCGATCTCGGCAAGCGCGTCTTCCGGGCGCGGGATGAAGTTGAGCGCGAGCCCGGACACGGCGACATCGACGCTCCCCGTACGCTGCGGAAGCAATCGCGCGTCGGCCACGATGAACGCGGCACGCGGATCGGGCACGCGGCGGCGTGCGAACGCGATGTACGCCGGCGACGGGTCGACGGACTGGACGGCCGCAGGGTGCGCTTCTCTGGCAATGACGTCGGTCAGCGCGCCGGTGCCGCAGCCCACGTCGAGCCATCGTGCATCGCGCGGAATGCTGATCCATGCGAGGAACTCCTGCGCCACGAGCTGGCTCCACCGGCCGATGTACGGCTCGTATGCCTCACCGCTTGCCCATACATCCATGTCAGCTACCGGGCTTCTCATGAAAGTCGATGTTGTCGATGGGTAGACGGGACAACGGTCTAGCTGAGCGATCGGGCCGTTAATCTGGCCTACATCCCGGCTCGCCGGCGCCAGTTCCGATCCCGAACCGTACCCACCATTCGAGAAATTCAACGACGCCGACCCGTTGTGGCCACGCGTCGCGTGCGGTTGGCATCGGCGCGGATGAACTCGATCTCGACGCCGTCCGCGGGACGCATCACCTGCCTCACGAGTCGTCTCGAGACCTTGTCAATCCAGAAGGTGACAGGCAGATCCGCGAAGCTCGCATCGACTCGCCAGGCGTCGATGCCGCCGACCGACTCGGAGCCGGCCACGCGCGCGCTCACGGCAGTGAGCCCCTGCGCTCCCGAGAACGCCGGAATCGTGACGGCATAGCCGTCCGCGAGCGGCGACGCGCGGAGGATGAGATCGACGGACGCGCCGTTGAAGACGGAATCCGCCCCGCCCTCATCGATCGGCCGCCGCGGCTTCCCCAGCTCGGCCACGAATCCCGTGATGCGCCCGTTGGACCAGGTCAATGCGTCCCTGCTCCGGCCCGATGAGCGACTCGAGTATCGCGGCACGAGCCGCACCGCCTCGTCGATGACGGTGTCCAGGCTGGTGCCGAGAATGAGATCGATCGTTCGGTAGGCGCGTACCACCCGCAGCTCGCCACCGGACCGAACCGTGTCGATCGCATCGACGATCACGCCGGTCCTCCGTCGTTCGCCACCGCGCACGACGTGGACTTCGAGCGTGTCCACGCCGAGCCGAAGCGTGGTGTAGTCGGGCATGGGCGCCGAGCGCTGCGCGAGACCAGAAGACGCGGAGAGGGCGAGCGCGACCACAGCGAGGACTTCGACCAGGGCGAGACGTCTCATGGCGATCGGTCACGGCAGTATCCACGCCGCGCGGCGATCGAGGGTGTGCCGCCTTCGGACTACGGAGATGTGGATGTATCGGAGAACGAGGTGGGTGACGGTCACAGGGACATGCTGTTGCTGCCGGCGTTTACACCGCCGAGCGCCGCGCCGACGACCATGCCGCGAAGCGACTGCCTGATGCGGATTCGCCACATCCAGTACAGCAGGGTGACCAGTACGGCGAGCACGGGAAGCGCGAGGAGCGGCATGACGCGAATGGGCTTTGGGATCACATCAGCCTGGCCGATGAAGAACGACAGCGCGGCGATGAACAGCGCGAAGCTCATCCGCCACAGATGCCGCGCGAGCCGACGCGCGCCCGTGAGAGCTCCCGACCGCAGCATCCGGAGATCGCCCACGCTCGCGAGCAGGCCGACGACGCCGAACATGAAGAAGGGAAACGCCGGCATGCCGTTCCGTTCCCCGCCGTTGGCGACGGCTTCCAGCCCGAACGTTAGGCTGGTCAGACCGACGGCCAATGCCACGACCATGGCCGCGATGTGCAGCCCGCGCGCGCCGGTAGCAGGAGGGCGAACGGTGGTCAGCGACGTGGTCACCAGGTACGCCGTCAGCAACCCCGCCGGAACGTTGAGCGCCGGCGCCACGTTCCGTACCGCCGCAATGGTGAGCCCCGCGACGCTCATCGTGAGCATCGAACAGACGAATAGCATTCCGGCTCTGCGATGCAGCGCTGCGCCCTTCGGCGAGTACAGCGCGACGTAGCCGAACACGAGGCTCAGACTGCCCGCGAGGATGTGCACCACATAAGCGGGGCCCACGGATCCGTGTCCCTACGTCGAGCGCATGGTGATGGCGGGGTCGATGCGCGCCGCGCGCAGCGCCGGAATCCAGCACGCCATGATCCCGATCGCGGCCATCATGCCCGCCACGCCGATGAACGTGACCGGATCGTGCGGCGCCACACCGAAGAGCAGCCCGCGAATGACGCCCGCGGCGAAGAACGCCCCTCCGGCGCCTAACACGAGGCCGATCGCCAGCAGCACGCCTCCCTCTCGGAGAATCATCCGCTGCACACGGCCACTGTCGGCGCCGAGACTCATGCGGATGCCGATCTCGTTTGTGCGCGCACTCACCGAGAACGCCAGCACGCCCCCTATACCCACCGCCGCGATGATCACCGCCAGGATTCCGAACGACGAGACCAGGACGGCATTCAATCGCTGTGGCGCGACACTCTGGTCCTTGATCTGCCGCACCGTCAGCACGCTCTGAATCGGAGCCGCCGGTGCGATGCGACGCACGATGCGCGTCGCCGCGGCCGCCAGCTCGGCAGCGTTGCTGTCCGCGCGAATCACGACGACGCCCCCCAACGACAGCTCCTGGGCGAATGGCATGAACATCACCGCTCGGGGCGGTGCATCCTGCCCGCCATCCTGCGTATTGCCGACGATGCCGACTATCGTGCGCCACTCGGGGCTGATCGGACTGAATTTCAGAACCTCGCCCGTCCACGCGACGCGCTTCCCAATGGGGTCTTCACCCGGGAACCACCTGTCGGCGAGGGTCTGGTTGATGATCACGACCTTGCCGGCCCCGAAGCCGTCGGTAGCGCCGAACGCACGCCCCTTCACAAGCGGAATGCCGGCGGCACTGAAGTACTCGGGGTTCGCCGTCCGGAAGTCGGGACTCACGGCGGGCTCGCCAACGGGCAGCGCTTTGCCTTCCGCCTTCGCTTCGAATCGAGTCGACGAGCCGCGAAGCGGGACGCTGGAGCCGAGTCCAACCTCGGTGACGCCCGGCAGCGCGGCGATCTCGCGCCGCATCTGGTCGTAGCGAACCTTGGCCGCCGCGTCGGACTGCATGATCGCCCTGAACCACACGGCAGGATCGGTCCCGTTGCTGGGCCCTCCGCCTACCTGGAGCAACGGCACGTCTATCGCCAGCACTTCCTCCGTTCGGAGACCGGTGTTGACCTGCGAGAGCTCCATCATGGTGCGAGTGAGCAGCCCGGCGCCGGCAAGGAGCACCACCGACACCGCAACCTGCGCCACGACGAGTCCGCGCTGCAGACGGTGCTTCCGCAGGTCTCCGCTGATGCGCCGCATGCCCGCGGCGATGGCGGCCGCGAACGCACCTTCGCGCGGGAGCGACGCGATGAACGAGAGCGCCAGCGCCAGCGAGACCGATAGTGCGAGCGCGAAGCCGAGCACCACCACGTCGAGGTGAATTTCGTTCGCGCGCGGCGAGTACCGCTCGGCGAACGACGTGAGGAGCCTGACGCCGCCGACCGCGATCACGACGCCAACGGCGGCGCCCATGAGGGTCAGCAGGAGATTCTCCGCCAGCAGGAGTCGACGGAGCCGCCCGAGGCCGGCGCCGAGGGCCGCGCGCACCACCAGCTCGTGCTGCCGGCGCACGCCGCGCATGAGCGTCAGGTTCGCGACGTTGGCGGCAGAGATGATCATCACGAACGCCGCCGCGGCCATGAGCAGCCACAGGGTCAGCCGCGCACGCTCGCCTAACGCTTCCTTGAACGGGATGACCGCGACGCGATAGTGCGCGCCTGGATTGTACGCGTCCGTGTGCTCGCGCTGCATGCGCGCGTAGACCGCCGCCATCTCGGTTCTCGCCTGCTCCACCGCGGCGCCGGGCGCAAGGCGGGCGATCATTTCGGTCATGCGATGGCTGCGTCCCTCCACCATCAGCGCGCTCAGGTGGTGTGAGCTGATCACCATATTGGCGAGGGCCTCCATGCGATCCGGGAACCAGGGGGCAGGCTCCACCACGCCAATCACCGTCAGCGACATGCCGTCGAGTCGCACCTGTTTGCCGACGATGCTGGAATCCCCGCCGTAGCGCTTCATCCAGAAGTCGTGGGTCAGCACCATCACCGCGGGCACGCCAGGGCCATCGTCGCCGGGAGTCGTCAGGCGCCCGAGCACCGGCGAGAGACCCATGACCTCGAAGAAGTTGCCGGTGACGAGGCCGATGTCGATGCGCACGGGGTTGTTGTCCCCCTGCAGGGTGCCAAACCACGGCGAGTATTCGGCGATGCCGCCGAGCGATGGGGTCGCGGCGCGGAAATCACGGATCTCCGGCACGGAGAAGTTGATGTTCGCGCCGCCCGGGCCGTCCATCGATTGACGCAGGTACACGAGACGATCGCCGTCCCGGTGCGGCAGGGGCTTGAGGAGCACCGCGCGGACGACGCTGAAGATGGCCGTGTTGGCGCCGATGCCTAACGCCAGCGTGATCACGACCACGACGGTGAATGCCGGGCTGTGACGCAGCGCGCGGACCGCGTACCTGAGGTCGGACGCGACGCCTTCGAGCCACGGCAGCCCACGCCGGTCCCGGACCGCCTGGGCGGCGACCGTCAGACCGCCGGACGCGAGCAGCGCCTGGCGGCGCGCCTCATCCGGATTCATGCCACGCCGGATGTTCTCGGCCGTCTCCATGTCGAGGTGCGCCTGGAGCTCATCGCGGAGATCGTCATCCGCGTTGTGCCCGGTGAACAATCCGGCGATGCGCGCGAGCGCAGCACGAACGTATCTCATGGTGTCTCCCGCCGCGGTGTGAGAAAAGCGGCGATCAGATCGGCGGTCTCATTCCATTCGCGGGTTTCCCGCGCCAGCTGCTTCCGGCCGGCGGCGGTGAGCGAGTAGAACTTCGCGCGCCGATTGTTCTCGGACTGGCTCCACTCCGCCTTGATGAACCCCTCCTGTTCGAGCTTGAGGAGTGCGGGGTACAGCGTGCCGTAATTGAGCTTGAGGCGATGCCTGCTCGTCTCCTCGATGCGGCGTGCGACGCCGTACCCGTGAAGTGGACCGAGTCCCTCGAGGGTCTTCAGGATCATGAGGGCGAGCGTGCCCTGCTGCACATCCAGCTTGTCTGCCATGCGTCGTCCTATGGGATTCCAATACGAGAGTATTACAAAGATCATAATCCCGCAATACGACTGTCGACCGGGCGGCAGGCGGAGGCGGGACCGAGCTCGGCGCCACGTGCCGATGTACCCGTCGCCCTGCCGATGTACCCGTCGCCCTATGGGATGCCCATACGGGGCGGGCTGCCAGCTGGTTTCACGCCCGCCCGCCGGCTGGCGTGGCCATTGACTCGCTGCCCAAGTCCAGGCAGCGTGTCGCATGTACCTCGAGCACGACGTCGTCTGCCCTACCCTGGTCGGCCGGACCGCGGAGGTCACGGCCGCGCGTCAGGTCCTCGCCCGCGCGCGCGAGGGAACCGGCCGCGTTGCCCTGATCGTCGGCGAGGCCGGGGTCGGCAAGTCGCGGCTCCTCCGCGAGATGACGGACGACGCGCGCGCGGCGGGGTTCTTCGTGCTCTGGGGGGCCTGCTTCGAGGCGGGGCGCTCGATCCCGTACGCACCGCTGCTCGATCTCGTCCGGCTGTTCGCCACGTCGGCCTCACCGGCACTCGTCGGGCACGTCCTGGGTCCCGCCGCAAACGAGCTCGTCGCGATCTTTCCCGAGCTCCGACCGCTCCTTCCCGACGCCATCCCGAGCGCGACCGTCGACCCCGAGTCGGATCGGCGCCGGCTGTTTCACACGCTCGCCCAGTGCATCACGCTCGTCGCGCGGACGCAGCCCGTCCTCCTGGCCTTCGAGGACATCCACTGGAGTGACGACGCCACCCTGGAGCTGATCTTTCACCTCGCGCGCAGCCACGCGACGCAGCCGGTCGTCATCGCACTCACCTACCGAGCCGAGGAAGTCGAGCCGCGGCTCGCGCGGTTGATCGCGGACCTCGAGCGCGCACGCATGGTCACCGACCTTCCCGTCGAGCGACTCGGCCGCGCCGATGTCGTGACGATGCTCCAGGAGATCTTCGGTCCGAACGACACGCTCGGCGACGAGTTCGCGCACCTGCTGCATGGGCTGACGGAGGGAAATCCGTTTTTCGTCGAGGAGACCCTGAAGGCGCTGATCCTCGCCGGCGACCTCGTGCCCACGGCTAGCGGCGGGTGGCGCGCACGTCCGCTCGAGCGCGTGCGCGTCCCGAGAACCGCGGTCGAAGCCGTGCGGCGTCGGCTCGCCGCGCTCACGGTCCCGGCACGCTCGGTCGCATCGACGGCTGCCGTCGCCGGACGACGGTTCGATTTCGAGCTGCTGCAAACGCTCACGGGCCACGACGAGCGGGAGCTGCTCGCGCTCGTGAAGGAGCTCATCGGGGCGCAGCTGGTCGTCGAGGAGTCAGCGGAGCGGTTCGCGTTCCGTCACGCGCTCACCCGCGAAGCGATCTACGCCGAGCTGCTCGCGCGGGAGCGGCTGGCGCTGCACCGGGAAGTGGCTGCGGCGCTCGAGCGTCAGCACGCGGCGTCGCTCGATGCGTTCGTGGAGGCACTCGCGTACCACACGTGGGAAGCGGGCGACTGGGAGCGCGCCGCACGATACGCGGCGGCTGCGGCGCGGCACGCGCTCGCGCTGTCAGCGCCCCGCGAGGCCGTCGCGAACCTCGATCGCGCGTTTGCGGCATCGGACCGCGCAGGCGTCACACCGGGGGTGGATCTGCACGTGGCCCGCGGCCGCGCGAACGAGACGCTTGGCGAGTTCCAGCGGGCTCATGACGACTTTACCGCGGCCCTCGAGCGGACACGGGCCGGATCCGATGCCCGCGGCGAATGGGAGGCGCTGTATGCGTTAGGCATGCTGTGGTCGGCGCGGGATTATGCGCGTGCCGGCGAATATCGGCGGGAAGCCCTCGCAGTGGCGCGCGCCCTCGGCGACGAGCGGCTGGTGGCGCGCAGTCTGAACCGCGTGGGGAACTGGCACGTCAACCTGGAAGAGCCGCAGGCCGGCCTGCCCCACCACGAGGAGGCGCTCGCGATCTTCGAGCGTCTCGGGCACGAGCCGGGCGTCGCCGAAACCGTCGATCTCATCGCAATGGCGCACCACGTCAGTGGGCGGCAACGGACAGCGGCGGCGTACTACGAGCGATCGGTCGCGTTGTTCACGAAGTGCGGCGACCGCCGCGGGCTTGCCAACGCCCTCGGCCTGCTCACGCTGTGCGGCACGTCGTACCAGTCGTCGTCGACGACGCCAATCACGCGCCCGGCCGCGCTCGAGGAGCTTCGCACCCTGCGCTCGGTTCGGCTCGCTCGAGAGATCGGGTGGCGGGCAGGTGAGGCGTTCCTGCGCTTCACCACTGCCGACTCGCTCCTCGGGCGCGGAGAGTACGATCGCGCGATCCCGCTGGGCCGCGAGTCGCTGGCGCAGGCCGAGGAGATCGAGCATCTGGAGTGGACGGCCGGAGCGCTCCGGCTCCTCGGCGCCGTGTCGCTCGATCTGCTCGTGCCTGACACGGCGCGCGACCAACTCGAAGCAGCATACAAGATCGCCCTCCGCCTCGGCTCGCGCGTCTGGATACGCTGGGTCGCGGCGCCGCTCACGCTGGCGCGCGCGCGGATGGGGGATCTGCCGGGAGCGCTGGACGTGTGGACCAGCGCGGCGCGTGTCGCGGGGGAAGATCGATCGCTCGTCTCCGACAGCCCCGGCGCCACCGCGCGCACGCTCGGTGAGTGTCAGCTGTGGGCGGCCCGTGCGGAGCTCGCGTTGGTGGAAGGGAGGCCGGAGCTGGCGCTCGAGATCGTGGATGCACGCCTCGAGTCCGAGCGCGCAGCGAACCCCGACAGTGCCTTGGGTGTGCCGCGGCTCTCGCTGATCCGTGCCGACGCGCTCACGACGCTCGGGCGGTATGACGAGGCCGAGCGGACGCTGGACAGGGCGCGCGAGGAAGCGACGGCGCAGGAGGCGCACCCGCTGCTGTGGAGGATCGAGTTGGCGGTCGGTCACGTCCACCGACTGCAGCGTCGGCGGCTCGAGGCACGCCGCGCGTTCGATGCGGCGCGGGCACTGGCCGACGAGCTCGCGGCCCTGGTCCCGGACGAGACCCTGCGCGCACGCTTCGTCGAGAAGCTGGGTGTGGCCATCCCCTCGACGCCGGCCCCGACCCCGGCGCGCGCCGCGAAGGAGGCGTTAGGCGGCCTGACTCGCCGCGAGCGGGACGTGGCCGAGCTGGTGGCGCAGGGCAAGGCGAACCGGGCGATCGGCCGGGACCTCGGGATCGGCGAGCGGACGGTGGAGGGCTACGTCGCCAGCGCGCTGGCGAAGCTCGGGTTCGCCTCGCGAACGCAGCTCGCGGCCTGGGCCGTGGAGAAGGGCCTCACCCGTGCGCCGACCGCGGGTCGCCGGTAGCCCCGGAATTGGGGTCGGACTAAGTCTGACCCCAATTCCCGGCTCCAATTCCCGGCTCGGGCTTCTGCTCGGAAGGACGAGCGCTCCGCGGATTCCCCCGTACCGCGGATGAAACTCCGCGTGGTTTCCACGCTGTAGCCCCTCACCGTCCGCGGTATCCTGCCCCCGCGTTCAAAAGCCCGGCACAACCGTCGGGCACAGGCAAGCACCTGCTGGTCACGACGCGCTCACCGACCCGGTGGCTCGATTTCGACGCGTGCTGCGCCTACTGGATATCAACCCATTCGATCGGGGCACCACCACCATGACACCCACCGTCTATCAGAGCGCGGTTGCCGACACCGCGCCGAATCCAACCCTCGTTGCCGACCCCATCACCGAGCGCATCCGCGCGGTCTGGACGTCGGGCGACTTCGGGCGCATCGCGAAAAGCATCGAGCGCGGCGCCGGGGAGTTCATCACTCGACTCGGGTTGAAGCCGGGTGAGGAGGTGCTCGACGTTGCCTGCGGCACCGGCAATCTCACCCTTCCGGCGGCGCGCGTCGGCGCCTCGGTGACCGGGCTCGACATCGCGCCCAACCTGATCGCGCAGGCGCAGAGGCGCGCGGTTCGCGAGCGGCTGTCCATCGCCTTCGATCTCGGCGACGCCGAGGAGCTGCCGTACTCGAGTGGGTCGTTTCAGACCGTCGTGACGATGTTCGGGGCAATGTTCGCCGGGCGCCCGGAGCGCGCCGCGGCGGAGCTGCTTCGCGTCACCGCAGCCGGCGGCCGGATCGCCATGGCGAACTGGACGCCCGGCGGATTCATCGGCGAGATGCTGAGAACGACCGCCGCCTACGCGCCGGCGCCGACGGCGCTTCCATCGCCGCTGCTCTGGGGCACCGAAGACGCCGTCCGCGCGCGACTCGGCGCTGGCGCGGCATCGCTGACGTTCACCCGCCGCCTCATCGCGTTCGAATTCCCGTTCGGACCCGAGCAGGTGGTGAACGAGTTCCGTCTGTGGTACGGGCCGACGCTTCGCGCGTTCGCATCGCTGGATGAGGCGAATCGCGAGGGACTGCGGCGCGACCTGGAGCAGCTGTGGACGGAGCACAACCGCGCGACGGACGGAACGACGCGCGTGCAGTCCGAATACCTCGAAGTCGTTGCCGTCGTACCGTGAACACCCCCTACCTAACGTCTGGAGCATATCCGACCATGTCGACTACCCGCACTCTCGCCCGTCGCGCCGCCATCGCGGCCTCGCTGACCGTCGTCGCCACCACCGGCGCCCTCGCCTCGCGCATTCGCGCGGCCGATGCGCATCCCGCCGCGTCCTCCGGGCCGATCGAGCCGAGCAACCGCTGGCTCGAGGGGCTCAAGGCGAAGCATCGCCAGTTCTTCGACGCCCCCGCGCCGGGCGGCGGCATCCCGCTCGTGCACGTGATGAACTACTACGACACGTACAACAAGGCGTTCGGCGTGAAGGACGCGGACATCGACGCCGTGCTCACGTTCTACGGCTCCACGACGTTCCACGGCCTGAGCGACGCCGTGTGGGCGAAGTACGCGCTCGGCGAGTTCCTCGAGATCGTCGACCCGGCTACGGGCAAGCCGGCGACAGCCAATCCGTGGCGGAGCGCCCCGGTCATCCTCGGCATGACGTTGCCGGCCGCAAGCGTCGAGTCGCTGCAGAAGCGTGGTGCGACCTTCATCCTGTGCAACAACGCGCTGCAGATCTTCTCGGGGCTGCTGGCGCAGAAGCGCGGCCTGGATCCGAAGGTCGTGTACGAGGACCTGAAGGCGAACATCCTGCCAGGCGTCGAGTTGGTCCCGGGGATGGTCATCGCCGTCGAGCAGGCCCAGCGCGCGGGCCTGTCGTACCACCGGCAGTAGATCGGTACTGCTGGGGTCAGAGTCCAAGGGCATCGTTTGAATGCGCCGACGCATTCAAACGATGCCCTTGGACTCTGACCCCAGTGTGCCTACGCCCGTTCCGATGAGATCGACAGCTTGTACCCATCCGGGTCGACGAGCCGGAACGTGCGCACACCCCAAGGCATGTCGGCGGGTTCCGTTGCCAGCGTGCCGCCGTTGGCCTTAATGCGGTTCGCGACATCGTCGACGCTCTGTGCCGTCGTGAACTGCACCGAGAATCCTTCGCCCTTCGCGCGGTCCCACCCCCGACCGCCGTCATCCTGATTGAGAAGGATCCGGATCGCGCCGGCCTTGAGCGCCACGGCCCGTAACGTCCCGTCGCGCTCGTACTGCTGGTCGACGGTGAGGCCCACGACATCACGGTACCAGGCGACGCTTTTCTGCAGGTCCTTGGCGGTCAGGGACACGCTGATGGCACGAGCACGGAACGATTCGGGCTGAGCGCGTTGCTTCATGGGTGTGTAATTGGGTTGTCGGGTTGTCGGGCAGCGACGCGCCGCCGAGTCCGGGAATGTATACGACAATGGTCGACGCGCGCATCAGCCCTCCCCCCACGTCGGGCATCAACGACGAAGAGGGCCGGATTGGCCGGAAACAACGGATCGGACGGATCGCTCCGTGATTCGCACGCATCCGAAGCACAACGGGCCGGAAAAAATTTAGGAACGACCTCGGGAGGCATTGGGTTGCCGAGGTCGTTCCCATTAGCAACCCGTGCGGTTGCCAAGCGTCCCGGCCGCGATCGATCCGTCAAATCCGTTTTTTTCGGCCAATCCGGCCCTCTTCGTCGTTGATGCCCGACGCGAGCGCTGATGCCCGCCCGCTTCACGACCGACGGAAAACACCTAACGACGATCCCCATCGGGTTCGCCGGGCTGCCTGTGACTCCAGGGCCGCAAGCGCAGTTAGTACGGTAGTGGCCGGTCACCGCCAGCCAGTTCGCGAACGGGGCATCCCGCACCCTTCGGCCTTCCGATCGTACCCGATGGCTGCTCGAGACGAAGTCCCCCTGCACGGTTCCAGGTCAGCCGCGCGCCTCGACGCCGTCGGGCTCGACCTCAAGTACGCGCTACGCTCGCTCGGGCGCTCCCGCGCGTTCAGCGTCGTTGCCGTGCTCACGCTGGCGCTGGGCGTCGCGTTCGTCACCGCGATGTTCAGTGTCGTGGACACCGTGCTGCTGCGGGGCCTGCCGTACCGGTCGCCCGGCTCGCTGCAAACGGTCTACGAGCGCAGCGACGATGGGAAGCTTCGCGTTCCCTCCTACCCGACGTTCGAGGACTGGCGGACCTCCGCTGCCTCGGTGTCGGCCGCCATCGAGGGACTCGCGTTCATCCGCGGCGACGGCGTGTTGGTGCCTGGCAAGGACGGCCCCGAAACGAAGATCTCCGCCTACGTCACCCCCGGATTCTTCTCGCTCCTCGGCACGCGTCCGCTGCTGGGGCGCACGTTCGCGCCCGACGAGGAGCGGATGGGCGCGCCACCGGTTGCGGTCATCTCGTTCGAGCTGTTCATGAGCCAGTACGGCGGCGACCCGGCGACGCTCGGCAAGCTCATCCCGATCGACAGCATTCCCACGACGATCATCGGCGTGATGCCGCGCGGCTTCGCGTACCCGAATTTCGCCGGCGCGCCCGGGTGGTTCCCGCCGTCGTTCTGGCAGCCCATCGCCGTGTTCCAGGCCAGCAACAAGGCGCTCACGCTTCGCGGCCTTCACGTCGACAGCCGAGCGCTCATGCGGTTGCGGGCGGGCGTCGATTCGACGCGCGCGAATGCCGCCATGCGCACCATTCAGCTGCGGCTCGCATCCGACTATCCGGCAGAGCAGGCGCACTGGACCTCGGTCACGTTCCAACCGATGAGCGACGAGCTGTTCGGTGAGCTCAAGTCCACGCTCATGCTCATTTCCGGCGCCATCGGACTCGTGCTGCTCCTCGCGTGCGCGAACATCGCGAATCTGTTTCTCGTCCGCGCGGGCGCACGCGCGCGGGAGCTGGCGCTGCGTTCGGTGCTGGGCGCCGGCCGATGGACGATCGCTCGGCTGCTGACCACGGAGATCGTCGTCGTGACTGTCATTGCGGGCGTGGTCGGGGCCATGGGCGCCTTCGCGCTTGTCGGCTTCGTCCGGCAGTTCACAGCCAACCGTCTTCCGTTCGCGACCGACATGGCGGTCGACGGGCGCGCGCTCGCATTCGCGTTAGGCGCCACGACAGTCACCGCGCTGCTGGTCGGCGTCCTGCCAGCCCTCCACGCCAGCCGAACGGCCGGGCGGCTCATGGACCGGCTGCGGAGCGGTGCGACGGCAGCCATCGGCAGCGCCACCGAGCGGCGGACGCGCAACGCGCTCGTGTCGCTGCAGTTCGCGCTTGCGTTCACGCTCCTCCTCGGCGCCGGCCTCCTCATCCAGAGCGTCCGCCACGTGCTGTCGGCCTCGTTAGGCTACGATGCCACGAACCTCGTCCACTTCGACATCGCTCCGTCGCCCAGCAAGTACGGGGCGCCGGCGGATGCCGCGGCGCTCTATCGGCGTGTTCTCGACGCGCTCCACGCGGTTCCGGGGGTGGAGGTCGCTGCCGCTGCCGGCGGTGCGCTCATCCCGACGAAGGTGGAGTCCGTGGGTCAGCAGACCGACGGGCCGCCGCTCCTTGCACTCTACCACCCCGTATCGGCCGAGTACCTCAAGGTCCTGCGATTCCCGGTCGTGGCCGGACGCTGGTTCACCGACGAGGACATGCGGTCGCCGAATGGGTTCGTGATCAACCAGAGCCTCGCGAAACGGCTATGGCCGAACGAGACCGCGATCGGCAAACAGATCACGACGTACCGTGCGTCGCAGGCGCGGGCCGACTTCGGCCAACCCATCACGCTTCCGGTCATCGGCGTCGTGGGCGACATGCGGCAGTTCGGCCGCGAGACCAATCCGGATCCCGAGATCTTCCTGCCGTACACGCTCGAGGTCTGGCCATGGATGAACTTTGTCCTGCGCGCACAGAATCCGTTGCGCGTGCTCCCGAACGTCGAGAGCGCCGTGCGGAGCGTCGACCCCGCCATGAACCTTCGCGGGAAGCCGAGCGTCGCGCAGACCGGCGTGACATCGACGCGGCGATTCGTGACGTCGCTGCTCAGCGGCTTCGCGGTGAGCGCGCTGCTCCTCGCGGCGACGGGCCTGTACGGCATCATCGCCTATGGCGTGGTGCAGCGCACGCGCGAGGTCGGGATTCGCATTGCGTTAGGCGCGACACCGCGGAGCATCGTCGGCCTCGTGCTCCGGGACGGTGCGCGCTACGCGATCGCGGGTGCGCTGCTCGGCCTGTTCGGCGCCTTCGCGACGACGCGGCTGCTGCAGTCGATGTTGTTCGAGACGACCGCGACCGATCCGGCGACGTTCGTCGCGGTACCACTGGTGCTGGCGGCGGTGGCGTTGGCGGCGAGCTATCTCCCGGCGCGCCGGGCAGCGCGAACCGACCCGCTGGTCGCGATTCGGGCCGATTGAGTCGTTGCCGTTCTCGCTGAAAGCCCTCGGTCGGGACGATCTGCAACGACCTGACGCGGATGACGCGGATGACGCGGACGCGCTCCGAGCCGCGCGAAGACCTGACGACCCGCAGCCGACGCATCGGTCTTTCTTGTTCAACGGCCTCGGGACGTGTTGTCATTCCGAGCAAAGCGAGGAACCTGCTGTCGGAGTCGAGGGAGCACACCCTCTACCGGGAGACCAAGATTCCTCGCGTTCGCTCGGAATGACCAAGCGTCCCGGGGCCGTTTCCAAGAAGAACCGCGGCCGGACAGGGCGCGACGCCAGCCGTTGATGGCCCCGGAGCGCGTCCGCGTCATCCGCGTAATCCGCGTCAGGTCGTTGCCGTTGTCGTTGCCGTTCCCGTGACCGCCCTCGCATAACCTCGGCGACGAGTTGCGCGCGGGTCATTACCTCGAGGTCATCGTCCAACGGTCTTCCGGGTCTTGCCACGCGCGCGAGGGCGCGCGGGCGTGCGCGCCTTCGTCCGACTACCGACGCGACTCGCCTTGCGCGACTGCGACGCCGCTTCGACCAATCGCCAGAATTGTCCCTCGCCGATCACCTTCACCACGTGCCCACGCGCCGCGAGCCGGCGGATCTCCATCAACTTCAACCCGCCCACTGTCCCGGCGATCTGCAGCGCGTTAGGCCGGCCTCGGACCAGCACATCCGTCGACTGACCCGGCTTCGACTGCACGATGGCGCCGGCCTTTCTCGCCGCGGCGATCGCGTCGCTGCGCGGTCGGCTGAGAAATCCGGTGAAGGAGAGTCGCTTGCCGGCGAGGCTCGCGATGCGAGCCCCGCGCGGTTCCGTCGGGCGCAGGCGGAGCGCCGCGATCAGCTCGCCCGCGGCCTCGTACCGCTTGCCGCGCGCGCCAAGGCAGCGGTGGATGACCTCCTTGAGCTGATCGCTGCAGGGAAGGCCGCGGACATCACGACTCCGCATCGGCTTCGTGATGTCGCCGCGCAGCAGCATCGCCGCGATCTGACCAACCTGGTAGATGTCGTCGCGCTGCTGCCAGCGACGAATCTTTCCCCACGCGATCTCCGTCGGCGCGTTGAACACGTTGAACGCGTCGGCGGTCACGCCACGCCGGCTGAGCTGGTGCGTCGCGATGCCGAAGTCACCGAGCTTGAGCTGCTCGTCCGCGCACACGAAGACGTTGAACGGCGTCAGGTCTCGATGCAGCGCCTGCCCGCGGTGCAGCGCATCGAGCGCTCGGAGTATGGCCGCGATCTCGCGGCGCACGATCCGCTCGGGCTGCGCGCCCTTGCGCGCGAGCCAGGTGCCGAGGTCCCCGTGCTCGGCATACTCCATCGCGAGACAATACCGCATGCGTGGGCCGTCCAACTCGGCGAACCGATCGTAGACACGCAGCGCCCGCGCCTCACGGCCGAGGAGCTCGGCGAAGTACGCCTCGCGGAGCCACGCCGAGAGTCGGTCGCTGATCTTGACGCAGACCTGTTCGGGGAGGCCGTCTCGAGGCGACGGTGTGGCGAGATAGACCTCGCCGAATCCGCCCTTCCCGATCAGTCGGTCGAGCCGGTACGTGCGGCCGCTCTCGGAGCTGTAGGCCGTCGCGGCGGCCGGCTGCGAGGGTGGAGTGCTGTTCGATGAGGAACCTTGCTCGCCCGGCGCGACGGCCGCAGCGGGTTTCGTCGTCATGCAAACTCGGATGAGGAGACCGTGTT
>Ga0068862_100001684_pt1 | contig 20024 bp, 17 predicted proteins | sample KBSSwiS52_FD_66598 | JGI IMG/M metagenome (GOLD analysis project Ga0068862, IMG submission 66598) | Switchgrass rhizosphere microbial communities from Kellogg Biological Station, Michigan, USA - KBS Switchgrass S5-2 | ecosystem: Host-associated > Plants > Roots > Rhizosphere > Soil ... | reverse complement strand
GACCCGCGACGACGCCCCCAACCACGTCCGCATCCAGACCCACGTCCCGCGCGAGATCGCCCAGACCTGGGTCTCGATGTGCCCCGCCCAGGTCTACGAGATCCCCGACGACCAGCTCGCCAGCGACGCGGCCGAGGTCGACGTCCACGTGACGGCCTCCAACTGCGTCCAATGCGGGGCGATCACGGCCAAGGGCGGCCGGCTGACGTTGCCTGAGGGTGGGGACGGGCCGCTTTACCAGGAAACTTAGGGGCGGTGCCTGGGAGGGCCGGGATGCCCCTCCCACGCACCGCTCACCGATCCTCCGAATAGCCTCCCGCCATGGTCGCCCTCGGAATCGTCTGCGCCGTTGGGGCCTCACTGCTTTACAACCTCTCGATCGCGCTGCAGGCGCTCGAGGTGCGGGAGACCTCGACGGACCATGCGCTGCGGGTTTCGTTGCTGGGGCGGTTGCTGCGGAACCGGCGCTGGCTGGGGGCGACCGTTCTCGGGTTTCTCGGCTGGCCGCTGGAGGTCGTCGCGCTGCTGCTGGCGCCGCTGACGGTCGTCCAGCCCTGCCTGGCGAGCGGGCTGGTGCTGCTGCTCGTCCTCGGCGTCACCAAACTCGGGGAGAAACCAGGGCGGCGCGAGTACATGGCGGTGGGCGCGATTGTGATCGGGGTTGCCGGGATCGCCTGGGCGGCGCCCGAGCGGACCACCGAGCACGCGGGCACGGCGGCGATCGCGATCGCCATGGTGCTGGTCGGGATCCCGATCCTGCTGCCGTACGCGCTGCGGGCATGGCACCGCTCCTCGGGGACGATCGCGGTCGTCAGCGCCGGCTTCGGCTATGCCTGGACTGCGATCTCCTCGAAGCTGTTCACCGACGAAGTTTCGGCGGCGGCCGGCTCGATCGCAGTCGGCCTCGCCTGGCTCGCCTCCGCCGCCGCCTCCGAGGGGCTGGCGCTGCTCTCGGAGATGAGCGCGCTGCAGCGGCGGGCGGCGACCCGGGTGGCGCCGGCTATGTTCGCGGTCCAGGTCACGGTGCCGGTGATCCTGGCGCCGCTGATCTTCGAAGAGCGCTGGTCGACCACCCCGCTCGACGGCGCGGCCCTGATCGCATTTGTTCTGGTAGCCCTCGCCGGAGTGGTGCTGCTGGCCGGCTCAAGGGCAGTCGGTGCGGTGCTGGAGAGCGCACACTCCGAGGATTGAGCGCGGCGCCTACTCATTAATGTCGCCGCCTCGGATGTCGATAAGGATTCTGGTCCGCTTTCGCTGCTAGCCTTGCGCGCGCTTCGGCGACCCCAGGATCAGCCAGCCACGCCGAACGATCCTCAGTCATCACAGCCAAGGGAGCCATCGTAGGTTCTGCAGAGACAACCCGGCCCGATGCGACCAAGTTCGCGATCGGGTTCGATCATCGTGATCGCGCCAGATTGTTCGAGCTCTGGACCGAGGTGCTCGACTCCGAGCAGTGGTCGGAGGGCGCCAAGCTGGCTGCCTTCGAGCAGCGCTGGTCGGAGTGGAACCGGCTCCCCAGCCTCGGCCTCTCGAGCTGGGCCGGCGGCGCCCTCGCTGCGCTCGAGTTCGCCGGCGTCAAGGGCGAGACCGTGCTCTGCCCCTCGAACACCTTCATGGCGACGCCGCTGGCGGCGATCGGCGCCGGCGCCGCGGTCGAGTTCGTCGACTGCAACCGCGAGGACCTCTGCATGTCCTTCGCCGACTTCGAGCGCAAGGCAGAGCAGCACAAGCCCCGCGCCGCGATCCTCGTCCACATCGGCGGCCACGTCGCCTTCGACGCCGAGAAGATCGCCGCCTACTGTCGCGACAACGACATCTTCCTGCTCGAGGACTGCGCCCATGCCCACGGCGCCGACTGGAACGGCACCCGCCCCGGTGCCTTCGGTGACGCCGGCGTCTACTCGCTCTACGCGACCAAGACTGTCTCGAGCGGCGAGGGTGGCGTGCTCGTCTCCGGCAACGAGGAGCTGATCGAGTTCGCCGCCAAGTTCCGCAACTACGGCAAGTTCGAGCACGAGGTCGACGGTCTCAACTTCCGGATGAGCGAGTTCACCGCCGCCCTGGCGCTGGTCCAGGCCGAGCGGATGGAGGAGATCGTCGAGTGGAAGAACGGGTACGCCCGCGAGCACCTCGACCCCGTCCATCCGGGGCGGCTCGCGCTCCCGGATGGCATGACCTCGGGCCTCTACAAGTACATCGTCTTCGAAGCGCTCGAGAAGAGCACCGGCCGCGTCTACGAGGAACCCTGCCACCGGATCATGGGGCGCGACGACGATTTGCCGAATACCGACTGGGTGGCACGCAACCATTCCTGCGTGCCGCTCTACTACCGACCGGAGAGCCGCGAGGCGGCCCTGGCTAAACAGGAGGACACAGAGTGAGGGTTCTGGTCACCGGGGGCGGGGGCTTCATCGGCTCCCACGTAGTCGATCGGCTGCAGGAGAAGGGGATGACGCCGCGCATCTTCGACCTCAGCGCCTCGCCGTACCACTCGCCGCTCGAAGTCGAGACCTTCACCGGCAGCATCACCGACCCCGCCAACCTCGACCTCGCGATGCGCGACTGCGACGCGGTGATCCATCTCGCCGCGGTCGCCGACGTCTCCCACGTCCTCGCCGACCCGGTGCTGGCCGAGGAGGTCAACACCCGCGGCACGCTGAACGTGCTCGAGGCCGCCTGCCGGGCGAAAGTCGGCCGCGTCGTCTACGGCTCGACCACCTGGGTCTACAGCGACTGCCCCGAGCAGGAGGTCGACGAGGAAACCGCGATCCCGGCGCCGCGCCACCTCTACACCGCGACCAAGCTCGCCGGTGAGACCTACTGCTCCGGCTACGCCGAGCTCTACGACCTCGAGTCGACCGTGTTGCGCTTCGGCATCCCCTACGGCCCGCGCGCCCGCGCGGCCGGGGTCGTCGCCAAATTCACCGACCTCTCCTTCGAAGGCAAAGCGCTGACGATCGCCGGCGACGGCAGCACCACGCGCAGCTTCATCTACGTCGAGGACCTCGCCGCAGGGATCGTCGCCTCACTCGCTCCCGAGGCGGCCGGTCGCACCTACAACCTCTCCGGCGACGAGGTCGTGACGATTCTCGAAATCGCCGAGCGGGTCCAGGAAAACGTCGAGACCTGCGAGATCACCCACACGCCGCCGCGCCCCGGCGACTTCCCCGGCAAGACGATCTCCAACCAGCGGGCGCTCGACGAGCTCGGCTGGAAAGCCGAGACGAGCTTCAAAGAAGGCGTCCGCAAGTACGTCGAATGGGTCCGCTGCACGACCCGTCCGCCCGACCCGATCCCGGGCACGCGGCCCTCGATGAACGGCAACGAACACGCCGCCGGGGCGCTGCTCGCCGGCGCCGCCCGCTTCGAGGAGCGCGAGCCGCGGGTCCTGATCCTCACCGCCGACATCGGCGAGGGCCACGACCTGCCGGCGCGGATGATCAAGGCCGAGCTCGAGGCCGAAGCGCCCGATGTGAAGGTCGAGATCGCCAACGGCCTCGAGGCGATGGGCCGCCTGCATGCGGCGGTGATTCGCGGCGGCTCCCACATCGTCTTCCGCTGGGCCCACTGGATGTTCGACTTCCAGTACTGGCTGGTCGCCAAGTTCGCGCCGACCCGCTGGCTCGCCCACCACCTGATGTACGCGTTCGGTGCCCGCGGGCTGCTGCAGCTGATCGCCCGGCAAGAACCGGACGTGATCGTCTCCACCTACCCCGGCGTCACCGCGGTGCTGGGGATGCTGCGCGAGAACCGCCGCTTGCCGATCCCGGTGCAGTCGGCGATCACCGACCTCGCCGGGCTGCGCTACTGGGTCCACCCGGGGGTCGACCTCCACTTCGTCACCCACCCCGAGTCGATCGAGGAAGTCGAGCGGCTGGCCGGGCCGGGAAGCGTTGAATGGATGCGGCCGCCGATCGCGCGCGAGTTCCTGATGCCGCGCACCCGCTCCGACGCCCGCGCCGCGCTCGACCTGCCACCGCACGCCCGCGTCGTCCTCGTCTCTGGCGGTGGCTGGGGGATCGGCGACCTCGAGGGCGCGATCAAGACCGCGCTGTCGGACGGCGACACCCTGGTCGCCTGCATCACCGGCCGCAACGAGGCGGCTCGCGAGCGGCTCGAGCAGCGCTTCGGGGACAACGAGCAGGTGCGGATCATCGGCTTCACCGACCAGATGAGCGACTGGATGGCCGCCGCCGACGCGATGGTCCACGCGACCGCCGGACTGACCGTGCTCGAGGCCCACATCCGCGGCTGTCCGGTCGTCTCCTACGGCTTCAACGCCGGCCACCTGCGCGCCAACAACGCCGCCTTCGAGCGCTACGGCCTGGCCGAGGTGGCGCGCTCCGAGCACGAGCTCGAGTCGGTCCTGCGCCACGTCACCCGCGAGCGACGCTCGCCCGACTCCTCGTTCGCCTCGCTGCCGGCGATCTCCTCGCGGGTACTGGCGGCGCGGCCGCGGGTCCGCCAGCAGCCGGTCTGGAAGCTGCGCGCCAGCCGCACCGCGACGGCCGCTGCCGCCGCGGTGGTTGCCGTCGTGATGTTCATCGCCGTTGCCCTCTGGCTCAACTGGGAAGCGCCCTACCAGAAGATCGCTAAGCCGATCGAGAGCCGCATCCACATCGGCAAAGACAACGACGAACCCTCGAAAGGCGGGGTCGAAGCCGTCCACACCGCCGCGCCGGCCGCCGGCGAGGAAAAGGCGGAAGCCGTCTCCTCGCCGTGAGGCGTGGGATTGCCGGCGGGCTGGCCGCCGGCGGGGCGTTGACAGCGGCCGGAGTCATCCACTCCGTCCCCGCGCTGGCGCCGGTGGTGCCGCCGTTGGGTGGCGCGCTCGGGGTGGTGCTGCGCGAAGAGGGGCTCGACGGGGTCGCGCTCACCTTCGACGACGGCCCGCACCCGCAGGGGACGCCAGCGGTGCTCGAGCTGCTGCGTGAGGCCGGCGCCGCCAAGGCGACCTTCTTCCTCGTCGGCGAGCAGGTCGAGCGGCGGCCCGCTCTGGTTGCCGAGATCGTCGCCGCCGGCCACCGGGTCGAGCTCCACAGCCACCGCCACCGCACCCAGCTGCGGCAGACGGCGCGGGCGATCCGCGACGACGCCGACCGGGCCCGCGCGGCGATCGAGGAGGCGGGGGGTCAGGCTGTCGCCGACTTCCGCCCGCCGAACGGGATCTTCAGCGCCTCAGGCCTGCGCGCCGTGCGCCGTCGTGGCTGGCGGCCGGTCCTCTGGTCGCAATGGGGGAGGGACTGGGACGCCGACGCGACCCCGGAGTCGATCACGCAACGCTGCACCGCCGCCGCCCGAGCCGGCGACGTCGTCCTCCTGCACGACGCCGATTACTACAGCGCGCCGGATTCCTGGGTCCGCACCGTGGCCGCTCTGCCGGTGATCCTCGAGACGCTCGCGGACCGCGGGCTCTCGTCGAGGCTGCTGCGCCGTGGCGGTGCCGCTACCACCGTCCACTGATCGCAACCGGCAAAGGCTTCGTCTAGGCGCTGCGCCATCGTGCTGCGAGGGCGCTCCCGATCCTGGTCGAAGATCTCTCTGGCCATTGGCTCTCCGTCTGGTGAGGGGCTGTCCGCCGTGAAGCGGCTTGACAAAGATTCCCTCCCCCATCGGACGAGATCCCTGCACTTTGCGAAAAAGCCGGGATTTTGGGGCTTTTGCCGTACTAGGCCGTTTCCGCGAACTGCGTGATCTCTGCCGCGAGCCTGGCCGGCTGGTCGAGCGGGACGAAGGTTCGCGAGTCCGCGATCTCGACGATCCGGGCGTTGGCGGCCTCCGCGGCGAGCCGCTGCGGGTAGCGCATCGGGAAGAAGCGGTCGCCCGGCGCCCAGGCGAGGAGGATCGGCAACTGCGAGCCGCGCAGCGCCTCCGCTGCCGCCAGCGTGTAGCGCTTGTTCATGCCCGCAGTGACCTTGGCGAGGTCGTGGCGGACGCCGGCGTCGGCGAAGGCGCCCGCGGCCCATGCCGCGACGTATCCGGCCGGCATCGCCTTCGAGAAAGGCGCGAAGGCGAACCGGGTTACCGCCTCGATCCGGAACGGCTGCAGCATCAGCCAGGTGCTGCCCGGCAGCTTCGCGAGCGGCGGCAGCGCCTTGAAGATCCCGGGCGGAAAGTTCTCGTGGGTGTCGCAGTTGGTGAGGACGAGGCGGCCGACGTGCTCAGGGCGGGTGGTGACCAGGACCTGCGAGACGGCGCCGCCGGAGTCGTTGCCGACCACGGTGACGTCCTCGAGCTCGAGCCGCTCGATCAGCTCGGCGACGATCGCGGCCATGCCGGCGGGGGAGAGGTCGGCGCCGGGCGACATCGGGATCCGGTGGGCACCGAAGGGGAGGTCGGGGGCGATGCAGCGGAAGCTGTCGGCGAGCGCGTCGACGACCCCGTCCCAGAGCCGCCCGTCGACGAGGTAGCCGTGGACGAAGACGATCGGCGGCCCCTCGCCTGCTTCCCGGTAGCGGATCCGCCCCGCCGTCAGCTCGATCTCCTGTTTCGTATGTTCGCCGACCATCGTGCTCATGCGCTCTGCCTCCCATGAATTTGCCGCTGCTGCTGCCCACCCGGCATCCCCGGACGCGAAGCGGAGGAGATGCCGGCTTGTCCCTCTATATAACATACATACAGAATGAATGTAAACGAACCAGGCCGCCGCCGCCGCCGCACACAGGCCGAGCGCAGCGAGGCGACGCGCGGGGCGCTGATGACCGCCGCCCGCCGCCTCTTCGCCGAGCACGGCTACGACGAGGTCAGCGCCGAGCAGATCGTCCGCGCCGCCGGCGTCACCCGCGGCGCTCTCTACCACCACTTCGGCGGCAAGGCCGAGCTGCTCGATGCGGTCTACGACCAGCTCGAGCGCGAGATGACCGAGCGGATCGCCCGTGTCGTCCTCGGCTCGGAGCTGGAGAGCCCGATGGAGGCGATGCGGGCGGGGATCAGCGCCTTCCTCGAGGAGTGCGCTCAGCCCGAAGTGCGCCAGATCGTCCTCACCGACGCCCCCGCGGTGCTTGGCTGGGAGCGCTGGCGCGAGATCGCCGCCGCCAACGGTCTGGGGCTGATCGAGGCGAGCCTCTCGGCGGCGATCGAGGCGGGCGAGCTGCGCCCGTTGCCGGTCCGGCCGACCGCCCACCTGCTGCTCGGCGCCCTCGACGAGGCCGCGATGCTTTCTGCCCGCTCGGAGAATGCGGCCGATCGGGCGGAAGCGGCCGTGGTACTAGGAGCCCTGCTCGATGGACTCGCGATTCGGTAGCGGGGGCGGAGAGGGGTCGGGCACGGTACTCGGCTCACCCGCTCGCACCATGCCCGCCCCCTCCCAACGGGCCGCTGAGGGGGCTCGCGACTCCTTCTGTGCGTACATCCGGACATCCGCGAGCTGCAGAATTTCGGTCGGGTCTTGTGCTTCCAGCGGCACGCGTACGGAGCCGCAGGCGGCGCTCAGTTCGTAGCCTGGGCCGCTGGCGCTTAGTGCCGTAACTGCGGCTTCGCTGAGGGCCTTCAGTGCCGAGCCGCCGCCTACGCTCAGGACCGCGAACTCGTCGCCGCCGATCCGGTAGGCGGTCGTCCCCTCGTCACCGACCGCCGCCCGCAGTTGGGCGCCGAGCCGGGTCAGCATCGCGTCTCCCGCCGGGTGGCCGAAGGTGTCGTTGTAGCGCTTGAAGCCGTTGAGGTCGAGCAGCAGCAGGGTCAGGGGTTCCGCGGCGCCGCGCTGGCAGCGGCTGACCAGGTCGCGCTGGAAGCGCGGTTGGTTGCCGAGCCCCGTCAGGTAGTCGGTCTGCACCTCCTCCAGCAGTCGCTCGTTCTCGCGCACGCTGATCGCCAGGCGGGCGATGATCGCCAGCACCGTCGCCGCGGTCAGCGCCACCGTCAGCAGGTTGCCGGTGGTCGCGTACTGGATCGCGAAGAGGACGATCATCACCGCGGCGAAGAAGCTGGGGACGATCAGTTTGCGCCAGCCCTCGAGCCCGGTGTCGGCCCGGATCCGCCGGGCCGGCGCCTGCCAGGCGACCGCCCCGATGCAGACCGCGCCGAGCAGGTAGAGCGGTTCGATCCACTCGCCGCCGGAGATGGCGGCGCCATTTTCGGCCAGCGTGTAGGCGACGTCGGCGGCGGCCAGCGCCGCCAGGCCGAGCAGCAGCAGCGTCCAGGTCCGGCCCGGCCGCCAGCCGGTCAGCGCGATCACGCCGACGACCAGCGCCAGCATCAGGATGTCACCGAGCGGATAGGCGAGGATCGTCGCCCGTTCGAGCAGCGAGCCGCTGGTGCGCTCGGCGACGAACTCGAAGATCGCGGCGGTGCCGAGCGCGGCGGTGCCGAGCGCGGCGATCAGGGCATCGGTCCAGAGCCGCCAGTCGAGCGTGCTCCAGTGGGTGCGAACCAGCTGCAGGAGGCCGGCCGCGGCGAGCGGGTAGTAGGCGAGGTAGGCGGCGTCGGCGGGTGAGGGGATCGGCACGGTCGCGTCGCCCTCGAGCGCCGCGGTCCAGTAGATCTCGGCCGCCCCCCAGGTGAGCAGCGCGGCCCCGATCAAGAGCCAGGCGGCGCGCTCGGCGCGGTCGGCATCGGCCTTCAGCAGCGCCGCCAGGCCGGCGGCCATGATCACCGCGTCATACAGCGGCCCGTTGACCGCGTCGTCGAGGCCGGAGCCGCCGATCTGCAGCCAGTCGTGGAGCGCGACGAGGATCGCGCCGCCGAAGAGGACGAGCCCGACAACGGTGCGGAGCGCGCCGCGCCGACGTCCCTTGGACAGCCTCTCCGATGCGATCACACCTGTCTATCGGCACCACTTGCGCGGTTCTCTAGACTTAGTCGAGATGAAGGCAGGAATCCACCCCGAATACACGCTTGCCAACGTGCACTGCTCGTGCGGCAACCAGTTCTACACGCGGTCGACCAAGAGCGACCTGCACGTCGAGCTCTGCTCCGAGTGCCACCCCTTCTACACGGGCAAGCAAAAGCTGGTCGACACCGGCGGCCGCGTCGAGCGGTTCCAGCGTCGTCAGGCCAAACACCGGGCTCGCAAATAGTCGAATGAGCCCGCCGGCCGGTTTGGCACGGGCGTCTCACCTTCCCTCCAACGAGGAGGTGAACGGGGGCGCGCCGCCTGCCGCGGGCGGTGGCGACGGCAAAGACCCGGTGCGGATGCCCGACGGCGCGCTCGTCGCCAAGCGCGACGCGCCGGTCGGCGGCCAGGCGGTGCTCGAGGGCGTGATGATGCGCGGCATCTCCGTCTGGGCGGTCGCTGTTCGCACCCCCGAGGGCCAGATCGAAGTCGAGTCCGAATCGATCAAGCCGTGGGCGCAGCGCCACCGCCTCTGGCGGGTCCCGATCATCCGTGGCGTCGTCGCTCTCGCCGAGTCGATGAAGATCGGCTTCAAAGCCCTGGCGATCTCGGCCAACGCCCAGCTCGAGGAGGACGATGAGGGGGAGAAGGAAGAAATCGGCGGCTTCGTCTGGGGCCTGACGATCTTCCTCTCGCTGCTGCTCGCGGTCGGCCTCTTCTTCGTCGTTCCGGTTGGGATCACCAGCATCTTCAAGGACAAGCTCGGCTCGCCGTTCCTCTTCTGGCTGGTCGAGGGGATCCTGCGGACGGGGATCTTCATCGCCTACATCGCCGCGATCTCGAAAATGCCCGACCTGCGGCGGGTCTTCGAGTACCACGGCGCCGAGCACAAGACGATCTCCTGCTACGAGGCCGAAGACGAGCTGACCCCGGCCCGCGCCAAGCTCTACTCGCGCCTGCACCCCCGCTGCGGCACCAGCTTCCTGCTGATCGTGATGGTCCTGGCGATCTTCGTCTTCGCCCCGATCGGCCTGCCCGCCTGGTACTGGCTGGTGCTCTCGCGGATCGTCGGCATCCCGGTGATCGCAGGCCTCTCCTACGAGGTGATCAAGTGGGCCGGTAAGAACCGCCGCAAGCGCTGGGTGCGGGCGGTGATGTGGCCGGGCCTGATGCTGCAGAACCTCACCACCCGCGAGCCCGACGAAGAACAGCTCGCGGTCGCGATCGCCTCGCTCAACGCCGTCCTCGCCCGTGAGGACCCGATGGAGGCGCGCAAGCAGCAGCAGATCGAGATCGTCGCCTAGGAGGACTAGGCCGGCGGAAGGACCGTGAAGGCGGCGCGGACGGTCGTTCCCGCGCCGGCCGAGCTGCTCGGCACCGCCGCGATCCGGTAGCTCCCCGGCGCCAGCCAGCGGTGTCTGCCGTGCCGGCGGTCGCCGGCGGGGTAGGGGACGGTGTCGGTGCCCGCCGGCAGAGCCCGTTGGAACGCGTGGACTCGATGCCATGGCTGGCAGTGTTTGCCGCTGCCCCGACAGGCGACCCTGGCTTCGGTCGTGAAGGTGACCTCCGCCGCATCGCTGAGGAGGAGCCGCAGCTTTGCACTCCCTTCGAACGGGACACGCTTCGGGACCGCGCGGAAGCCGGAGATGCTCGGCTTGCGCTGCGCGGAGGGCGATGGGGCGGTGGTGCCGGCCGAGGCGCTCGAGCCTGCGGCGACCGGCGGGCAGGCGTCGTGGCTGGCCGGATCGCTCGGGCAGCCGTCCTGGCTGATGTCGCCGAAGCCATCGTGGTCGGCGTCGGGCTCGATGTCGGCGTCGTAGAGCATCGTGCCCGGGTGCGCGGCCACCGTCTCGACGATCGTCGCACCCGCGGCGGGGTCGTCGTTGGACACTCCGTAGCTCGATCCGGCTTCGTTCTCGAAGCCGACGGTGGAGGCGAAGGCGGGGGCCACCAGGCCGACGTAGGCTCCGGCGGGGATCGGCAACCGCGTTGGGAAGCTGGCGATCTGCGAGACGAGGGGGCCGCTGCCGATGACGCTGCGGACGTCGCTGCCCCGCGACAGATAGGTGCCGGTGCCGTTCGGCTGAACGACTCGGATCCCGAATTCCCCCGAGGACGGATTCAGCATGCGCCAGCGGACGACGACCCCGTCGTAGGGAGCCGCGGTCGAATGACCGCCGATCGTTTTCTGCACCCGCAGGCAGGCATAGCCGCAGAAGGAGGTCGTTTCCAACGATTCCTGCAGGTCGCTGCCGAACAGGGTGCCCGAGCAGGCGCCGGTCGCCAGCGGCGAGCCGGGACAGAGGTCCTGGGAGAAATCGCCGTAGCCGTCGTGATCGGCATCGGCCTCGAGCACCGCCTGCATGTTGACCCGCTGATTCGCCGCGCCCGTGGTGTTGACGATCTGACCGACGCTGGGGGAGCCCGGGAAGGAGCCGGCCTGGTCCGCCGCCGCGCCGCTGAAGACACTCGGCGTCGCGCTGGCGATCGGAGTGGTGTCGAACTCACCCCCGAGAACGTCGCCCGCGCTCGCCGGGATCCGCTCGAGGTAGTTGCGCGGGCCCGCGGGCGAGATCCCGGTGACGATGTGTTTCGTTCCCTCGCTGATCACGGTCGCCTGGGTTCCGCCGAGCTTCCGCAGGGTCTCGGCCCGTACCCATTCGTTCGTTCCCGACGTGAAGGAGCCGATGGTGAAGTTGGAGCGGGTCAGCACGCCGTCGAACGGGATCACGTAGGAGGAGGTGCCGGTGTCGGTGAGCTGGACCGCAAGGCAGGTGCAGCCGGCGATCGCGGTGCCGGCCGGCTGGCCGATCAGCACCGGCGTCGTCGCGGCGGCGGCCGAGTGGGCGCCAGCCGCGCCGATTGCGAGCGTCCCAACGGAGATCCGGAGCATCAGCGAGGCCCGGTTCACGCTCGCAGTCTGACACCCCCGGTGGCGGCCTTGGACGCCTTCCCGAGGAGAATCCGGTAGCGGCACTAACTAATGTCTTCGAGATGATCGATCAGCTGGTCGAACAGATCCGCACGCGCTTCGCCGAGCTCGAGGAGCAGATGTCGGACCCTGCGGTGATCGGGGACCGCGAGCGCTACGCCGCGGTCGGGCGCGAGTACCGCGAGCTGCAACCGGCGCGGGCGTTGGCCGACGAGTACTCGACCCTGCGCGACGACCTCGAAGGGGCGCGCGAGCTGCTCGCCGAGGGCGAGGACGAGGAGCTGCGCACGGTGGTCGACGAGGCGCCGGCGCGGCTCGAGCAGCTGGAAGAGGAGATCCGGCTGGCGATGGTCGAGCGCGACCCCAACGACGCCAAGAACGTGATCGTCGAGATCCGCGCCGGGACGGGCGGCGACGAGGCGGCGCTGTTCGCCGGCGACCTGTTCAAGATGCTGACCCGCTACGCCGAGGAGCGCGGGTTCGCGACCGAGGTGCTGTCGCAGTCGGGCTCGGAGGCCGGTGGCTTCAAGGAGGTGACCTTCGAAGTGCGCGGCGAGGGCGCCTACTCGATCTTCAAGTTCGAGGGCGGTACGCACCGCGTCCAGCGGGTGCCGGAGACCGAGTCACAGGGCCGGATCCACACCTCGACCGCGACCGTGGCGGTGCTCCCCGAGGCCGAGGAAGTCGACGTGCAGGTCGACCCGAACGACCTGCAAATCGACGTCTACAGGTCGTCCGGGCCTGGAGGGCAAAGTGTAAATACGACGGATTCGGCCGTTCGGATCACTCACAAGCCAAGTGGGATCGTGGTCTCGATGCAGGACGAGAAGTCGCAGCTGCAGAACCGCGAGCGGGCGATGCGGGTTCTGCGGGCGCGCCTGCTCGAGCGCGAGATCGCCGAGCAGCAGGCGAAGATCGCCTCCGAGCGCAAGGCGCAGGTCGGCAGCGGCGAGCGCTCGGAGAAGGTGCGGACCTACAACTTCCCCCAGGGCCGGGTCACGGATCACCGGATCAAGCACACCTCGCACAACCTCGACGGGGTGCTCGCCGGCAACCTCTCCGAGTTCACCGACGCGCTTTCCGCCGAGGAGAAGCGACAGAGGCTGGAGTCGGCCGCGGTCGGCAGCTGAGCGTGACGGCGACCGCCGCGACGGTGCGGGACGCGCTGGGCGCAGCGACCGACGCGCTGGCGGCGGCCGGGATCGAGGAAGCGCGGCTCGACGCCGAAGTCCTCTTGGCCGAGGCGAGCGGCCGCGAGCGAGCGGCGCTCCTCGCTGACGGCGCCGCTGGCCTCGAGCCGGCGGCGGCGCGGCGCTTCGGCGAGCTGGTGCGGCGCCGGCTGCGGCGCGAGCCGGTCGCCTACATCGTCGGCCGCAAGGGGTTCCGGCGGCTCGAGCTGACGGTCGACCGGCGGGTGCTGGTGCCGCGGCCCGAGACCGAGCTGCTCGTCGAAGTGGCGCTCGAGCTGAGCCCGGGGCGGGTGCTCGACCTTGGGACCGGCTCCGGCGCGATCGCGCTGGCGCTCGCCGACGAGCTGCCAGCGGCCGAGGTGGTTGCCACCGACGCCTCGCCCGGCGCGCTCGAAGTCGCGCGGGCGAACGCCAAGCGCCTCGGTCTCGCCGACCGGGTGCGCTTCGTCCCGGGCACCCTCCCCGAGGGCGAATCCTTCGACCTTGTCCTCGCCAACCTGCCCTACGTCGCCGAGCGCGACTGGCCGACGCTCCAGCCTGAGGTGACCCAGTGGGAGCCCCGCGAGGCCCTGCTCGCCGGCCCCGACGGCCTCGACGCCTACCGCGCCCTCTTCGCTGTGCGCATCGCTGCTGCGGTTGTCGCCGTCGAGATCGGCGAGGGTCAGGATCCCAGCGTCGAACAGCTGATGCGCGACGCCGGTTTCGAGCAGACCGAAACGCGACGGGACCTTGCCGGGATCGAGAGGGTGGTGGTGGGACGGTGAGCGAGACGATCTCGATCGAGGGCGACGAGGGGGCCGCGGCGCGTTCGGCGCTGGAGCGAACGATCGCCGGCGGCGGCGTCGCCGTCTTCCCCTCTGACGGCGTCTACGGGCTCGCCTGCGATCCGCTTGACGCCGCGGCGATCGGCCGCATCCATGGCCTCAAGGGCCGCGACGACGGCAAACCCTCGGCCGTCATGTACTTCTCGCCGCTCGCTTTCCGCGAGCTCGTCGCCGGCCTCGGCCCGCGCACCGCGGCGGCTGCCAGCGCCCTGCTGCCGGGGCCGGTCACCCTCGTCGTCGCCAACCCCGATCACCGCTACCCGCTCGCCTGCCGCGGCGACCTGGGGCGGCTCGGCGTGCGGCTGATCGCCGGTCCGCTGGCCGGTGCGATGTGCCCGGTCCTCCAGACCTCGGCCAATCTCAGCGGCGAGCCGGCGCCGCGCCTGCTCGCCGGCGTCCCCGAGCCGATCCGTGCCGGCGCCGACCTGGTGATCGACGGCGGCGAGCTCCCGGGCCTGCCCTCGACCGTGGTAGACATCGCCTCGATCGAGTCCGGCGGCGAGTGGCGGGTTCTGCGCGAAGGCGCGATCTCCGAGGGCGACCTCGTCGCCGCCCTCGCCTCCGTCGGCCTCGCCTGAGCTGACGAGGTCAGCAGCCCGTGCGGCCGGGGTAGGGGAGGCGCACCAGGCGGCGGGAGCTGTTGTCGTTCTCGTTCGACTCGAAAAGCCGGTGCATCGGGTCGACGGTCATCGCGAAGGCGAAGCAGCCGCGCAGGCCACTGACGTCGATCCACTGCTGGTGGTAGTTGGCGGGATAGATGTCCGACCAGCCGACCGAGGTCCCGAGCGTGACCCGGTTGCGGTACGGGTTCTGGTTGCAGCCCGGGTAATGGCGGCTGTCCGGCGAGCGCGCCCCGGGTCGCGTCAGCTCGAGGTCGCGCAGGCAGTAGTTGAGCTTCGGGCTGGTCCGCACCACCGGCCCGTAGGCGGCGCCGGCGGGGGTCGCCCGGCGCAGCTCGAACCGCGCCAGCTGGTGGACCTTCCAGTAGGCGCCGCCGAAGTAGCTGCCGACGTCGGTGAAGCGCAGCGTCGCGTCGGTCTGGACGTCGATGTGGCCGCCGGCCTTGCGGTAGATCCGCTGGTTCACTTTCATCGTCCGCCAGCCGTTGCGGCGGCCATGGAGCTCCATCGGGCCCTTGCCGCGGCTGCGCACGTCACTCGTCGCGTGCAGCCGCACCTTGCCGCCGAAGCTGTCGACGTACAGTTCGCTCGGCGGTCCGATCCGCAGGTTCGGGCACAGCAGTTCGCGGGCTTCGGAGCTCTCACAGGGGTTCTGGATCGGCGCCGCGCCGGCCGTCGCGGCGGCGAAAGCCAGGGTGCCAAGAGCGGCCACGATCGGCGCGAGGTGGCGGAGCTTCACGCCGGGCAGGCTATCCCGAGCCGCTGGTATCGTCGGCCGCGATGAGTTCCTTGCCCGAGAACTTCCAAGCCGCCCCGCTGGCCGAGGTGGACCCGGAGATTCAGGCGGTCCTCGATGGCGAGCTGCGGCGCCAGCAGCGGACCCTGGAGATGATCGCCTCCGAGAACTTCGTGCCGCAGTCGGTGCTCGAAGCGGTCGGCTCGGTGCTGACCAACAAGTACGCCGAGGGGCTACCCGGCGCCCGCTACTACGGCGGCTGCGAGGAGGTCGACGTCGCCGAGGAACTGGCGATCGCGCGGGCCAAGGATCTGTTCGGCGCCGAGCACGCCAACGTCCAGGCCCACGCCGGCGCCCAGGCCAACAACGCCGTCTACATGGCGCTGCTCGAACCCGGCGACACCTTCCTCGGCCTCGCCCTCGACCACGGCGGCCACCTCAGCCACGGGATGAAAATCAACGTCTCGGGCAAGCTCTACCACCCGGTGCCCTACCACGTGCGCCGCGAGGACATGCTGGTCGACATGGACGAGGTCGCGCGGCTGGCCGAGGAGCACCAGCCGAGGCTGATCGTCACCGGCTGGTCGGCCTACCCGCGCCAGCTCGATTTCGCCGCCTTCCGCCAGATCGCCGACTCGGTCGGCGCCCTGCTGATGGTCGACATGGCCCACTTCGCCGGCCTCGTCGCCGCCGGCGAGCACCCAAATCCTGTCGAGCACGCCGACGTCGTCACGACGACGATCCACAAGACCCTCTGCGGCCCGCGCAGCGGCATGATCCTCTGCCGCGCCGAGCACGCCAAAGCGATCGACAAAGCGATCTTCCCCGGCCAGCAGGGGGGACCGCTGATGCACACCATCGCCGCCAAGGCGGTTGCCCTGAAGATCGCCGCCTCGCCCGAGTTCGCCGAGCGCCAGCGGCAGACGATCGCCAACGCCCGCGCCCTCGGCGAAGGCCTCGAAGCGGGCGGCGTCCCGGTTCTCACCGGCGGCACCGACGTCCACCTCGTGCTCGTCGACCTGACCCCGACCGGCCTCGACGGCCAGACCGCCGAGGACCGCCTGGAGGAGGTCGGGATCACCGTCAACCGCAACGCGATCCCCTTCGACCAGCGGCCGCCGATGAACCCCTCGGGGCTGCGGATCGGCACCCCGGCGCTGACCACCCGCGGCCTCGGTGAGGATGAGATGCGCGAGATCGCCGCCGTCATCGTCGGTGCCCTCGGGTCGGACTTCGAGGCGGAGAAGAGTGCGTTGGCGGAGCGCACCGGCGCGCTGATGGACCGCTTTCCCCTTTATCCGCAGCTGACGCCCGCCTCGGTCTAGCCGCTTGCGCGTTTGGGTCGACATGAGCGCTCCGGCGCACGTGCTTGTCCTGCGGCCGATCATCGAGCGCCTCCGCGCCGAAGGGCACACGGTCGAGATCACCTCGCGCGACTACGCTCAGACCCAGCCGCTGCTCGACCTGCACGGCATTGCGCACACGCCGATCGGCCGCCACGGCGGCGCCTCGCGATTTCGCAAGGCCTACCGGCTCGGTGCCCGGACGACGCAGATGATCCTCTACGGCCGCGAGCGCAAATTCGACCTCGCGCTCGCCCACGGCTCCAACGACCTGGCGATCGCCGCCCGCACTCTCGGCGTGCCCGAGGCCAACATGCACGACTACGAGTACGCGGTGACCCAGCACCGGATCGGCTGCCGCCTCGCCAAGCGGGTGATGTTCCCGGACTCGGTGCCGCTCGAGCGCCTGCGTCGCTTCGGCGTCACCGCCGAGAAGTACTTCCCCTACCCGGGCTTGAAGGAGGAGTACTACCTCTACGACTTCGAGCCCGACCCGCAGGCCCTTGACCGTCTCGGCGTCGACTCGGCGCGAGTGGTGGTGATCGTCCGTCCGCCGCCCGACGTCTCGCTTTACCACCGCAAGTCGAATCCGCTCTTCCCGCAGGTGCTCGAGCGGCTCGGCAACAGCGACGAGGTGCAGGCGGTGGTGCTGCCCCGTACCGACGAGCAGCGCAGCTTCATCGGCAGCCTCAGCCTGCCCTCGGTGATCGTTCCCGCGGGCGCCGTCGAGGCGCAGAGCCTGGTCGCCCTGGCCGACCTCGTCGTCTCCGCCGGCGGCACGATGAACCGCGAGGCCGCCGCCCTCGGCACCCCCGTCTACACGACCTACGGCGGCCGCCTCGGCGGCGTCGACGAAGCCTTGATCCGCTCCGGCCGGCTGCGGCCGTTGACCGACCCGCGGGCGGTCGAGCTGGAGAAGCGAAGCGCTGCGGCGACCCCTGTCCGCCGCGACCCGGCACTGTTGGTAGAGACCATCCTCGGTACCGTCGGAGCCGCACCATCGCGCGACGAGCCACATCCCGTGACGCCTTCCTGAACGAGTCGGCGGAGTCGGCGTTCGACTTGGAGGAGCTGATCGCGCACGCGCGCGAGGGTGATCCGCGCCCTGTCGACCTCTTGCTGCGGACCCTCGACGTCGCGATCTCCGGCTCGGTCCTGCTCGTCCTCTCGCCGCTCCTGGCACTGATCGCCGTCGCGATCCTCCTCACCTCGGGGCGGCCGGTGCTCTACCGCGGCGCCCGGGTCGGCCGCGCCGGCGAGCTCTTCTGGATGTACAAGTTCCGCACCCTGCGGCCCGACGCCGAGGAGCGGCTCGGCCCCTACCTCGGCGAGGAGCTGACCCGGCGGACCGAAGAAGAGCGGACCCGGATCGGCGGCGTCCTGCGGCAGACCCACCTCGACGAGGTCCCCCAGCTCTGGAACGTGCTGCGCGGCGACATGGCGATCGTCGGCCCGCGCCCGATCCGGCCCGCCTTCTTCGCCCAGCTCTGCCGCGAGATCCCCCAGTACTGGCAGCGGCTGGTCGTTCGCCCCGGCGTGACCGGGCTGGCGCAGACGCGGGTCACCCGCGAGGAGTCGTGGGCCAACAAGCTCGCCCACGACATGGAGTACATCGCCGACCGCTCGGTCTCGCTCTACCTGCACGTGATCGTCCTCACCCTGCCGCGGCTCACCGGGCACCGACCCGAAGAGCCCACCACCGGCGCCGGCACCGACACCGCCGGCACCGGCTGACCGCCGCTCGCGGCTGCCAGACTTCCCCGCCATGTGCGGGATATGCGGCGCCGCCGCGAGCGAGCGCGAGGTACGGCCCGATCCCGAGGTGATCGCGCGGATGAGCCGCCGCCTCCACCACCGGGGGCCGGACTCCGACGGGACCTTCGAACGTGGCCCGGTCGCGCTGGCGGCGCGGCGGCTCTCGATCATCGACCTCGAGCACGGCGAACAGCCGATCGCCAACGAGGACGGCAGCGTCGTGGTCGTCCAGAACGGCGAGATCTACAACTACCGCGAGCTGAAGCGCGAGCTCGAGCGCGCCGGCCACCGCTTCGCCACCGACTGCGACACCGAGGTCCTCGTCCATGCCTACGAGGAGCACGGCGACTCGTTCCTCGAGCGCCTGCGAGGGATGTTCGCGATCGCCCTCTGGGACGACCGCCGCCGCCGGCTGCTGCTCGGCCGCGACCGCTTCGGGATCAAGCCGCTCTACTACGCCGCCGAGGACGGTGGCCTGATCTTCGCCTCGGAGCTGAAGGCGATGCTCGAGCACCCAGGGTTCTCGCGCCAGACCGACCCGCGGGCGATCGCCGCCTTCCTCGCCTTCAACTCGATTCCGGCACCGCTGACGATCTACGCCGCCGCCCGCAAGCTGCCCCCCGGCCATCTGCTCGCCTGGGAGGGAGGGGAGGTCGAGGTCCGCCGCTTCGCCCGGCCGCGACCCGTTCCCGCCGGCGAGGTCCGCCGTGAGGGGGCAGCGGCCCTCGCGATCGAGCTGCAGAGCACCCTGCGCGACTCGGTTCGCGCCCACCTCGTTTCCGACGTGCCGGTCGGGGTCCTTCTCTCCGGTGGAGTCGACTCCGGCGCCCTCACCGCGCTCGCCGCCGCCGAGTCGCCCGAGCGCCTGAAGACCTTCTCGATCGGCTTCGAGGAGAGCGGCTTCGACGAGCTCGCCCGGGCGCGGCTGGTCGCCGAGCGCTACGGCACCGACCACCGGGAGCTGATCGTCCGCCCCGACGCGGTCCAGCTGCTGCCGAAGCTGGTCGAGGCCTTCGACGAGCCGTTTGGCGACTCCTCGGCCGTCCCCACCTACCTGGTCTCCGAGCTCGCCGCCGGCGAGGTCAAGGTGGCGCTCTCCGGTGAGGGCGGTGACGAGCTGTTCGGCGGCTACTACACCTACGTCGCCGACCTGCTGGCGCCGCGGATCGGTCGCCTGGCGGCGCTCTCGGCGCCGCTGGTCGAGGCGCTGCCGAGCTCCGACGCCCGGGTCGGATTCGACTACAAAGCCAAGCGCTTCGCCCGCGCCGCCGCGCTCAGCGACCCGCTCGAGCGCCACCACGCCTGGAAGGAGATCTTCTCGCCCGCGGCCCGCCACTCACTGCTCGATGGCCGCGCCACCGCCTGGGACCCGCTCGACCTCTACCGCGAGCGCTACGCCGAAACCGCCGGCGCCGAGCCGCTGGCGCGGCTGCAGGACGTCGACCTCGGGATCTACCTCGCCGACGACCTGCTGGTCAAGACCGACCGCCTCAGCATGGCCCACTCGCTGGAGCTGCGGGTGCCCTTCCTCGACCCGCTGGTCGCCGGTTTCGCCGCGGCGCTGCCGACCGCGATGAAGGTCCGCGGCACCGCCAAGAAGCGGTTGCTGCGGCGGGCGGTGGCGCCGCTCTTGCCGAAGGAGATCGTCCGCGGCCGCAAGCAGGGGTTCTCGATCCCGCTCGCTGCCTGGCTGCGCGGCCCGCTTGAACCGTTCGCCCGCGAAGTCCTCTCGGCGCCGAACCTCGAGCGCCAGGGCTATCTCGATCCGGCCGTCGTCGCCGGCGTCCTCGACCGCCACTGCTCGCGGCGCGAGGACCTCAGCCGCCAGCTCTGGGGGCTGATGTCGCTGACCCT
>Ga0068862_100001683_pt1 | contig 20024 bp, 16 predicted proteins | sample KBSSwiS52_FD_66598 | JGI IMG/M metagenome (GOLD analysis project Ga0068862, IMG submission 66598) | Switchgrass rhizosphere microbial communities from Kellogg Biological Station, Michigan, USA - KBS Switchgrass S5-2 | ecosystem: Host-associated > Plants > Roots > Rhizosphere > Soil ... | reverse complement strand
CACGCGGACGTAGCTCAGCTGGTAGAGCGCGAGCTTCCCAAGCTCGAGGTCGCGGGTTCGAGACCCGTCGTCCGCTTAGCCGTCGCGCCTGCCCCGTTTGGTTTCGGCCTCGCCCCGCTCGAGTTTCCGGATCAGGCGCTGACGGGCGCTGAGGCTGCCCGGATCGAGAACGCCGGACCCGGCGGCCCGTGAGATCGACGAGCCGCCTTGGCCGCGCAGGACGATGGCGCATCCGACCGCGATCAGCGCTCCCGCGATCGGGCCGACCACGTAGACCCAGTAGCTGGTGAAGTCGGCACCGACCAGTGCCGGTCCGAAGGAGCGGGCCGGATTCATCGAAACGCCACTCACCGGGGCTGCCCAGAGCCCGGCCAGAGCGATGTAGCCGCCGACGCCGAGGGCGGCGATCGCGCCGACGTTTTGGGCCGCTGAGGCGGTGCCGAGGATCACGCTGACGAGCCCGGCGGTAAGCGCCGTCTCCATCAGCAGCGCCTGCCAGTCGTGGTATTCCGGCCCTGGCAGGGTGGCTCCCAGGTGCTCGACATTGCCGAAGACCGCCAACAGGAACAGGCAGGCGAGGCTTGCCCCGATCAACTGGACGATGATGTAGCCCGGCAGGCGTTTCCAGGGAAAGTCGCCGCGCAGGGCAAAGGCCAATGAGACGGCCGGATTCAGGTGCGCGCCGGACACCGCGCCCATGAAGAGGATGATCGCCATCACCATCAGTCCTGGCGCGACGACGGCGGCCGCGAGGCTGATCTGACCCTTCGCGTGCAGGAGGCCGCCGCCCGCCGCGACGAGGACGAGGAAGAAGGTGCCGAGGATCTCGGAGAACAGCCGCCGCCACTCGAGCCGGGGATCGTCGAAGTCCTTTCGGTCTCCGAACTCGAGCGTCAGGAGGTGGCGAGCCCGCGGGCTGAGCGGCAGGCCAGCGAGGTCTGACTCCGCTCCCTCGTCCTTGCGCTCGTCCGCCACGCGATCCCTATCCACAACTTTGTCGTGTCAGCCAGCACGATCGAGTATCCACAATCCCGACGGCGCTGTCACCTGAGGGCCTCGACCTCAGCGAGCACAACGCGATAGAAGGCCGGTGGGGAAGGGGCGTCGCCGAGTCGCGACCGGTAGTGGTCGAGTGCCTCGGTGGTGGAGACGTCGCTGAGCAGCCGCAGGCCGCGCTCGCCGAGGTAGCCCGGGAGTTGATCCGGGTCGAAGCCGAAGGTGAAGGGCTCGCCGGCGCTGCGAACCGCCCCGACCCACTGCTCCGAATCCGAGAAGCGCTCGGATCCGTCGAGCAGGCCGCGATGCACATAGGTGAAGGCGACCCGGCTGCCGGGCGCCGCATGAGCGGACATCCACCGGAACGTCGCGTCGACGGCATCGGCGGTGAGGTAGTTGGTGACGCCCTCCCAGATGAAGAAGGTGAGCTCGTCCGGCCGGTATCCGGCACGGTCCAGCGCGGCGCCCAGGTCTTCGCGATCGAAGTCGATCCCGACGAAGGCGGTCTCGGCAGGCGGGGCCGGCAGCATCCTCAGCAGCCGGCGGCGCTTCGCGGCCTGGGTGTCGGGATGATCGAGCTCGAAGGTGCGGATCCGATTCGCCCCCGCGATCCGATAGGGGCGGCTGTCGTAGCCGGCCCCCAGCAGCACCAGTTGCTGCGCCCCGTCCGTCAATCCCGCCGCTAGCGCCTCGTCGATGACGCGGGTCCGCACCGTCGCCGACACCCGCGGACCGGGCCAGCGGCGGTCGATGAAACGGCGGATCGACGCGCCGAGAACTGGTAGGCGCGAGAGGACGACGACCGATCGCAGTGGGGAGGAGAGGAAGCCGGCCGCGAAGCGGTCCTCGAACAGCCGCCGATCCGGCGGCCGACCGGACTCAAGGGCGCGGAACAGCGCCATGTATTCGGCGGTTCGAGATGCCACCCCGCTCCTCATGAGGTGACGACCGCATCGAGGAGGAGGTCGACCGCGGCGTCGAACTCGCGGTCGGTGTCGATTCCGGCGAAGCGGCCGGAGACCTCCGAGAGCGCGAAACCGATCACGACGGTGCTCAGCAGCCGTTGCAGCCTCGCCGCCTCCTCGGGTCCGATGCCGGCGTCGCGCAGGGCGAGCTCGACCGCGTCGCGGGTCCGCACCGCGTCGCTGCCGACCGCCGGCCGCTGCAGCAGTAGCACGAAGAGCCGGGGATGCTGCCGCGCCAGCGCGCGCAGCTCGGCGGCCATGAAGCGAAGCCGGTCCTGCCAAGGAGCGGACTCCCGCGGCAGCGGCAGTTCGGCGAGCAGCCGGTCGAGAAGCCCGTCGAGCAGGTCGTCCTTGTTCTTCACGTGGCGGTACATCGCCATCGGCGAGACCCCGAGCTCGCGGGCGAGCGCCCGCATCGAGAGCCGGTCCAAGCCGTCGCGCTCGGCGACGTGACCGGCTGCCGCCAGCACGCGCTCGCGGGTGAGGGGCCCGGCCGCGGCTGTATACGCTGTAAACATCGAAAGGAAGACTAGCGCAGCGGGGCAAACCCCAAACCTTCAGCCCAGGATCTAGATTGGCCGCATGGACTGGGGCCAAGGTCGTTACGAGCGCATCGCCGAGCAACTGCTGCCCGTCGCCGAAGAGCTGATCGCGCTGGCGGCGCCGGCGCAGGGCGAGACCGTTGCCGACCTCGGTACCGGGACCGGCAACGGGGCGCTGCTGGCGGCCGAACGAGGGGCGCGGGTGATCGGCATCGACCCGGCAGAGCGGCTGCTCTCGGTCGCCGCCGAGCGGGCCCGCGCGCGCGGCCTCGACCTCGACCTGAGGGTTGGGGCAGCGGAGGAGATCCCGCTCGAGGACGGCTCGGTCGAACTCGTCACCTCGGTTCTCGGAGTGGTCTTCGCCGCCGATGCCGAGGCGGCCGGCGCCGAGATGGCGCGGATTGCGACGCCGCGGGGACGGATCGTGCTCAGCGCCTGGATCCCGGACGGGCCGGTCGCGCGGGCGATGAGGATCGGCCGCGAGGCGGTCGCCGCCGCGACCGGCGCCCAGCCCGGCCCGCCGCCGTTTGCATGGCACGAGCGCGAGGCACTGGCCGGCCTGCTCGGTCCACGCGGCTTTTCGGTTGCGCTTGAGGAGCGGAGCATCGCCTTTCGCGGCTCCTCACCGGCCCAGTGGTTCGAGGAGGAAGTGCGCTTCCACCCGGTGCGGGTCGCCGCCGCCGGGGTGCTCAGCGAGGAGGCGGCGGCGGAGGTCTCGCGGCGCTCGCTCGAGATCTTCGAGGCGGCGAACGAAGACCCCGACGCCTTCCAGGTCACGAGCCGCTACGTGATCGCCGTGGCGACCCGCGACGGTTAGGCCGTCGCGGGTCGCCGGGGGCTTGGGGGGAGGACGTCTAGGTAGCGTTCGCGGCCGCCGGCACGGGCTTGGCATCGGCGCCAGCTCCGTTGGCTTTCGCGATCGTCGAGCCGGGGAGTCGGTAGAAGTGCTCGGTGGCGCCGCGGACCTGGCGCTCGCGGGCGAGCTCGATCAGGCCCGCTTTGTGCAGCTCGGTGACGTGGTAGTTCGTGTTGCTGAGCGGGATCTGCAGCTCCAGGCAGAGCTCAGAGGGGGAGAGGGTGCGGCCGCCTTCGATACCGAGGATTTCGAGGATCGAGACCCGCAGCGGATGGGCGGTGGCGCGCGCCAGCTGCTCCCAGTCGACCGGCACCGAAGCGGAGTGAGATCCGTTGGTGCTGGCCCCGTTGCCGTTGCCGTTTCCCGAGTAGCTGTCGCCTGGCATACGAGGATATTACCAAAAAATATTGACTCAAGTCGTGAAAATCGGGTAGCTTCGAAACCGGGATGTTTCCTTGGGAGGGAGATCCGATGGGCGGACGCCGTGCCGGCGCGACCCTGGTGGCCGTGGTCGCGGTCCTGCTCGGTGCCGCCCTCTCCCTCCCAGGGATGGCCGCCGCCAACACCGAAGCGATCATCAGCGAACCGTTCGACCCGCACAATCCGCAGGTCAACTCCGGCTGGCAGGCCGGGACCTGCAAAGCGGAACCGGGCGATCCGGGGGTTACGGACTTCTGCTCCGTCGCCACGCCGGACCAGTTCTTCGAAACCGCGGCGGCCCATCCCAATTGGGGTTTCACCCAGTTCATCGTCAAGCACACGACGCTGCCGCAGATTCCGCCGCTGCCGACGCTGGAAATCCCGACCGGCGAACTGAAGACGGTCCGGGTCGACCTGCCTGTCGGGCTGAGCGTCAACCCCGGTGCGACCGAGATCTGCACCCAGGCTCAGTTCAACGCCGGCGGCTGCCCCGCCGGGTCGCAGGTGGGCCAGAGCGAAGTGACCGTCTCGGTTGCGGGCTTGGTGGTCGCGCCGACCCCCGGAATCACCTCGGTCCCGGTGTACAACGTCGAACCGCTCGTCGGTGAGTCCGCTCGGTTCGGATTGATGTTGGCGGGCAAACCGGTCTACCTCGAAGGCGACGTCGAATGGGCCGGCGACTACCACGAGGGTTTCACCATCGCCGTCCCCGAAGCGATCCCGGTCCCGCTTGGCACGGGGGTGGTCCTGAAAAATCGCCTCGTCTTCAACGGGCGCGCCGGAGACGGGACGTTCCTCACCACCCCGAGCACCTGCCTCGGCGAAGCGTTCAAACAGTCGGGCAGCATCTACTCGACCTTCCTCCGTGCCGCCTCGAAGCAGGAAGAGGCCCAGCCGGGCTACGTCTTCCCGCAGAGTGCCGAACCGCGGCTCGAGTCGCCGATTCCGCCCGGCACCTCGCCGAAAGCATGCATCACGATCCCCTATGGGCCGACCGTTGCCACCAACCCGGGCACCGGCAGCGTCAACTCGCCGGCCAGTGCCGCGGTGGCGATCACCGTGCCGCATCTGAAAACCCCAATCGGCCAGGACAGCTCGAACACCAAGAACGCGACGGTCACCCTGCCGACCGGGATGGGGATCAATCCGGCGGCGGCCAGCAACGCTTCCGGCCCCAACGGCCTGCAGACCTGCAGCGACCAGCAGTTCGGCAAGGGCACCCGCAACCCCGTGAGCTGCCCGGCGCGCTCGCAGATCGGCACGGTGAAGATCGAATCGCCGCCGCTGCCGGAGGCCAACAACCAGCTCGAAGGTCCGGTCTACGTCGGCCAGCAGCTGAGCCGCGACCCGCTCTCCGGCAACGAGTACCGGATCTTCATCAACGCGGTCTCGAAACGCTACGGGGTCGACGTGCGGCTGGTCGGCAACGTCCGCGCCAACCCGGTAACCGGCCAGCTCTCGACGACGATCACCGAAGCGCCGCAGGTGCCGTTCACGTCATTCGTCCTCAACTTCAGCAACTCTCCGCGGCCGTCGGTGCTGAGCAGCCCGCCGACCTGCGGCCCCAACCAGACGACTGCGGTGATGGTTCCCTGGTCGGGCAATCCGGCGGCAACCCCCAACGGCAGCTTCTCGCTGAGCTCGCTGCCGGGCGGCGGCGCCTGTCCGAAATCGATGGGCGAACGGCCCTTCTCGCCGCGCCTCGCGGTGGCACCGAACAGCAACCGGGCCGGCGCCTTCAGCCCGCTCAGCATCGACGTCATCCGCAGCGACGGCCAGCAGGAGCTGAAAGGCGTCGACCTCACGCTGGCGCCGGGGATGACCGGCAAGCTCGCCGGCCTCGTCTACTGCAACGCGCAGGAACTCGCGGCGGCGGCCGGGCGCAGCGGCGCCCAGGAGGCCGCGGCCTCGAGCTGTCCGCCGCGGAGCCACGTCGGCAGCGTCGCGATCGAAGCCGGTACCGGCAGCTCGCCGCTGAAGATCGAAGGACAGGCCTTCCTCTCGGGCCCCTACAAGGGCGCCCCCCTTTCCCTGGCAGTGATCACCCCCGCCACGGCCGGACCGTTCGACCTCGGGACGGTCGTGGTGAGGGTGGCGCTGTTCGTCGATCCGGTCAGCGCCCAGGTCCACGCCGTCTCGGACCCGATCCCCGACGTCTACGGCGGCAGCCAGCTCAGCGTCCGCGCGATCCGCCTCGACCTCGACCGCAAGGAATTCACTCTCAACCCGACCAGCTGCGAACCGCTGACCAGCGGCGGGGCGCTGCGCGGCGGCGGCGGCAACCCGGCCGACGCGGCGTCCTGGAGCTCCTTCAACGTCAGCTCCCCCTTCAAGACCAGCCGCTGCGAAGAACTGAAATTCCGCCCGAAGCTGACCACCAAGCTGATCGGCAACCGCAAGAAAATGCGCCGCAACGGCCACCCGAAACTCCGCGCGACCCTCGTCGCTCGTCCCGGCGACGCCAACATCGCCCGCGCCGCCCTCACCCTGCCGCACGCCTCGTTCCTCGACCAGAGCCACATCAAGACGATCTGCACGCGGGTCCAGCTGGCTGCCAACGACTGTCCGAAAGGAGCGATCTATGGCCGCGCCGAAGCGATCACCCCGCTGCTCGACCAACCGCTCAAGGGCCCTGTCTACCTGGTCTCCTCGGACAACCTGCTGCCGGACCTGCTCGCCGACCTGCGCGGCCAGGTCGACATCCAGCTGCACGGCGTGATCTCGACCAAGAAGGCGCGGACGAAGACGGTCTTCTTCCCAGTGCCCGACGTGCCGGTCCGTAAGTTCGTCCTCAACATGAGCGGCGGCAAGCGCGGTCTGCTCGTCAATTCGCGCAACCTCTGCGGCGACCGCGCCTTCTCCTTCCTCAACTTCAAAGCCCAGAACGGCAAGAAGCTGAAGAAGAAAAAACTGCCGCTGCAGACGCCGGCCTGCAAGGGCAAAAGCAAGAAAAAGGGCACGCCGAAACGCGACACCAAATCTGGTTGAGGTTTTTGGCGATTGGGTATGCGCTGTAACGGGCGTCGCCTCTGCGAGCGGGGGCGACGCCGAAAACTTCGATTGATCATCGGGAACACGGAGAAGGAGACCGAACCTTGAGGAGACTTGGGATCGCGAGCGCCATGCTGTGCGTCGCGGCGGCGCTGCTCGCCACGACGCTCGCCTCGACGGCGAGCGCCTTCGAAGTCACGAAGTGGGAAGCCGGAACCTGCAAAGCGGGGGTCGGCCAGTGCACCTACGTGAGCGATCCGAGCCGCTTCTTCACCCAGGCCGCCGGCCATCCGGAAGAAGGGCTGACCGACTTCAGCTTCAAAACGAATGTGCTCGGTGTGCCGGAAGGCAACGTCAAAGACGTACGCGTCGACCTCCCCGAAGGCCTCAACGTCGATCCGCAGGCGGTCCCGCAGTGCCCGAAAGCGACCTTCGAAGCGAACCCGGCGCAGTGCGCAGCGATGGGCAGTCAGGTCGGGATCAGCGAAGTGACTGCGGTCAGTCTGCTCGGGCTGGTGCCGATTGGGCTGACCGGACCGGCGAGCCCTCCGGTCTACAACCTGGTGCCGAACGACGGTGAACCGGCGCTGTTCGGCTTCAACGTCAACGTGCTCGGGGTAGCCGACTTCGACATCTATCTGCAGTCCGACGTCGAATGGGCCGGCGACTACCACGAGGGCTTCACGATCAGCGGCATCCCCAACACCGTTCCCTTGGTCGAGAACCGCCTTGTCTTCAACGGTCAGGCCGGCGGAACGTTCCTCACCCTGCCGAGTCCCTGCAACGGGCCGACGACGACGACGCTGAAGGTCGATTCCTATGAAGGTCAGTCGATCGGGCCGCTACCGACCACGCCACCGGCACCCATCGGCGGCTGCCAGGCGGTGCCGTTCAACCCGAACGTCGGCGCCACGGTCAACGGCGCCCCCGCCGACTCGTCGGCCACCGTCACCGTGGCGCTCAACGTGCCACAGAAGCTGCAGCCGATCAACACCTCGACGGTGAAGGCGGCGCGGGTAACGCTGCCGCGCGGCGCCGGCCTCAACCCGGCCACCGCGCCGGGGCTCGCCTTCTGCCCCAACTCGAGCTTCCCGCTGAAGTCGAAAGCGGCGATCACATGCCCGGCCAACTCGCGGATCGGCACCGTCGCGATTCAGACGCCCGTGCTGCCGCCGAATTCGCTCACCGGCCCGGTCTACCTGGCGCCGCAGGAAAGCCGCGACCCGGCAAGCGGCAAGGCCTACCGGATCTTCTTCGACGCGGTGTCGCAGCGCTACGGGGTCGACGTCCGGCTCGAAGGCAAGGTCTCGGCCGACCCAACCAGCGGCCAGCTGACCGCGACCTTCGAAGGCGCCCCTCAGGTCGCCTTCGAATCGGTGGCGCTGACCTTTGGGCCGACTGCCGGCCACAGCGTCCCGGCCCTCAGCAGCCCGCCGATCTGCTCGAGCTCGTCGACCTCGCAGGTCACCCCGTGGTCGACCGGCATCCCGGTGGCGACGCCGCCGACCACCCTGACCCTGACCCAGGCGCCCGGCGGCGCGCCCTGCGCAAAGTCGCTCGGCGAACGACCCTTCGCGCCCGGCTTCAGCGCCCAGCCGAGCTCCAAGCAGGCGCTCGACTACACCCCCTTCCAACTGCAGATCACCCGCAGCGATGGCCAGCAGGAGATCAAGGGGATGGACATCACCCTGCCGCCGGGGGCGACCGCGAAGCTGGCTGGCGTTTCCTACTGTCCGCCGCAGCAGCTGGCGGCGGCGGCCGGCAAGTCAGGCGCGAGCGAGAAGAAAGAGGCGAGCTGTCCGAGTGACAGTCAGGTCGGAGTCGCCAACGTGCTCTCGGGTGCCGGCGGCTCGCCGCTGAAGCTCGAAGGCGATGTCTACCTCGCGGGACGGTACGAAGGTGCGCCGCTGTCGCTGGCGGTGGTGACGCCGGCGCTCGCCGGACCGTTCGACCTCGGCACCGTCGTGATTCGGGTGCCGATCTTCGTCGAACCCGAAACGGCGCAGATCCACACCATGACCACCGCGATCCCCGATGTCTTTGGCGGCGCCAAACTCGACATCAAGTCGATCGGGGTCAACCTCAATCGCAAAGAATTCACCCTCAACGGGACCAACTGCTCGCAGCTCGCGACCACCGGTTCTGTCAAGGGCGGCGGCTCCGATCCGACCAACTCGGCGTCGTTCTCCTCGGCGAACGTCACCAACGGGATCCAGCTGAACAACTGCGACAAGCTGAACTTCAAACCCACCCTGAAGCTGCGCCTGTTCGGCGCGACCAAGCGCAACAAGAGCCCGAAACTCCGGGCCGAACTGAAAGCGCGCGGGGGTGACGCCAACATCGGCCGCGCATCGGTCGCACTGCCGCACGCGATCTTCCTCAAGCAGTCGAGCATCGCCCAGATCTGCACTCGGGTCCAGTTCGCCGCCAGCGACTGCCCGAGCAAATCCGTTTACGGGTACGCCCAGGCTTACACGCCGCTGCTCGCCAAACCGCTCGAAGGGCCGGTCTACCTGCGCTCCTCGAACAACACCCTGCCCGACATGGTCGCCCACCTCGAGGGCCAGATCGACATCGACCTGGATGGTCGGATCGATTCCTACAAAGGCGGCATCCGCACCACCTTCGACCGCGTCCCCGACGTGCCGGTGACGAAATTCGTGCTGACGCTGCCGGGTGGCAAACACGGGCTCCTGGTCGCCTCGCGCAATCTCTGTGCGAAGCCGGTCAAAGCGATCGTCCAGCTCAAAGGGCAGAACGGCAAGACCGCCAACAAGCGCCAAAAGCTGCAGACCCCTTGTAAGGGCAAGCACCCCAGGAAACACAAGAAGGGCAAAGGCAAAGGCGCCAAGCACAAGAAAGACGGCGCCAACCAGCAGGGCGGGGGCGGCAAACAGAAGTCCAGGAAGTCCTGAAATTTCTACCCCGGTAATCGGTATGACCGGTGCAGAGACTTGCTTGCTGGCCACCCGACCAGCTAGGGTCGGCGTGGGAGAGGGGACGGTGTCGCGGCATGGGCGGCACGAACGCAGTTCTGGGGAAAACAGGAGGGACTGATGCTTAGGCGCTTTGCAGTCGTCGCGCTAGCGGTACTCGGCCTGGTGGTGTTCGCCGCCTCCGCGCAGGCGGACACGACCGAAATCATCGAACCGCAGAAAGAACCGCCGACGGCGCTGAACGGATGGCAAGCTGCCAGTTGCACGACGGACGAACCCGTGCTCGGCGAACCGAAAATCAAATGCTCGCCGCAGACTCCCGGCGCCTTGCTCCGACAGGCCGGAGGACATCCGCCTGTCGGGTTCACCCAATACACGATTCAACACGAACCGATCACCCCACTTCCTTCACCACCTTTCCCACCCGGCAGCGTGACGGCAAAAATCAAACCGCCGCTCGAGGGACATACGATCAAAACTTTGCGCGTCGACCTCCCGCCGGGCGAGACCATCAATCCCAACGCAACGGCGAGCAAGTGCTCGCTAGCCGAATTCCTCAACGAACCGGCTCCCAAAACCTTCGTACCGACCTGCAGTCCCGCTACGAAAGTTGGCGAAGAGGAAGTAACCCTCGTCACGAACGCGCCGAACGTCGAACTTCCGCCTCCTTTTGGTCTGATTCCAGTCGAAGGATTCGTGATTCCGCCGACTCCAACCCTGACCAAAGTCCCGGTCTACAACCTCCAGCCGAAACCAGGGGAACCGGCCTTGTTCGGCTTCGTCATTGCCGGACAAGAGGTGGTCTTCCTCGAAACTGCAGTTGCATGGGAAAGTGACTTCCACGAGAGCTTCACGATCAAACTACCCAATACGGCAGAGGCTCCCGGGCTGAACACCCTGATCAGTCGTCTGGTCAACAACGGTACGGCGGGCGACGGGACCTACATCAGCAAGCCGACCACCTGTTTCAATCCGGCTGAACCAGCCAACGAACATCTTTACTCGACCTGGTTCCGCGCCGAGTCCTACGAAAAACCGGACGCCACCTTCCCGCGCGGTTCGACCGCGGTGGAGAACAAGATCATCGACTCCACTGGGCAGTTCTTCGGCCAGGAAGGATGCGACAAAGTCCCCTTCACCCCGGGCATCGAGGTGACGCCGGGGACGAAAGACGTCGACTCACCGTCGCCGGCGGCGGTGACTGCGACGCTCAAATGGCTGACTGGCGCTGAAAGCCCGATCCAGGAGTCGCATCTACGCAAGGCGGTTGTGACCCTGCCCGAAGGCATGGGGCTAAACCCCTCCGGCGCCAATGGCCTGGTCGCCTGCACCGACGCCCAGTTCAAGAAGGGCCAGCGGGTCTACAGCAACGAATGCCCAGCGGGCTCGATCATCGGCAGCGCCGAAGTCGACTCGCCACCGCTCTCGTCGGTGCTGAAAGGCAACGTCTACATCGGGGAACAGAAGAGCATGAACCCAGCTTCGGGCGAACAGTTCCGGATCTTGGTCGAAGCGAAGGACGAAAGTCTGGGCATCGCCGTTCGCCTTGTCGGCAACGCCGCTGCCAACCCGGTCACCGGCCAGTTGACGACGACCTTCTACGAACAGGAGATCGGCGAACTCGCCGGCAAACTGCCCGCCGGCTTGCCGCAGGTGCCGTTCAGGTTCGTCCGGATCCACTTCAACGGCAAAGACGTGCTGACCAGCCCGCCGACCTGTTCTACGGCGGAGACCACCGGAAAAATGGAACCGTGGGCGCGTCCTGGCGAAAACGTCGGCGTTAGCTCGACGTTCGCGCTCAGCAGCGTCCCCGGCGGCGGCAGCTGCCCGACCTCGCTGGGAGCGCGGAAGTTCGCTCCGGGCTACACCGCCAAATCCGACAGCGCCAAGGCGGCCAAGTACAGCCCGTTCCGAGTCAACATCGCCCGCGCCGACGGTGAACAGGAGCTGAAAGTCGTCAACGTGACGCTGCCCAAGGGTCTGACGGCCAAACTCGCCGGCATCCCCTACTGCTCGGAGACGGACATCGCCTCTGCTGCGCAGAGGGGCGGTAAGGCGACGCAGGCGGAGTACAGCTGCGGCCCGAATAGCCTGCTCGGCACCGCAACGACCACTGCCGGTACCGGCAGCCACCCCTTCACGATCTCCGGCAAGGTCTTCCTCGCCGGTCCGTACAAGGGTGCACCGCTGTCGCTTGTCGTGATCACGCCGGCGGTGGCCGGCCCGTTCGACCTCGGCACCGTCGTCGTCCGGGTGGCGCTCAACGTCAACCCGAGTACTGCCCAAGTCAACGCAGTCTCCGACGCGATCCCCGACGTTTTCGGCGGGGTCAAGCTCGACATCCGCTCGATTGACGTCAACGTCGACCGCAGCAAATTCATGCTCAACCCGACGGACTGCGCTAAAGGAGCGACCGCCGGGGTGATCAACGGTGGCGGCGGCAACCCGGCCAATCCGGCCCAGTTCAGCTCGTACAACGTCACCTCGCCCTACCAGGCGACGGGATGCAACAAACTGGCTTTCCAGCCGAAGTTGCATGTGCGGATCTACGGACCGACCACCCGGGCGAAGAACACTCGGATAAGGGCGATCCTCGAAGCCCGCAACGGCGACGCCAACCTCGCTCGCACGGCGCTCAACCTGCCGCACTCGCTGTTCCTCGACCAGAGCCACATCCGCACGGTGTGCACCCGGGTTGAGCTGGCGGCGAAGCAGTGCCCGAAAGGCGCGGTCTACGGCCACGCCTCGGCGAAATCGCCGCTGATCAGCAGGAAGTTGGAAGGCCCGGTCTACCTGGTGTCCTCCAACAACACGTTGCCGAACCTCGTCGCTGACCTGCGCGGCCAGGTGAACATCCAGCTCCGCGGAGTGATCAGCTCCAAACACGGCGGGCTGAAGACGGTGTTCCCCGAAGTGCCGGACGTGCCGGTGTCGAAGTTCATCCTCAATATGCAGGGGGGCAAAAAGAGTCTCATCGAGAACTCGGAAAACCTCTGCAAATCGCCGCAGCAGGCGATCCTCAACCTGAAGGGCCAGAACGGCAAGAAGGTGAAGGACAACCAGTTCCCGCTGCGGATCGACAAGTGTGGCGGCGGCAACTCGAAAGGGAAACAGGGCAACAAATAGCGGCGCTCCGCTGATCGCAGTGCTCGCACCGGCGCGGATGGCTCACTAGCCTCCGCGCCGGTGCACCCTTCGCTCTCGGTCCTCATCGTTGCCTGGAACTCCCGCGCCGAGCTGGGGCGGACGTTGCCCGCGCTGCTGGCCGAGTTGGGAGAGGGCGACGAGCTGATCGTCGTCGACAACGACTCGCCCGACGACTCGGCCGCGGTGGTCCGCGAGCTGGCGCCGGCGGCGAAGCTGGTGCGGATGGGTCGCAACACCGGCTTCTCCGGTGGCTGCAACGCCGGCGCTGCCGCGGCGAGCGGCGACCTGCTCGTGATCCTCAACCCCGACGCGGCGCCGCTGCCCGGCTGGGGCGAGGCGATACGCCTCCCCTGGCGTGAGGGTCGCGGCTGGGCCGCCTGGCAGGCGCTGGTCGCCGAGGCAGGGGGGACGGAGATTAACTCGGCGGGCAACCCGGTCCACTTCACCGGCATCGTCTGGGCGGGGCGCCACGGCGAACCGATCGCCGCCGCGCCGAGCGAGCCGGCCGCGGTGCCGGTCCTCTCCGGCGCCTGCCTGGCGATCCCGTTGTCGACCTGGCGCCGGGTCGGCGGCTTCGCCGAGCGCTTCTTCATGTACCACGAGGACGTCGACCTCTCGATCCGGCTGCGGCTGGCGGGCGGGACGGTCGGGATCGAGCCGCGGGCGGTGGTCGAGCACGACTACGAGTTCGGCGCCAGCGCCGGCCACAAGTGGCGCTGGCTCGAGCGCAACCGGCTCGCCTTCCTCGTTCGTTCCTACCCGACGGCGCTTCTGGTCCTGCTGGCGCCGGCCCTGCTGGCGACCGAGCTGGCACTGCTCCTCGTCTCCTCGCGCGCTGGCTGGGGCGCCCAGAAGCTGGCCGCCAACGCCGAAGCCCTGCGCTGGCTGCCGCAGTTGCTGCGCGAGCGGCGGCGGATCCAGCGCGAGCGCACGGTCGGCGCCGCCGAGTTCGCCTCCTGGCTGACCCCGGACCTCGACTCGCCGTTCATCGCCGCCGCGGCGCGCTCGGGGCCGGTGCGGCTGGCGCTGCGCGCCTACTGGCGCGTGGTGCGCGCCCTGCTCTGAGTGGGCCGCATTTGTTCGGCTATAGCGAACAAATGCGGGCCAACTACTCCGCCGGCATGTGGAAGGCGAAGATCCGCTCGGGGTCGATCCGCCAGTAGGTCGCCCCCGACTCGAGCATCTCCGCCCACTCCTCGCCGTAGCGCGGGACGTAGATCTCGAGCAGGACCTCGCGCAGCTCGGCGCCTTCGGGGGCGTTGACGTCGACCGGCAGCGCTCGGCCGTGGACGCTGACCGCCAGCTCCTCGCCCGGCAGGTGGGTGGCGCTGACGGCGGGACTGCGGGCGATGTGGCGGGCTCGAGTCGAGTCGGGCGAGGAGCCGAAGTGAAAGCTGCCGTGGAGGAAGATCCCGTCGACCGGGCCGACGACCGGCTTGCCGGCGGCGCTGACGGTGGCCAGCGCCAGCAGCCGCATCCCGGTCAGCTCGGCGGCGACACCGGCCGCGTCGAGGCGCCGCTCCGGAGTGTGGATCCGCAGCAGGTGGGGGCCGGCGCTGGCGTAGCTCGCGTCGAGCAGCTCCTGCAGGCGCTCCAGGTCGGCCTTGGTCTCGCGCACGGTCGGCTCAGCCCTGGCTGGTCGGCAGCACCAGGACCTCGGCAACGTCGACGTGCGGCGGCTGCTCGAGCGCATACATCGCCGCCCGGGCGACGTCCTCGTCCTGCAGCGCCCACTCGCCGGGGCGGTTGTCGAAGAAGGGCGTGTCGACCATTCCCGGCTCGATCACGCTGACCCGGATCGTCCGGTTGTCGTGGATCTGGCGCAGCTCGGCGCGGAGGTTCTGGCCGATCGCCGTCGCCGCCCACTTGGTCGCCGAGTAGAGCGAACCCGGCAGCGTCATCCGGCCGGCGACCGAGCTGGTGATCAGGTAGTGGCCGCTGCCGCGCTCGAGCAGGTGGGGGAGGGTGGCGCGGATCGTCAGCGCCGGTCCCAGCACGTTGGTCAGGACCATCGAGCGCCAGTGCTCGACCGACTCCTCGAGGAAGCCCCGTTTGGCGCCAAAACCGGCGTTGGCGAAGACCGCGTCGATGCGGCCGAACTGCTCCAGCGCCTGCCCGACCATCGCCTCGACCTGGTCCCACTCGCTGACGTCACAGCGCACCGGCAGGGCCCGTGCGGTGCCGCCCAGTTCGCCCGAGACCACGTCAAGCGGCTTGATCCGCCGCCCGGCCAGCACCAGCCGGTAGCGCTCGGCCGCGGCCCGCGCGGTTGCGGCGCCGATGCCACTGCTGGCGCCGGTGATCAGCAGGACTGGGTCGTCGGAGACGGCGGCCATCGCCGAGCATTCTAGGCTGCGATAATTGCCGCTCGTGGACCCGAGCCGCAAGCGGAAGATCCGCCTCGTCGTCGCGCTGAGCACCGCCGTGCTGCTCGCCGTCGCCCTTATCTACACCTCGTTCTCGGCTTCGACCGAGGCGAAGGAGCCCTCGCAGATCCTCACGGCCTCGCCGGGCACGACCTACGACATGACCGGCCGTGTCGTCAAGGGCTCGATCGTCGACAACGGCAAAGAAGGCATCTCGTTCATGGTCGTCGACCGCACCGGCGGCGGCGAAGAGCTGCCGGTCAGCTACAGCGGCACCGTCCCGGATCCGTTCCGCGGCGGTCGTGAGATCGTCCTAACCGGCAGCCTGAAGGGGGGCACCTTCGTCGGCGAACCGGAAACTCTGATCACCAAGTGCCCCTCGAAGTTCACGACCCAAAGCAATGGCTAGCCTCGGCAGCGTCCTGCTGGCGCTGGCGTTTCTCGCTGCCGTAACCGCTGGAGTCGTCGCTCTCGTTTGGCGCCGCGACGAGCGCAAGCTCGTCCTCTCGCGCCGGATCGTCTACCTCTTCGCCGCCCTCGTCACCGCTTGCGTGGCAATCATCGAGATCGAGTTCCTGGCGGACAACTTCTCGTTCAAAATCGTCCAGGAACACTCCTCGCTGGAGACGCCGACCTTCTACAAGGTGGCGGCGATGTGGTCGAGCCAGGAAGGCTCGCTGCTGCTCTGGGCCTTGGTGCTGGCGATCTTCTCCAGTGCCGCCCTCTTCTTCACCCGCAACAAGCTGCGCCAGCTGGTCCCCTGGGCGACCGGGGTGATGATGGGGATCGCCGCGTTCTTCACCGGGCTGATGCTGTTCGCGCCCGGCGTCGACCCCTTCGCCAAGCTCAACCCGGCACCCTCGGACGGGATCGGGCTGAACCCGCTGCTGCAGCACCCGAGCATGATGATCCACCCGCCGATGCTCTACTCGGGCTACGTGGCGCTGACGATCCCCTTCGCCTTCGCGATCGGCGCCCTTGTCACCCGCCGGGTCGACGCCGAGTGGATCCGCGCCACCCGCAAGTTCGCGCTGATCGCCTGGACCTTCCTCGGCTTCGGCCTGCTGCTCGGCGCCCGCTGGTCCTACACCGAGCTCGGTTGGGGCGGCTACTGGGCCTGGGACCCGGTCGAGAACGCGGCGCTGATGCCGTGGCTGCTCTGCACCGCCTTCCTGCACTCGATCATGGTCCAGGAGAAGCGGGGGATGCTAAAGGTCTGGAACGCGACCCTGGTCGTCGCCAGCTTCTCGATGGCGCTGCTCGGGACCTTCCTGGTTCGCTCCGGCGTCCTGCAGTCGATCCATGCTTTCGGCGACAGCACCGTCGGCCCTTACATCCTCGGCCTGATCGGCGTCGTCGTGCTCGGCTCGACCGCGCTGATCATCTCGCGGCTCGACGAACTGCGAACGCCGAAGCGGATCGACTCGCTGATCTCTCGCGAGGCGGTCTTCCTGGTCAACAACCTGCTGCTGGTCGGGCTCACCCTGGTGATCGCCTGGGGCACCTTCTTCCCGCTGATCTCCGAACTCTTCACCGGCTCCAAGTCCTCCCTGGCGGCGCCTTGGTTCGACCGCTACACGACGCCGCTGGCGATTCTGCTGGTGCTGTTCACCGGGATCGGGCCGCTGCTCGCCTGGCGCCGGGTCAGCTGGTCGACGGCCCGGCGGGCCTTCCGGGTGCCGCTGGCGGCGATGGCGATCGTCACCGTGGCGCTGGCGCTCTTCACCGATGCCGGGAACAAGCCCTGGGCGCTGGCGCTCTTCGCCTTCGCCACCTTCGCGATCGTCGGCATCGGGCAGGAGTTCTGGAACGGCGCCGCGGGCCGCAAACGGCTGACCGGCGAGCCGATGGGCAAAGCGCTGGCCGGGATCGTCGGACGCAACCGGCGGCGCTACGGCGGCTACATCGTCCACGTCGGCGTCGCCGTGCTGCTGATCGGCATCGCCGCCTCCTCGAGCTTCCAGACCAACCGCAACGTCGAACTGAAGCCGGGCGAAAGCACGGTGATCGACGGACGGAAAGTGACGTATGTGCGGCCGACGGCCGAGGTCGACGGGCTGCGGCTCTCGATCGGCGCGGTCCTCCGCGTCGTCGAAGGCGGCAAGGAATTCACCGTCGAACCGATGCGCAACTACTACCGGCCGACCGGCCGCGAAGGGGTCGGCGGGATCGTCGACTACTTCGACGGCGAAGCCGACAGCGAAATCGGCTTGAAGGCCGGCTTCGGCCACGATTTCTGGACCGCCAACCAGCCCAACATCGTCGGCCTGCAGCGGAAGGCGAAAACGGCGGAAGAAGGCTTCGAAAAATGCATCGAAGCAGTGCCGGGGACCCCGAAATCGTGCAAAGACGTGAGGGCGCTGATGATCGCCGCTCGCGCCAACCCGGCGCTGCAGGACGATGCCTTGGCACAGATCGAACGGCTGCAGGAACTGACCGCCAAACAGATCGCCGCCAGCTATGTCAAAGAAGGTGCGCCGACCCAGTTCAAGGTCATCATCAACCCGCTCGTCACCTGGATGTGGATTGGCGGGCTGATCGCCCTGGCCGGGGCGCTGATCGCGATCTGGCCGAGCCGCGGTCGCCGCAAGGGCGCCCTGGTGCGGACCGAGACGGACGCCCTGAAGGAAGCCAAATACCGCGAGATCCGCGACGCCGAGCTCGACCACGCCGCCGGCAAGCTGTCCGACGAGGACTACGCCCTGCTCGACGCCGAGCTGCGCAAGGAGGCGGTCGAGATGCTCGACGAGCTCGAACGGGCGCAGAACGGGGGAGGGGCGAAGGTCGGCGCCGAGGCCAACGGTCACCACAACGGCGATGGAAACGGCGCCGATCCGGTCGCCGAGCTTGAAAAGGTCGAGCGCAGCTAGACTTCGCGGGCGATGTACACGTTCTTCAGCGTTATCCAGATCATCATCAGCGTCGTGCTGGTGTTCCTGATCCTGCTCCACTCGGGCAAAGATGCCGGCCTCTCCGGCGCCTTCGGCATCGGTGGTGGCGGCAGCTCGATCGGCGGCGGCTCGATGGTCGAGCGCAACCTGGACCGGGCGACCGTCTTCTTCGCCATCCTCTTCGTTCTGAACACGTTCCTGCTGCTGAAGATTTAACGGCGCTCGCCGATCCCGCTTCTAGAAAGCCGCCCGCGGGGCGGTTTTTTCGTGCCGCGGCTCCGGACACTGGCGCTTGGCATGTAACCGTAGTTGACAAATTCTAGATCTGTGTAAACCTTGCAGACGTTCTTCCCGACTCTGACAAGGAGGAGAGCCGTGGAGGCTCATGTCGAACACCCGCACGAGCATCACCATCACCACCACCACGACGTCGAGGTCAATCCGGCGACCTGGAGCGACCCGAAGCGCTACGCCTGGCTGCTCGGGATCATCGTCCCGCTGGCGCCGTTCTTCGGCTGGGCGCTGGTCGAGCTGACCGGCTTCGGCGGCTTCTGGTTCCTCGGTCCGGCCCTGGTCTTCGTCGCCTTCCCGATCCTCGACATCGTCGTCGGGCTCGACGACTCGAACCCGCCCGACAGCGTCCTCAAGTTCCTCGAGCAGGACCGCTACTACCGCTGGTGCACCTACCTCTTCATCCCGATCCAGTACGCCGGCCTCGTCCTCGCCTGCGCGATGTGGGGGAGCAGCGACCTTTCGTTGCTCGAATCGATCGGGCTGGCGCTGACCATGGGCGTGGTCGGCGGGATCGCGATCAACACCGCCCACGAGCTCGGCCACAAGCGCGCGTCGAGCGAGAAGTGGCTGAGCCGCGTCGCCCTCGCCCAGACCGGCTACGGCCATTTCTTCATCGAGCACAACCGCGGCCACCACGTGCGGGTGGCGACGCCGGAGGACCCGGCCAGCTCGCGGCTGGGGGAGAGCTTCTGGACCTTCCTGCCGCGCACCGTCGCCGGCAGCCTGCGCTCGGCCTGGGGGATCGAGGCTGCCCGGCTCGACCGGGTCGGGACCGGCCACTGGACGCTGCGCAACGACATCCTCGGCGCCTGGGCGATGACCGTCGTCCTCTTCGCCGCCCTCGCCGTCGCCTTCGGCCCGATCGTCCTCCCGTTCCTGGTCCTGCAGGCGGTGATCGGCTTCTCGCTGCTCGAGGTCGTCAACTACCTCGAGCACTACGGGCTGCTGCGGGAGCGCAAGGAGGACGGCCGCTACGAGCGCTGCCGTCCCGAACACAGCTGGAACAGCAACAACGTCGCCTCCAACGTGCTGCTCTACCACCTGCAGCGCCACTCCGACCACCACGCCAATCCGACCCGCCGCTACCAGGCGCTGCGCCACGTCGAAGAGGCGCCGCAGCTGCCGACCGGGTACGCGGGGATGATCGTCCTCGCCTGGTGCCCGCCGCTCTGGCGGCGGGTGATGGACCGGCGCCTGCTCGCCCACTACGGCGGCGAGGTGACGCGGGCCAACATCCATCCCCGCACGCGGGAGCGGATCTTGGAGCGATACGCGTGAGCCGCTTCCGCTGCCCCGCCTGCGGCTACGTCTACGACGAGGAGGTCGGGAACCCGCGCGAGGGGTTCCCGGCGGGCACGCCTTGGAGCGAGGTGCCGGACGACTGGCCCTGCCCCGACTGCGGCGTCCGCGACAAGGTCGACTTCGAGCCCGACGAGGGCGATTGACCGCGGCCGGTGCGACGATTGGGGCCGTGGCGTCCCCCTCACGCACTCCCGCAACCTCGGCCCGCACCCCCTATCCGGAGGCGGCCCGTGAGCTGCTGCGGCAGACCTTCTTCGACGCCGCCCGCGACCAGCTCGCCGAGCGCCCCTGGTCCGACATCACGATGGCCGACATCGC
>Ga0068862_100001682_pt1 | contig 20032 bp, 5 predicted proteins | sample KBSSwiS52_FD_66598 | JGI IMG/M metagenome (GOLD analysis project Ga0068862, IMG submission 66598) | Switchgrass rhizosphere microbial communities from Kellogg Biological Station, Michigan, USA - KBS Switchgrass S5-2 | ecosystem: Host-associated > Plants > Roots > Rhizosphere > Soil ... | reverse complement strand
CGCCAGCCTGACCACCGACAATTGCTGCGCAGGGACTGGCTGCAACCGGCGTAAGACCGGAGACAGTCCGGGAGCAGTATCTTGGCGATCGATCACAACCGCGAGAACAACGTGCATGCGTTGCCCGGCGCCGCGCCCACACGCGAAGCGCCGCCCAGCAAGAAGCGCAAGGGTGCCGGCCTTTCCAGGAGGCGGATCGCCGCCCTGGCGCTCATTCCGCTGCTCGCCATCGCCGCAGCGGGCGCCTGGTACCGATTCCATCCCAAAGCCAACCCGGCGGCCCGCTTCGTAACCGCGACGGTCGCGCAGGGCGATATCGAGGACACGGTGACGGCACTCGGCAATCTGCAGCCGAAAACCTATGTCGATGTCGGGGCGCAGGTTTCCGGCCAGCTGATGAAGATCGACGCGGCGGTCGGCCAGAAGGTGAAGCAAGGCGACCTGCTGGCCGAGATCGACCCGACCTTGGCGGAAGCGAAGGTGACGGCGGATCAGGCGGCGCTCGCCAATCTGCAGGCGCAGCTGCTCGACAAGCGCGCGCAGCTCGACCTCGCGCAGAAGCAGCTCGGCCGCCAGCAGGGCATGATGAAGGACAATGCCACCAGCGAGGACGCGCTGCAGATCGCGCTGACCACGGTGAAGTCGAACAAGGCGCAGATCGCCGCCCTCGAAGCCCAGGCCAAGGAAGCGCAATCTTCGCTGGCCGCCGACCAGGCCAGCCTCGGCTATACCAAGATCTACGCGCCGATGACCGGCACGGTGGTCTCGCTGAGCGCGCAGCAGGGCCAGACCCTGAACGCCACGCAAACCGCGCCGGTGATCCTGAGGATCGCCGATCTTGCGACCATGACGGTCTGGACCCAGGTTTCCGAGGCCGACGTGCCGCGGTTGAAGCTCGGCATGGACGCCTATTTCACCACGCTCGGCGACCAGACCCAGAAATGGCGCGGCAAGCTGCTGCAGATCCTGCCGACGCCGGATGTGGTCAACAACGTCGTGCTCTATCCCGCCCTGTTCGATGTCGCCAATTCCGACGGCAAGCTGATGACCCAGATGAGCGCCCAGGTCTTCTTCGTCGTCGCCGCGGTGAAGAACGCCGTCACCGTGCCGGTCGCGGCCCTGCACCGTCCCGGCAGCCATGCCGCCAAAGGCGACGCCGATCCCGATATGGTGGATCCGGGCGCGGGTGCCACCGGCGATGAGACCGCGAACACCGACGGCAACGACGCGAAGCCCTATTTCGTGCGCGTGCTCGACGACGGCGGTCACGCCACGCGCCGGCAGGTCTGGATCGGCGTCAGCAACCGGGTCTCCGCCGAGGTGCTGAACGGTTTGGCGCCGGGCGATGTGGTCGTCCTCGGCCGTCAGAGCGGCGGCGAAACGGCGGAAACGGCGGCGAATGGCTCGAAGAGCGGCCGCAGCGGCATAGGACGGCTGTTTTGACCCGACCGATCGGCCTGCAGCCCGCGCTCGGGCAACCGCTGTTCGAGCTCGAGGGCATCACCAAGGTCTACAATCCCGACAGCGAGCAGCGGGTCGAGGTGCTGCACGGCGTCTCGCTGAAGATCCATCGCGGCGAGTTCGTGGCAATCATGGGCGCCTCGGGCTCCGGCAAGACCACGCTGATGAACATCCTCGGCTGCCTCGACAAGCCGACCGGCGGGCGCTATCTGCTGGCCGGCACCGATGTCGCGGGGCTCGACCGCGGCGACCTCGCCTGGCTCCGGCGCAGCGTGTTCGGCTTCGTGTTCCAGAGCTACAACCTGATCGGCACGGCGACCGCGCAGGAGAATGTCGAGATTCCGGCGATCTATGCCGGCCTCGCCGGCGCGGAACGGCATCAGCGCGCGTTGGAGCTGCTCGGCATGCTGGGCCTCTCCGAGCGGACGACGCATCGGCCGAACCAGCTTTCCGGCGGCCAGCAGCAGCGCGTCTCCATCGCCCGCGCGCTGATGAACGGCGGCACCGCGATCCTGGCCGACGAGCCGACCGGCGCGCTCGACAGCAAGAGCGGGGCCGAGGTGCTGCAGTTCCTGGAGCATCTCGCCGACGACGGCCATACAGTCATCATCATCACCCACGACGCCGATGTGGCCCGGCATGCGCGGCGCCGGATCGAGATCAAGGACGGCAACATCGTCGCCGACGTGATCCAGAGCTTCGGCGAGAAGGCCCGGTCGGAATCAAACGGGGCGGACCAGCCGGTCAAGGCGCTGGACTTCATCGATCATACGCAAAGACTGGACGAATTCTTCGAGACCCTGCGGATGGCGCTCCGGGCGCTGCGGGTGAACTTGCTTCGCACCATCCTTACCTTGCTCGGCATCGTGATCGGCGTCGGATCGGTGGTGGCCATGCTGGCGGTCGGCGACGGTGCGCGTCAGGTGGTGCTCGACCGGATCGGCTCGATGGGCACCGACCTGCTGCTGATCCGGCCCGGCGCCCCGAACCAGCGCGGCGCCGGCAATGCGATCGCGACCCTGGTGCCGCAGGACGCGGAAGCGATCTCCGGCCTTGCCAATGTCCGTGCGGCGGTGCCGGAGCTCTCGGCCAGCGTGACGGTCAGGTCCGGCGATTCCGACTACCAGACCGCGGCCACCGGCACGACCGCGGATCTCACGCAGATCCGCGCCTGGCCGGTCGCGCAAGGGAGCTTCTTCACCCGCGGCGATGCCGCACGTTATGCAGCCGTGACGGTGCTGGGGCAGACGGTGGTCAGCAACCTCTTCCCCGCCGGCACCAACCCGGTCGGGCATTTCGTGCTGATCAACAACGTGCCGTTCCAGGTGCTGGGCGTGATGTCGCCGAAGGGCGCCACCGCCTCCGGCGCCGACCTCGACGACGTCGTGTTCGTGCCGCTCTCGACCGGCAGCCTGCGCCTGTTCGGCCAGCGCAACGTCAAGACCATCACCGTCGCGGTCAACGACGTCGGCAAGATCGACGCGACCCAGACCTCGGTGACGGCCCTGCTGGCCGAGCGGCACAAGGCGGAGGATTTCCAGATCCGCAACATGGCGGCGGTGCTGCAAGCCGCCGAGGACACGCAGAACACGCTGGCGGTGCTGCTGGGATCGGTTGGTGCCATCTCGCTGCTGGTCGGCGGTATCGGGGTCATGAACATCATGCTGGTCAGTGTCACCGAGCGCACGCGCGAGATCGGCATCCGCATGGCGACCGGCGCACGGATGCGCAACATCCTGCAGCAATTCCTGACCGAGGCGGTGGTGGTCTCGATCTTCGGCGGCGTGCTCGGCATCGGCTGCGGCTTCGCCATGGCCGCCGGGTTCAGTCAGTTCGGCGTGCCGGTCCAGGTCTCCTTGGCCGTGGTGGCGATGGCCTTTGCCTGCGCGGTCGCGGTCGGGTTGATCTTCGGCTTCGCGCCCGCCTTGAAGGCGGCGCGGCTCGATCCGGTGCAAGCCTTGGCGAGCGAATAGGGGCGAGCGCGTGAGAAAAATGCGGAAGTTCGTTCTCCTCCTCGGTGTCCTCACGCTCGCCGGCTGCGATCTTGGGCCCGGACCGGTGCAGCCGAAGATCAGCCTGCCGGTGGCGTGGCAAGAGCAGAACGCCGCGGCGCCGACCGCCTGGCCGGCCGCCGACTGGTGGAAGAGCTTCGGCAGCGACGAACTCAACCGGCTGGTGGTTGAGGCGCAGGCCAACAATCTCGACATCGCGGCCGCCGCCGCCCGCGTCGCTCAGGCGGAGGCCCAGTTGCGCGTCACCGGCGCGAGCCTGTTTCCGCTGGTCAACTTCACCAGCAGCCTGCAGCAGCGCGGTCCGCTCGGCGATCCGAAACTGATCGAAGGCGGCGGCGGCTCGTCCAGCAGCCTCTCCAGCGATCTCGGCGGCGGCAGTGCAAGCAGCAAGCAGCGAACCAGCGCCACCGTTGGCATCAGTGCCAAGTACGAACTCGATTTCTGGGGCAAGAACCGGGACAACGTGAACGCCGCCAAGGCCTCGCTGCAGTCGAGCGGCTTCGACCGCGAGACGGTGGCGCTCACCGTCACCAGCGGCGTCGCCTCCACCTACCTGCAGATCATGACCCTGAAGGACCGGATCGCCCTGGCGCGGCAGAACCTCGCCAATGCGCAATCGGTTGAGAAGGTGGTGGACTCGAAGGCGCGCAACGGCGCGGTTTCCCAATTGGACCTCGCCCAGCAGCAGGCCCAGGTCTCGGCCCAGCAGGCCGCGATCCCGCCGCTCGAGCTCCAGGAGAAACAGGCAACCAATGCGCTCGCGCTGCTGCTGGGGCGCAATCCGGAGCAGTTGCAGCTGACCGGTCAAGGTCTCAAAGGCATCACCCTGCCGACGGTCGGCACCGGGCTGCCGTCGGGATTGCTCACGCGGCGGCCGGATATCCAGAAAGCGGAGGCCGATCTCGCTTCGGCCAATGCCAACCTGCTGGCGGCACGCGCGGCGATGCTGCCGACCATCGATCTCTCGAACACGATCAGCCTGGAGGGGATCGCGACCAATCTCGCCTTCGGCGGCGCCGGTGCGGCCTATACGGCGGCAGCCTCGCTGGTGCAGCCGATCTTCGATGCCGGGCAATTGAAGGCGCAGAAAGATGTCGCGCAGGGCAAGCAACTGGAGCTGGTCCAGACCTACCGGACCTCGATCTTGAACGCCCTTTCGGATGTCGAGAATGCCCTGGCCTCGATCGACAGCCTGAAGTCCCAGCAGCAATGGCAGGAGGCGCAGGTCGGCCAGGCCGGCACCGCCTTCACGCTGGCCCAGGCGCAGTACCGCGCGGGTTCCACCGAGCTCCTGCCGATGCTGGATGCACAGCGCACGGTGTTTCAAGCCCAAGACAGCCGGCTGACAATTCTGCTCTCGCAATATCAAGCGGCGGTCTCACTCTATAAGGCGTTGGGCGGCGGCTGGCAGGCCGACACCAAGGTCGCCGCCAATCCCTGAAGAACGCCCGGAACTTCGCGGCCTCCCTGGCATTCCTGGAGGGATTCCTCTAGGGTTTTGCACCGCACCATTTCCGGAGAATTCATGATGCCGAAAGGCCACCAGTTCCACGCCTCGATCCTGCGCGAGTACGACATCCGCGGCATTGTCGGGGAAACCCTGAGCGCCGCCGATGCCGAGGCGATCGGCAAGGCCTTCGCGACCATGACCGCGCGGCTGAAGAACAAGACCGCCCCGAAGATCGCCGTCGGGCGCGACGGGCGGATGAGCTCGCCGGAACTGGAAGCGGCCGTGGTCGCCGGCATCAAGTCGACCGGCGCCAGCGCGGTCCGGATCGGCACCGGGCCGACCCCGATGCTCTATTTCGCCGCCGCCGAGCTGCCGGTCGATGCCGGGATCATGGTGACGGGCTCGCACAATCCGCCGACCCATAACGGCTTCAAGATGACCATCGCCGGCAAGCCGGTCTATGGCGAGATGATCAAAGAGATCGGCGTGATGGCCAAGGCCGGCGACTTCCCCACCGGCAGCGGCGGCGAAGAGACCACCGATATCCGCGACGCCTATGTGAAGAAGCTGGCCGCGGCCTTGGACGGCACCGACATCTCGAAGCTGAAAGTCGGCTGGGACGCCGGCAACGGCGCCGCCGGCGAGATCATGGCGCGCCTGGTGAAGATCCTGCCCGGGACCCACAAGACCCTGTTCGAAGAGATCGACGGCACCTTCCCGAACCACCATCCCGATCCGACCGAGCCCGAGAACCTGCACCACCTGCAGGAACTGGTCGCCAAGGAGAAGCTCGATCTCGGCATCGCCTTCGACGGTGACGGCGACCGGATCGGCGCGATCGACGCCAAGGGCCGGATCATCTGGGGTGACCAGCTGCTGGCGATCCTTGGTCGCGACGTGCTGGCCAAGCACCCGGGTGCGACCATCATCGCCGATGTGAAGGCGAGCCAGGCCTTGTTCGACGAGATCGCCCGGATGGGCGGCAAGCCGCTGATGTGGAAGACCGGCCATTCGCTGATCAAGGTGAAGATGGCGGAGACCAAGTCGCCGCTCGCCGGCGAGATGAGCGGCCATATCTTCTTCGCCGACGAGTATTACGGCTTCGACGACGCGCTCTATGGCGCGGTGCGGCTGCTGCGGGCGGTGGTGCGGGCGGGCAAGTCGCTGACCGAGCTCCGCGACGCGCTGCCCACCCTCATCAACACGCCGGAGATCCGCATCCCCTGCCCCGACGACAAGAAGTTCGCCATCGTCTCCGATCTCGCCGGCGAGCTGCGCAAGGAGGGCGCCAGCTTCAACGACGTGGACGGGATCCGGATCAGCAAGGACGGGGGCTGGTGGCTGCTCCGCGCCTCCAACACCCAGGCCGTGCTGGTCGCGAGAGCAGAGGCGCCGGACGAGAAGGTGCTGGCCGGGCTGAAGAGCGATTTGAAAGCGCGGCTCTCGAAGCACGGAGTCGCGTTCGCGGGGTAGCTGATAATAGCGTCATGCCCGGGCCAAGCGGACGGATGTCCGGGCATGACGACACGATAGAAATGGAAAGGGGCGCCTCCCGCGGGAGGCGCCCCTTTTGTCTCGAACCCGATCGCCGTTTAGTTGGCGGTCGCGTTGAGGTTGTGATCGACGAACACGGTCACCAGGTTGGCGCCGGTGCCCGCCTGGAACACGTCGTAGTGCGCGCCGTCGTTCGCCGTGACGTCGGTGCCGATCTTGGTGAAGCCACCGGAGAGGGCAACCGTGTCTTTGCCCTGGTCGCCGTGGATCACCAGGTTGTTGTTGGCATCGGTCATGGTCAGAACCGAGTTGTAGTCCAGCGCCACCTGGGTTCCCGCGGCGTTGCCGCCGGTGAAGCTCAGGATCTCGACGTTGCTGATCTTCGAGTGGTCGCCGTCGGCGCTCTTGAAGGTGGCGAGGCCGCCGAGGTCAACCAGATCATCGCCGTCGCCGCCGTTGACGCCGCCGCTGGTCAGGTCGGCCTTATCGACGTGCAGGAACTGATCGTTGCCGCCATCGCCCTTCATCGTATCGGCACCCGCGCCGCCGATCAGGATGTCGTTGCCGCTGCCGCCGGTCAGCGTGTTGTTGCCGGTATTGCCGACGATGGTGTTGTCGGAGTCGTTGCCGGTGCCGTTGATGTTGTTGGCGCCGGTCAGCACCAGGTCCTCGACGGCGTTGGTCAGCGTGTAGGTGACCGAGGCTTGGACGGTGTCGTGGCCCTGCTTGAACTGCTCCACGACCGTGTCGTTGCCGTTGACGACGTAGAGATCGTCGCCCAGGCCGCCCTTCATCGTGTGGTTGCCGAAGGTACCGTCGAGATAGTCGCCGCCGCCATCCGCGTTGCCGTTGAGCGTCGCGCTGTCGTTGAGGCCGATCTGGCGATGTGCGGCATTGAAGTCCGCCAGCACCGGCAGGTCCGGATCGGCCGCCAGCGTGACGACCGGAATGGGCGCCAGCAGGTGCAGGGTGCCGGGGTTGGAGACGTCACCGTCTTTGTCGATGATGGTCCAGCCGACATCAACAGCAGTCTCGACGCCGCCCTTCTGCTCGTAGGTGTACTTGCCGTCATCCATATCGATCGTGAACTTGCCGATCGAGGTGGTGATGGTCAGGACGTGGGTCGCCGCGTTGAAGCTGGAGACGTCGGCGTTGGCACCCGTGGTCGTGATCGCGTTCACGCCGTCGAACGTATAGGTCTTGCCGTTCAGCGTGATCGAGTTCACACCGCTGCCGCCATCGGCGCCATACTTGCCGCCGAGATCGCCGACGATGCTGCCGTCGCCCTTGTTGACGATGGTGGCCACGATCTGCGCCGTCAGCTGGCTCGGATCGGTGACGACGATCGCATTCGTGTCGGTCTCGGTCTTGCCGTTATAGGCGATCTTGTTGAGCTCGTTCTGCGCGGCGGCCGGATCGACCTGCGAAGCGTCGATCATGCCGATCGCGTAGGCGTTGATGTCGTCGGCCTTCAGCTCGTTCAGCCAGGCGGTCGCCTGCGCGCCGTTCAAGCCGTCGGTGCCGTCGTTGTTCTCGTTCGGGAGACCGTCCGAGAAGAAGTAGGTGCTGTTGGTGGCACCGGTGATCGCGCCCGAGGCCGGCGTCCACGTCACGGCGAGCGCCTGTTGGATGCCGGCGTCGTAGTTGGTGTTGCCGGCCGGCGTCATGGCACCGATCTGGTTCAGGATCTCCTTCGCCTCCTGAATGTCGACCCACTGGGTGGTCCAGGCCTGCGCGCTGATCGAGAAGGTGACGATCTGGACGCGGAGGTTGGCGCCGTCGCCGTTGCCCGCCGCCAGGTAGGCGTCGAGCAGGTTCTTGGCCGCCTGGACCTCGAACTGCAGCTTGTTGGTCGGCGAGTTGTCGGTCGGATACTTGACGCCCATCGAGCCGGTGATGTCGAGAACCAGGAGAACGTTGTTCTTCTCCGGGTTCGCGCCGAGCACCTTGTCGCCGACGGTCCCCACCGGGACGTCGTCCACGATGTTGACGCTGAGCGTGCCGTTCGCGGTGTCGCCGTCCTTGTCGGTCAGGCTGACGGTGAGGTCCTCATAGAGGCTGTTCTCGCCGGCGCCCTTGGCGTGCGACTCGTTGTCGTTGAGCGTGTAGTTGTAGGTGACCTTGCCGGTGTTGGCGTCGTAGCCGGTCACCGACATGGTGTTGCCGAAGGGCGTGGTCCACGAGCCTGCGGTGAAGACGCCGTTGGTGATCACGGCATGGCCGTCCACCGAGAGGTTCTGCACGCCGTCCGGCGCATTGATGGTGAAGTCGCCGTCGCCCTTGGTCGGACCAGAGCCGTCGCTGCCGGCGGACTCGCCCGCGCCGCGGCTGGCCAGGAGGCCGTCCTCGTCCACGAGAGTGTCGCCGCCGCCGGTCTTCGGCGTCAGGTCGGTGATGTTGCAGCCTTCGTCGTTGATCGTGACCTTCAGCGTGGTGGTGCTGGTGTCCCCGTCGCCGTCGGTCAGCGTGTAGTTGAAGGTTTCGGTCGCCTTCAGCGGATCGCCGTTGAAGCGGGTGTAGGTGTAGGTCCCGTCCGCGTTCATGGTCAGCGTGCCGTACTGGCCGGTGATCGACAGGCCGTTGCTGGCATCGGTGTCGCTCTTGGCACCGAAGGCGATCCCGGTGACCTTCGCACCATCCGCACCCGGCACGTCGATGCCGGCGGCACCCGAGGTGGTGCCGACGCCGGTCATCACATTGCCTTCGGCCTTGTTGGTGTTGTTGTCCACCAGGTCGGTGTCGGCCTTCGCGGTCGGCACGTCATCGACGATCTTGGCGCTGAGCGTGTCGCTCGCCTGGTCGCCGTCCTTGTCGGTGACCGTGACGTTGAGGTTCTCGAACAGATTGTTCTCGCCGTTGCCCGACTGATGGGCCTCGTTGTCGGTCAGCGTGTAGCTGTAGGTGACCTTCCCCGACGCCGGATCGTAGCCGGTGACGTTCAGGGTGTTGCCCATCGGGGTGGTGAAGCTGGTCGCGGTGAACACGCCATTGGTGATCACGGCAACCCCGCCGATGGTCAGCGTCTGCACGCCGTCCGGCGAAGTGATCGTGAAGTCGCCCGTGCTGTTGACCGGACCCGAACCGTCGCTGCCGGCGGATTCGCCCGGACCGCGCGCCCCGGAGAGGCCGTCCTCGTCCACCGTAACGTCGCCGCCACTGGCTTCCGGGGTGAGGTCGGTGATCTTGATGTCGTTGTCCTTGATCTTGACGGTCAAGGTCGCGGTGTCGGTGTCGCCGTCGCCGTCCTTCAGGGTGTAGGTGAAGACGTCGGTCTCGTCGATCGGCTTGCCGTCGAAGCGGGTGTAGGTGTAGGTGCCGTCGGCCGCCATCTGCAGCGTGCCGAACTTGCCCTGCACGGTGAAGCCACCGGCCGGGTCGGCATCGGTGGTCTGACCGACCACCTGCGAGACGGCAGCGCCGTCCGCACCCTTCACGTCCGCACCGGCCGCACCGGAGGTGGTGTCGGCGCCGGTGATCACGTTGCCGGTCGCGGTGTTGGTCTTGTTGTCGACCGAGTCGGTGTCGTTCTTCGCATCCGGCACGTCATCGACGATCTTGATCACCAGATTGTCGGTCGCCTTGTCACCGTCCTTGTCCTCGATGTCGAGCTTGAAGGTGTCGGTGGTGTTGTCGCCGCTGGTGTTGGTGGTCAGCGTGTAGGTGTAGCTGACGTTGCCGCCGCCCACCGAGTTGATGTGCAGGGTGCCGTCCTTGCCGACGATGTCCACGCCAGCCGCGACGGTGACGGCCTTGCCGTCCTTGTCGGTGATGGTGAGAACGGCCGGGGCGTCGCCCTCGTTGTACTTGATGGTGCCGTTGACGACTTCCGACTGATCGCTCTTGTTGTTCGGATTGCCGTCCGCGCCCTCGCCCGAACCCAGCGGCAGGCCCTTCTCGTTGACCGTGGTCTGGTCGGCCGCGGTCGGAGCATGGATCTCCGGAAGCTTGTCGTCGATGCCGACGGTCAGGGTCGCAGTCGAGGTGTCGCCGTCGCCGTCCTTCAGCGTGTAGGTGAAGGTCTCGCTGGCACCGCCCGGCGTGCCCGCATCGCGGGTGTAGGTGTAGGTGCCGTCGGCCTGCATCACGAGCTTGCCGTAGGTGCCCTGGACGGTGAGGCCGTCGGAGGCATCGGTGTCGGCCTTGCCGGTGCCGTTGCTGGACAGGCCGCTGACGGATGCACCATCCGCACCCTTGGTGTCCGCGCCGGCGGCGCCGGAGCTGGTGTCGGCGCCGGTCACCACGTTGCCGGTGGCGGTGTTGGTGGCGTTGTCGACCACGTCGGTGTCGTTGCGCGCGGTCGGGACGTCATCGACGATCTGGACGCTGAGCGTGGCGTTGGCCGCGTCGCCGTCCTTGTCGGTGACCGAGACGGCGAAGTCCTCGTAGATGCTGTTCTCACCGGCGACGCCGCCGTGGTTCTCGTTGTCGTTGAGAACGTAGTTGTAGGTGATCTTGCCGGTCGCCGGGTCGTAGCCGGTGACGTTCATCGTGTTGCCGAGGTCGGTGGTCCAGCTGGTCGCGACGAAGACACCGTTGGTGATCACGGCATGGCCTTGGATCGAGACGTTGTTCACGCCGTCCGGAGCGCTGACGGTGAAGTCGCCGTCGCCCTTGACCGGGCCCGAGCCGTCGCTGCCGGCGGATTCGCCCGCGCCGCGGGCGGCCAGCAGGCCGTCCTCGTCCACGGTGGTGTCGCCGCCGTTGGCCTTCGGGTTGAGGTCCTTAATCTCGATCTTGCTGTCGTCGATGTTGATCGTCAGCGTCGCCTGGCTGGTGTCGCCGTCGCCGTCCTTCAAGGTGTAGGTGAAGGTGTCGGTCGCCTTCAGCGGATCGCCGTTGTCGCGGGTGTAGGTGTAGGTGCCGTCGGCCGCGATGACCAGCTTGCCGTACTGACCCTGGACCTCGAGGCCGTTCGATGCGTCGCTGTCGGAGGTCTTGGCGCCGGAGACGGCGGAGACGGTCGCACCGTCCGCACCCTTCAGGTCGATGCCGGCATTGCCCGAGGTCGTGCCGACGCCGGTGATCACGTTGCCGTCGGTCGAGAGCTGAGTGCCGACGCTGTCGGTGTCGTTCTTCGCGATCGGCGCGTCATCGACGATGTTGATCTTCAGGGTGTCGGTGGCGTTGTCGCCGTCCTTGTCGGTGATCGAGACCTTGAAGTCGTCGTGGGTCGCGTCGCCGCTGGTATTGGTGGTCAGCGTGTAGGTGTAGCCGATGCTGCCGCCGCCCACCGAGGTGATGGTCATGGTGCCGTCGGCGCCGACGATGGTCGCGCCCACGGTGACCGCAACCGGGCCGTCCTTGCCCTGGATGGTGATCGCAGCCGGGGCGTCGCCCTCGGTGTACTTGATGGTGCCGCTGACGGTTTCCGAAGTGTCGCTGTTGTTGCCGGCATTGCCGTCGGCGAACTCGCCGGTGCCCTGCGGCAGGCCCTTCTCGAAGACCTTGGTCATGCCGTCGGAGTCCGGCGCATCGACGGTCGGCTTGTCGTTGCCGATGTCGATGGTGAGGGTCGCGGTCGAGGTGTCGCCGTCGCCGTCCTTCAGCGTGTAGGTGAAGGTGTCGGTGACGCCGCCCGGCGTGCCCGCATCGCGGGTGTAGGTGTAGGTGCCGTCGGCCGCCATGACGAGCTTGCCGTAGGTGCCCTGGACTTCGAGGCCGTTGCTGGCATCGGTGTCGGAGCCCTTGGCGCCGGTGAGTGCGGAGACGGCCGCGCCGTCCGCGCCCTTCACGTCAACGCCGGTCACCGGCGAAGTCGTGCCGACGGCGGTGATGACGTTGCCGACCGCCTGGGTACCGCCCACGGCGATCGAGTCGGTGTCGTTATGCGCGGTCGGGACGTCGTCGATGATCTGGACGCTGAGCGTGTCGCTCGCCATGTCACCGTCTTTGTCGGTGACGAGGACCGGAAAGTCTTCGAACAGGTTGTTCTCGCCGCTGCCCGACGGATGGTTCTCGTTGTCCACCAGGACGTAGTTGTAGGTCACCTTACCCGTGTTGGCGTCGTAGCCGGTCACGCTGATGGTGTTGCCCATCGTCGTGGTCCAGCTGTCCGCCGTGAAGACGCCGTCCTTGACCACGACGTGGCCATCGACGCTGATGTCCTTCACGCCGTCCGGCGCGCTGACGGTGAAGTCGCCGTCGGCCTTCACCGGGCCCGAGCCGTCGCTGCCGGCGGATTCGCCCGCACCGCGCGCGGCTAGCAGGCCGTCTTCGTCCACAGTGACATCGCCGCCGCTGGCCTTCGGGGTCAGGTCGGTGATCTTGATGGTGTGGTCGTCGATCTTGATGTTGAGGACCGCGGTCGAGGTGTCGCCGTCGCCGTCCTTGATCGTGTAGGTGAAGTTGTCTTCGGCGGTCAGCGGCTTGCCGTCGTCGCGGGTATAGGTGTAGCTGCCGTCCGCATTGAGATGCAGCTTGCCGTAGGTGCCCTGGATGTCGGTGCCGACGCCGGTCGAGGCGGTGCCGCCCTTGTCGCCGGCCACCACGCCGACCACGCCGCCGCCGGCGGTCTTGCCGTCGGCGCCGAACACGTCGTTGTTCTCGACGTTCTCGAGGACGGTCGAGGTGTGGCTGTTGGCGCTGCCGATGCTGATGCCGTCGTTCTTGGCGGTCGGCACGTCATCGACGATGCCGATCTGGAGGTCGCCGGTGTCGGAATCGCCGTCCTTGTCGGTCGCGGTGATCGGGAACAGTTCGTCGAGCTCGACGTCGGTGCCCTGCTTGCCGTGGGTCGGATCGTTGGTGGTCAGCGTGAAGGTATAGGTGAGATCGCCGGTGACGGGATCCCAGCCGGTGACCTTCAGATCGCCGTAGGTGCCGGGGATGGTCGGCGTATTGGCCGGATTGGTCAGATCGACGGGAACGCCGGCGATCGTGACGGTCGCGACGCCGTCCTTGGCTTCGATATGGATGGTGCCCTTGGTCACTTCATTCGGCGAGGCCGGATCGGTGCCGATGCCCAGCGCGTTCTCGAAGACCGCGGTGCCCTTGGTGACGAAGTTGAGCGGGTTGTCGTTCGGACCCGGCGGTGGCGGCGGGGTCACGATGACCGGATTGTCCGGCGTCTCCAGCAGGTCCTCGCGGTCGCGGATGATGGCGTTGTCGATCAGCCTGTACTGGAGCGCGGTCGCGTCGAGCACGCCGACCGCGTTGAGGCCGCCGAGGCCGCCGGCGCCTGCGAACGCGCTCAGCAGCGCGCCGGTGTTGTCGGCGCCCTGGGCGCCCGCCGCCGGACCGGCCGCGGTTTCGATATCGAGGTTGGGATCGGTGCTGGCCAGCACGGTGGCGATGTCGATCTTGTCGCCTTGCGCATCCTGCAGCGTGACGGTCGGGTTGCCCGAGGCATCGACGGTCTGCTGATAGCCTTCCAGGATGACGGTGATATCGCCGACCCGGATCGCCAGGTTGCCGTTGCCTTCCTTGGCGGCCAGGGCGCCCTGGTCATCGAACGGCGCCGGCAGGACAACGGTCTCGCCGTTGGCAACCTCGACGCGAACCACCTTCTCGCCCTGCGGCAATTCCACATGCACGGTGCCATTGGGCACAGCCGGGATCGCCGCGGTCTTCTGCGGCTGTTGCGGCTGCTGCGGCGCGTTGGCCTGAGCGAGCTGAACGGCATCGAACTCCGCGTGATCGCCGGACACATTCATGTCGGCATCAGACGAGTTGGTCGGATGGTTGCTGGCGTCGTTGGCCATTGGTGACCCCTATGTGAAAACCTGGTGCCGCGTCCCCGAAACCCCGATCATCCCAGCCCGGGTGCGACCTGCCAGGAGAAGAACATATTGGCAGAAACCCTACAATGCGGGGTCCGGCCGAATCAGCACACGGCGTTGTAAGGTGTATCGTATTTTCAGGAAAATTCGATCTAAATCACCCGATCGACCGGCTGCATTTGATCTAAAAACCCCGAAAATGTGAGCTTAACCCGTTCCGATACGACGCTAAGCACCTGTTTCTTATTCTGTTAGGGCTAGGGCGACACACTGTTATGTGTGTCGCCCTGCAGCCTACCCGCACTCACACTATTATAGAACCGATCTCACGTCATGACATATCGACGTGCACACCGGCTTCGATGGTGACGGTCACCTTGGCGGCGCCGATTCCCGCCTCGTAGACGTTCGAGTTGCCGACCTGCGACCAGGTCTCGCCGCCCGCACCGTGCACGAGACCGACGGTGTCGGCCCCCTTGCCGCTGGCGTCGCCGGTGATGTTGAGCGTGTGCAACCCGCCGACCTGGGTGATGCCATAGACGGCGTCGTAGCTCAGCGTCATCGCGGTGCCGCCGCTGCCGGCCTTGCCGTCCATGGCGAGGGCCTCGACGTTTTCGAGACGCATGGCTTGATCCGAGTCAAAGGACTTCATGCCGCTGATATCGACGGTGTCGTAGCCGTCACCGCCGTCGATGGAGTGCGTGCCATCGAGCGTGTTGGTGCCGTCGTGATCGAGATCATCCGCATCGACATGGATCTTGTCGTTGCCGGCACCTCCGTCCATCGCGTCATGGCCGGCATCACCCCAGAGGTCGTCGTCGTTGTTGCCGCCGTAGATGGTGTCGTCGCCGGCGCCGCCATGGATGAGGTCCTTGCCGCCTCCGCCATGAATGATGTCGTCGCCGCCACCACCGCTAAGACCGCCGATCCCGAACACAACGGGCGCCGCCTTGTCGCCGGTGACCTCGATGAAGTCGTTGCCACCGCCGCCGGAGATGACGTGCCCGCCGGTCGGGTCAACGAAATGGGTGGACTTGTTGTCGAGCACGATGCCGTTGAGGCCGGTCACCGGGTCCACGGTCCGGTCGTAGTGATCGGCCGGGGCGTGAGTCGGACCGACCACCGCGGCCAGGCGGAAGGTCGAGACGTCGTCCGGAGACACCGTGACGAACAGCGTCGCCGTCGTGGTGTCGCCGTCGCCGTCCGTCAGGGTATAGGTGAACTTGTCCTGACCGGCTCCCGTGCCATCCGGCGTGTAGAACCAGGTGCCATCGGGTTGGATTAACAGTGTACCCAATGCACCGGCGATTGTCGTATTGCCCTCGAAGTCCGCTGTTTCTTCGCCCTTGACGCTTGAAAGCCCAGTGACCTTGGCGTCGTCGGCGCCTTTCGTGTCATTCGCGAGGACGTTGCCTGTGTAAGTGATGCTGTCGTCGAAGTCGTCCAGCGCGGTCGGGCGATCGTCGTTCACGCTGATCTTGATCTGCGTCGTTGAGGAATCGCCGTCATAGTCGGTGGCGAGCACATTGAACGCCAACGGCAGGTTTGTCTCGAGATTGTCGCCCAATGGCTTGTTGTCGAGGCCCTGGGCCAGCGTGAACTTGAACGCACCGGTGTCCCGGTCGAGGGTCAGGGTGAACACCACGCCGCCGCCGGCATGACCGACCTCCAGCTTGGTGGCCGAGGAGCTGATGACCACCAGCTGCGCGGCGTCGAACTGCGAGGTCAGCGGGTTGCCGTTGGCATCCGTGACATTGCTGCCCGTGCTGAAGGTTTCCAGCGCGTAGGGATGCGCCGCCGGTCCGTCGGCGCCGAAGCCCGGTGCGACGGAGGCAACCGTCACAGTGCCGGTGACGCTGGCGATCCCGTCGGTGTCGCCGTCGAGGCCGGAGTCGCTGTGGCCAAGCTCGATCATCCGGACGTTGTCCAGCGCCGGACCGCACGGGCCGCTGGACAGGCTGGTGAAGGTCAGTGTCTCGGTGGTGCCGGTTGCAACGAAGGTGAAGGACTTGGTCACCCAGCCCATATTCGAAACGGTGTGGCCGGTTGTGTCGAATGTGTAGACCGCCGCAGGGCCGCCGACATCGACCTGGAGCTGCTTCTCACCCTGGTCCAGCTCAGGGTTACCGGAAAGGTCGAAGTAAATCGTGTACGCCTTTCCGACCACCAGCCCGGTCAGCTCCTTCGAGAGGGAGCCCGGTGAGGTGGCATTCATGTCGATGCTCTGGGACCCGTGGGAGGGCGTCCAGTAGGTGCCGATGAGATCGATGCCTGTGGTGCCGCCGATGTTCCAGCCGTCGAAGCTGCCGGAGCCCAGGGTCTGGAAGGCGCCGCCGACCGACGGGGTCTCGAAGTCGCCGTTGACGAGAGCCACCGGGACATTGGCCTTGTCCTGGCTGCCGCCGGTCACGAAGTCCTCATCGATGAGGCCGGCATCCTCGCCGTTGCTGTAGCTGACGGTGCCCACCGCCGGCGCGTCGTCGTTCACCTTGATGTTGACCTTGGCGGCGATGCTGTCGCCGTCGAAGTCGGTGGCGGTGACGTCGAAGACCACCTTGAGATTGTCCTCGAGCGGCTTCGACGGGTTGTCGTGATCCAGGGGCTCGCTGAGGATGAAGCTGAAAGTGCCGTCCTGGTTGAGGTGGAACTCGAACACCGTCGTGCTGCTGTCCTTGTCGCTGTAGCCGACCAGAACGTGCGCGGAATCCGCTTCCAGCACCTTCAGGCCATGGCCGTGTGATTCATACGTGTTGCCGCAGGCGTCCTCGAACGTATCCCCCACCTTGAAGGCGTCGAGGGTGAAGGCATTCTCGCCCGGACCGTCGGCGCCGAAATCGACCACGATCGTGCCGGCCGTGACGGCCGAACCGAGCGTGTCGCCGCGGACGGCGTCGGAATGTCCCGGAGGGTTGTTGTCGGTGTCGAGGTTGCCGACACCGGTGGTCAGGTTGTCTTCGTCCACCAGGCCGTAGCCGGTCTGCGTGGAGCTGTCTTCGCCGCTCGCATCGGTGAAGACGGTGTAGTTGACCTCACAGAGCCGCGGCGCATCGTCGTTGACATGGATGACGATCCGGACCGCCGGATCCTGATCCTTGTCGGTCGGCGCGCCGCCGTCCTCGGCACCGAATACCAGCACGATGCTCTGCTCGATCTTGTCGCCCTTTTCCTGGGGATGGTCGACCGGTTCCTTGAGCTCGAACTTGAACGCGGTGTCGCTGGTCATGGTGAGCGTGAACACCACCGTGTCCGGCCCGCCATTCGCGTCGTGATAGCCGACATCGAGCTTATCGCCGTTGGAGGTCAGGACGACCAGCAGGTTGCCGTGCGACTTCAGTTGGTTCCCTTCGGCGTCGACGAAGGCATCCTCCGCAGTGAGCTCGGTCAGGGCGAAGGTATGGTCGGGTGTGCCGTCCGGGCCGTCCGCGCCATACTTGGTCGTTCCGCCGATCTCTCCGGTGAGGAAAGCACTGCCGGCCTCATCGCCGCGCGCGGGATCCGTGGGGGCGCCCGGCGTGTTGTTGTCGGCGTCCTTGTTGCCGGTCGCGAGATAGTCCTCGTCGATCTGGCCATAGTTCACGAGCGGGGCGCCGTAGGTGATGAAATCGGTGTCCACCTCCGGCTTGTGCTCTTCGCCGATCGTATAGGTGACGCCGGTTTCCGGGACGTCGTCATTGACCTGGATTTTAATGACCGCGTCGGTCGTGTCGCCGTCGCCGTCGGTGATCGAGCCCGCCTTGAAGGAGAGGTAGAGATTGTCCTCGATCGGGCTGGCGATCGGGTGATCGAGCGGCTGGAACTGCGTGAAGTCGAAATGACCGGAGGTCACGTCGAGAGTCAGGGTGAAGACCACGACGTCGTCGTAACCGACTTCCAGCTTGCCGTCGGTGGAAGAGATCACCGACAACTCATGACCGCCGGAGGACAGCGTATTGCCGTCCGAATCCTTGGCCTCGGTCAGAATTTCAAGGCCGACCGACTTCGTGCCCGGGCCGTCGGCGCCGAACTTCATGTTGATCCAGCCCGACAGATGGCTCGATCCATAGTCGTCACCGAACTGATTGGCGTTGCTGTTGCCGGTGGCGTCCTGGTCCTTGTTGCCGAAATAGTACTCGTTCGCGACCATCGTCACGTTGTCCAGGACCGGACCGCATGCGCCGGACGACAGGCTGGTGAACGTCAGAGTCTCGGTCGTGCTGCTTGCGACGAACGTGAAGGACTTCGTCGTCCACTCCATCGTCTCGAAAGTCTTGCCGGTTGTGTCGACGTTGAAGGTGTTGGAATAGACGCTACCGACATCAACCTTGAGCGTCTTCACGCCCTGGTCGAGCTCGGGGTTGCCCGAGAAGTCGAAGGAAATGGTGTACGAGCGACCGACTTCCAGCCCAGTCAGCTCCTTCGAGATGGTGCCCGGACCGGTGGAATTCATGTCGACGCTCTGGTCGCCGTCATTGGCAGCCCAGTAATCGTGGATGAGATCCACGCCGGTGCCGGTGATGGTCCAACCGTCGAGGTCGCCGCCAGCGCCCAGCGTATCGAAGTTGCCGATCACGACCGGCTCTTCGAAGCTCCCGTTCGGGACTGGATGCTCGGTCTGGGGGCTCTTCAGCCAGTCTTCGTCGATCCGGCCGAAGTCGGTGTCGTTCTTGTGGTCGGTGACGACGACGTAGTCGCCCACGTCGCGGGGCGCTTCGTTGCAGTAGGTGACGCCGACTTCCGGGTGATCGTCGTTGACCTTGATGTTGATCGCGCCGAGCACCTGGTCGTGATCAAAGTCCTCGGCGAAGCCGACGTTGAAGCTCAGCACCAGATTGCTCTCGGGATCGCCATCGACCGTCGCCGGGTCATGGTCGATCGCGCCGAACAGGTGGAACTCGAACTTGCCGCTTATGGGATTGAGGTCGAGGGAGAATACGGATTGCTCCGGGATGATTGAAGGCCCTCCTTCAGACCCGCCGTCCGGGATGAGTTCGCCCGCAACACCGACCAACAGGTGGCCGGCGCTGGACTGGAGGACCACCAGCGGCTTGCCGTCCGAGGTCAGGGTGGTGCCGTCGCCGTTGACGAACAGCGGCAGATTGAACGGGTCGGACAGGTCGTCGTAGACCTTCAGCGCCAACTCGCCGTTATTCGCCGCATCCGACGGGCCGTCGGCGCCGTACTTGACCTTGATCTGGCCGCAGACTTCGAGGCCGCCCTTGTCGTCGCCGTAGAGGTTGGCGTTGTCGTCGCCAACGCCGTCCTGGTCGTGGTTGCCCGGACCGTTGGCCCACACCTGGCCGTCATTGCTGACGGCGCCGTTCAGCCAATCTTCGTCCACATGGCCGAAGTCCTTGGTCGTGTAATGATCGACATGGCCGTAGCCGCCGCTGAGGGATTCGACACGCACATCGTCGCCACCGTCCCGCTCGCAGTTCTTCGGGTCCTCGTTGGTGTAGGTGATGCTGAAATACGGCGCATCGTCGTTGACCATGATGGCGATGGTCACCGGATCGACCGGGTGATCGCCGTCGTCATCGGTCGCGATCACCTGGAAGTTCAGCGGCAGGTCGGTCTCCAAGGTTGCGCCGACCTCGTGGTCGAGCGGCTGGCACTGCTCGAAGACGAAGCCGCCGAACAACGGCAGGTTCGGGCCGGTCTGCAGCAGCAGGGTGAAGACCACCACGGTCTCGTCGCCCTGGACGGCGACTTTGGCGAAGCCTTCGCCGGACGGGGTCTCATCGACCGGGGGCTCGGCTTTGATGACGTAGCCGACCTGCACCATCTCGACGGTGGAGAATGGGAAGGGCAGCTTCTCGTGCTTCAGCACGACAAGGTCATGACCGTGCGACGTGGCGTCCGGATAGGGGTCACCGGCTTTCAGGCCGAAGATGGCCAACGCCGGCGGGTCGGCGTCCTTG
>Ga0068862_100001678_pt1 | contig 20061 bp, 17 predicted proteins | sample KBSSwiS52_FD_66598 | JGI IMG/M metagenome (GOLD analysis project Ga0068862, IMG submission 66598) | Switchgrass rhizosphere microbial communities from Kellogg Biological Station, Michigan, USA - KBS Switchgrass S5-2 | ecosystem: Host-associated > Plants > Roots > Rhizosphere > Soil ... | reverse complement strand
CGCCATCCGTATTTGTGGTGCCTTTGCGGGGATCGGATCTGGCACGGAATGACGGTCGATGGCGCGCCGATTCTTGTGTGCAGATCTTGTAATTCACTGATTGACCAGCGGAGGGTGGGGTGATGCCATGCCACTGACCCGCCGGCCGATCTCGTCTGAGTCGCTCGAACAGCAAGGTTTCGTGTCACTCCAGGAGCGCATGAGCCGCGATCTCTCGACGTTCGGCGCCCAGCAGCGGCGCGACGACGATGCGGACACGCTCGGCAGCATGCTCACGTTACCGGACCCGAGCTCCATCTCGGGCGAGACGGGCTACGAGGGGCTGCTGGGCGCAACGAACGACGCGGCTGACGATGGCATGGCGCTCCCTGATACGCAGGAGGCCGAGCAGGCGCCCCAGCGCCGCCGCATGATGGCCGCACCAACCGTGGCGATGCCGGACATCGACATCACGCAGAGTGAGCCGGTCTACGACCCGACCGACACCGGCGAGATTGAGGGGGCGCCACTGTACGACCCGACCGCCGAGGATGAGCGGCTGACGCCGCCGGCGTTCGGTGGCACGCCAGCGGTTATGCCACAGGGGGCTCCGTCGCCAACGGGTACGCGGGTACCGCAGCAGGGTGCGAGTCTTCCGAAGGGCGAGATCGACAACAGCAGCCGCCAGTCGTTCGTTCGTACGTCCTATCCCTATGCGCTGGAGGCGGCCGATGGCGACCCGCAACTCGCGCAGCAGCTTATCGCGACGGCCATCAGTGAGAATGGCAAGGTCGGAACCGGACGCAGCCTCGGTGAGATGGGATTCAATGTCGGCGGTATTCAGGGGGTCAAGGGTCCAGCAGGCTCGTTCACGGCGCTCGATGCCGGCCGGCCGCGTGAGTTTGCCGCGTACAACAATCTGAGCGAGGGGTTCCGTGCGGTCCGAGACCTTGTCTCTGGAGGACGCTACGCTGGGGCCGCCGAGACTTACCGCCAGACAGGCGACATCGACCGCTACTGGCGCGAGATCAACGAAAAAGGCTACTCCGAGACACCGGGGTGGGAGAACAAGATCGCGGACATCCGCCGCAATCAGGTGGCGCCGCTGACGCAGGGACTGGCGACACAGCCGAAGCCCGGTGCCGTGCAAGCCGAGCAGACGCCGGGCGCGCAGGCGCAGGCCCTCCAGGGCATCACGCCGCCCCAGTTCGGGCTCGGGGATGCCGACGCCGAGTCGATCTGTGGCCCAGTCCTGGCGATGGCGTTCGCGCGGTCGAACGGGCGCAACCCGACCATTGCCGAGGCGAAGCAGATGGCGGCCCAGAACGGCGGCTGGACGACGGCGCAGGGCATGGGCGGTCCCGAGGCGATGGCGCAGACGCTCCGAAGCATGGGCATCCCCGCGACGTACAAGGCGGGCGCGCTCGACCTGGAGACGATCCGCCGCGAGACGCAGAACGGCAACCCGGTCGGCATCAACACGCGCGGTCACTACTTCGTAGTTGAGGGTGTCGACGCGCAAGGGCGGCTCGACCTGGGCAACTCGGCGAAGGCGCTGCGGGCGAGTGGTGGGCGGCAGTGGTTCCGCCCCGACGAGATCGCTGGCCTGGGCATGGGCGCTCCCACCGGTGCGATTTACAAGGACTCACCCTCATCGCCGCAGCCGTCCGTGGCTGTGCGCGAGACGAGGATGCCAGCGGCCACGCTCGCGGCTCCCGATGACCCAACCGCCCGTCGTGAAGCCGACGCGCTTTCCCTGAAAGCCATCATCGAACCCCTCCCGTCGATGGTGGCGGCTCCCACCGCCCCGAGCGGGGCTGTCCCCACTCCGCTCGGGGCAACTGCCTCCAGCGGCGCCGAACCCATGCCGACCGCCCCTGACATGCCGGGCGAGGGGAGGGTACGCGGGTACCCGCAGGTCGACATCCGTGCGCCGGGTGAGCAGCCGTACGACGTGACGGACGCCGAGGGTACCGATCGGACCAACGATCCGCTGTTCCCGCGACCGTTGCCGGCGCAGCGCATGCCGGGCCTCCGTCTGCCGGTCGATGAGATGCAGCGCCAGCCGCTAGGGCAAGCATTACCAGATATGGCGTCGACCGATTTTGACCCTAGAGATGCCGACAGTGGGCCGCGTGAAGATCCGAACGCGATCAAATACCCGTCAAACAACGGTCAAATAGACGAGTCCGGGCCACGCGAGAGCGGGTACGTGTTGCCGCCGGCTCCGCTCGCAGGAGACGACCCCGGCACGCAGACGACAGAACTGGCGCCGCGAGGCATGCCCACAGATCCTCCTGTCTACGGACCGCCGCTTCAGAGTACGGCACCGATCCAGCCGGCCATTCCGGCTGTGGAGAACGCGCGGGCGGGGCTCGAGGCCGACCGTGACCTGGCGCCGGCGTCCGTCCTGGAGACAGTGACGGCTCCGGCGCGCCGGGTCTACGAGCAGACCATCGAAGAAGCGCGGGCGGATGAGGACAAGTTCTTCACCGAGAACGCACCGACCATCGCGCAGTTCAGCCGCGAGTCCGGTGTGCCGCTGGAACAGGTGCATCGCGGGCTGAGGATCGCCCGCGACGTGGTGCTCGCCACGCCCCAGGCAACCGCTGATTCGATCAACGCGGTCCTGGAGCAGATCGGACTCGGGCGATCGAGTATCGGCGTGAACGTCCCGGCGTTCGGCCAGGTCGGCATCGCGGACTTCGTGGACCTCCCCGGCCCGATGGCAGGGTTGACCAGCCTTGGCGTGGCCAGGGGCAGCGTGACGAGCGCAGCGAACACCGCCGCGACACGGGCGGCACAGCGTATCCCCGACGTGGCCGGTGCCATTGAGCGGGGAGCTGGCGCCGCTGTCAACGCTGCCGGCGAGGCCGTCCAGGGTGTCGCTCGTCGCGGCGGCGAACTGCTGGAGCAGGGCCGGGCCACGGCACGGCGGGCTGAGCAGTTGCCGGGGACGGCGCTGCCGGGCACGCTGGGCATCAGCCCTGACGAGCAGTCGATGCGTGGACTGACCCGCACCCGCGTCGTGCCACCCGATGTGGCCGATACGCTGGACTTCCCGGTCCGTATCCCCGACGATCCGGCCACCGTCCGTGCCATCGAGAGCATTGGCGGCACGGTGGACCCGGAGCGCGGGGTGACGCTGAACGTCACGAGAGCGCAGGGAGAGTCGGCGGCCGGTGGCGTGGCGACCAGAGGCGGCGTGTTCTACGAGGCCGTGCCCGAGGGTGGGCGGTCGTCGTTCGTGACGGGAGCCGATAACCCGAACGCAGTGGGCGGCACCCAGGTCATCCCGCCGACGCCGACGCGGTTCAGGTCGCCGCTGATCCTGAGCGACGCGCCGGGGGATGGTGGATTCGATCAGGGTATCGAGCGGTTGGGTGTCGGCAGGTCACTGACTGCCGATGAACTGGCCGGGTATGACCGTCTCGTGCAAGACGCTGAGCGTCGATTGGCTGATGTACGGGCGCGTAAGCCCGGAGAGCCCGGCGCTGGCGGCGCATGGCTTGAGAATGCTGAGAAGGATGTGATTGACGCACGGGCGCAGCGCGAGCGGGCGCCATCGCAGACGCGCCGGTTCACTGCCGCCGATATCGATGCCGCCGTCCGTCAGGCTCGCGCCGCCGGCCCCGAAGGCTCCCCCGCCCGCGCACAGGCCCTCAAGGACGTGGTTGCTCGCTACGGCGGCGACCCGAACCTGATCGACGACCTGATGGCGATCCGTGGCGCCGACGCTTCCGAATCCGCGTGGGCCATCAAGGAGAACATCCTCGCCGCCAACGCCCGTAAGCAGGGCTACGATGGCGTGGTGACGGTGCAGACATCGACGGACGCAAAAGCCCATCAAGCCGCCGTGCAGGCCGCCGTCGAGGCCCATCCACGCTATCAGGCTCAGAAGGCAGAACTCGACCGTACAGCCGCCGAGATGGCGCGTACCGAGTCGGACTACGGCGAGGCCATTGACCGGTACGGGTACGACAGTCCGCAGGCGCAAGCGATCCGCGATCAGCAGGATGCCGCGACGCGGGCATACGAGGCCGCTCAGGATACGCTCGACAAGATTCAGCGAAGCCTCGCAAATACCGTCAAGGTTGATCCTCCCCGCCGCATCACCGAACTGATGGACCCGCGCGAGGCGCGGAACCCGACGCCGGGGGCGTCCAGAGAGGTCTCGTTGGCCGACACGGCAACCCAACTGGACGAGGCCCGCAAGGAGTGGCGCCGGCTGGCCGCCGAGATGCAGGCCGGCAAGGGTGACCCCGCCGCGCTCGATCAGGCGATGGCACGCGTCGCTGCGCTCGAACAGGACTACGATACGGTGCTGCGGACGGGCAGCCAGACCGTGCATGAGCCATCAGGGTACACGCTGCGCGAGGACATCCCACGGCGATCAGAAGGCGGTACCACGGCATCCGCCTCGGCCGGCGCCCTCCCGTCCACCCCCGGCTCCGGCATCCTGCCCACCGTCAACCGCGCGGCCTCGGAGGCGATCGTTGGTGGCACCGGTGGCGCGGTGATCGAGCAGGCCCGCAACCCGGACGAAGACCCTAGGACGGCAGCGGCCCGAGGCTTCGCGGTCGGGGCCGTGGGCTTCCCGGCGGCGACCAGGGCGGCGAGAGGGGTCGCGCGGCGGGCTGGGGCTGACGTTCGCACACAGGGCGCGATGGCGACGTTTGGGGCTGCTCCCGCTCCCGATGCGCCCAATCGGGCTATTGCGGTCGGGTCCGACCCGTCGAAGCGGTACGAGTTCCGCTACCGTGTGGCCGATCTTTCAGACCTGATTCCGTCGAATCTGCCCAACGGCGCGCCGAACCCTGACTTTCCGCGAGTGTTGCAGCCACGGTCCCGTGAGCGCGTGGCCTCACAGCTCCAGATCGATCAGATCGCACAGGGATTGGAGCCGGACGCGCTGCTCAACGACGTCGGGCGACTCGACTCTGGCCCGATGATCGTCGGCGCTGACAACATCGTCGAGTCTGGCAACGGTCGCACGCTGGCGCTCCAACGAGCCGCACAGAACTACCCGGAGCAGTATCAGCGCTACGTGGAAGACCTCAGAGGGCGACTGGACGAGTACGGGTTGTCGCCGGACGACATCGAAGGTGTCAAGACCCCGGTTCTAGTTCGAGAGCGCGTGTCTGAGGTAGACCGGGCGGCATTCTCCGCCGAGGCGAACAACAGCGGCATTTTGCGTATGTCGAGCGTCGAGCAGGCCGCCCAGGACGCCGGCAACCTGTCGGATGACGTCGTTGCGAATCTCTCGGTGAGTGAGAACGATACGATCGCGTCGGCGCTCCGGAAGACCGAGAACCGTGATCTGGTGCGGCAGTGGGTTGGCACGCTCCCAGAGAATGAACGAGCCGGCGTGCTCGATGCGGATGGCAACCTGTCAGCCCAAGGCTACGAGCGGTTGACGAATGCCATGCTCATGCAGACGTATGGTCAGGGCGCCGGCGAACGGATCGCCCGCGCGTTCATTGAGTCGGCTGACCCGACCGTCAGGAGCGTTCAGAACGCATTGATGCAGAGTCTGCCCGATATGGCACGGTCGGAGGCGCTGATACGAGCCGGCCATCGCGACGCCGGCTTGAGCATCGCTGACGATGTAGGCGCTGCCGTCGATATGCTGGCCCGCCTGAAGCGCGAGGGCGTCAAGGTCAGCGACTACCTCGGGCAAGACGCGATGTTCGAGCGCGAGTTGACGCCACTGCAAGAGAGCATCCTGGATTTTCTTGACCGTGGCCAGCGCAAGCCATCCACGATCCGTGATGCTCTGAAGGAGTATGCTCAGAGGGTCGAGAACACAGCCGACCCGAATCAGGTGGATATGTTCGGCGGGCAGGTTGCCACGCCGTCGCGAGAGGATTTGTGGCGTGGAACCATCGCCGGAGCAGACATCCCAGAACCACCCCTCATCGCCGCCGCAACCGAGGCGAATCAGGCGGCTGGACGAACTGCCGCCGATGGTGCAGAACTGGCGGGAGCCGGCCCCGAATCCGTGGCGCGACCCCTCGATATCCCGCCGGCGCCAGAACGACCAGCCTCGCCCAGAGTAACTCAGCCGCGTCCTGGGCCGGTCCCGGACGACATTCTGCCGGCCACGGGCGGACCGGAAGGCGCGTTGCGTCGTGAGGGAGCACCGTCTGATCTGGGCATGGTCCCCGGCGCCCGTGAAGGCCCACCAGCGCCGGTGGCGCCGCGCGGGACACCCGTCGAAGGGTATGACCCGGCTGCGTCTCGACAACTGATCCCCGATGAGCAGATGGTGCGCTCGTTCCAGGAGCGTATCAGAGATCCCGAGAAAGCCGAGCGAGCGGCGACCGAGTACCAGCGGATGATCGCCGAGGGCGCATCCCCCGAGGCCAGGGCGACGTTCCTGCGCAACGCGGAGGACTCGCTTTGGTGGGACCGCCTCGACACGCTCCGCTACGCCTCGATGCTGTCGGACCCCGTTACGCACGGCCAGAACGCCATCGGCAGCATCGAACTCGGCATCGTGGACGCGCTGGAGCGTCCGTTGACGGCGTTGCTCGACAAGGGTCGCGCTCGTGTCACGGGTGGTGCCCGCGAGGCGTTCATGTCCGAGTCATCGGCGCAGGTGATCGGCATGGCCGGCGCCGCACGTCAGGCGCTCTCGGACGCTGGCTTCATCATGGCGCACGGGTTGAGGCCGGAAGACCTCGCCAAACTGGACCGTCGCACCCGAGGCTTTGCGACCGACATCCCCGGCGTGGCTCCGAAAGGCTCTCGGGCGGCCGGTGTCATTGACGCCGCGATGGAGGGTCCGCTACGGGCGCTCTCTGCCGCCGACGCGCTGTTCCGGGGCATCTTCCGAGGCGGACATCTGGCGGCCGAGGCAGAACGCGCGGCGCGTGTCGCGAACAACGGCAACCCGGTCACAGCCGAGCAGGCGGCGAAGGCGATGCTGGACCCCGAGGTGGCGAAGCGAGCTGAGCAGCGCGCCGCGCAGGCTGTGCTTCAGGAGGATCGCGCGATCACGACGGCCATCAACTCGATGCGGTCGCGTTTGCCGCAGGGGGCGCAGGCCGCACTCTCGGTGGTCGTGCCGTACATCAAGACCCCGTACAACATCGTGGCGCAGGGCGTTGGGATGACCCCGGCCGGTGTGGTCTCGCTCATCGACGATATCCGAAAAGGCGCACCGATGGCTGAGCGGGAGCGCCGGGTCTCGCGGATGCTGATTGGCGGCGCCGTGATGGCCTGGGCTGGATACGAGAACCTCCAGGGGCTCAACACGGGTGCCTATCCCGAGAAAGAGTCGGAGCGTTCGACGTTGCCCCCCGGATGGCGCCCGTTCTCCCGCAAGGTCGAGATTGGTGGCGAGACATACTACGTGCCGTTGGCGGCGCTGGGGCCGCTGGGTATTCCTGCTGCGGTCTCGATTCTCGTGACCGAACAAGTCAAGAACGGGAAGCCATTCTCCACGGAGCAGGCCGCCGCTGTTGCCGAGGGCATGGGGAAGTTCGCGGAGGATCAGACGTTTCTGCGGTCCATCTCCGACGCATCCGAGGCGCTCGGGAAGGGCGGAACGACCCTCCAGAACTACATCGAGCGGCAGGCGTCGCAATTCTCGCCGCACGTCATCGGTGGCGGCGGGGTTGGACGCCGTACCCAGGCTATCCGAGGCGAGCCTTCGAGAGACCCCGAAGGCCCGGTCGAGGCGTGGTTGGCGACGCTCCCCTACGGAGATGCCGTCTCGGATATGCTGGGCATAGATCCGGCGCCGGTTAGGCGCGACGTGCTTGGGCGTCCGTCCGTCTCGAACCCGGACGGCGCGGCGGCGCTGGTGCCGATCAGAGCGTCCGTCGAGCACGACGCGGCCGTCATACGCGCGTACCGCAAGGCCGGTGAGGGACTGCCAACGCGGGCTCCTGAGAGGGTCAGAGACCCCGAGACCGACGAGACGCGGACACTCAGTCGGCGCCAGAAGGACCGGTGGCGTGTTGAGTTCGGACGGGCGCTGCGCGAGGAGTGGTCCGACCAGGGCAGTCCGACTGACGCCGCGACACTCCGCAAGGCGGAGGCAGCGGCTCGAAAACGGGCGACTACGGCGGTGCTGTCGCGATGAGTCAGCGGGTGGCGAAGTCGATGACGGCGGCGATGACGGCGAGCGCGTGGATGCCGAGAAATACCGTCATGCCGAGCTTGTCGTACCACGGGCAGGCATTCCAGATACCCCGGGGGCTTCGATGATCGTCTTTCATGGTCGCCGACCTCCAAGTCGGGGAACGATAGCGCGCCGGAGGATGTGACGATGGACCCAAACGAGCCGATCCCCGGTAGGGATAGATGGATTACCGACCCTGATTTGTTCCCCAACGAGCTTCCGGAAGGTGTGACGAAGGACGCGAAGACCTGGTACGCCTTCGAGCGAACGTTCCGCGATGGCCGTAAGGTCATCCAGTGGTTCAAGCGTGGATCTGGCCCAGTTGTGGACGGCAAGCCACAAGACCCTGTCTTCACCGAGCAGACGGCGGTCGTCCCGAGCATCGCCAAAGAGTGGGAGCAGACTCAGAAGGAGTCGCAGAAGCCGCCGGAGACCCGCAACATCAACGGCGTGCCGCACACGGTTACCGGCAAGGACGAGAGCGGACAGCCGATCTGGTCGCCCGTTCAGACGGCGACAGGGCCAGCCCAGGCTGCTGGGTCACCTGCGCAAGCAGCAGCCCCCGGCGGTGCTCCGTTCAAGGATGACGGCCCAGAAGCCGGCAAGATGGGTCGGCGCTGGGGTTGGAACCCTGAGACGCGCCTCTATGACCGCGATCTCGGTCCTTCTCCTGCCGCACAAGCACCGGAGCAGCCAAAGCCACCGACTGAGCGGGTGAATCCTGCCGACCCCGCCAGGCGTCAGGTCTGGAATCCGAGTGCTAGCAATGGCGCGGGGGCGTGGGAGGATGCGGGCGCTGTTGCGACCAAGCCCGAAGAGGTGAAGCCGCCACAGGAGCGGGTCAACCCGGCCGATCCGACGCGCCGACAGGTCTGGAACCCCCAGGCCGGCGCTGGGAAAGGGGCATGGGAAGATGCGGGCGTTGTCGCCCAGAAGCCCGAAGAGAACAAGCCCCCGGCCGAGCGGGTGAACCCGGCTGACCCAACCCGACGTCAGGTCTGGAACCCGCGCGGTGGTGACGGGCGAGGAACTTGGGAGGATGCCGGGGCGGTTGCCCAGAAGCCAGCGACACCGACCACCCGCTACAACCCGGATACCGGCGAGTATGAACAGGTCACGACCGACGCGCAGGGTAAGCCGGTTGTGCGGACAGTCCCCCGAGAAGGGCAGGCACCGACCGCTCCCGGCCAGCGCGCCCCGTCCCTGCCGCAGATCGTCGTGGGCGCCTCCCAGGATGCGCTCCGGCAGGGGTACGACGACATCCAGGCCGAGGTCGACGCCGGACGCAAGACGCCGGCCTGGGGCGAGAACCGTCGCAAGGAGTTGTTCCAGGCGGCGCAGTTGACGGTCCAGGAGTCGCAGCTCCACGAGCAGAGCCGGCAGTACAACCAGACGGCGAGCTTCAACGCGGCGCAGTACGGCTCAAACGCGCTCGAATCGTCGATGAAGTTCGCGCTCTCGATCAACGGCAAGCTGAAGCCGGGCAGTTCAGCCGGCGCCAACCTGTTCCGCGCGATGTTCACGATGCAGATGAAGATGCTGGCCGACTCGGGCTTTCAGCCGGGTGGTGGGCAGTCGAGCGTTGGCACGGGGTACCCCGGTGCAAGCGGTGCGCCGTCGACGCAAGCTGATCGCCGCCCGCCTCCACGCGTGACTGACATCGGCGACCCTGCGAAGGTGGCAGAACAGGCGGACAAGGCCGAGGCGGAATTGGCCGCGCACCCGGTCATCAACCCGCAGACGGCCGCCCCGTCCTCGCTCACGATCGCGCCGCCGACTGAGGCTGCGCCACCAGGAGCCCCCGAGATGCCGGTATCCCCTACGGCCCCAACGGCACGACCAGAACCCCTCTTCCGCCCGCAGCCGCCCGTGACGACACCGCCACCGGCGCCAGAGCCGGTCGGGGTGGCACAGCCAGCCGGGCAGCAGGCGTTCAACGCCGCGGGCTCCATGCTGGAACGAGCAGCGACCCGACAGCCGACGCAAGAGTTTGACGCCTACCCCGCTCTAGAGCAGTTCCGTATGGGCGACACCCAGCCTCGTATCGATCCGATCACCCCGCCGGTCGTGGTGCCGCCGAACCCGATGGATCAGCAGGTGGGCATGGCGCCGGCCATCCAGCGGGCGCAGATCCGCGTGACGCCTCCCTGGCGGCTCCCGGTAGATCAATTGGGCAATCTCATTCAACAGTACGGCGAGGAAGATATCTTCCATTGGCCCGGCCGCGAATTGTTGGGGGCGTAGATGAGCGCGCAACCGTTGCCGATGAATCGATCCGAGAGACGAAAGCGAGGCGACACTGGCAAGCGTTCGCTGGAGGACACGCCGCTGATGGTCGTGCTCGTCAAGCGTGTCGAGCGGAAGATGGAAGACGGCAGCGTGGTCGCGCAGAGCTTCTACGCTCCGGTCACACCAAACGGCCGCCCCCTGATGGAAGACGAAACCCCGGATGGCCCGGTGCCCGTGCTCCTGGCCTCGTTGCCGGTCGTCGTCAAGGGGCCATCGCTGATCGTGACGGCTCCGGGATTGGTACGAGTATGACGCAGCCCCGCTACCCGGCCGTGGCGACCGACACGCACTGGCATTTCCTGTGTCGGTGTGGTGAGCCCGTCGCGCTCTCAATCTGGGGGGTCGACGTACGGACCTGTCGGTGCGGCCGGCGCTTGTCCTGGGATGGCGAAACGATCGGTGTGAGTCGGCCAGAAGGGGGGCAGAAGACGTAGATGGACGACAAGAAGCGCCGCGCCGCTGGCGCATTCTTGGCGGGGCTCGCCGGGGATGGCCAAACAGGTGACGAGTGGACCCAACACATCAATGATGCGCCCGACGAAGTCAAGCACGTCGTCGGTCAGCTCATCCACATCCTTGATGAGGCGGCGTCGCGCCCGCCACACGAGTGCTCCGAAGGGTGCCATTGCCGACAAGCCTATCGGCGAGCACTGGCTCAGGCGATGGGGGAGTGGGAGACGTGAGCGTGTGGTGGCATATCCATACGACGAACCCGGACTACTGCCACGGCGGCGCGCAGAATCGAGAGGACGCGCAGATCTACCTGGATACCATCAAAGAGGACTTCAACCATCCTGATGCGTTGATCTTCGCGCGCTTGTTCGACCCGGTCGAATGCCCCCACGGCGCGGATCGACCCCGCGCCGTTATCCGTGGAGTGATCCAGCGATGATCGAATTGCAACAGATGCGGGACCAGCGACGGGCGGCGCTTGAACCGTGGCGCTGCGATGGTGAGCGGTGCAAGCGGTTGCTGATGATGCTGGACTACGGTCGCCCATCGTTCATTCAGATCAAGTGCCCATCCTGCGGACATCTCAACACGTTCGTCGAGGCGCATCGTCCCGTCTAGCCTACCAGTAGCAGATATGCTACGATTGACGCAATCGAACAAGAGGCCCTGAGCCCCGATCTGTGAGCGCCACCGAGCGCCCCAGGCGGGGCTTTTTTGTTGCCCCGCAGAGGGGCAACCCGTGGAACAAGACCCCACCCCGGCGACGACCGACCAGACCGACGGCGGGTCAGCGTCAACGCCCGAGCCCGCGTCTCAGGCGGTACCAGAGCGGACAGGATTGGCCTCCTTCGAGGACGCCCTGCGCGCTCAGGCGGTGCCGGTCCGGGACGACGTGAAGGACGGCGACGAGGATACCGACGACGGCGCGGCCGATCCTGACAAAGCCAAGTCCGCACCCCCTCCGGGTGACGTGAAGGCCGATGCCAGTCAGCAGGGGAAGCAGGGGCGGCGTGCCCGAGCGGCCGAGGAGAACGCCCAGCGGATCGCGGACCTTGAACGGCAACTGGCCGAGCGAGATCCCGAGAAGATCCGCGAGCAGTCTCTGGCAGAAGCCCGTGAACAGCTCGCTGCTGAGCAACAGCGCAAGGAAGAGGAGGCTGCCCGCGAGGCCGTCTCCGCGACCGAGCAGGCTGACGCTGAGCGCTACGAGCGACTCCGGGACGCAGCCGACCGCGACCTGTCCGATGAGGACTACCGCTGGCGCGAGGAGTACAAGGCGACGCTGAAAGCCTTCCCGAAGGCCGACGCCGCCTACCGCGCGCTTGCTGACCGCCGGATCAAGGCGGCCGAAGACGCCCTCACCGCGCAGCAGAACGCGGCCTGGAACGGGATCGCCGAGCGGTTCTCGCTCCTCCAGACCCTCGACGGCGTCACCAAAGAGACGCTGTCCGAGAAAGACCTGTTCGTCGTGGGCCAGCACCTCTACGAGGCCGGCGCCCGGGTCCGCGAGGAGAAGGTCAGAGGCGAATTGCAGCCGAAGCTCGACAAGGCGCTGGACGAGGTCCGGCGGCTCAAGGCCGAGGCGTCGCAGTTCCGCGTGAACGGTCGCGGAGGGCTGGCCGCTGCCCGCGCTCCGATGACCGGCGGCGGCAGATCCGGCCCGTCCGGTGGCGGTCGCCCCGATTGGAAAACAGCGTCTGGCTCGGATTTCTTCGCTGCCGCACTGCGGCAGGAGGCTGACCGCGCCGGACTCTCATCAGACGAGTAAAGGCGACATGAGATGGCGCTAACGCTTAGCGATCATGCCGTACAGCACGACAACCTGTACGCGCAGGGCGTGGTCAAGATCTTCGAGGAAGAAAACCCGATCATGAAGTATATGCCCTTTCGCAGAATTGCGGGAGACGCATACAAATTTAGAGTCGAAAGCGTCATGCCCGGCATCCAATGGAGGCGGGTTAATGAGGACTACTCCGAGAGCACGGGCGTCTTGGAGCCTCGGGTGGAGCCGCTGTACATCATCGGCGGCGAGACCTTCTTCGACAACTTCATCCTGAAGACCCAGGGCACCGGCAACGGCTCCTTCGACCACAAGCGCACCCAGTGGGAGATGAAGTCGCGGGCGCTCTCCCGCGAGTACAGCCGGGCCTTCTTCGAGGGCGACGACCTGGTCGACCCCGACGAGATGCCGGGGCTGCGGCGCCGCCTGATCGGCAACCAGGTGCTGCTGGCCGGCACCAACGGCGCGTCACTGACGATCGCGATGATCGACGAGTTGATCGACACCGTGATCGGCGGCAACGTCCACCTGTTCATGCACAAGACGCTGCGGCGGAAGTTCACCAGCCTGCTCCTGGCGGGCGGCACCTCGGCCACCTATCAGGTCAACTACTCCGACGTTGACAAGATGGGCAAGCAGGTCATGATGTACAACGGCGTGCCGATCCACGTCATCGAGGATCGCGGCAACGCCAACAGCATCCTCGGCTTTGACGAGACGGCCGGGTCCAGCGCCGTAACCTCCAGCATCTACGCCGTCAACTTCTCCGAGGACGCCGTCTTCGGCATCTTCGGCGGCGACGGACCCCCGGTCAGCGTCTACAGCCTGGGCGAGGACCAGGACAGCCCTGGTGAGCGGGGCCGGATCGAGTTCTTCACGGGCATGGTCATCAAGCACCCGCGAGCAGCGGCTCGGCTGCGCGGCGTCCTGGCCACCTGAGCCATGACGATGACCACAGAGCAGCCACGGCGTGTCGTGGACGAGTCCGAATTTGACGCACCAGCGAGCGGGGACAAGGTCATCTCGATGACCGAGTCCCAGCTCAAGGAGTTGATCCGTCAGGTGCAGTCGGAGGGTGGCGGGCTTGGCTTGCCACCTGGCGCCTACCGGGACGCGGACGGCGTGGTCTACCACGACGTGCTGGAGCCGACCGGACGGACGCGCACCAACCGGGTCACCGGGGAGACCGAACAGGTCAACCGCGTGGTGCCCCGGCGAGTCTACCTCGTGCTCGACCCCTCACCGGAGGGGTTGCGGAAGGCCAGACGAGACTGCACGGGGTCCGGGTTGGACTGGTACCACCCGCGCCTCGGCTGGCACCTGTACGGCACCAAACGGGTGAATGACGTCGCGGAGAACCTGGGCGCGGGCGCCGAGGTGTTCCGGATGGACTACACGCCGATGCCGACCGAGGACGACGACGGCGACGCCGTCACGACCATGCAGGGGATCGACGCCAACGCTGTGGCAGAGGCCCCGACCGACGACGGCGCGGACCTGGAGGCGGCGCCCGTCGCTGCCGCCCAGTCCCGACGCCAGAAGGGACACTAAATTGCCTCCGTACGATGCGCTCCTCGGAGTAACTGGGCCGGCGGCGACCCCCGGCACTGCGATTGAAGCGGCAGCCATCACGGCTGACGCTGACGGCACCAAGGGCTACGTGTACTTCGGCAAGAACCGCGCTGGCTACGCCGAGTGCCGGATTGCCGGTGCGTTCGACCGGACTTCGAGCGACGAGGTGCTGGCCTTCGAGGTCCACGAGGCGACTGACGCCTCCGGTACTGGCGCAGCGATGATCGCGTCTTCGGCCAGCCTGGCGGCCAACCATGCGGCCAACCTGGGCGCCTCTGCGGCGAACGGGAAGAACGCCGGCACCCTCTCTGACGGCCCCACGCGGGTCGGCTTCACGACTGGGACCGGCGGCTATCTGAAGATCCGTTTCAACGTCGGCGGGACGACCCCGTCAGCGGCCGGCGTCTCGGCCGACCTTGTCGCGACCCCGGCCGGCGTCACGCAGTCTGGCCGCTAGCAGCGACCAGATAAGGAGAACGACAGTGGATTGGACAAAAGTTCACGTTGGGCAGCATCGGCAGGGGCCGATGACCGCCGACGAGATCAAGGCCGCTGAGGATGCCGGGCAGGTGCCCGGTATCAACCCCGACCTGCACTCCCCGGAGATCGCGCTGCCGGGCGACACCGTTGAGACCAACCTGCACGGAGACGTGGCGGGCTCGCCCTATTCGAGCACCCCTGGCGAGATCAGTCTCGCCGAGGCGGGCGAGCAGGACAAGGCCGCGAACGCCAACCAGCCGGCCAGCGACGCGGCCGGTACCCGTGAGATCGAGATGGAGTCGCGCCGGACTGGCGTCTCGACTGAGACGCTCGCGGCGGCTGAAGAGGCCGACAACACGCCGTCACCCAAGAAGCCGGCGAAGAAGTAGAGGACGGGGGCCGAGCAATCGGCCCCCACCAGCATGCCGACACGCCAGCAGTACCGCCGGGCCATCGCCACGGCGTTGAACGATCTAGAAATTCACACCGTCACCTCCGCGACCAGCAGCACCGTCACGGTCGTTCGGATGGCCGACTCGACCACGGGTGCGGCCCCAACGCGGTTTGACGGTGCCTGGGTCTACATCGCCACGGGCGCCGGTCAGAACCAGCAGCGGCGGGCCAAGAACGGCGGCTTCGACCCGGTCGCGGGTGTCCTGACGGTGGTGCTGCCGTGGTTCGCGCCGCAGGTGACCGACGAGATCGAGATCACCCGCCTGCTGCCGGCTATCCGAGAGATCCCAGGCGATACCTCGTACAACGACCTGATTGACCGCTCGCTGTCGATGCTGATGGCGCCCGACCGTCTCACCCTCCCGATCACCACGTCAGACCAGTATCCGATGACGGCGTACACGTGGCTGGACCGCCCGGAGCGGCTGGTCAGAGTGCTGGAGCCGTCCCCGGTGGCTGGGCGCGCGCCGGTCGATGCCTCCTGGCGGAATCCGCGACTGGTGGTGGATGGCGCAACGCCGTTCTTGCAGCTCGACGTGCCGTTTGGGACGGCCACGGACAATCTGACGCTCGAAGTCCTCCGGCCTGGCGACAGCCTGATCTCGGGTGGCGAATCGACCACCGGCCTGGTGGCTGAAGCATCGACGGCGCTGCCTTCCATTGCCGACGTGCGGACGGTCGCGCTGATGGAGTTCGCTCGCGTGATGCTTCAGCGGACGCAGGGGCGCCCGGACGGCGCGAACTGGGAGCGTCGGTTTGCCGACGCCCGCGAGCAGGCTGAGCGGCTCACCTACTTCGATCGGACACGCCTGGCGCCGTCTGCGCCATCCGGGCAGGAGGCGGCAGCCTGATGGCACGCGCACTGTTCAATCTCGCGGTGCAAGACGATGAGGGCGATAAGGTCGCCGGAGCCACCGTCACGTTCACGAAGATGGACGGCTCGGCGTTAGGCCAGTCGCTCTACGCGGCCGAGAGTGGCGGGGCGCCAGAGTTGACCCACGAGGCTGACAGCCAGGGGATGCTTGCCCGATTCGTGGACACCCCTACCCGTGTCAAGTACGCGATCAACGGCGGTACGCCGAAAATCGGCCAGTTCGACCCGGACCCCGGGGACATCCTGCTCGGGACCAGCGCCAACCTGATCTATCGCGACCAGGCATCAGCGCTCGACCAGTACGCCGGCGTGGCCGACCACGTGCTGACCATTCAGGCGACCACGGGCGGGGCGACCGGTAACAAAGCCTTCAAGGTTGAGGACAACGCGGGCGCCATCGCCTTCGAGGTCGCCGCGCTCGGCGGCGGAAGCGCGCTCATCGGAACGTACGTCAACACCGACGTCGGGCCACTGGTGGTCAGCAACGTTCGCAATTGGAACACCAACGCTGATTTTCATCTAGGGATCGTCAAGCTGACCGGTACCGTCCAGGGGAGCCATCAGGCCGCCGTGTGGACGTACCAGAGTTGCGCGACTCCCACAGATGGATTCGGTGGGGTTGCGAACATTCCCGATCATTGTGTCGCCAACTTCGACTACTTCGCCCAGAACATCGCCTCGGGCGCCTCCCAGAACCACGACGGCTCGGGGCGGGCCATTGAGATTCAGACCATCGTCTACCAGAACACTGGACAGCGGACGATGGCTGCGATGACGGTTGGTATCCATACGGCGGTTGCCAAGACGTCGTACACCGACCGCTGGCTCGCGACGGGCAGCAATGTCGGGTTCACGACCGAGAACGGCGACTGCGGAATCATCATCCGCAACGACGACCAGTCCGCGTTTACGGGCTTCGGCACCAACCGGGCGGGGAATACGGCGCTTCTCATTGCGGGCGCGTATGGGTTCGCGCAGTCGATCGCCGTCAGGAACACCTCAGATCAGACGATCTTCGCGGTTGACAGCAGCGCCGTGGTTCACTGCGGCGGCGTCTATCTGACCCCGGGACTCACTGGCACGCTCGGGACGGCGGCAAAAGTCTGGTCGCAGGGGCACATCAGCACCGTGATCGCCGGCAACGGCGCGGCGGCGAACCCGAGCGTTGCGCTCTTGGGCGCTGGGGCGTCGTCTGACGGCCTGTTCGGCGTGGTCGGGGCTGGCGTGGTCGGCTTCACGGTCGCGGGCGTCGAGGCTGGACGATTCAACGCCACCGGCCTCACGGTTACCAACGCCCTGGCGGTCAACGGCAATACGACGCTGGGCAACGCCGCTGCCGACACCATCGCCCTCACCGGCGCGGTGACGGCTCTCGGCGCACGGAAGATCAGCGGCGCCACGGCCGTCATCTCGCCGGCCCAGCTCGTCGCCAACACCAACGACTGGAACCCGACCGGCCTTGCAACCGCCCAGATTATCCGGGCGTCAACCGACGCATCTAGGAACCTGACCGGGCTCGTGGCGCAGGCTGACGGCGTCTACACGATCGTCAACGTCGGATCGCAGAACCTCGTGGTGATCCACGAGTCGGCCTCCTCCTCCGCCGCGAACCGCTTCAACCTGCCAGGCGGCACCGACATCACGCTCGGCGCCCACGGCTCCGTGACGCTCTGGTACGACACGTCGGGCTCGCGCTGGAAGCGGCTCGGCGCCTGAGAGGGAGACATGCCCCAGACGATCGCTATTGTCCCCGACGCCGAAACCGCCGCGCCCGAGGCGCTCGATGCGTCCGACCTGGCGTTTCACGCGCACGTGCTGGCCCAGACCAAGACACTGGCAGCGCTGGAGGAGCAGATCCGCGAGTTGCAGGAGAGGGCCGTGGCCATCAACGGCGCGCGGGCGTTCTGGATCGACTACCTCGGCCAGAAGTACGGCCTGGTCAAGGGTGATCAGGTCACCGCTGACGGGGCGATCCTGCGCAAGCCCGTCATGAACGGGACCGCCTAACGTGCCCGTCGTCATCATCCCGTCGACCGTCGCGGCTGGTGCTGGTCCAACCTTGTTGACCCTCCGTCAGAAGTTGGCTGACGCTCTTGGCTTCTACCATGCCACGACCGTGACAGAAGCGACGGGCGGCGATCCATCGCGGATCGTGCTCTCGGACGAGTTGCGTGATGACGAGCGCGGCTACCCGTTCTCGGGGCAGGGGTGGGTCTACGTCCGCACGGGCGCACAGGCCGGCACGCAGCGCCGGGTCATCAGCCAGCCAGATGTGGGCTATCAAGGCTCGATGGGCGTGTTGGTGGCATCCAGGCCGTTCGCCGCGCCATTGGAAACCGGCGACATCATCGAGGTGACAGACCCGCTGCCGGTCAAACGGCACCTCGCGCTCAAAGGGCTCAACACGTGTATCGATGAAGCCCTGGAACGGTGTTGGGTTGAGGCGCAGATCAGCCTGACCGGCAACGGTACGGATGCCCACGACTTGAGCATCTACCCGTACATTGAGTTGGGTGCCCCGCAGGTGATGGGGACGTCAGACACCCGCTGGGCGGCGTCGAATCTGTCGGCCATGCGATCGCCGGGGCGGACCAGGATCGTCACCAACGGCGTGACGCGCACGCTGGTCACGGATGCCATCTACGGCACCTCGGAGACGTTCACACTTGACGTGGTCGTCCGTGGCGACCGACTCGTCTTCGACGGGACGAACTGGTTCTACCCGACCACACCGGGCTTGGCTGGCGACGATTGGCAGACGGCGGTCCCTGAGCGCTGGGTCATCACGCTGGGGATGGTCAAGGCGCTCCAACAACTCGACAAGATGGTCAGGATGCGCAACGGCGTGAACCCGGACGATCGACGGATGGCGATTGCGGATATCGCCGAGCGGCGGGCCGTCTGGGCAGCAGCCGCAAGAGACATCGTCCACTACGAAATGCCGAAGGCGTTACCCCAGCGCGCGGAGCCGTTCATGGCGCTCGCGGACTGGTCGTAATGGCAATCTCGACGGGCACCTGGGACTTCGAGATTCTGGCCGTTGACGGGACGACCTGGCTACCGTTCGCGCTCCTGCCGGAGATCGCGGATGACGGCACGCGCAAGGAGAAAACGTTTGGTGAGGCCATCGCCTCCCAGACGAGCCAGGAGCCGCTCTCGGAGTGGCTGGAGCCGAAGGTACAGGAGGACTGGTCTGGCGGTGTTGGCGTCTCCTACGACGTCGCGCTCGGGCTCGACACGTTCTCGGCCCCGGGCTACGTGTTCCCAGCCGGTGAGTCGGCCGATGTGACGCTGCCGGCGCTGTACAACAGTCCTACGCCCATCGTGGGTATCGCCGAGTTGGAGTCCGCGCTGTTCGTGGCGCAGTTGGGCGACGGCACGGCCAACACCGGGCGGGTGCTGGTCTCGTCGGACAAGACGGGGACGGGCGCCGGCGCGTTCGCGAACTCGCTGAACCTGGGCGCCAACGAGTACGTTCGCGATCTGTTTGTCGCGCCCGACCATAACGGCTCGCGGTTCCTCTGGGCGACCTCGGGTGACGAGAACGCCGACAACGGGCGGCTGCACCAGTACGACGCGGGCACGGGCATCTGGACGTCCACGGCGGCCGGCGAGTTCGGCACCTGGGGGCGTAACCGGACGGTCACGGTCTGGTGGCAGGATGAGGAAGGCGTCGGCGCGCAGCGGATGGTCACGATCTCGTCCAACCGTGCCCACATCGCCTACACCCGGCCAGGGCTCGATCCGATGGACGGCGCGTCCTGGATCGAGGGCGTTCGGACCGGCTCGCACCAGCCGGGTGGCGAACTGGTCGCCGCGCGCCGTCACGTCTGGCTCAACGGCCGTGACAACCTGTTCGACATCGACGAGTTGGGCAACAGCCCCGCGATGACGGGGTACACCGCGCTGCACCAGGGCAACGGCCTCTGTTGCGCCTACCTCGACGGGTTCGTCTACCGGAGCCTGGGGCAGGGGCTCGACCGGGTGCGGGTCGACCAGGGGCCAATTCTCCAGGAGGTGCCCGGTATCTGCACGCCCGGGTGGGGCACG
>Ga0068862_100001676_pt1 | contig 20068 bp, 13 predicted proteins | sample KBSSwiS52_FD_66598 | JGI IMG/M metagenome (GOLD analysis project Ga0068862, IMG submission 66598) | Switchgrass rhizosphere microbial communities from Kellogg Biological Station, Michigan, USA - KBS Switchgrass S5-2 | ecosystem: Host-associated > Plants > Roots > Rhizosphere > Soil ... | reverse complement strand
CAGTGTCTTCATCCTCGTCAGCATCGGCGGCGGTGAGCACAATAAAAAAAGAAAAGGAAAAGGAAAAAAAAAAGGACAAAACCATTGAGGAAACCTATCGTCAATTGACACCAGAAGAACATATCCAGGCTCGAAGTGACACGTATGTCGGAAGTTTGGAACACAAGGAAGAAAAACTGTGGGTCTGGGATGCCAAACAACAAAAAATGGTTTTCAAGAGTGTAACCTATTCACCAGCTTTACTCAAAATCTTTGATGAAATATTGGTCAATGCGGATGACCACTTTCATAAAGAAAATGATCCGCGCATGACCACCCTCAAAGTAGATATTTCCGCCAAAACCGGCGAGATTACAGTGTGGAACGATGGCCAAGGTATTCCCATTGTGATTCATAAAGACGCCAAAGTTTATTTGCCAGAATTCATTTTTGGGCTTTTACGAACGGGTACCAATTTTGACGATAAGGAAAAGCGTATGACGGGCGGTCGAAATGGTTTCGGCGCCAAACTATGCAATTTGTTTTCGACTCGTTTTACAGTGGAAACATGTGATGGCCAACAAATCTTTAAACAAACATGGCACGATCGCATGACTCGCTCCGACAAAGCAGAAGTCTCTCCCTGTAAAGCCAAAGAAAAAAAACAGTTTACGCGCATCACATTTCAACCCTCGTTTAAAGTTTTCAATCAACCCAAAGGGTTGGATGACGACATTGTCTCCCTCATGAACAAACGTGTCGTGGATATTGCAGGCACTTCTTTTAAACTCAAGGTTTTTTTAAATCAAAACCTTTTAGAGGTGAAAAACTTTGTGCAGTATATGGATTTGTATCATCCAGAAAAGGAAGAGGGAAAAGTACCAAAGGTTTATCGATCCATCAATGAACATTGGCAGGTTGGGCTGACCTTGTCAAATTCCGGCGACAAATTCCAACAAGTGAGTTTTGTCAATAGTTGTCATACTGTCTATGGAGGGACCCACGTGGATCATGTACTGAGTCCCATAGTTGATGAATTGACCACTTTGCTTCAAAAGAAAACCAAAAAGACAACCGGGATTAGCGCAGCATTGATCAGGCAAAAGCTGTTTTTGTTTGTCAATGCACGGGTGGTGAATCCGGAATTTGACACACAAACCAAAACGAGATTAACGACCTCAAAAAAACAACATACCAGCGTGTGCGTGATGGACAGTAAACTCGTTAAAAAAATCATCAAGGATTTAGGATTGGTGGATTTGCTGTTGACAAGTCTTTTGGCAAAAGATGAACTCAAATTGAAAAAAACCGATGGTGGCAAGAAAAAAGCCCCGTATCATCATGATAAATTGGTTGAGGCCAGCGCGGCAGGCGGCAAAGAAAGCGACAAATGTACGCTTATCTTGACAGAAGGAGATAGTGCCAAAGCATTGGCGGTTGCGGGTTTGTCTGTGATAGGGCATAAATATTACGGTGTATTTCCTCTCCGCGGAAAATTTATCAATGTTCGTGAAGCATCGTTTAAAAAACTTCAAGACAACAAGGAATACGTGGCAATCAAAAAAATTGTAGGTCTTAAAACAGGAGTGGATTACACCGAGGAAAAAGCCTTGAAATCTCTGAATTATGGAAGTATCATGATTATGACCGATCAAGATTCGGATGGCTCGCATATCAAAGGGTTGATTATAGACATGTTTTCGGCGTGTTGGCCGTCCTTGCTCAAACGTCCAAAATTTTTGGTTGAATTTATTACTCCTGTGGTTAAAGTTTGGCGAGGAAAACAATCCAAAATCTCATTTTATACAGAGCGAGAATATAAAATCTGGAAAGCACAAACCAATGAGGGTAAAGGTTGGAGCTTCAAGTTTTACAAAGGATTGGGTACCAGCACGGCTGCCGAAGCGAAAGAATATTTTTCTGATTTGGATACCCATGTCATTCCTTTCAAATATACGGGAGAACAAGATTTTAAAAAATTGGAAATGGCCTTTTCGAAACAACAAACGGACCAGCGCAAAAAGTGGTTGGAACAATGTTCTCTGGAAAAAGAATATGTGGATCATGCCAAGCTAAACGAAGAAGGTCTCAGTTATTCGGAATTTGTGGACAAGGAACTGGCGTTGCATCATATTTATGCTTGTGAGCGGGCCATTCCCTCAATGATCGATGGCCTAAAACCGGTCCAACGAAAAGTTTTGTTTTCCTGCTTTAAACGCAATCTCGTAAAAGAAATCAAAGTCGGCTCATTGGCGGGCTATGTCATTGAAAATGCAGCGTATCATCATGGTGAAGCTTCGTTGGTGGGTACGATTGTCGGGATGGCACAAAATTATGTTGGTTGTAGCAATAATATCAATTTATTGACGCCTTCGGGTCAGTTTGGTACACGCGAGGAAAATGGTGACAATGCAGCTTCCGCGCGATATATCAATACGAAATTGGAGGCCGTAACCCAAGCTATTTTTCTTGAACACGATCACGCCATTTTGGAACATTTGGTCGAAGATGGCATGAAAATCGAACCCAAACATTATTTCCCCGTTGTACCCATGGTTTTGATCAATGGAGCCAATGGGATTGGCACAGGGTGGTCGACCAATATTCCGAGTTATAACCCTCAAGATATTGTTGATAATCTTAGATTGCTTTTGGATGCCGATGAAAAACATGGAACCATCCAAAATGTTGTGTTGAAGCCTATGTACCCTTGGTATCGCGGGTGGAAAGGCCGGATTGAACCGGTATTTGCATCCACAGCTTCTTCTTTAGCCGCTTCTCTTGTTTCTCAATATGACGGCTTTCATGCTTTTAATTTACCGGGGGGTCGACCTTTGACTGGTCGACCCATCACTATTAAAAAAGAATCCGAAGTATCTTCTTCTTCTTCAGCATCTGCTGCATCCACATCGATTAAAAAAGAAGATCCGATAAGTTTTAAAATTCAGGGCGTCGTCAAGGAAGTCTCCCCCAAAACAATTGAAATCCAAGAAATTCCGATTGGCAAATCTCTTCAGGATTACAAAATATTTTTAAAGAGTTTGAAAACTCAATATCCCAGCCTGGTGCTAAATTTTGACAAGTCAACCAGCGAACAAATTTCATTTGTTTTAACGGCTGGAGACACCAAGCAAATGGAATCTATTATTTCTTCGGAACATGGAGTGTTGAAAAAACTAAAATTGGAAACCACATTGTCCACGAGCAACATGGTTCTGTTTAATAGTCAAAACAAAATCAAACTCTATAAAAATGGCGTACAAGAAATTTTGCTCGAGTTTTACAATTTTCGAATTGCCAAATACCGGCTTCGTAAAGTGGCGCAATTGGCACAATTGGCGGAAGAATTGAAATGGTTGAATAATCGCCAACGGTTTGTGTCAATGGTCGTAAAAGAACAGCTCGTCATTCGAAATGTCAAAAAATCTCGAGTGGTTCAATTGTTGGTTACCCACAAATTTGATCCTATCCTCAAGAAAAAATCGGATGTCTCTTCTTCCTCCATCCCTGATAATCTGGAAGACAAAGAAGAAGAAGAAGAAGAAGAAGAAGAAAAAAAGCAACCTCAAGCCGCTATGGATTTGAAAATGTTGTGCCAAGGTTACAATTACCTCATGTCCATGCCTTTATGGAATTTAACATTGGAAAAAGTCCAAGAACTCAAGACATTGGCGGACGAAAAACAACGCGAAATCGCTATTTTGGAAAAGAAAAGTGCCCATGCATTATGGCGCACTGATTTGGACAATTTTCTTCACCATGTTGCCGAACAAGAAAAACATAGAGTACAAGAGTTGCAAGACATACCTCCTCAAAAAAAGAACTCTTTGAAAAAACGGAAAAATCTAGAGAGCACCTCTGGTCCCGCTAGTAAAAAACGTAAATCTTGATTTTTTCACTTTTATCTTTGTCTTATAGATGTCAAAACGGCCCGTGATTCATTTTACGTGGGAGAGTGGATGGCCAGGGTATTTTAAACATTGGCTCGAGAAATTAGATGAAAAAATCAAAATTTTATTGGCGGATGTCTTGTGGCAAGAAATTTGTATGATGGCTTACGAAAGGAGACCCAATTTGGATGGAATCTACTTGGCCAAACATTGGACAACATTTAACCCACCCCCACCCTTTCAATTTTCATTGTGCAAAGATGAATTGCAAGTTCATTATAGCTACTCCTTGCCAGTTTGTGATCTCAACTCGAATGTCCGCACACATATACCCAAGCTTCAAACACAAGATAATTATTTGAATTTATTCGAATTAGAATGGGATGAAGCCGAAAAAAGCGACGAAGCGGCAGTGTTAATGATGTATGGATCACTTTCGTGGTGTTGCAACTTTATTCAGTTTCATCCTTTTTCTCTTCGTGGATCGGTTCTGTATGAATTTGTTCCGAATAACACATCACAGGAATCCGAATCCAAATTTGAATTTTGCTTGTCGGACAGCTGACCATCCATAGAGTTTTCTTTATAGTAATATTGAGATCCATGAGATCCGTCACATATGCATTGAATTTGTCATCATCCTGGTTGCATTTCCCGCAAAATGCGTTTTCGAGTTTCGAAGAGTCTTCCATTTTTAATTCAAAGGACATACTACATTGTGGATCCATACATTTGCGATGAATCACCCCAGAAGCCGATAAATGGGATTCGCAACACGAACACTCGTTATCAAAACATTGTGGCATCAGTTGCATGTCGGAAATGAAGAAATGATAATGATGGCGTTTTTCTTGACAATATTCGCATTTAAGAGACATCTAAAATGAAAAAGGATCTGAAGGATCTGTTAATCGATCACAAAATATTGACGGTCACGCCGATCAAAATTGTAAACGTGAAGCCAAAGGGTATACAAACCAGTCATAGTCTTGTTGGGTGAACGAGACAAGTACATTTTTGATCTTTTGTTGCAGAGTAGTTTATCATCATTACAAGAAATATCCAGTTTTCGCCGTTGAACGTCACATTGTTCTTTTCCATTCATTGTGAAAAACACGAGAGTGGTTAATATCATCCATTCCAAATCCAACCGTACAAACATATTATCCACCGACACAATAAGAGGATTGTTGTCCTCATCGAGAGCATCATGCGCCCCACAATGGTGTGGATGCATGAGTTGGTGTATCAGTTCTCCGATTTCTTCGAGGTTTGAGTGAAGAGGATTCCCCAGTAAATATTGTCCACTTTCAACGACACCGGTCATTTCACTTTGATAAGGGGGAAGGTCGGGAGTAAAAGGCCATTCACCCTTATGCTCAATTCCATAAGACTCTACCGTTTCTTGTAAATACCGATGAAATCCATCCGGAAATTTCCAAAAATATTGCCTAGGAGCGTTATCTTCAAATAAAAATATTTGTGTGCCCACGAGTTCACAAGCCACATACTCGGTGTTTTGTTGATAAAGGGTAAAGGCGGGCTGGTGGGGAAGCTTCAATCTGATCGCACAACGCGCTGTGTTTTCTACATTTCCAGGAAGCGTCCAAAGTGTGATGTTCAATATGACCGAATTGAGTTGCGAATTATATTGTGCATTGAAAGTGTTATAAACTCCCCATCTTTGTGATCCAATACCAAGTGGCAACATCATCCTATTCAGAGTTTGAGATTTCAAATTACTCTGAGCAATATCTCCACCCAAACAATAAACCGGAGTTTTTTCTTTATGATTTGTATAGAGTGAAATTGATCCATTGATATTTTGTTGCCAGTGGCATGGAGGAGGAGGAGGAGGAGGATTAGGTAATGAACGCAAGCGAGACCCCAATCGTGGAATACAATATTCATAAATCAAACGACATAATTCATGCGGTAAATAGCCTTGATTATAGATTGTTTTGACGGTGACTTGTTCCGAGTTGTGAAGAGGAATATGTTGCCATTTCAAATTCCGCCACCAAGCTGATGCATGAGGGAGCACGCTTATCACGCATCCAAGGACCAAAACAAGAAGAACCACCAACAAGATCCAAATCAATAAAAACTTGATTACTTCCATTAAAATTCCACAAGCGGTAATCGCATATAGAATCATTTTGCCATCCGCGGCAAATTTGTTTTTTTGTTCTCTTGCGCTTAATTAGAAAATAAAAAAGCAAGTTACTCGAGATACGTCAAGCAAAAAAACACAGAGATAAAAAAGGAGAAAAGGATTGCATGGAAACAAGAAACTCATTGACCAGAGGCAATTGTTGTTCTTGTTCTTTCTTGATGATTTTTTTGCGGAGATGTTTGATTTTCTTTTCATTTTCGTGAATCACCGCCACAAAAGTTTTCGTCATTTGACTGCTTGCCATTTGAGCCGCCGTATGAGCCAAAAAGGTTGTATTATCCGGAAGCACAGCCCCAGGTCCCAACCAAGCCATTGTATTGAATGAAGAAATCGAGTTTTTGGCTTCTTGGATTTCCTTTTCGAGCCAAATAATTTCATCGCGTTCGTCTTCTATGATTTGATCAAGCGCATCGTGAAACGCCAGAATTTTATGATGAACCGCGTGGATATCCACGAGATGTGGGCCGGTTGGATGTTGCAAAAGATGTTTTCCCAACAAGGGTTTGGCAAACATGCTTTTCTTGTGAAACTCAGCCATGCTGGACCAAATGAGCTCGTTGTGCATAATTTCACCAAGAGCCACGCGACGCCAATGACATACGCATTCCGTTTGGGAAAACCAATGATTATCCTTTTTGACTTCCGGTTGAAATAAAGGTTGATGTAAGCAGGGAAGCAGTTGGATACCCTTGGCCCTTTGTTGCGTGGCTTCTTGGAATTGGTGAGCCGCTTGGTAATTGGGTTGCGTCCATAGGACACCCCCCACTGTAACAAGAGAAAGTATCATCAATGTTGTTCCAACAACAACAATCCAAGGATGATAATTCCCTTTGCAATAAAGAGCCACCAGTATCACAAAGACAGATATCAGGGCGGCGAGTTCACAAACGACTTGAAGAGTAATGGATTCGGATTCGAGTGTGGAGATGGTTGAACAAAGCGGGCCAACATAACGCACAATGCCATCATCCACCACGATGGTTTCAGATTCAAGTGGGTGATTGACAAAATTGACATTCCAACACATTGTTGCGCGAGGAGGTTCCCGTAAAGTGACGACACCCAAGAAATTTTTAGTCGTGGCCATGTTATGATCGATGGTCAAATAACCTTCGCATGCATGTCGTTGATTCACAGAAACTTGATTCGAAAACAACCATGACAGCCACACCGCCAATACGATAGAACCAGGATAAACTCCCATTGTATCTAACAAACAACAGAAAAAAGTCAGTAGATGGCTTTACGTTTGAGAATCCATTGAGCATGAGAAAATAAAATGAAAACGGGATCGAAAAACGAGACAAAGTACGACGGTTCCAAAGAAAATCCATAACCCAAAAAGATGTTTTTGAATCGGGTGGTAATGTTTTCCCAATTTTGTGTCAGCAAAGGATTCATCAAGGGTTCACCACGAGCCATAAACTCGATATTGAAACGCAAATTTTTTGGGTCATTTTGCAAATTCGCATAAAATGGAGAACGGGTCAAGACACCGAGTAACTCTGAAATTTGAAAAGCGTAATCATTGGGATGCGCAGGTTTGAATGATCGCTCATTGTTGGCTGTCAGATGACATTGCCCACATCCCATGATGCATCCCGAATGAGAAGATACATACAAACAGATTTTTTTTATTTTATTAGTTGTGTCGTCTCGAACGACAATGCGAGATTCAAGCAAGCCAGAACCAAAAGCGCTCAAAAGATTGCACGATTGATCTATCTTTGAATATTTGATTTTCCGCATCTGTATCCAGGCACAAAGAAAAATTAAAAAAAGAATTTATTTTAATGTCTCGAGCCATTTTCTAGTGCTCGGATTGATAATCTTTTCACAAGCACGCACAAGGTCCTTTGAGAAAAAACATTGTTTCTCGTAAAACCATTTGAGCAACCCAACACTTGCACGCAAAGCCAATGCTTTGCAGGTGTGGTAGTTGCTGACAAATTTGCGAGCGCCTTGTTTGTGGTAGAGATAGTCCAAAACATCTCGATGACCTGCATGGAAATCCGTTTCCTCCAAATGAGTGAAGATCTGCGTTAAGCTCTCCTTGTCGATGTTATTAAAAACATCAGGAGTAACCCAGTTGGCAATAATACAATCCAAGAAACAACCACCCTTGCATTGGGTTTTGTCGTGGTTCCGATCGAATAAATGTTGAAATTTGCGTTCTCCATTGGGAGATAACCATTCCAACATCCGAACCTGCCCGCTTCGAATGGCCATACAAACAAATAATTGTTCATATTCTCCTTGAAACTCTTCGGGTTGATACCATCTTTTAATCATATCCCCTCGTTGATCCTGCAACAAACAAGGCCAGACTTGAATTCGGGCTTCGGTCGACAGTTTGGAAAAATCGACTAAATGGTACAAACTGCTTTTTATCAAGCAAAATGCAAGACGATCGGGTTCAGGAAATGGAAATCCTGCAGATCGTAATTCTTCAAGAAACTCGGCAGTAATGACTTGAGTGTGATTGTCGATGATCTCTTCTATCACTGTTGGAGAAGCTTCTTGTGGAGTACAATTCCATTCGAGAAAATATCGCATGGTTTCTTGAATGTTGTCGGAATGGTCGATGGCCACCTTCCACACGTTCATCATCGTGGTCATTTGAGGTTGACGAAATTGTATAAACCAATCGAGAATCAATTCCTTTTTGCCAGAATTGATAATCCAAGAAACCACCGGTGATTCAATACATTTTTCCTTTTTATTGTCGAGATACCAACGACACATGGCGTCTTGGATTGTAATGAGATTGTCATTGTCGGGGGGCGTTAACCCTAAAACTTGACATTCCAGCCAATGCAAAATGGAAAATTGATTGCATTCTTGGGCGAAAGGTATCGGCCTCTCGGGTGGAACCTCATCAGAGCCATAATAAGAAATCCATTGCAGAACTTGTAATTGTCCTCCAATAATGGCAAATTTACACAATGTGAATTTCTGTCCTAGGTCCTTAAGCCAAGGCCAAAAGGTTTCCAAAAAGCCTAGATATCCACGATGAGCCGCTATAATCGCCACGTTAGTTAGACGTTCCTTTAAAAACACCGTGCTTTTGGTTTGACGGGTGGCGACCCAACGGAAAAGTGCTTGCTCGGTTGGGCTTAAATTGGTGAGATTAACATTATCGAAAACTTCTTGTGGGATGAGCGAATCTGCGGGTGTGGGAGATTGGGATTTTTGGTTCTCTTGTAATTCTTGATCGTCCACCCAGTCGAAAATGTGCCAATGATCGGCTGCTTCCATTGCCGAATTCAGGCAGGAAGACACACAACCATGGGTTTTCAAAATATCCAGACGTCCGTTTTTCGCTGCCAACCTCAAGGATTTTTCACCCACGCTGATGTGCTCGGGTAGCGGTTGTTGATTTTCGATCAAGAGACACAACATGTCGTCGGTATAAATGAAATTCGGCAATGTACGTCCAGCCCACACAAGAACATGCACCAGCTGATGGTCGACCACCTCTTGATAAAGCCACTTCCACGTACAACATTCATGATCACCGTCGCCAACTCTTTCTGTTGGTGGTTGAAGATCGGGTTCAACGTGCGACCACATCATTCGTTCGGATCGGTGCCCATACGAGCCGATGATACCCCATAATGAAGCAAGCAAAGTCATCTATTTCAAAAAAATGTTGGTTACATATTACCAAAGGGTGTCGTGTGAATAAATATTTTCTATGCAAATGCCATTGTTGTAAAGATTCTTGTCAATTACCTTGCGGTATTTGTCGTAAAGAGTATCGAGACCGTGGCGAATCCAGGCGTCTTGTTGGCGATCATACTTCATAAATGTTTCGGAAAAGAGTGTCCCAATTTCATTATAGTGCCCTCCGGTACGAAAATACTTTTCCACCCCAGTGAGAAACTCGGGCGCATCCGTTTTAAACGTAAAACCGATTTGATTGCCATCATTGTAATTAGTTTGAGAAACGATACGATTCATGTGCCAGACTTGATCGGTTTTCAACACCCCAGCATAGTATTCCTTGTGAGTTCCATGTCGAATTTCTTTGCCGTCTTGGTCTCGTACAAATTCACGAACGATCTTGGTTGATCCAAGAGTTTCAGTTTTCGATTCGATTTTCAGCTCTTGTTTTTCGGTGGCCTGCGTTGAACTGGTGGGCTGCGGTGAAGACGCGGGTTCAGTTGTTAGTGGTTCTTTTTGTTGAGATGTGAAAACTTCTTTTGAGGGCAAAGGAGATTGTTCTTTTTGCATCGCTTGTGGTGGCGATACCACGGGGGTTGGTGGCGGGGGCGGAACCACGGTGGTTGGGGGCGGCGACAGAACCACGGTGGTTGCTTCAGTTTTGGCTTGAACAGAATCTGAGTTGGTCGAGTTTTCTTTGGGAAGATTAATCTTTTTGCGTTTTCGAATCGTAGGCTCGGATGTGTTTCGTCGTCGTCGTCGTTTCTTGGTCTTGGGAGGCATCTTACCAAAGGCCTTGCCGTTTTCTTCTAGGTCGCGTTTTAGCAGAGTGTGGGAAAAAAAAGACCACCACTAAAAAAAACAATGGCCTGCTCGATTTTTTTCTTAATGCGTGCTTTGCGAAAGCATTTATTTTTTTTGTGTCTGGAGCTATTTTTTTTTAGCTCGAATGAAAAACACAATTCAAAAGACAAACGTGTCTTGTAATCGGAATGTCGGCTAAAACGAGTGGTCCTGCTGGGAAAAAAAAGGAGACAACGAGCACCACCATCCCCGCTAAAAAGTCAAATGGCGAAGAGACCAAAAAGTCAACCGCAACAGCAACAAAATCGACCGCGACCTCAGCCACCGTCGCCCCAACCGTAACGAAAAAACGAGAGTTGGAGGGATCTTCTTCCACTGAAGAAAAAACGATTGCGGCTGTTCCTCCAGCAGCAGCAGCAGATTCAGCGTCTGCTTCCGCTTCTGCCTCTTCCGGAGTTGAATCATCGGCCCCAAAACGTCAGAAAGTTGCAGCCGCTCCTTCTCCTGCAGGTGGAGAAAAGAAAGCGGCTGTCTCTCAGCCTCCTCAGGTTCCGTCGCCCGGACCATCGGCATCGGCCTCGAGCAAAACCAAACCCAATAATTCAAAAGCCAGGTTCCGTACCAAAAGTCCATCCTCGTCGAATTCAGATGCTGCGACTGGCAAGAAAAAAACAGAGGCCATTTTTTTGAGCAACATGGATGTTTCAAAATTTGACTTTGATCTTAAATCGATCCGTAAAGATGCAAAAGAATCCAAAAACGAAACTTATCGAGGGCGTTGTTTATACAATGGAAACCCTTTACCTTTGATCAAACGTCATGGTATGCTTGTTTTCAAAATTGAAAAACAAGGGCAAACTGGAGCTCCGGGTGAGAAAAAAAAAACGTCGGTCGCTGTTGTGAGTCCACCCAAAGAACAAGAAGTTTTAATTGCATTGGATCATCGCATTCGAAAAGACTTGTTTGAAAAGGTCAAGAAATATTGGAATGCCGACGTTACGGAAGGGGGTATGGGGAATGCTTCGGAGTTGACGCCGAATGGCAAATACAGAATTTTCCGTCGTCCAGAACCTGTCAGTAAAGCCGACCGCAAAAAATACAAGGACAAGAAAATTCCAGAAGGGATGGAATTGTTGCCACCCATCAGTTATTTGCATACCGTTGAGTGGGTGAAAGACGGAGTTGAACATATCGGTGTTAAATTTTACAAAGTCGTGAAAAATCATTACGAGGCAACTCCAAACGAAGATAAAAAATCAGAATTTCAAAAAAAGTTTGAAAACAACAACATCGGTATCAAACCCGTGAGTCAAAGAATTTTCAAGCCCGGAAACCAAGTGCGAACGTTTAGCGAATGGGAATTTGTCATCAATAACAAGGAATTCAGCTTTCGCCAAATTGTCCGCAAAGTCTATCAATTTTCCGCCGAAACCAAAAATATGGATGATTATGCAGATGATGATTTCAACGAGGAGGACATTGAAACTCTCAAAACCGCTGCAGAACAGTCGGAAACCATTCAAGATGAAGACGAAGAAGAAACGAATACGGAAACCACCACAACTCCTTCTGGTTCCGCTTCAGCGTCATCGGCATCGGCATCAGGTTCTGCATCAGCTTCGGCAGCATCAACGACTAGTGTGAATCGCCCTGATCTCGAAAGTCACGAATTGGAAGACGAGCCTGCTGTTGCAGAAGCTTTAGCCTAGGCACAATAGATTTTTTCGTCTATTTGAATCTAAAAAAGCTTTTGTTTTTTGGCTTGAATCTAAAAGGCGTCTGCTAAGCTTTTTTTTTCGTCCTAGATGCTGAAAATGGGAGAAAAGCAAAATGAAAAGACGGAAAAAACACAAAGTTCACAAATTTCACAAAACTTGGGGTTTTCACAAAACTTTGGGTTTTCGGAAAAACTGGTTTGTGGATTATCGGCTACGTTCGCTCCATTGGTCATGAAAAATCTTGAATCGTTCAAAAAAGAAGATAAAGCCCAATTTGAATTTGAATTGCGATTGGGACATGAACACAAACAACATGCCAATCAATTCGATGCCGGATTACCCCGTAGTGAATTTGATTCTTGCCAAAAACGATTACTGGAATCGAATCTTGTCAAAATTATCTCGAATCAAACGATGACCATTCATGATGTGTACCAACCTGAAGTGAAGAAATTTCGTCGGGATCGATTGCGAGAATGCTATTCTTGTCCTGGAAACAAAATGATATCCAAAACATCTATGGTCAAAACGAAATTATTATATCTGGATTATTGTTCATTTCCACGCCCATTTTGGGTTCGTGCATCCATGGCCATCGAACAAGACTCTCCTCTTTCTATTTCGGCTTCAGTTTCTTTGGTCGGAACCAAAAAACGAATTTCGGAACGCACAACCATCGTTTGTGAAACCGCTTCGGGAACTGTGCAAGTCGATTTTTCGATTATCAAAAGCCCAGAAGCCGGAATTCCAGAAGCCTATGAAATTGAAATTGAATCGGTTTTAATGTCGAAAGAAGATGACGAGGCTAGATTAACCAAATGGTGTCGGTGCGCCGAAGAAATTCTGGGCATCTTTTGGCCGGTCAGCAAACAACAAGACAAGTATTTAATCTTGGATCGATCTTCTCTGAGTTCTCCTCTGGATGCACCATCTCCTTCTTCTTCGAGTGGTGCGACCGTTAATTTAAGCGGAAAATTTAGACCGTTTGTTTTGATTCCTCGTAGTATTCATCCTTGGATCAACAAACTTTAAGTTTGTTCAAAAGCGAACGAACCATCAGGCTTCCAATAAAAAAGTCCCCTCCCCCTCTTCCTCCATATTGACCAAATTCACCTCCTCCTTAGATGACCACCCTCACAAAAAAAGAGCTGAAAAAACGATTGATCCAATATCAATATCTGGAAGCTGTGAAGGATGAATCATTTGTTTCTGGAATCATGGAAACCATGGAACGCCTAGAAACAATCGATCCAGAATCGGCTCAAAGAGAACAATTGTCTCAGTTGGCAATTTGTTATGATTTGATAGGCGATACCCCAACAGCGGTTGTTTATTGGACAAAATGTGCCGAACAAGGGGACCGAAGCGCGATGTGCAACCTCGGATTTGCCTACAATGAACAATTTAGTTTGAAACAAGCCAAACAATGGTTTGAAAAAGCCGCTCAACAGGGTTGTAATTCCAGTATACTTGAATTGAAGAAAATTGTGATTCGAGAAAATAAGTGGAAACAAGCTTTTTCCGAATTGAAACAATGCCGCCCTGTGACTAAAAACAAGCAAGATGATGATTCTGGCAGCAATGTAGGAGACAATAAAAAAGATTCCAAGGATTCCAAAAAAGAAGAGTCCTCGGAGCATTTTCAAAAAAAGACGGTTAAGGCGACCTCAGCGGTTGATGGTCATAAACGAAAAAAAGCTTCAGAGGATGACGACGACGATCTCTCGGCAGTCAAGAAACGAAAAAAAGCTTCAGAGGATAACGACGACGATCTCTCGGCAGTCAAGAAACAAAGAGCTGTCGACACCCAGAAATAATTGAGTAAAGAAAGAAGCCAAGATGAGACCGACGACAACCAGTGTTTAGTTATAATAGTTTCTCTTGAGACAGATCAAACATGATATCAGCGTCTTTCATCAGGCTCCTCTCAGTAAATGGCTTTTTTTTATATTTTTCTTTTTCCTCAGATGTCGAGGGGGGAAAAGAACGATTAAGACACAGCCCTCAGCATTATTGGAAAAAATGCCAAAAATTCCAAAAACTCGCCTTAGAAAAATAAAACGATCTTTGCCAAAGGCAGAAGAAGAAGAGAAAGATGATCCGGCTTTTGTCCAATCACTTCGGTTGCCCGGTGGGCAAAATGTATTGATTTGCAACACAAAACATTTCAGAGTTGATCCCCACCGAAAAGCGATTGGTGCAGGAGCTGAAGGGCAAGTTTTGGCCAGTTGTTCCAAATCTTCTCCCAAACAATGCAATACCATCATCAAATCCATTACTTTGACAGCACATGACATTGACACCAAGGATTATATTTCCAGAGAAATGTATTTTAGTTACTGGATTCAAGAGCATGCGGCTTCATTACACATTGCCCCACGATTTTACGAACATCGAATTTGCCACGAAAAAAACAATCCTGACGTCCGGGTCTTGTCATTGGTGATGGATAAATTTCAAGGTTCGATGGCTGACCGTTTTGAGAAACGCAAACACGATTTGCCCAAATCCGACGTCCACCAAATGCTCAATCTGTTGCAACAACTTCGATTGTTTTTGATTGTGCATGGCGATGTGAAATTGGATCAATTCTTATGGAGGAAAAAGTCTGGTGGAGGTATTCAAATTGTATTGAGTGATTACGGCTTTGCGGGAAGTATTTCACCTCTTGCGATGCAAGAAGCTCATCTTAAATACAATCGCACGATCAATACAACCATAAAAAAAGCAAGTGAATGGGCAGGAGCAGACCCCCGTCAAATTGAATTTTTACCCAAGATCGGATGGATATCTAATCCTGAAAATGGATTTTTTAGTCGAAAATGGCAAGACTGGGAAAGCGTTAATGACGAACAAGAAAAACATTTGGACGCATTACACAAGACGCGTGGATCGAAATACATTGAGCCCATATTGCCTTTTTTCGATTTGGTGTGTTTTGACCTGGACCTCCTTGATTTTCAAACCACAGTCGACAAGGTGCCCTATGCAGGCACGGATTTGATTCCCGAACAGGTGTGGAATTGGGTGGAAGAACATTGTCTCACCGACCGAATGCGGATTTGTTTGAAACGCCGTCGTTATTTGATTGACAGTGGAGAAGGAATTGTGTTTTCGTTAAAACCATCCACGATTCGATCAAAACAACCAAAAAAAAAGAGGAATCACCCGAGTGGGCGGTTGTTACAATCCTCATAGCACACCTTTTAAATTTTCAGATTGGAAACGGGACTTCAGGGGCCGTGATGAGAGGGGACCACTCAATCAGATTGCTACTACTCAGTTTTGATCAGTATAAAGGGAAATCGGATCCATAGTCTGAGAGTTGAAAATCTAATTGAGTGGTCATTTCTCATCTTGGCCCCCCATAACGCCCATGTTTTGCATGATAAAAAAGTTATTTTATTCTGCGCACACGGAAAAAACATCGAATATAGAAAAAGGCAGCAGAAATATGGCCGACCACCACCTCTCCCTTGTCATTTCGAGTAAACATGGCTCGTTGGGCGTCAACCCACACATAATCTCCCTTGACCAATTGCAATTCCACAGGCTGAATTTTGGCGCGCCCTTGTTGCACATCTTGAGGTTTGGGTGTAGGCGAGATCGGCCAATAGAGAGCGCGGCTTTGAAATACACTTTGTCGTGAATCTTCGGATAATCCTTTTGCTGGCAAAGTAGCGATTCTCAACGCTACATTTAAATCATCCCATTCTCCTCCCCAATTGATGCTATATATTCCAGTTTCCGGGATCACCACTCGCGGATCACCACTGTCAACTCGTGGACCACCACCACCACCAGCACCCCCATTTTTGTTTTGGTCTTGGATTTGATAAAGTGGGAGACCATAAAGCGCAGCAAATCCAGGAAAACGATCAAAGGGTAACCGATCGCTATAGCTACACAAGATGGCAAACTCGATCGATGTTTGTGGAGTCTTGATTTCCTGGAAAGTCGCATTAACTGTGGGGACAATTATTTTTTTCTTTGATTCGTCTTGTAGATTGATAAGTTTGGATTCTGTTGTAATTTTGGATTCTTGGAGGTTGAACGTTTGCAAACGTAATCCGCCGGGTGGGGATGGAGAGGATGGTGGTGGTGGTTGCGAGTCGAGCAAATCAAATGCATCCGGTGACATGGGTCGACTCTCTTTCTTGGAGACATCATCATCTTTCAAGATATCGGGTTTCGATGAAAGAGAAGGAGAAGGTTCCCACGGAGTTACGGCAAGTGTGGTTAAATTCCATTTTTTGGCAATATCGTCAAGTTTGTAATCGACTGGAGGAATATTGGGATCGACGGGCGATGGTTTTTCTGTTTTCTTTTCTTTTTCCTTGTCTGGTCGCTTGTTTGTTTTTTTGTTATCGTCTCGTTTATTGTCCTTGGGACCCGAAGAGCTCGCGGATGACGAGGAGGAACTCGCAGAACTCGAACCAGTCGAGAATGACGAGAGTGCGGCGTATTCGTGTATCGGATGGCTATGATTGTCTCCCATCTATCTCAAGTGAAAGAGGACAAAACAAGAAATTAAATGGGTAATTCCAAAGGAAACCAAAAAGGATCAAAACGAGGACAAAACGAGCCATTGCCGTCGGCATGAGGAATATCAACAACTAGAGGAACGTCCGCAAGATATGATCTGCCTTGCCATTTGAATTGATTGGTTTTCAAGAGTCTCTTCATATCGGTCGCAACGACGGAATGATAGGGTAATCCACCCAATAACAAAAGCGACTTGGACAATCGTTTGAGACATGGCAAAATGCCATAATCGGATTTTCTTTCTGCATTCGAATTATGCTTTCTCTTGTTTTCCGCCAGTAAAAATAATAATTGAAGCAGTCCACTCTGTTTCATGGTTGTTGTTTCAGAAAAAGTATTGTGGAACGAGGTGGTAAACAAGGTTAAAACGTCATCGGCCACTATTGAAGGAATGGCAATTTCAAATCCACGCCGAGCATATTTGGCCGCACGTAATTCAAATGTTTCGGATTGACGGGTCACATCCAAAATCATTTGTCCAGTGGAAATCGCACGTACAGCTGCGGGCGTCGCCCAAACATTTGTAGGCTGATCCAATGCAAAACCAACTTGACATACATCCCAATCAAAACCGATCAAAACTTGTTCCATGCACGAATAAGTTCTTAGAATGATTTGACATGGACGATAGGGAGTGGGCAGCATCACAGAAATCGCGCATTTGGATCGTGCAAAAGTAGGTTTCCCGACGGCCGGCACGACACATTCACAAATGACTCTTTCAAAGGTGAAAAGAGCCTCTTCGGCGTCTTGTTGTGTTGAACAAATCAAGAAAAAGTCGATATCTCCTGTCCTCCACGATTCTTCTTCTCTTGGAATCATGTTGTTATAGTCCGGACTGACATCCCATTGCAACTGTCCATTGTCACACCAAACTGGAGTCCGTCCACACGCCATATTGGCACAGCGCCTTATTTGCGCTTGCTCATCCCCAAACCCAACGAGATAACGAGACCACTCGAGTTGATTTTTTGCAAAACATGCATGTTGATACTCATGATCGTTCCCTCGTTTTTTCGCATTGATGAACATTGGTGGTATCCTCGGAAGCGGCCTTATCGTGAAAACTAACTCGGGACGCACCATCAAGCGGACTTGTGTTTTTTCCTCGTCATAATCATCATCAGATGGTGGTTCGATATCCTCTTTTTCCTTTAATGATGATTGTGAGGATGTGGAGGACCATGGTAATGGTAAGAATGAAGGAGTCGCACTACCACCATGTTCCAACATTTTGATGCGATCCAACAACTCGAACGCTTCCCGTTCATGTGGCGCAAAGGTATCTCTTGTGGCAAGAGTTTCCAAATCATTACATTGTTCCAAATCATAAGTTAATGTTTTGACTTCATCCGGTGGAGGGGAGTCGGGTTCAAGATCATCATCCGAATCATAGGTGAGATAACATTGATTTTTTTCATCCTTGACATACTCGAGTTTACGGGGTGGTTGAAACAATAGCGGAAACTCATCGATTTTGCGCTTGTATTCGTCTTCTTCAAAAATTTCAGATAAAATCACATTCATGTCTTGTATTCTTTTTTTATAACCCAAGGGTAATGGCGCTCCGGTCAACATTTGTTGGGCAAACAATTGTTCAACAGAAGGTTTTTTCGATTTCCATTTTTTCTTTTGGCATAATGCATACAAGACATCCACTCCATGTGGCACCAAAACTTGTGGTTTCCATTTTTTGAGGCAGGCCAATACACATCCACCGGCCAAAATCAATTTACATTTTTGTTCTTTTGTAAATGCTTCCATTAAAGCCGGAACGATTCCCAAGGAGTAGGCCCGAAGATTTTGATGAAATTCGGCCAAGGTTGACACCCATTCGTTGGGTTGAGATGTTGGGTCACGCAAACTGGTGTATTTTACAAATTTTTCTTTTTCTTTAGTGACTGTTGTCCATTTGCCCTTTTCATCAAATAACCTACATAATTGTTCTTGATGTTCTTTTCCTTGTGAATCAGGGAACGAATAAAATAATTTGCGGTCCCATCCGTCTTTCACAATTTTCAAGTCACTATCCGTAATCCTTCTTTGTGAAGAAGGTGTCACAAACGCCTTCCATTTTTTGTCGTGTGGTTGGCTCTCTCCGCTTGTTTTTTTTTGTGGAAAGGAGGTGGGTACAAGTCCTTGCAATGAATGTAGCGGATATTTTCTCAACAATTGCAAGGCCGCATCTTCCAATGACCGATACATCAATTCCGCATAAATCTTTTCAGTTTGAAATTCAGTCAGATCCGTCGGTAGAAATAGGCGTTTGGTTTTCAAATACAAGTAAATGATCTCGAACGTGCCTTCATCACAATCCACAACAGAGGAAAATTCTCCTCTGCTAGAAATCGCCCACGAAGCAATGCTGTACAAATTGCTCTGTGTGTGCTGTTTGAGATCTTGCCACAATAGGGGATACGATTTAGTTCCAATCGTAAATGTAAAGAACATCGTCGTGGGATGATCCCCCACCATATCGATTTCCAAACTACCCATATCTGACGAGGAAAGAGGAGAGGCATGGGTATGATTGATGATTATTGGGTGTATTAAAACGCAGTGAATATGTGTGATGCACGAGATTAAGTGGGGGGGAGGTTAAGCAGTTTCGGTTTCCAACAAAGCCACCAAGAGTCCGGCAATGGCACATCGCTTGTGTGCTGAACAAATTCGTGTGACGGCTCCGGTTTCAAACAACTCAAAGATCTTCAATGTTGCTTGGCCAAGTGTGACCATTTTTTTGGGCATCTCTTCTTGCCCTTGGTCCTTCTTGGCTTGGCTATCACCATCCTCGGGCTTGAGCGTGTTGATGAGAAGTGTACAATCCTTGTCCGAGAGTTTCAGGGAAAACTCGGCATAAAGACGTGCCATGGCGTTCTTGAGGCTTTGAGCCAAATTCGGTTTGGCAAAAAGTGACATCAAACGCGTTTTCTTCATCATCGAGATGATATTCTCGATGTCGACGTCTTGCCGTGCGTGCAAAGACACGTGAATTTGCACCTTTTTGGGCCAGTGGTAGACCTGCTCACCAAATGTGGGTTGCCGTTGGTGCCATGTCCACCAATGAGAAATCCCAGCGACCAGATGAGGGGAAAACTCTTGAATTTCACGCATGAGCTTCTCGACCCATTTGGCCCGATCTTGCCCAGAGTTGGGGAACCACGGGCTCAGTTCTTTGACTTGTTTCTCCGCTTGGGTTTGTGCGATCATGTCGTCCATCAACTTGTTGAAACCATCGGAATCACAATGAACAACAACCACCTGGTGGCTCGTTGATTCACTTGAAGCCG
>Ga0068862_100001673_pt1 | contig 20087 bp, 24 predicted proteins | sample KBSSwiS52_FD_66598 | JGI IMG/M metagenome (GOLD analysis project Ga0068862, IMG submission 66598) | Switchgrass rhizosphere microbial communities from Kellogg Biological Station, Michigan, USA - KBS Switchgrass S5-2 | ecosystem: Host-associated > Plants > Roots > Rhizosphere > Soil ... | reverse complement strand
ATATGGGTGCTGTGGATTCCAACGCAGGTGTTGCGTCGTTTCGCTAAGCCGGAAAATTTACCGGCATTGAAATACTATCCAATATTCAACGTCGCGGTTGGCGGCTTGTTCCTTGCGTACGCATTGACCCGCTGAGTCATTCACGCGCCGATTCACCCATGAATTACGGCACGGCAGGCATGCAGGTTCGCTTGCCGTTTTCTCATCCCTGCCACAATCCTATCGCGCTGATCGCCAGTAATACCGAACCCAACACGCGAAAGAATATGCGCTGATCGGCATTAATGATGTAGCGATGAAAGCGCAACCCGATAAAATGTCCAACAGCCGCACATGGCAATAGCCATAAGTGATGAATCAATTGCAGATCGACGCCAGCAACAATAAATGCTGCCATCTTGATACAAACGAGAATGAACCAGAGTGCGAACAGGGTATCGCGCAGTTGGTGTTTCTCCACATTTTTGGCAAACACAATCATGATCAACGGCGCGCCTATTAACGACGTGCCACTGATATAACCACCCAGCGCGAGCAAGCCGATATCGACTGCGCGGTTATCGGTGCGGAATGGTCGATTGACGATGTACGAAATCGCATACGCACCGACAATACAAAAAATAATTTTGCTCATCAGCGCCTGCGGTAGCGTCAGTAAACCGAACACACCGATCAGTTTCGGTACGATCAATATCGATAGCGCTTTTTTCAGATAGGCCCAATCGACGCTATCGTTCTTGTCTGTTTTATTGACGTCACAAAGATCGGCTTTATTCGCACGACGCTGTTTGAGCGCGTTCTGAATCCAGATCGCCGACGAAAAAAATAATAAGTGCGCCGCGATTAACGGTAGAAACACCAGCGGTTCGTTATCGATCAACAACAGAAACGGCAACGACAATACCGCGCCGCCGAAACCGAGGCCTGAGCGTACAAATCCACTCCATGCAAAAATCAATGCGATCAGCGCGAGCTGATACCAGGCAAGATGTGCCATTGCAAAATCCGGCGCGAAAGAAAAAAGGCACGCATTGTAATGCGTAGCGTAGCGTTAGTAAGCACCTAAATGGTGGAGTGGATTGCTTGCGATGATCGGTGTTTAATAGCGCACTGCGCTACATTCACAATAATTGCGAGGAATACAACATCATGCGTATGGCGAATAAAGTGGCGATCGTAACGGGCGGCGCCCGTGGTATGGGCGAGCAGACTGTGCGCCTGTTTGTGAAGAACGGTGCGAAAGTCGTCATTGGCGATCTGCTGGATCAACAGGGCGAAGCGTTGGCGGCGGAGCTCGGCAGCAATGTGGCATTCGTACATATGGACGTATCGAAAAAAGAAGATTGGCAAAAAGCCATCGCGCGTGCGCAGCAGTTCGGGCCGTTGAACGTTTTGGTCAACAACGCGGCAGTGGTGATGATGAAGTCGATTGTCGATACCAGCGAAGACGATTACCTGCGCGTTATTCGAATCAATCAGCTCGGCACTTTTCTAGGCATTCAATCGGTGATCGAACCGATGAAAAAAGCGAAAGGTGGCTCGATTATTAATGTGTCATCGATCGATGGCTTGCAATCGAAAAATAGTTTGATGGCCTATTCGTCGAGTAAATGGGCGGTGCGCGGTATGACGAAATGTGCCGCAATCGAATTAGGGCAATACGGCATTCGCGTCAACAGCGTGCATCCGGGCGGAATCTTCACCGATATGGGTGGTAAGAGCGATGCGAATCCCGATCCATCGTCGATGGATTCAACTTATGCGAATTTTCCGATCCCGCGCGTCGGCTTGCCGCATGAAGTGGCGAACGTGACTTTGTTTCTCGCCACGGATGAAGGCTCATATTGCACCGGTTCCGAATTTATCGCCGATGGCGGCTGGAATGCCGGTATGCGTTGGCCATCGTTACCCTGTTCTTGATCCCTACCTGATTGTTGCATTGCTGAATATTTGTAGAGGAAATACCGATGGCACAACTGCAAAGTTATACATTCGACGAATTACCGGTCGGCAAAAAAGCGACATACACGCGCACCGTGACCGAGCAGGATATCGTGCTGTTTGCGGTGGTATCGGGTGATGTGAATCCGCTGCATCTCGATGCCGAATTTGCGAAAGGCACGATGTTCGGCGAGCGCATCGCGCACGGCATGATGACCGGCGCGATTGTTTCCGCGGCGCTGGTAATGGCGCTCACCGGTCCCGGCGCGATTTATCGCAGCCAATCGCTGCGCTTTCGTCGACCGGTAAAAATCGGCGATGTGATTACCGTGCATCTGGAAATCACCGAGCGCAACGAAGATAAAAAAGTGCTGACAATCGATTGCAATTGCATCAATCAGCATGGCGAATCGGTTGCACTCGGTGTGGCAGAAATTGTTGCGCCGAGCGAGAAGGTAACGGTTGAATTGCCGCCGGTACCGACAGTTACCGTCCACTCTTAAATTCGCGGAAGTAGAGAATGTCTAACGCAGTCGATACCATCGATACCATCCGCCTGCAGGATTTTTTGCAAAAAAATATTCCCGGCTTCGGTGCGGTGGAATCGTGCGAAAAATTCGCGGGCGGACAATCGAACCCGACCTTTCTCGTCAAGGCCAACGGCAATAAATATGTGCTACGACGCAAACCGCCGGGATTGCTGTTGAAATCAGCACATGCGGTCGATCGCGAATACCGCGTGATGAAAGCGCTCGCGAATACCGTGGTGCCAGTGCCGAAAATGCTCGTGCTGTGCGAAGACGACGCGGTCATCGGTTCGATGTTCTACCTGATGGAGTTCATCGAGGGCCGCATCCTGTGGGACGCGGCGCTGCCCGAGTTCGAGCCCACGCAACGGGGTGCAATTTACGAAGCGATGGTGAACACGCTGGCATCGCTGCACACAGTCGATCTCGATCGCACCGGTTTGCGCGATTACGGTAAAGCCGGCAGTTATTTCGTTCGTCAGTACACGCGCTGGACTGATCAATATCGCGCCAGCGCGACGCGCGAACAGCCGAATATGCAGCGCCTGATCGAATGGTTGTCGACCAATATTCCTGAGGACGATGGTCGTGTGGCATTGATCCACGGCGATTATCGTCTCGATAACATGATGTTTCATGCGAGCGAGCCGCGCGTGGTCGCGGTACTCGATTGGGAATTGTCGACGCTCGGTCACCCATGGGCCGATCTTGCGTTTCAATGCATGCAATTGCGCATGCCGCGCGATTTCATCATTCCCGGGCTGGGCGATATCGATCGCACCCAACTCGGGATTCCGAGTGAAGCGGAATACGTCGCGCGTTATTGCGAGCTGACCGGCATCGACGAAATCCCGAACTGGAATTTTTATATCGCATTCAGTTGCTTTCGTCTCGCCGCTATCTTCGAAGGTATTTACAAGCGTGCGCTCGATGGCAATGCGTCGAGCCCGAAAGCCCCGCGTTATGGTGCTGCGGTGGAGTCATTGGCCGAAGTTGCACTTCAATTAATTAGGTGAGTGTAGGGCGTATTAGCGAAGCGTAATACGCCGTTCCCACGGTATAACGGCGCAATGCATTTCATTTATTGCGCCCTACGAGCTGATTCATTTCCATCTTCCCAGTGTTGCGACATATCCCAAGAAAAGCGCACCCAATAACGACGCAACACCACTTGCCAGTACGACCTCCATGTTAAATCCACTGAAATAAGTCTGAGTAACTACTGTACCGAGTGTTGCCCCTAAAGCTGCAACCGCTACTGTTTTCCACGTGTTCATCTTGCATTCCTTTTTTTATGTCTCTCTTCATTGCAGATTATTTCTGTCTTTTTCCCTTGAAAGCTGTCGTATAGCGCTCGGTGCGCGCTGTATGAGAGAGAGTCGCTTCTATCCACGTACCCCGCAATCCAGTCGAGCAGCATGGCTAGATTGCTGTCCTGAGCTTCTTTGGACTCATATTTGTGCGGCTCCCATGGTCTATTTCGAGCATTTTCCTGGCAGAGATGAATTGGCAGATTCATAAATATTGCTTCTGTTGCAAACGGCTTCACCAGATCGAGCAAGTCTGCGTAACAGCCTTCCACAACCCATTCGCCATTTCCTTTAATGAAACTTTGAATTTCTTCATACGCCTGATCCAAGGGGCGTCGTTCTGGCGGGCGCGAAGGAAGCCAAGCTAGAAGGTCCAGATCGAGATGAGCAAGCCCTTCCGATCGAAGTTCTGCTGCCAATGTCGATTTTCCTGAGCCGGAGTTTCCAAAAATAATTATTTTTCTCATGGAGCCTCCAATCTCAATAAAACCGTTAATCGGTACAAGTTCGGTGGTTGTGGTGAAAAAGACAATCTGTGTGAATGGGTAAGTCCCGCAACGATAAAAGCCGATAACAATTATGATCTTCGCGATCGAGCTTGTGTGCTCGGCAATCGTTGTGCGTACGACAGAATGGCTAGGGCTTACAGAGCTCACTTCAAAAGCCGAATATATGAATGCAACCTACCCAGCAGACAAATCGAAAATTCTTTTACTCACCGCTTGCGGGAGAGGTCCATATATAATTGTTATGTAATATTTTCAAGTTGATATTTCAAGATTACAAGACTGTTAATTCTATCAATTAGCTGTTTAATTTCATCAAATCGCTGATGCAAGTATTCTTCTTCGGGGCATAAATTGGAACCTTCTATCTTGTTTGTCTTAATGCCAACCTCGTTAGTTTTTCTTATATAAACGTCATTAATAATCCAGTTGTTGTGTATTCCCAGGTCTCTCCGAGCTTTTGTTTCTATGTAACTTGGCCAGAACGTCTCAATATCCGCTTTTTGAATGGAAAGGATTTCACACAGCTTGCTCATGTAGTCCAATGGCTTCTTGTACATGATTTCATTTATGTATCTTTCTGAGGCGATCCTGATAATTTCATCATCTGAGTATCCCAGTACATCAGAGAGAGAAAATTCTATACCGCTTATTTTTTTGGGGTATCTCTTAAGGATGGTCTTCATTAGCTCGACGAAATAAAGTTCTATGCCGCTAACAATATTAACTAGAAAAATACCGTGAAAATATGCGTTTCTATCTATGCCGCTGTCTCCAAGGCTTTCATCAAGGCGTTCGAAAATTTCTTTAAGGCTGCTATTGCAATGTTCAAGTAGAGATTCGATAGAAAGAGCGCTGATAAGGCTGTTGTTTATCTGAACCTTAAGATTTAATAAATCTAGTTTGAATGCTAATTTATTTACTCTATCCATTGCTGCAACCTATGTTCACATAACGCCATTCATCACGCGCGTGCGTCTTCGCACGTCGCGTGCATGAATTTGTTGGGCACGCAATCATGGCTTCTGCGCGATAGCGGCCTTTCTGAGCTCACTGGCTTCTCGGATTTTCGCCGGACGCACATACAGTTGATAGAGCACGTCCTTGATAAGCTGAAGAAGAACCTCCGCACGCGCAGGCGATAGTGCCGGCAGATGCGGGTGCGCGCCGTCATGACCTGTAAGCATGATTGCTTGCAGCTGTTCGAATGTCTCTTCGTCAGTAACACCCATTGCTTTTAGCTCTTGCAGTTGCGCCTGTACTTTCGTGGTGCCCGCAACGCCCATGGACTCTGAGATGCTCTGAATGCATCGTCTACACATTGATGCGAACGCGTTCCAGCATGAATTGGCGTAGCACGTAAGTGCTTCCCGAAAATCCTCTAGAACGGCGCCCGCAAGATACTGCATCTCGAATGGCTCAAGTGCACCCGCAACCTGCTCGAAGCTGTCCGAGAGGTTGATTGGGTTGCCGAGGCTCACGACTTTGTAGCGAAGGAAGATCGGGCCGTTACACGAGCTGCACCGATACACGATGCCAGTGTCCGCGATCTTGAAGCGATGGAGTAGATCGAATCTCGGCACAGAGATCGGAATCAGCGCTGTATGAGTCGAGCAGTGCGGACAACGAAGGTCGAGCGGACTGTCGATGAGATGCTGGAAGTTGTTATCTTGTTTCAGTTGCATGTCTTCGTCCCTTACCTTCATGCCCAACGTTTGAGCTCAGGCCGCAGCCCGTCAGGGCCGTCGGGCCTGCAGCGAATTGTTATGCCCTAGCGCTCAATTTTCTACAAGCAAGACCAAGCGATGACCAGACGAAGAGAAATAGAAGGCCTAGCTTCTTCTCTGCCGCTAGCTGCGAGAACCTTTTCTCAGACCACGCAAACTGCTCTGAGGTTGCCTTGAATGTTTCCTGGAACAGCTCCTTCTGAGCGGAAGACAGGGCACTGTATACGTTGTCTGCGTCCGATTTTTTCAAGGACTGGTTTGGCTGATGCGCAAACCGATTCCGCAACGTGCCGAGGCTTTTGAGTACGGACCGAAGTTCTTCAGAAAGCCCCATAGCTAGAGCCAGATTGATTTTCGTCTCGTAATCCGGGGTTATTTGAGTCTGGTACTTTTCATAGTGTGTGACGACCAGGGCTAAGTACCGCTCAAGCCTGTGCTCAATGTGAATATGCGCACGGATGACCATGCCAAGGTCATCTTCCTTGTTCAGGGCGCTTGTGAAGTCTTCTGCTGATAGTTCTTTCATAGGGCATAACGCAGAGCACAGGGGCTGGCAAACGCGTAGCGTTTGACAGTCCCAGCAGCCGCAGGCTGCGATTGCTGCGACTTGTTAAGTGTTTTCTGGGATTTCAATAAATCTACCATGACCAATTATTTTCCCTTCCCAAAGTGAAAATTGCTTACCAATTTCAAGCTTAGGAATAACAAGCTCGGGAGACAAAAACCAAACTGGAGAAACCGCAATTTCGCCAGGACTAACAGGACTAGAAAAATTAAACCGTGCATCGAAATACTCTGAATCAATGAGCAATGGGCAACCATACTGAACCTTCATACCGATTGCATGGGATCGGCCGCCTTCTTCTGTTGAGAGAAGCTTTATTTCCGCAATTGCATCTGGAGTCTTCGTCTGCATAGACACTTAACAGCCTGTTAATGAGGCCTTCGGCCACACAATAATTATTAGCGGGCCAGCCTTTTTAATTTTTCGATGAAAATCCATTGCTTCGTAACTCGCTATTTTTTAAGTATGAGGTTAAAAACAACTCAAGCCTCGGCGTTGTGGCAAGCCACACAAATTTTGTTGCCATCTGGATCTCGAAAATATGCACCGTAGTAATTTTGGTGATACTCAGGACGTAACCCTGGCTCGCCCTCGGAAACGCAGCCGTGATTTAACGCAAGTTCATGTGCGCGACGAACAACTTCTCTGCTGGCGGCTAGGAATGCCACCATCTGGCCGTTGCCGCAGTGATGGGGCTGTTGATTATATGGAGCACCAATTAGGAATAAGGGCCGAGTTGCACCGGCACTTTGCCAGCCGGCCCACGGACGTGATGGCTCACAGAACCTCTCTTCAATGCCAAGACAATTCATAAGTGCGCGATAGAAAGATAGCGCGCGTTCAAAATCAGAAATGCCTAAAAATATATGCGAAAACATTGTGCGAAGCTCTGAGTAAATCGGAATCTAATGCCGCGCACCTGCAACCGAAGGCTGCGATTGCTGCGCATGGTGCACTTCTATTTCGAGCATTTAACGAACGCATAGGGCTATTAAATTTCCCGCGAACCCGTGATGTCATATGCAGTAAATTTGCGTTGCAATAACCCGCATTCACGAGCAGCAGCTCGCCACGGCTCAATGTGCGGCGCCTGCAAATGTTTTGAAAGCGTCGTATGGTCGGGCCAAAGTTCTGAAAAACGAATAAGCCCCCGATCGAATGGATCTTCCGCGACATCGTAGGCAATACATCCGTCAGTTCGATAGGTCGTTTCTACCAGTATTTTTAAATGCGGGAGGAGGTCAGCGATACGATCCGGTGGGAATCTGAGAGTTCCTATAACAGCCACTGTTGGTTTCATCAAAGCCTCTCCGTTGCTTGTAATGTTAGCCGCTAAGGATGTGATGAAAGTGCGCCGGCGCCGCCTTCACCCAAACGTTTTCATCGCGTTACCTGCGAACTGAATGCGGTGCATCCCATCTTCCAGCTTCATCATTTCAGTCACGTGCGGTCGGCTGCGTGTCGTGAGGATTTTCCATTCGCCATCGATACAGCGATAAGTGTCGTCGTACGTGCAGCCCATCTGCATTACCGTTTGCGCCGCGGTATTCACCTGGAAAAATAAGAGTGTCCACGTTCCGCGCGCATTCGCATCGTCGATAATGTCGATCTGTGGATTTCCGCCTAAATGCAAATCGTGCACGTAGTCGTTGCAGGCGAATTGGGTGAAAACGTCGAGCAATTGCTCGCGATGCGTAAAGCGGCCAACGGCACCGTAATCGATAATGACTTCGCCATCGACAAAACAATCGCGAATGCTATCGATCTGCTTTGCATCGCACGCGCTCAGATAACGGGCTTTCAGCGTTCGAATGGCTTCGATGGCTTCAAGACGCTGGAGGCGTCGAGTCAGAGTTTCAACGGTTGTGGTCACTGAGCATTCCTCAACGGTTTTATTGATGTTAGAAACGTTGCGAAGAAATATTGCCGCCGTCGACGACGATTTCCGCAGCGGTGATATAGCTCGCTTCAGCAGATAACAGAAAGCGTACGACATTCGCGACTTCTTCGGGTTGACCCAAGCGACCGAGCAGAATGCGCCGTTCAAACGTGCCGGCCGGCAACGCGTCGAGTGCCGATTGCATTAATGGTGTCACGATCTGGCCGGGCGATACCGCATTGATACGAATGTTGTCGTCGCCGAGTCGATCCGCGAGCGATCGAATTAATGACAACATGCCGCCTTTCGCTGCGCTGTAAATCGGATTTACCGCATTGCCGAGCGTCGCATTGATCGACGAGATGCCGACAATCGCGGAGCCGGCATTTGCTTTGAAATCCGGCAATAGCGCCTTCGTCAACAATACCAGCGGGCGCAAATGCACATTCATATGCGCGTCCCACACTTCAGGTGTCACGCCTTCGAGCGAACCGGTGTCGACGCTGCCGGCAGCATGGATCAGCCCGCCGATTGGCCCGAGCGCATTGCGCGATGCGCTAATCGCAGCCTCCATCGCCGCGACATCGCGTACATCGACGCCGATACCGATGCTGGCGACATGGAATTCATTATGGATGTGTGCGGCAGCGTCGTTCGCTTTTGCGCCATTGATATCCCACAGTGCGACCGCGCGACCGACTTCGGCCAGTTTGCGCGCGCAGGCGAGGCCGATGCCGGAGGCGCCGCCGGTGATGATGACTGCAGAATTAACAGCATATGTTGTAGCTGGCATGGCGATACTCCGGTAATTAGAAATTATGTGCCGGTATTCAATTATGGTGATGCCGAGGACAGCCGACAATAAACAATCGCGGCGCCCGACAACACATCAATTTGAAGTAGATGCAAAAAAAAGCGCAAAAAAAAGAGGTGGCAAGCCACCTCTGGAAAATATCGAATTGAGACCTGTTGCTGGGTCGATCAAGTCGCGGATTTTGCGCGCGCCTGGAGACCAGAACAGCTCACAGTATAGGTATTCAAAACTCGGTTGCTGCGAACGTTAGCAAACTGTAATGTTCGAGAGGATTCTAACGTTGAGAATCCTTGCTCGGATCCGATCGAGGCTTGCCATGACAGATAATCAATTACAGCGCAGCGTCGCTTTGCGGTTTCTTGCCGAACCCAGCGAAGTCAATTTCGGCGGCAAGGTACACGGTGGCACCGTGATGAAGTGGATCGACCAAGCCGGTTATGCATGCGCGGTTGGATGGAGCGGGCAATACTGCGTAACGGTGTATGTCGGCGGTATCCGCTTTATTCAGCCGATTCTGATCGGCAATATGGTCGAGGTACAGGCCAAGCTGATCTATACCGGCAACACCAGCATGCATATTGCGGTGGACGTGATGGCCGGCGACCTGAAACAAAAGCAGCTGCGCAAAACCACGCACTGCATCATCGTATTCGTAGCGGTCGATGCCGACGGCAAACCGACCGCGATTCCGCGCTGGATCGCAGCGAGTGAAGACGATAAAGCACTCGAAGAGTACGCGCGCAAACTGATGGGTTTACGCAATAGCATTGAAACCGAAATGAATCGCTATCTCGACGCTTGATGGATTATTGCTGGGGCCGATCGTTAGCGTGGGTCTTATCAAACGCGCTATTCAATACATACGCGAGCCGCACGCCGGCGCGTTGTAGTTGTAATCGCGCAATTTCCCGTGCTCGATTTTTATAGGCGTTGTCGAGTCGATAACTGCCATCCGGCAATGGCTCGGGCAAGCGGCGATAAATATCACCACGCGCAATTCGCCATGCTTCCAACGCCCAATCGCGCGTGGTGCCGCGCTGCCACCGCGCAATATCGGCGGCACTGATTTGCTGCGTTAAATTCGCCGCGATGCTGTTCGCGTCGCGGCCCAATCTTCCCACCACTTCACCATCCCAATAATTGTGCAGCGACATGAGCTTGTTGGCGCTGATCATCACCTGCACCCGCGTGCCGCCGTTATCATCGTTATTGCTGGCATGCAGGGGCTGATGTACATCGCCGAGCAAGTGCAAAATAAATTGCAGCGCGCGCAGGCGTTCGTGCGGGTCGGTATGCGGGTCGCGCAATTCGCGTTCAAACTGATCGATCTTGTTGACGATGCATTCGGTATCCGGCCCGGTCGTTGCGGGGCCGCTCAGTGGCGCATCACCAAAACACGCGGCTTCGAAATTCGGTCGGTCGAGATCGAGGTTGATGAAATGCCAGCGAAAGGTCTGGTGATAACGGATGCGCGCACCGTTGCGATCGCTGTCGCGGTATTCGTCAGCCCATGTCGATTGCGCGGCGATATCGTTGCCGGTTAATCCGCTGTCATCGGTGGCAAGCAATTTCGTGACCTGTTGTTGCGTCGTTGGCGTGAGCAATTGCCAGGCGATAAGCGCGACAATTTCGTGGCCGCGATCGCCCCATGCCATCGCGCGCGGTGCAATCGATGCCAATAAAATTGCGACGCAGCAGGCACTGCGCAATGCGGAATTCATTGTTCTACAAATAATGTATTTGCTGGGATGCGCGCTTTGATCATATTGATCGATAGCAATTGCTCGACCAGCGTTTGCCAGCGCTGAAGGGTCATGCTGCCGAGCGGAGTGGTTTTATCGGGCGTAATCAACGGCGTTTGCGCGTTGGCACTGGCCGCGAAGGTTTGCAAATCCATCGCTTTATTCAGCGCGGCCATCGCGCGATTGGTCGGTTCCGGATTTTGCAAATAGTCGCTCCAACCGGCGCGTACGGCAGCAATCATTTTTTTTATTTCATCGGGATTGCGCTGCAGGTTTTCGCGCGTGGTGGCGAGCACAGTGGTGTAGGGGTTGTAGCCGCTGTCGGCGATTAAAAATGTTTTGACGGCGATACCGGCTTTTTGCGCCGTTAGCGGTTCGCTAGTCACGAAGCATTGTTGTGAAGTCTTCGCATCATTTTGAAAGTTGCCGATGCCGCCGAGATAGGGCGCGGTGGTGACTTTGATCGGCGCATATTTCTTTTTGAAGAACTGTGCATACGCAAGACCGGATTGCCACAGCAGTACACCATCGCCGTGCATGACGTCGTCGATGCTGTTAAAACCGCGTTCGGCATGAGTCATGATGCCTTGCGGGTTGGTTTGAAAGGTCGCGAACAGCGCGACAATATTTTGTGCGCCGCGATCGTGCGCAATAACAATTTCATCCGCCGACACAATCGCATAATTAATTTTTCCGGCCGCGAGCATTTGCACAGTTGGTGTGCCGGAGCCGCCTTCCTGTACGCTCACGTCGAGCCCGTTATCGCGATAAAAATTGTTAACTTTCGCTGCGTAAAAGCCACCGAATTGCGGTTCGGCTTTCCAGTTGAGCGCCAGCGTGATTGGCGCGGCCGAGGCGTGCGCGCATAGCGCGGCGATGAACAACGCGGCGATTTTTTTCAGCATCAGAATTTCCTCAAGAGTGGTCGTCGACGCGCAATAAACGCGCTGATGGTGTCGATCACGATAATCATTGCCAGCGCCAGTGCGCTCGACATCAGCACACCGCTGAAGACGAGATCGACGCGCTGTTGCGTGCGTGCCGAATCGATCAGGCTGCCGAGGCCACCACCGGCGATGAATTCGCCGACGATAGCGCCGATTACCGACAACCCAACCGCGATGCGCAGGCCGGTGAGGATATACGGAATCGCTGACGGAATTTGCAGTTTCAAAATCATTTGCAGCGGTGAGGGTCGGTAAAGTTGAAATAATTCTTTCAGCTGAGGATCGGTCTGTTGTAATCCAGTCAACGTATTCGCAAGGATCGGAAATAGCGACACAATAAATGCCGACGCTTTCACCGTCGGTTGGCCGAAGCCAAACCAGATCACCAATAGCGGCGCTATCGCAATGATTGGCACAGTCTGAAAGAAAATGCAGAACGGCAACACCGCTTTACGCAGTAGCGGAATTGCGAAAAATATAATGGCCAGCGCGACGCCAATCGTAAAACTCAAGCCTAGCCCCCAGCCGATCGACAGTGCGGTCGATTGCAGCGCGACGAAGATATCGCTCCAGTTGTCGCGCGTCGCGATCAGAATATCGCGCGGCGACGGCAGCAGATAATTCGGCACCCACTGCCAGGTGACGATGGCTTGCCAACTGGCGAGCAACAGCGCCAAAAAAATCCACGCCGGCAATTTTTTCTGCACTGCAATTTTTATCGCATTCATTTTCTTCATGCCGACTGCTCGATTGCGGCGAACCGTTGCGAAAACTGCTTGGCAATGGCGTTGAATTCGATGCCGAGTTTGGTGTCCTGCGTGCGCGCGCCGAGGTCGACGGGTTGCAGCGTTTCCAGTCGGCCGTGCTTATTCAGCAATAACACCTGATCACCGAGATAGACCGCCTCGGCGATGGAGTGCGTGACGAAGACATATTGCAGCGATAAATCGGATTTCAGCTCGAGCAATAAATCCTGTAATCCAAAACGCGTGCGCTCATCGAGCGCGGCGAACGGTTCGTCGAGCAATAGCAGGCGCGGTTGCGTGACCAGTGCGCGCGCGAGCGCCGTGCGCATTTGCATGCCGCCACTCAATTCGTGCGGAAAGTGCTGCAGGCGGTCGCCGAGCCCGAGTCGATGCAATAGGTTTGCCGCACGCTGTTGCGCGGTCGCATCGTTGTTGCGCTGTAATTCGAGCGGCAGTAATACATTTTCGAGCGCGGTGCGCCAAGGCACGAGACGCGGCTCCTGAAATACATAGGTCATGTGCGCGCGCAGTGCAGGATCGATTTCGATGGTGCCCGCGCTCGGTTGTTCCAGCCCCATTAGCAGCCGCAATAAAGTGGTTTTGCCGCAGCCGGAGGGGCCGAGTAGCGATAGGCAGGTGCCGGCCGGCAACGCCAAGGATAGATCCGCGATGATGTCGCGTTGCTGCGCAAATTGCTTGCGCAAATGATTGATGCGGATGGCAAAGTCGATCATGGCCGTCGCTTGCGAAAAAGGTGCGGCAATTCTCGGTGACAGCGGTTACCTAAGCAATAGATGAAGCGGTCGTAACTTGTTCGGGCCCTCAGCGTGGGGTCAAAATGTTGCACAATGAATTGCGCGACGACAGCACTCGCAATACATGAGTTGCAATACTCAATTGCAATACACAACTTGCAATACACATCCCCAGCGAGAAACAGCGATGAGTGAAAGCGAGCGCAACAAACAACTGGCGCGGGATTTTTTCGCAGCGATCAGTCGCGGCGATGCCGCTGCGGTGGTTGCTGCCTACGATGACGAAGGTTCTGTGCAAACGATGGGCAATACGCTGATTTCGGGCGTGTTCGATAAATCGCAAATCGCCGCGGCGGCGGGCGCGATTTTCGATGCATTTCCGCAGGGTATTCGCTTCGAGATTCATCAGCTCACCGCTGAGGCGGATCGGGTGGCGGTCGAGGCTGAGTCGTTCGGCACGCATCGTTCTGGGCAGTTGTACAACAACAAATATCATTTCTTGATGCGCATTCGCGACGGCAAGGTGCTCGCACTCAAGGAATACATGGATACAGAATTGATCACCGATATTTTGTGTGGTGGTCAGCGGCCGCAGAAGGTATTCCACAGTGATTGAAGATATGGACCACGCGGCGATTTCGGTGCCGAATCTCGAGCGCGCGCTGGCATTTTATTGCGATATGCTTGGTTTTCGCGTCGAGGTCAGAAGCGATTGGCAGGCCGGTGCCGAGCTGAGTGATTTGGTGCTCGCCGAGAAAAATACTGCGGCGAAATCCGCACTGATTCGTGCCGGCAATTCGCGTATCGAATTATTCGAATATCAATCGCCGGTGCCTGCGGTACAGGATTCACAGCGACCGGTGTGGGATCACGGCATCACGCATCTGTGTTTCAACGTGCGGGATATTCACGCCGAATATCAGCGTCTCGGCGCCGCTGGCGTCGAATTTTTCAGCGAACCGGTGCGCATGGGGCGTTGGCAATTTGTCTATGGGCGCGACCCGTTCGGCAATGCCTTCGAATTAAAACAGCGCGATTAACCGGTAGCCGCGCTGCGATCGAGCGTGCAAAATACCGGCCTTCGTAAATCAGCTATCCATCGATAATTAGAGGTAGAAATCATGAAAGCGGTGCGCCTGAAAGATCACAGCGTATGTGTGTCCAATGTTGCTGCGCCAACTGGCGAGGGCGTGCGCGTCAAGATTGCCGCCGCCGGCATCTGCGGCACCGATCTTCATTTCATGCAGATGGGATTTCCGATTCCATTCACGTTGGGTCATGAAATTTCGGGTATTACCGAAGATGGCACGCCAGTCGCGATCGAGCCGACCATCTACTGCGGCCATTGTGCGCAATGCGTGACCGGCGCATACAACATGTGCGAGCGCGGTATCTCTGCGGTGGTGGGTGTCGGTCGTGATGGCGGCATGGCCGAGGAACTGATCGTGCCGGCGCATAACCTAGTGCCGCTGCCGTCCGTGGTCGCCGTCAAGGATGCGTGTCTGGTCGAACCGTTGTCGGTCGCGGTACGCGGTATTGCGATGTGCCATCTCACCGATCGTCATCGCGTGGCGATTATCGGCGGCGGCACCATCGGCCTGTGCGCGGTGGCCATCGCCAAAGCCGCCACGGAGCATGTGCATCTCTATGCGCGCCACGATGTGCAAAAGCGCGCTGGCGAAGTGCTTGGCGCGAAGCTCGAAGGCGCTGCGAATTGCGACGTGGTGATCGACTGCGCAGGCACCGATCAATCGATGCTGAAAGCCGTCAATCTGTGCAAACCCGGCGGCACCATTCTGTTGCTGGCCAGTTATTGGGGCGGTTTGAACCTGCCCGCGGGCGAAATCATGACGAAAGAGATTCGTATCCTGTCATCGATGGCGCAGGCGCGTCAGGGGCTGGTACGCGATGTCGATATTGCCGCGGCGGCGCTGGCGAAGAATCCGAACATCGCAAAAGTACTGATCACGCACCGCATGCCGATCGATGCGGCAGTGGAGGCGTTTTCGATTGCCGGTAATCGCGCTGCCGGTGCGATCAAGGTGACGTTGAATCCATAGCAAAGTGGAGAATGCATCAAGAAAGGACGGCTTGGCCGTCCTTTTTTATTGCTACCGTTTTATTGCTACTGTGTGCCTATCGTGAAACGAGCCAGGGAATATCCATTCGCATGTCGCTGCTGAGTCTGCTGAAAAACAATCGCCAGTTGAGTAAATCCGCGCAGAAGGTCGCCGCGGTCATTGTGGCTAACCCGACCAGCGCGATTCGTGCGCCGATTTCCAGCATCGCCAAAGCGGCAGGTGTCAGCGAGCCCACCGTTAACCGCTTTTGCCGCAGTCTCGGCTGCGACGGTTATCCGGATTTCAAGGTCAAGCTGGCGCAGGAACTGGGCAATGGCTTGCCGAAGATGGCGCAGGACGTGGAAGTTGGCGATTCGACCGCAGCGCTGGTGGCGAAGATATTCGCGTCGACGCATGCCAGCCTGCAGGCCACGCAGGCGGTGATCGATCCCATTGCGATCGAGAGCGCCGTCAAGGCGTTGGCGAAAGCGCGCAGCATCGTGTTCTTTGGACTCGGTGCCTCAGGGCCGGTGGCGCTCGATGCGCAGCACAAATTTTTTCGCTGCAATGTGCCGGTGGTGGCGCATCTCGATGTGTTGAACCAGCGCATGGTCAGTGCTGGGCTGAGCGCGGACGACGTCGCCGTGTGTATTTCGTACACTGGCCGCACATTGCCGATGCTCGATGTGGCGCGGCTGGCGAAGGAGGCGGGTGCGACTGTGATCGGCATTACGGCAGGTCAATCGCCGCTCGCTCCCGAGTGCGACATCGTGCTCGCGGTGGATACGCCAGAGGACACCGATTTATACACGCCGATGACTTCCCGCATCGCGCATCTGGTGTTAATCGACGTGCTCGCCACAGCGGTGTCGTTACAACGCGGCCCTTCGTTTTCGGCGCATTTGCAACGGATCAAGGCGTCGGTCAAAGAAACCCGATTGCCGAAGTAATCCCGCAGCGCTCAATCTCGTCGGCAGTTCTTTCTTGGGTCGATTGCAGAGCTGAATTTCCAGTGTCCCCGTCAATCAGAGTTAACAGAGTTGCCGTCTTAGAATGTAAATTAATTACATAAATTGTGCCTAACGTTACAGTCATGGCGGTATAATTTGAAAGTTAATAACATTTCTGAGACCTTAACGGAGGCTCCCCATGCTGCGTATCGCTATCAACGGATTTGGTCGTATCGGCCGTAACGTCCTGCGTGCCTGTTATGAATCTGGTTACCACAATCAACTGAAAATCGTCGCCGTCAACGACCTGGGCGATCCTTCGATCAATGCGCACCTACTCAAATATGACACTGTGCACGGCCGCTTCCGCAGCCCGGTTGAAAGCAGCGATGGTGTAATGAAAGTGCAGGGCGACGCGATTCGCATGCTGTCCGAACGCGATCCAGCCAAGTTGCCGTGGCGCGAATTGGATATCGATCTGGTGCTCGAATGCACCGGCTTTTTCACCGATCGCGATAGCGCAGCGAAACATCTCTCCGCAGGTGCCGCCCGCGTGCTGGTATCGGCCCCGGGCAAAGGTATGGATGCGACGGTGGTTTATGGCGTCAACCACGACACGCTAACGGCTGCACATCACATCATCTCGAATGCATCGTGCACCACCAACTGCCTGGCACCACTGGCGTATACGCTGCACCGCGCGGTCGGCATCGAATCGGGGCTGATGAATACCGTTCACGCGTATACCAACGATCAGCGTCTGACCGACGTCTATCACGAGGATGTGCGCCGAGCGCGTTCGGCGACGCATTCGATGATTCCGACCAAAACCGGCGCGGCCGCCGCGATCGGCGATGTCATTCCCGAGCTGAACGGCAAGCTCGACGGCCTCGCGGTGCGGGTGCCGCTGATCAATGTATCGTTGCTCGACCTGACATTTATGGCCAGCCGCGAAACATCGGTGAAGGAAATCAACGGTGCGCTGCAGGCCGCCGCGAGCGGCGCGCTCGAAGGCGTGCTGGAAATCAATGAAGCGCCGCTGGTGTCCACCGATTTCAATCACACGCCGGCATCCTGTATTTTCGATGCGACGCAAACCAAGGTGAACGGTAAGCTGGTGAAAGTGTTGGCCTGGTATGACAATGAGTGGGGTTTTTCGAATCGTATGCTCGATACCGCACTGCATATCGGTCATGTCAGCAGTATGGCATCGTCGCCAACCCGAGCTATTGCCTAAGAGGCTGTTTAACCGACTATGCATAAACGCACCAAGATCATCGCGACGCTCGGCCCGGCGAGCAGCGATGAAGCGACTATCCGGCAGCTGATTGAAAGCGGCGCCAATGTTTTTCGGCTGAATTTTTCGCACGGCGATCACGATGCTCATCGCGCCGTCGCGCTGCGCGTGCGCGCAGTGGCACGCGAACTCGGTGCTTATGTCGCGCTGCTCGGCGATCTGCAGGGTCCGAAAATTCGCATTCGCAGCTTCATCGAAAAACGTATCGAACTGAGTGCCGGTCAGCTATTTGTGCTCGATGGCGCACTCGCCGAAAAAGCGGGTACTGCGGATACGGTGGGTTACACCTACGCGGATCTGCCGAACGATTGCAAAGCGGGGCAGGTGCTGGTCCTCGACGATGGTCGCGTCGAACTCGGTATCGAGCGTATCGAAGGTCAACGCATTCATACGCGCGTGATCACCGGCGGTACGTTGACCGCGCACAAGGGCATCAACGTACGCGGCGGCGGGTTATCCGCACCCGCGCTGACGGAAAAGGATTACGTCGACATCGAGTTTGCAGCGACACTCAATCTCGATTATCTCGCGGTGTCGTTTCCGAAATCCGCCGACGATATGGACCTGGCGCGCCAAGCAGCGGAAAAGTGTGGTTGCAACGCGCGCCTGATCGCGAAGATCGAACGCTCGGAAGCGGTGGCCGACGACGCGACGCTCGACAAAATCATCGTGCATTCCGATGCGGTAATGGTTGCGCGCGGCGATCTAGGCGTCGAAATCGGCGATGCGCAATTGATCGGCGTGCAGAAGAAAATCATCTTGCGCGCACGCCAGCTCAACCGCGCCGTGATCACGGCAACGCAGATGATGGAAAGCATGATCGAAAGCCCGGTACCGACGCGTGCCGAGGTGTTCGATGTCGCCAATGCCGTGCTCGACGGCACCGATGCGGTGATGCTGTCGGCGGAAACCGCGACCGGCAAATATCCGGTGAAGGTGGTGCAGGCGATGCGCCGCATTATTATCGGAGCCGAACAGCAGCCGTTGGCACGCACCTCGCGTCATCGTCTCGATGTGCATTTCAAGAAAACCGATGAAACGCTGGCGATGGCAACGATGTACGCGGCCAATCATCTCGATAACGTCAAAGCGATTTTGTGTTTGACCGAATCGGGCAGCACGCCGCTGTGGATGTCGCGCATTCGCTCCGGTCTGCCGATTTACGCGCTGTCGTGCCACGAAGGCACACTCAATCGCGTGGCGTTGTATCGCGGTGTTGCGCCGGTATTCGTCAGCGCCGAATTGAAAGTAATTCGCGATGTGCTTGGCTCAGGCATCGAGCAGTTGAAAAGCGAGGGTTTGCTCGAAGCCGGCGATCTGGTGCTGTGTACTTATGGTGATAAGGTCGGCGAGGGCGGCGGCACCAATACGATGAAAATCACCTCGATCGAGTGAGTTCGATTAGAAAACAAAGGGCGCCTGTTGGCGCCCTTTGTTTTTACTCGTTCCCGTCAATCCAGCGATTCCGCTTTCGCAGCGTTAATGCCGGCCTGACGTCCGAAGAACGTGCAGTCGGCGATCGACATGCCCGAACTGTAGCCCTGACCCCAGCTCGGTAAACCGCAGGCGGTGCGTCCGGCGGCATACAGACCTGGAATAACTTCGCCGTCTTCGGTGCGCACTTGGCCGGTCGGCAGCGTATCGAGACCGCCGAGCGTGAAGCTCGAATAAAACACGTGATTGATGTTGTAGTCGAGTGCGACGAATGGGCCATCGGTCAGCGGTTTCAACCATTTTGCCGCTTTCTTGAACAGAGGGTCTTCACCTTTTGCGGCGTATTCGTTGTATAGATTTACCGTACTCACCAAAGAGTTATGCGGCAAACCTAATTCTGTTTCAATTTCTTCCCAGCTCTCTCCGACCGAGGCGATATCGACGCGCGACATGTCGGCGAATTCATTGCGCGCATACGTCGAGTTGTCCTGCAGCAGAAAAATTCGGTCGCCTGTTTGTTGCAGGATGTGCCACGAGACGCGGCCGTGATAGCAGTCTTCGTTGATGAAGCGCTGCCCCTGTTCGTTAACGAAAATGCCATACACCAGCGATGACGGCGGATACCACGGTGTGGTGGTGAAACCTTCGCCCATGTTGACGGTAGCCGCACCCACACTCATACCCATGCGAATGCCGCAGCCGTCGTCGATGGTGCCGATCGGGCCGTTCGAGCGCAGCAGCATCGGCACATGGCGTTTGACCATTTCACGGTTCATCACGAAACCGCCGGCACACAAGATCACGCCTTTGCGTGCACGAGCGAAAAACGTTTGGCCCTCGCTGCGAAACACTAGCCCACGCACGCGGTTAAATTCGTCGGCAATCAA
>Ga0068862_100001668_pt1 | contig 20119 bp, 18 predicted proteins | sample KBSSwiS52_FD_66598 | JGI IMG/M metagenome (GOLD analysis project Ga0068862, IMG submission 66598) | Switchgrass rhizosphere microbial communities from Kellogg Biological Station, Michigan, USA - KBS Switchgrass S5-2 | ecosystem: Host-associated > Plants > Roots > Rhizosphere > Soil ... | reverse complement strand
GCATCGCATAGCCGGCGAAATCATCCTGCGGTAAACGCAACTCATCATCGAGCAGCCCGGTCTATCGCCGATTCCTCGTGATAGCTATTTCGTCTAGGCGGCATATCGCTAGTGCAATCGCGTTGGCAGTAGCATTTGACGCAGTTCCGTTTCGGAGCCACGGAGTTTGTCCCGCCTGGATGCTAAACGCGATGTGGAGATGCGTTTCGCCGCCGGGCAGCGTTACACATAGGAGAGTGGTCATGCCCCAGCCTTGTCGCAGCACTTCAACCGTAATTCCCTCAACCAAAAAAACTTCGCTGGCCGCTGCCTGCGCGGGCGTGGTTCTCGTCGCGTCATTCGCGCATGTCAGCTCTGCAACGACGATTACCGACATCGGTGCGGCGGGAGGCGCCGGCCTTACCCGGCCGATTCCTACGCGCGGCGGCGCCGGCGGCAATGCGTTAGCCGGCGCTGTCAGCAGCGATTACGAAAACACTATCCAGGCGGCGGCTGGCCGTGGCGGCGAAGGCGGATCAAGCACAGTGCTGTTGCCCGGCGCTACGGGCGGCGCTGGTGGCAAGGCTGAGGCCAGACTGACCGCGCGCGATCAGGTTTTCACGGAGGACCAGATTGAACTCGATTTTCTTAACAACGTTACGGCGGTGGGTGGCGCCGGCGGTAATGGCGGTAGCGGGCTGGTGCCCGGCAATGGTGGCACTGGCGGACATGCCATCGCTGCGGGCACGCAGATGGGCACTAACACATCGTCACTCAATTACCCCGCGATTTACGATCTGCTGCATGTCGATGCCACTGGCGGCGACGGCGGTGTAGGCCTCAACGGGGGGGCTGGCGGGGCGGCGAAAGCAGCAGCAGCGCACACTCCGGCACATACAGTTGGCGGCGCCGATGGTGTGGCGCAGGCGCAGGGTGGCAATGGTGGCACTGGCGTGCTGCTGGGCGGTCGCGGCGGCACCGCCGATGCGAGTGTCGTGGCGAAGGTGGGTGCCTTTCCGTCCTTTAGCGTTGAGCATGCTACTGCCGTCGGCGGGCAGGGTGGCACGTCCAGTATTGGGTTGCACGGTAACGGCGGCGATGCCAAGGCCGCTGCCGATGGCACCTTTGCCGCGCGCGATTTAGGCATGGACGTGACCGCGAAGGCGACGGGCGGGGATAGCGGCGGCGGCTCTGGTTTCGCGCTGAGCGGCAAGGGCGGTAATGCATTTGCGACGGCAACAGGTCATAGCACGAATGTCGCTTCCGCGTATCCAAACGCAGTCGCGCAGGGTGGAACCGGCGCAGTACGTGGCGGCGACGCAGTGGCTTACGCCAATGGCGTTAGTGATTTTATGTCGGGCAGCGCTACCGCAACTGCCACTGGGGGCGCGGGGCCACGGGCTGGAGTTGCCTTGGCGACCGCCGTTAGTGAGAACTCGTGGATTGCCAACGGGGCCATAGCAACCGCCAACTACAGCGGCGGGCTAGTACGAAATGTGATTGCTTCTGGGGGGACGCTGGCAGTAGATAACGGTCCACTGCTCTCGAAGATATCCGCTCAGGCAGCGATCGGCGATACGCAGAAATATGCCGTACCGCCGCCGATGGATACGACCTTTATCGTAAGTGGAGCGGGTGCTCCGGCCGCAGCAGTGGCGAATGCAGCGCTGGCCGGAAATACGCAAATCGCGAATACGCTGCAAGGCGGAACGGTGTTGGCGTTAGGGGAGTTCGGTACCAATTCGGGGGTCTATGACGACATTCACGGCACCATTTCGTATCAATTCGATGCTCACGATGCGGGAACCGACCATTTATGGTTGGGCCTGCTCGATGCCGATCTGCCAGCCAATAGCTTCGGCAATTTCCATTTTTCGGTGATGGGCGAAGGTCTGACGCTATTTGCGCAGGACTTCACCGGCACGAGCTTTCTCGATTTTTTTAATGACCGCGTGTTCGATCTCGGCGCTTGGTCTACGCTGGCGGGCAGCGACGGTCTGTTCAACATTGATGTAGCGTTTTCGGGCTACGTCAGCGACATCAACTTTCTGTTCGGCGCTGCGGATACCAGCGCTGGGCATGCGAACGTTCCCGAGCCATCCGCGCTGTTGCTGCTTGGATCGGGACTGCTAGGACTCTTGTCATTTCGCAGCAGGCGTCGAGAGCATTGACTTTAGCGCACCGGTCCGGTCACGCGCTGGCGCTTACGCGGCGTCGGCGTGATCGGTGGTGGCTCGCGTCGTAGCCAGCGATTGTGTGCCGCAATCAGTAGCGCCGCTGCAACAAAAACCAATGGCAACGCGTTATCGGCAGCAATGAATTGCGCGAGCGTGCCGACGATCGACCAGGTCGCCGCAGTGACGCCCATGACCGACAGCGTGGCGCGCGTCATCATCGTTATCGAAGCAAATCTGCCGCGCAAAATAGTATCGATGTGAGCAAACAGCAGAATATTGCTGGCCACCAGCGGCAATAAAAATTCGAGCGATTGCGTTGAGTCATACGCGAAGGCGAGTGCAAACGCTTCGCTGCAACCGATCGCGCCTGCCACTAATGCCATGACGACCAGTAATCGCATCGACTCCGGGATTGCATTGCGCACACCCCAAGCAACAACGCTCGTCAGCAGCAGCGCGCCCAATGTGATGGCGATGAGTAATAGCGCGCTACTCAACGCCGTAGCAATGCCGAGCAACGGAATCAGACCGAGCATATTGTTCACGGCGTCGACTCCAGCAGCGTATCGCGATGTCCGTTGAAATAAAGCAACGCTTCCCGCACCGCTCTTGCGACCGCACGTGATGTGATAGTCGCACCGGTGATTTGATCGATGGTGCCGCCCTCATTGTTTAATTTGACACGCTCGATATCAGCATCCGATTGGCCGGCGAAATTTTCGATCCATTGGCTACGCGAAATATCGATGGCATCGCCGATCCCGCGTGATTCGCGCTGCGAGACAACGCGTACATGTGTGATCGCGCCATCGCGATTCAGCCCCACCAACAAATCGATCGGCCCGTTATAACCGCGCGTCACCACCGGTACCACGATCCCGATGACGACACCATTGCGACGAGCGAGATAAATTTTTATCGGCGCGGCCAGTCCCAGGTTTTCGCCGTCGACAATATTGTGTGTCGCGAACTCAGTATCGCCTTCGCGCAGCGACAATAGATCGAAATAAATCAATTCGGCTTGTGCGCGACGTTGCTGTTCGATGCGCGGTTGCAGCAGCAATGTTGCCGCAGTAAGCAGCATGCCGCTGCCGATAATAACGAGCGCCAGCAATAGAAATGAGCGCGATTTATCGTTCATCGCGTCGCTCCGTTAGCGACGGCAATAACGCCGTAATACGATCGAGCAGCGGTGCGATCGTATTGCCGAGCAGCACAGCAAATGCAACGCCATCGGCATAACGTCCGATATAACGAATAGAGAAAATCAGCAACCCGATTGCAGCGCCATAAATCACGCGACTGATAATGTGGCGCGGCGCAGTGACCGGTTCGGTTGCAACGAAAAATGCGCCGAGCATTGTCGCGCCGCTGAACCCATGAAATAACGGCGAGCCGCCGGACGCCGAGCTGCCGTTATCGTAAAAAATTGCCGCGCATAGCCCGAGCATCGCGAGTAACGTGAGCGGAATGTGCCAGGTGAAAATTTTTCGATACAGCAGCCACAGTCCGCCGGCCAGAAACGTCGCATTAATCCATTCCCAACCGTAGCCACCGATGCTACCGAAATAGCGCGGATGACTTTGCCACCATGCATCCACCAATTGCGCGCTGTTTTGCTTGAACACATTGAGCGTGGTGGCGCCAGTTACGCCATCAAGCTCGCCGGGCGTTGGCCATTGCGTAAAAGCCGCCGGAAATAAAATCAACAACAATGCATAACCCGCCATCGCCGGATTAAACATATTTTGGCCATAGCCGCCGAACGCATGTTTTGCCAACAGCACGGCGACACCGCAGCCAATTGCCAACAGCCATACGCTGGCACCGGGCGGTAGCGCCAATGCCAGCAACAGCGCGGTAATCATGACGCTGCCGTCGAATAATAATGGACGCAGCGGCTGCTTCCTCCAGCGCAACGCAAGCGCTTCGAACAACACCGAAAAAATCGCGGATAGCACGATGTTGCTAAGCGCAGCGAAACCGAAAAACCATAGCATCGCGGCAACGCCGGGAATCATTGCCAACAGCACTGCGCGCATTACCGCTGCAGTGTTCGATATGTTCGTGGCGGCGTTATCGAGCGCCATCAATCGCGCTCTTTATGCGGTTGAATGGCGGCTTTTCTGGCTTTCGCTCGTGCAATTGCCTCGCGAATTTCATCCTGTTTATTGTTTGCGGGTGCTACTGGTGCGACCAGAGTTTCAACGGCGTGCGCTGCATTAATTTTTTCCTGTGTTTTTTGTCTTCGCTCGGCGCGGCGCAATGCCTGCTCCTCATGTTCACGCGCGATACGTGCGTTATGCGCGATAAAACGTTGGCGATAATACGCGCGCGTCTCGGCCCGATCGCGTTGCGAGAGCGGATTATCATTCACCAGCAACGGACGCATTTCGATGCAGTCGACCGGGCATGGTTCCACACACAAATCGCAACCGGTGCATTCGTCGGCAATCACTGTGTGCATGAGTTTTGCGGCGCCCACAATTGCATCAACCGGACACGCCTGAATGCATTTGGTACAGCCGATACATTCCGCTTCGCGAATATATGCGACGGTTGCCGGCTTGCTGGCGCCGTCGAGCGGCACGATTGGCACATTCAAAAAATCCGCGAGTGCAGCGATCGTGCGCGCGCCGCCCGGTGGACAGCGATTGATGGCTTCGCCATTTGCGATCGCTTGCGCGTAAGGGCGACAACCGGCATGACCGCATTCACCGCATTGCGTTTGTGGCAGCAGCGCGTCGATGTGTGCGATGAGATCGATTGGTTGAGTCGATGATTTTCGATTTAAAAAATACAGCGCACCGCTGGTCGCAGCAGCCATAGCGGTTAGTGCTGCGAACGCATTGAACAGTATGTTCATCACGTCAGCCCCGCGAGGCCGCACAGTGCGACGACAATAAAACCCGCGCAGAGCATATCTATAGCGGGACCGCGCCATGCATCGGGCGTGTGCGCAATCCGTTCGCGCAGCGCCTGATAGGCCAGTAATAACACTGCGGCGCCGATGCCGAAAGCCATCGCATTGCCGAGAGCAACGAATACGTTTGCTGATAGTGCCGAATAATTCAGCGCTAACAATAAAATGATGCCATTGGTGATGGCGAGTAGCAGATGATTGCCATTAATCGGAAACAACGGCGGCTTTTTTGCGCGCAGCATCTGCTCGGTGATTTGTGTGGCGATCACCAAAATAATCAGTGCGATAAACGTAAAGAGAAAATCGATTCGCAGCGGCTGCAATAAATATTTCTGTAGCGGCCATGCCGTTGCCACCGTGATTGCTAACGCAATAGCGGTGATAACACCGAGCCCGCACGCTTCCCGCAGCGTTGTTATCCGCCGCAAACCGATATGCTGCGCCACGACGATATTGTTGAGCAGCAGCGCGGCGATCAGCGGTAGCGAGAAATGAGCAGACATCGACGCGTGATTTCTCCGCGTCCGACCAATGGCCGGACTAATGACGTTATTTCACTTTCATTCCAGGTGTGGCACCGCTGTCCGGCGACAACAGAAAAATTTCACTGCCACCGGGGCCAGCCGCGAGCACCATGCCTTCGGACATGCCGAATTTCATTTTGCGCGGCGCCAGATTAGCGACCATTGCCGTCAATCGCCCAACGAGCTGTTCGGGTTGATACGCCGATTTAATACCGGCAAACACTTGGCGCCGTTCATCGCCGAGATCGAGCGACAGTCTCAATAGTTTATCGGCGCCATCGACATGTTCGGCGCTGACGATTTTCGCGATGCGCAGATCGATTTTCATAAAATCATCGATGCTGATGATGCTATCAGTTGGCGCTGTCGATCCCCCTCTCCCCGCGGGAGAGGGGTTAGGGGTGAGGGCCACACCCGTATGCACTGCATTCCATATCGACTGCAGTACCCCCTCGGTGTTTTCAAAAACTTCATTGTTCCAGTATCGCAATACGCGAATACCTTGCTCGGCGAGGCTGCGATCTCTTTCGCGGTCTTTCAACGCATTGTCAATGTGCTGACTACCATCTAATTCGATTGCCAATTTATGCTCGACCGAATAGAAATCGATAACGACGGATTGCTCATTGGCTAACTGCGCTGGATGCTGACGACGGAATTTTGCGCCGAGCTGTTTGTCGCGCAGCACTGACCACATGAATTCTTCAGCGTCGGTTTGCGATTGGCGTAACTGTCTTGCTGCCTCAATTATTTTTTGCGGTATGAGGGGTTTGTCGAGGCGATTAGCCCTCACCCCCAGCCCCTCTCCCGCAGGGAGAGGGGAGCTGTGCACTGAATTTTTTTCGGTGGCACGTCCCTGTCCTTGTTCCCCTCTCCCCGCGGGAGAGGGGTTAGGGGTGAGGGCCGCGGGCTGCAATGATTCGCGATTGGCGGCGATTAACGCATCGATTTGCTTTTGTTCTACGCGGGTTAGTAGATGTTGGTATGTGCTGATGCGTGATGGAATCTGCGCGAGATCATTCCAGCAGAACTCACGGCCGAGATTGAACAACTCTTTCGCAACGCGCGAGGCGATCAACGGTAAAACCGGCTGCAGCAAAATCGAAATCACATAAAAGCCATGCAGCGCTTTCGAGCAGACATCATGCAGCTCGGCGCGTTTTGATTCGTCTTTTGCCAGTGTCCATGGCGCCACTTGAGCAATTTCCGCGTTGATGCGATCGGCATTCGCCATGATTTCGCGTAATGCTTTGCCGTAGTCGCGCGCCTCATATGAAGCTGCAACACTCTGTCCATGCGCAACCGAATCGCCGACGAGATTTTTAATGGAATCGTTATTGAGTTTTCCATCGAAAAACTTCGCGATAAACCCCGCGCACCGACTCGCAATATTGATGTACTTCCCCACCAGATCCGAATTCACCCGCGCGATGAAATCCTCAAGGTTCAGATCGATATCTTCCATCGTGCCGTTCAGTTTCGCGGCGAAGTAGTAGCGCAGCCATTCCGGATTCAATCCTGCATCGATATAGCTTTGCGCGGTGATGAACGTGCCGCGGCTTTTCGACATTTTTGCGCCATCGACGGTGAGAAAGCCGTGCGCATTGATTTGTGAAGGCGTACGAAAGCCGGCGTTTTCCAGCATCGCCGGCCAGAACAGCGCGTGGAAATATAGAATGTCTTTGCCGATGAAATGCACCATTTCGGTATTTTCATTTTTCGCTTTTTCGGCGTCGAGGAATGCGCTTTCGTCGATATCGCGCCCTAAGGCTTTTTGTTTCTGCACGTAATTGCGGAAGCTACCGAAATAACCGACCGGAGCGTCGAGCCACACGTAGAAGAATTTATTGTCGGTGCCTGGAATCTTAAAACCGAAATACGGCGCGTCGCGCGAAATATCCCAATCGGATAAGCCGGCGGTGAACCATTCGTCGAGTTTATTGGCCGCTTCATTTTGAAGTTTGCCGGGCTCGCGCGTGAATGCTTTTAAAAACTGTTCGCAGCGCGCGTCGGATAATTTAAAAAAATAATGTTCGGATGCTTTGCGTATCGGCGCAGCACCGGAGACGACTGAGTACGCATTTTTCAAATCGGTCGGCGCATAGGTGCTGCCGCATACTTCGCATGAATCGCCGTACTGATCTTTTGCGCCGCATTTCGGACATTCGCCCTTGATGAAACGATCAGGCAGAAACATATTTTTAACGGGATCGTAAAATTGTTCGACTTCGCGCCGCGCGATTAAATCTTTTGCTGCGAGCTTTTGATAAACGTCGCGGCAGAACGTTTCGTTTTCGACCGAATCGGTTTCGTAGTAATTGTCGAAACTGATGTGAAAGCCGCCTAGCAAGCGTTCATCGCGTTGGGTCGGATCGTGTGGATTGCTCGCGATCCAGTTTTGTTGTGCGTCGAGGCCGCCGAAGAAATCACGCGTGTGTTCGTCGAGTACGCGGTCGACCAGCGCGCGCGGTGTGATGTTTTCTTTCTCGGCGCGCAACATGATCGGCGTGCCGTGTTGATCGTCGGCGCCGACGTAATGCACTTCATGGCCCTGCATCCGCTGAAAGCGCACCCAGATATCGGTCTGAATGTATTCGACCAGATGGCCGAGGTGGATCGAGCCGTTCGCATACGGCAGGGCGCTGGTAACGAGAAGGCGACGACGAGACATAGAGTTCCTTGCTGGGCTGGAAGTGCTGGAAATTCGCGCGAATTTTTTTAAATCCGGCGCGACACCACTTAAATCTTGGGCGTCATTAAAAGGGGCGATACTATAGCGCACCCGCGCGGCCAGACCCAGCCAACACCCGGCCAGGCCGGCGCGCATCGATTATCTTGGGAGCATCCATGTCCAGCGTTTCCGGACCGAAAAGCCTGCCGAACGGGCAGCAGATCAAACACATTATCGCCGTTGCCTCGGGCAAGGGCGGTGTCGGCAAATCCACTACGGCAGTTAATCTTGCCTTGGCACTCGCGGCCGATGGCGCGCGTGTCGGCCTGCTCGATGCCGATATTTATGGCCCGAGCCAACCGCTGATGCTCGGCGTAGCCCCGGGTACGCGCCCGGCGCAGCGCGGTTCGCAAATGCTTGAGCCGCTAATGGCGCACGGCCTGCAAACGATGTCGATCGGCTATCTGCTGACCGAGGACACGCCGGTGGTATGGCGCGGGCCGATGGTCAGTGGGGCGTTGCAGCAATTATTGAATCAGACCGCGTGGGAAGATCTCGATTATCTGATTATCGATATGCCACCGGGCACCGGCGATATTCAATTGACGCTCGCGCAAAAAGTGCCGGTTTCAGGTGCAGTGATCGTCACCACACCGCAGGATATCGCGCTGCTCGATGCGGTGAAGGGCATCGAAATGTTCAGCAAGGTCGATGTGCCGGTACTCGGTATTGTCGAGAATATGGCGGTGCATATCTGCTCGAACTGCGGCCATACCGATCATTTGTTTGGTAAAGGCGGCGGCGACAAAATTGCGCAGGAATATGGTGTGCCACTGCTCGGCTCGCTGCCATTGGCGCGCTCGATTCGCGAACAGGCCGATGGCGGCAACCCGACCGTGGTGGCTGAGCCGAATGGTCCGGTCACGGCGATCTATCGCGACATCGCGCGGAAGATGGTGGCGCAGCTGACGCAGCAAGCAGGTCAGAACGCGGCATTTCCACATATCGTGATCAAGAACGATTAATTCGCTCTCCTGTGTGGAGAGAGAGAAAAGCACTTCATTGGGGTTTGCATAATTATGAGTATTAAGTCCGACAACTGGATTCGGCGCATGGCCGCTGAGCACGGCATGATCGAGCCATTCGCGCCCGAGCAAGTGCGCAACAGCGCGGTGGGTCGCATCATTTCTTATGGCACATCGAGCTACGGTTACGACGTGCGTTGTGCCGATGAATTTAAAGTGTTCACCAATATTTATTCGGCGACAGTCGATCCGAAAAATTTCGACGAAAAAAGTTTCGTCGATATTAAAGGTGATTACTGCATCATTCCGCCTAATAGTTTTGCGCTGGCGCGCACGGTGGAATATTTCCGTATTCCGCGTTCGGTGTTGACGATCTGTCTCGGCAAATCCACTTACGCGCGCTGCGGCATTATCGTTAACGTCACGCCGCTGGAGCCGGAGTGGGAAGGGCACGTAACGCTGGAGTTTTCGAATACGACGACGCTGCCGGCGAAAATCTACGCGAACGAAGGTGTCGCGCAGATGCTGTTCTTCGAATCGGATGAAGTGTGCGCGACCAGTTACAAAGATCGCGGCGGCAAATATCAGGGCCAGCAAGGTGTGACATTGCCGAAAGCATAATCACGTAGAATAAAAAACGGCGCCACAGGGCGCCTTTTTTTTATTTCAACATTGCGATCACTTGACGTCGGCGCCGCCCACTTTTGCGTTCACCAGCTTCAGTGAAATCAATTCGCCGCCATCGAATTGATCGAGACGCACCAGCAAGCACTGCCAGTCAGCGGCAAGCCATATTTGCGTATCTTTACCGTCGCGTTTTTCCGGGCGAAATTGTTTCAAATGAATAGTCGTCAGCATGCCGGCCGGTGTTTTCGAAACCTCGCGACCTACCAATTCGACACGATAGGTTTTCAATTTATTGCGATCGACCAGCGTGTAATTCTTGCCGGCGAATTTATCCGGATTTGCGCAAACATCCAGTTGCATCTGCACCTGATAGCTCAATTTGTCGTAGACGCCCGGCGCCAGCGGAATTTTGATTTTGCTGCCAAGATTGGTCGCGTTGTTGTCGTTCCAGTCGAACGCGAGTGACAGACTGCGATCTTCGCTGAGCGGGTTGATGAAGTCATACGTCAGCGAATTTACATTGCCATCGACGAGTTTGAAGGTTGAGCGCTCAACCACGTTCACCATCATGACGCGCGCATTATTCTGCATTTTCCAACGCCCGTCGGGCAGCGCATCGAGTTTGCGTTCGCCGCGCGCCGTCATGAATTTGTAGCTGGTTTCATAAGTGGCGTCGAACGAATGCAGATCAGCGGCACTGGTCAATGCGGAAGCCAATAACAACGCGCCGGTAATGATCTTGTAGGGCATGGCAATCAATCCTGAATGATGAAGCCGGTGACGGGCAGCGGTGTGCCGTCGAGCGTTGCGCGATCGTCATGTAGTGACAGTCGACCGGTGGCAAACCATTCCGCCGCGCGCGGATAGATGCGATGTTCGACCTGCAGCACACGCGCGGCAAGTTGCTCGGCGGTATCGCCATGCTGGACGGCCACTTGCGCCTGTATGATTGCCGGCCCGCCATCGAGTTCCTCGGTGACGAAATGCACCGTTGCGCCGGCCTGTGTGTCGCCGGCATCGATTGCGCGCTGATGTGTGTGCAGTCCTGGATATTTCGGCAGTAGCGACGGATGGATATTTAGCAGCCGCCCGATAAAGGGACGCAGAAACACCGGCGTCAGAATACGCATGAAGCCGGCGAGGATGACCAGATCCGGTCGAAATTGCTCCACGCAATCGCGCAGCGCGGCATCGAATTGCTCGCGATTCGCAAACTGCTTATGGTCGATCGTTGCGGTGGGGATGCCTGCTGTCTCGGCCCGTTGCAGGCCGAGTGCGGCTGCCTTATTGCTGATCACTGCCACTATCTGCGCGTGCAATTCGCCGCGCGCAATGGCATCAATAAAGGCCTGGAGATTTGAGCCGCTGCCGGAAATCAGGATGACTAGTCGGCATGGCTCAGCCATGGGTGGGGAGGCCCTGCAATTGCACTTGCTCGTCGCCTTCTGCGCGCGCTTCGATGCGGCCGATCACGACCGGCGCTTCGCCCTGCGCGCGCAGTGTTTGCAGCGCCAGCTCCTGCTGCGCCGCGGACACGCAAATCACCATGCCGATGCCGCAGTTAAACGTGCGGTACATTTCCTTCGCGATGACGCCGCCTTGTTGTTGCAGCCAGTCGAATACGGCCGGACGCTGATAACTGTTCAGATCGATTACCGCCGCGCAACCTGCCGGCAATACGCGCGGCAGGTTTTCCAGCAGACCACCGCCGGTGATGTGGCACAGCGAGCGCACTTCGCACGCCTTCATCAGCGCCAGCAGTGATTTCACATAGATGCGTGTCGGTGCCATCAGCGCCTTCGCCAGCGTGGTGTCGCCAAGCGGTTGCTGTAAATCGGCATTGCTGACTTCGATGATCTTGCGGATGAGCGAATAGCCATTCGAATGCGCGCCGGACGACGGCAGGCCGAGCAGTACATCGCCAATCGCGACCTTGCTGCCGTCGATGATGTCGGATTTTTCGACCACGCCGACCGCGAAGCCGGCCAGATCGTAATCCTCGCCCTCGTACATGCCCGGCATTTCCGCGGTTTCGCCGCCGACCAGCGCGCAGCCGGCCAGTTCGCAGCCGGCGCCGATACCGGTGATGACCTGCGTTGCCGTGTCGACATCAAGCTTGCCGGTCGCGTAGTAATCGAGGAAGAACAGCGGCTCGGCGCCCGCCACCACCAGATCGTTCACGCACATCGCGACCAGATCGATGCCGATGGTGTCATGAACGCCGAGTTGCATCGCCAACCGCAGTTTGGTGCCAACGCCGTCAGTGCCGGAGACGAGCACTGGCTCGCGATAACCTTTGGGCAGTTCGCACAAGGCGCCGAAGCCGCCGAGGCCGCCGAGCACTTCCGGGCGACGAGTACGTTTGGCGACACCTTTGATGCGCTCGACCAGCGCATCGCCCGCGTCGATATCGACACCGGCATCTTTGTAGCTCAGCGAGGGGCGTGGATCGTTCATGCAGTTGGAATTCCGGGGGTGGGGCTTGAGGGAGCGCTATTGTACAGACATCGTTGCGCCAGATCAGCCCTTGTCGGCCGCTGCTGTTCGGTAAGGGTGGGCTGATACAATGCGCGTCCACTTGAGGAGGGCGCGATGAGCAATTGGCGACGATTTATGCTGGCGGCGTACTGTGCGGTATCGATAGTCGGAGCGCGTGCGGAAATCGTGCCGGACCTATATACAGTCGGCGTGCCGGTCGCCGATCAAAGTGCGCCCGAGCTGCAACGTGCGGCGAGCGCAGGATTGCGCGAAATCGCGGTGCGTATCTCCGGGCGCAGCGATGCCGAGCGCCAGAGCCGTCTCGCTGCCGCGTTCCCAGAGGCACAGCGGCTGCTGAGCCAATATCGCTATGAACGCAACGGCGATGGCTGGTCGGCGCAATTGAAGTTCGCACCCGAATCGATCGAGCGCCTGTTACGCGGCGCCGGGTTGCCGGTGTGGGGTGCCGATCGCCCGGTACTACGTGCTTGGCTAGTGCTCGACGACGGCCAATCCGCGCGTTTTATTAACGATGCATCGCCACTCGCGGCGGCCGTGCGCGCGCAGGCGCAACGACGCGGCGTGGTCGTGCAGCTTCCAGAAAATGTACCCGGTGTTGCGGTCGACGACGTTGCCCGTCTTGATGTCGCGAAAGTGCAAACGGCTGTCGGCGGGCGCACGCCAGTGCTGTTGATAGGGCGCATCGAACAAGCCGGCACCGGCTTCAGCGGTGGTTGGTTGCTCGCAGCAAATGGCCAGCAATTCACCGCTGAAAATCGCAGCGACACCGCGAATGGTTTGCTCGCCGCCAACTTCGATCGACTCATCGATCAGTTGTCGCCGCAATACGCTGCTACTGCTGAAGGCGGAGACGGTGTGATGATGCAGGTGAACGGCATTGCCACGTTCGATGATTACGCCGCGCTGCTGAATTATTTGCAGCGCATTGCCTTAATCAAGCGCGCGAGTCCCGTGCTCGTGCGCAATGACGAAGTACTCCTGCAATTGAAATTACAGGGCACGTCCGAGCAATTAGCGCGACAGCTGGCGCTCGAAACCAAATTGCTACCCGAGAATAAATTGGCCGTCGACACCCAATCGATAGGCGACCCCGCGGCGTCGGGTACGTTGTCTTATCACTGGTCGGCGCCAAAATAAAATGAGCGAACAATTACCACTGTTTCGACCGCGCGCCGATTTGAGTTTCGATAATTTTTTCATCGCCGCGAACAACGACACCGTAATTCATGCGTTGCGAGAATGGCTGAGCGAAGCCGACGGCGGCATTTTTTATTTGCACGGCGCGATTGGAAGTGGGCGCAGTCATTTGTTGCAGGCGGCGTGTCGTGAGCGCAATGCATTTTATTTACCGCTGCACGAATTGCGCGATCACGAAGCAGCACATGTGCTCGATGGACTCGAGGCGGCGGAATTGATTTGTCTTGATGACATCGAAACAGTGTTAAGCTCCACGCCGTGGTGCGAACAGATTTTTTATTTGTTCAATCGCATCGTGTCCCGCCGCCATAAATTGTTGGTCAGTGCCACGCAAGCTGCTGCGAATATTATTTGTGAATTGCCAGATCTGCGGTCGCGCTTGAGCTTAGGTGGTAGTTTTCGCATTTACGCACTCGACGATGAATCGATTGGCCCTGCATTGAAAATGCGTGCCCGCGAACGCGGTATTGAACTCACTGACGATGTAATTAGCTTTTTATTGGCGCGATATGCACGCAATTTCGATGCGCTGCTGTTGTTGCTGAACGAACTCGATCGCCATTCGTTGGCCGAGCAGAAGCGAATTACCATTCCTTTTGCGCGACGATTTCTCGAAAATTAATTGTAAATAAGAAAATTAATTGTAAATAAGTTGTTGCTGACTAAATGTTGACAGTCTGCAGTAGGCTTCGCTTGCAAATGATTGAAGTTGACAAAAAATGGTTGGAGCGCGCATTGTCATCGCGTTAGAATCGGCGCCCTCGAAAACGGCGGCCGCTATTTGGTCGTAATGGGAAAACCTGAGATAGGGGAAGGACTATGAAAGCACGCGTATTATCGACAATCATCGCCGGTTCGCTGGTAGCCGTACCGATGGTGGCAGCAGCAGACCCGGGGCAATTCTTCGTCACGCCGTTTGTTGGTGTTCAAGATTTCAGTCACGATCGCGATGCCGGAAAAAATGGCGTGTTCGGTATTGGCGGCGAATATCAATTCTCCGAACATTTTGGCACCGAGCTCGATTACACCCGTTCATTTAAAGGCATGCAGTCTGGTTCGACTGATGTCGATTATGACCGTCTCTCGCTCGACGGCATTTATTACATTGGCAACGGTGTTGGCTTCAAAAGCATTTATCAGCCGTACTTGAAATTGGGTGTTGGTCATAATCGCTATGATTATGATGCCGGCCCCAACGATCAAAATACCGATATCGATGCCGGTCTCGGTGTGCGTATTGCGCTGGTCGATCGCCTTGCATTACGCGCTGAAGCCAAAGCGATTCACGAAGTCGATGACAGCCAAACCCACGGATTATTTACGCTCGGTCTGAGCTATGCATTCGGCGGCGCCAGCAAGCCTGTCGAAGCACCGGCTCCCGCACCCGCTCCGGTAGTCGCAGCACCGGTTGATAGCGATGGCGATGGCGTGTACGACGATAAAGATAAGTGCCCGGGTACACCGCGCGGTCGTGAAGTCGATAGCGATGGTTGCGAATTCGTGCTGCACAAAACTGAAGAAATTCGTCTCGATATCAACTTCGCCGTGGACAAAGCCGTGATCACTGAGGCTTATGTGGGCGAAGTCGAAAAAACGGCGAAATTCCTCAAGCACTACGGCAATGTGAAAGCGGAAATCGCCGGTCACACTGACTCCACTGGTTCCGATGCGTATAACCAAAAGTTGTCGCAGCGCCGTGCTGATGCAGTACGCGATATGTTGATCAATCGCTACGGTATCGATGCATCGCGTCTCACTGCGGTGGGTTACGGTGAATCGAAGCCGATCGCCAGCAATGCAACGGCGGATGGCCGTGCGCAAAACCGTCGTGTAGTTGCGGTGATGCAAGCGGAAACCACTCAGCCGGCAATGAAGAAATAAGTCGGACTGAAATAAAAAATCCCCGCTGCGGCGGGGATTTTTTTGTCTGGATAAATTGCGAGTTTTTTAAAAAATCTTTTTAAAGGCTTTTTTAAAAACCTACCTGACTCAGTAATCGCGTAAACCAATTTCCTTGTTTGGCATCGAGCTCTTGCGCGATCTGTGCCAAGCGGAATTTTTGCTCTGTCGATAGCTTCGGATATTTCGCCAGCAATTGCTCGATGGGCTGTTTTTTTGCTGACGGACAGCGCGCGATTTGTTGCGCTAGGCAATTGGAATCGGCGACCGAAGCGCAATAATTTTTCGCAGTTTGAATACATGCCGCCGCTTGTGCTTTCAAAGTCGCGCATGCCTGCTCGACCTGCACCACGCAACGCGGATCGTTATTACCGCTGCAGCTAGCATTAGACGACACGTTGCACACACGCTGCAGCGTTAATTCGCGCAGTGCCTGTTTTTCTATTCCGGTACGACGCATTGCCGCCCGATGCGCAATCTCCAGCGATTGCAGATGAAATTGATCTTCGAGAAATTGCGGATCGCTACATTGCTCGGCGCTGAATTGTTGTTGGCATTGGGCCATCACGCCGTCGCGCCATGTCCTGCTATTGGTTGACCCATCATCGGCGTTATCGTTCGACGATTCCTGTGCAAGTGCCGCAGTAGCAAACAGTGCTAGAGCAAGGGCGGAATAGCGGAATGAATATGGCACGGCGCATTGGCTCCTGAATGCGAAAGTCAGGAGAGTATAGAACAGCGTTGCGCCCGCGCCGGACCATGGTTTATCGACCACAGCGAACATACCGAATACGCACCTTGCGATTGGTTGATCTGCATCATTGCCGGTGGGTTAACTTATCAATAAGTTATCTCCACAGCGCGGTGATGGGCCGCAATTTCAATAATGTCGCAGAGGAACTCCCCATGGACACATCCCGTTTGCCAATCACCGACAAGGCCGGCCTGAAGCAGGCGCTTGAAGACGCCAATCTGCCGTCGTTGCTGATGGTTTATATCCAGTACACGCAGGATGAGCCATACCTGAAGGAATTCGAGCCCTATCTGCGCGCGATTTATTCCACCGATGTCGCGACCATTCCCGACGATCTCGCGGCCGATCTGCGCAATCGCCTGTTCAATCTGCTGACCGATCCGAACCCGCCGGCGGAGAAAAAGCCGTCGCGCGAGCTGGTGCGCCGCATGATGAGCGTCAGTGTCGGCGAGGAAGTCGACGAGCAGTTGATTCCCGTGTTGTACGACCAAATGGGTTTCGAGCCACCGGTAATCCGCAAGGCGCTGCCCAACCGTCCGCAAGCGCCGGTCGGCTTCAAGGTGCTGGTAATCGGTGCCGGCATGAGCGGCATCGCGGCGGGCATCAAGCTCGATGAAGCGGGCTACGACTACACGATTCTTGAGAAGAACAGCGAAGTCGGCGGTACTTGGCTCGAAAACGTGTATCCGGGTGTCGGCGTCGATACGCCGAGCCATTTCTATTCGTACTCGTTCGAGCAGAATCCGGAGTGGAGCCACTACCACCCGAAAGGCCCGGAAATTCAGGCTTATCTGGTGCGCGTCGCAAAGAAATACAACGTGCGCGATCGCGTCGTGTTCAACACCCGCGTCAAATCCTGTGCATGGGATGAGGCCAAGCAGCTGTGGATCGTCGCCACCGAATGCAACGGCAAAGAAGGCACGTTGGAAGTCAACGCAATCATCAACGGCCACGGCATCCTCAACCGCTGGAAAATGCCGGATATCCCCGGCCTCAAAGATTTCAAAGGCCCGGCACTGCACACCGCCGGTTGGGACCCGAAAGTCGATTTGACCGGCAAGCGCGTCGCGCTGATCGGCACCGGCGCGAGCGGTGCGCAATGCGCGGTCGCGATGGCGCCGCTGGTGAAGGAGCTCACCGTGTTCCAGCGCTCGAAACACTGGGTATTGAACAACCCGGAAATTAACCGCGATGTCACCGAGGGGGTGAAATTCGCGCTGCGCTGCATCCCGCATTACAAGGAGTGGTTCCGCTTCCGCGTCTACTGGTTCACCGGTGACGGCCTGTATGGCAACGTCGTGCGCGATGCGAGCTGGCCGAATCAGGATGTATCGATTTCGCCACAGAACAACGGCGCCCGCGAATATGCGCTCGCCTACATCCAGCGCAAATTTGCCGATCGCCCCGATCTGCTGGAAAAAATGGTGCCGGATTATCCGATCTTCGGTAAGCGCATCGTGCTCGACGCCGACGGCGGCTGGCTGGATACACTGAAGAAGCCGAACGTGACGCTCGAAACCCGCCATATCGACCATATCGAAGCCGATGCGATCGTGCTGAAGGATGGCACCCGCGTCGAGGTCGATGTGATCGCGCTGGCCACCGGTTTCGAGCTGAACCCGCCGCTCGGCCCAATGAAGATTTATGGTCGCGGCGGTGTCGAGGCCGGCGCGGCGTGGGGCAAGGACGACGCGCGTTCGTATCTCGGCGTGATGGTGCCCGGCTTCCCGAACCTGTTCCTGACCTTCGGCCCGAACAGTGCGCCCAACCATGCGGCCGGCGTGAACATGGTGGTCGAGGCGCAGCTGAACTACATCGTCGAGGCACTCGATCTGATCGTCGCCGAGAAAGCCCGCGCGATGGAGCCGACCGAGAAAGCGTTCGAAGCGTGGAACAACAAGGTCGACACGCAGATGGCGAACATGGTGTGGACGCACCCGAAAGCCAGCAGCTACTACCTGAACAGCAAGCGCCGCAACTGGGTGTCGTGTCCGTTCCGGTTGGCCGATTACTGGTCGATGACGCGCAAGCCGGTGCGCGATGATCTTGTGTTGAGCTAAAGCGCCAGCGAAAGCTGTTCGTTAAAACGCGAAAGGCCGGATAGCAATGTCCGGCCTTTCGTATTTTTATTATCAACATATTCGCGTTACCGACATGGCGAAACGTCGACGCGAAGAATTCCACGAAGCGCTGAAGCAGATATTGAAATTGCACGGTGCTATTGCAGCACTGTCGAATCCATCTGAATAATTGATAGAGACAGTGATGGCTGAAATTAACCGAAATGGAATGGTGGCCGAAATGAATGGGGTTGAGATGGATGTGAGTTGAAACGGATATGCGTTGAAACAGGATGTTAACGAATCAGAAACGGGGAGGGTATTGCGATTGAGAGCTGCTGCTATTGTCTGATTTTGTCTATAAAAAAAGTGGTAGCGGGGGCCAGATTTGAACTGACGACCTTCGGGTTATGAGCCCGACGAGCTACCAGGCTGCTCCACCCCGCAATCACACAACACGCTGGTAAAGTGCAGCGAAGACCGTGTTATTTCTTCGCGCCCTGCGACGAGGCAGGCGCGCATAATACGGACGCAGCTGATGCGCGTCAAGCATATTGCGCCATAGTTTCAGGTGACGAAAACACGGCGATCCGGTAAGGTTCGCGCCGGTTGCCAGCGGAGCCATCCTCGACAATGATCGACCCCTTTGACGATATTCGTCCGTACCACGATAACGAAGTGCGGCCTGTGCTCGACCGTCTGCTGCATGACGATGAATTCCTCGAAAGTCTTGCGAAATTACGCTTGCCGAAAACGACGCTGCGCTTTCCCGGCGCGATGCGTTTTGTTGTGCGTTGGCTGCTGCGTTATGAATTGCGCGGCGTCGATGATGTGTATTCCATGCAGAGCGTGATCAAGCGCTATATGGATCGCATGATCGAAAGCACCACCGATCAATTCACGACGTCGGGCCTCGAACAACTCGATGCGCGCCAACCTTATTTATTCATGAGCAATCACCGCGATATCGCCCTCGATCCGGCGTTCATGAATTACGCGCTGTATCACAATGCGCGCGATACCGTACGCATTGCGATTGGCGATAATTTATTGTCGAAGCCGTTCGCGGCCGATCTGATGCGGTTGAATAAAAGTTTTATCGTGCGCCGTTCCGCCAAAGGGCCGCGTCAGATGTTGGCGGCGTATAAAAACTTATCGGCATACATTCGGCATTCGATAGAAAAAGATCACAGCTCGATCTGGATTGCGCAGCGTGAAGGTCGCGCGAAGGATGGCGTCGATCGCACCGAACCGGCCATTATTAAAATGCTGACGATTGCACAGGATAAAGGCGCGGAATCGTTCAGTGATTTCGTCAACAGTCTGCATATCGTGCCAATCGCGATTTCTTACGAATATGATCCGTGCGATGGCGCGAAAGCGCGCGAGCTACATGAGAAAGCAACGCTGGGCTGTTATCAAAAAGCCGAGCACGAAGATTTAAAAAGCATTGCGCTCGGCATTTCTGGCACCAAAGGCGATGTGCATGTCAGCTTTGGGCAGCAAGTGCGTGGCGAATTCATCGGACCGGATGCGGTCGCTGCCGCCATCGATCGACAAATTATCGATGCCTATGTTTTACATCCGACTAATTTTTTCGCGTATCAGCGTTTGTACGGCTCGCTGCCGCAATTACCTTGTGGCGTCGAGCAACATATTTTCGATGCCGCGCAATATGCGCATATCGAAAAAGTATTCACGCAACGTATCGATGCACTGCCTGAACAGCAGCGGCCATATGCGCTCGCGATTTACGCGAATCCAATCGTTAGCAAATTGAATAC
>Ga0068862_100001666_pt1 | contig 20132 bp, 10 predicted proteins | sample KBSSwiS52_FD_66598 | JGI IMG/M metagenome (GOLD analysis project Ga0068862, IMG submission 66598) | Switchgrass rhizosphere microbial communities from Kellogg Biological Station, Michigan, USA - KBS Switchgrass S5-2 | ecosystem: Host-associated > Plants > Roots > Rhizosphere > Soil ... | reverse complement strand
CCCCTGCTGATTCGCGGCGTTCGCGTGATCGATGGTCGCGGCGCGCAGCCGACGGAGCCACGGGACGTACTGATCGAGCGCGGCCGGATTGCGCGCATGGGAGCGGCAGGAACAGTTCGGCCCGACGGCGCCCGAGTGATTGATGCAGCCGGTGCCTGGCTCATCCCCGGGCTCATCGATCTGCACGCGCACATCTGGGACGACCTTTCGTTGTCGGCGTGGCTCCACAATGGTGTCACCACCGTCAGAGACATTGCGTCGCAGAAGTTGAAGACCCCGGACACGCGCAACACCATCGCAGCAGGGGCTCGCGAGGGACCGCGGGTCGTGTTCGGCGGCGCGATGTTCCACCGAGCCGGCGCCGCGTACTCGACGCTCACCGACCAGGTCGGAACGGATTCCGGAACGCTCGCCCGCGCGGTCGCCATCATGGCTGGCATGGACGCGGGATACCTCAAGGAGCGCGGGTTCGATCGGTGGTGGAGCGCCGTGCATCTCGTCGACGAGGCGCACCGGCACGGGCTGACGGTGAGCGGTCACTGCGAGCACATCCTGCCGGTCGTCGCCGCGGGGGTCGACGGCGCCGAGCACGTGCTCGACTGCTTCCGCGATCGGTACACGATGCGTTCGGACTATGCTGGACTCGCACGCGCGGCTGGGCTCTGGATCGTTCCTACCGCGGCACTGCGCTTCTCGATGCTGCGCGCGATCGAAGACTCGAGTCTCGTGGCATCTCCGGACGTCGCACCGTTCCTCGTGCCAGCGTACCGGCCGCTCTATGCCAGCGATTCCGTCGCGCGGCGGAGCGCTCCGGGCCACGCGTCCGCCGTCAAGAGGCTGGAGATCTCGCTCCGACGGTACGCCGAGGCCGGTGTGACGGTCGCCACGGGCACCGACAGTCCATTCCCGCTCGGCGTCCAGCACGAGATGCAGGTGCTCGTGGAGGCAGGGTTCACACCCATGCAGGCCCTCGTCGCCGCGACCGGCGGAGCGGCACGCGTGCTCAATGCGCCGGAGATCGGGACGATCGCCGAGGGGCAATGGGCCGATCTCGTGCTGCTCGACGCGAATCCGTTGGAGGACATTCGAAACGCCCGACGGATCCGGGACGTGATTCAGGGTGGGCGCATCATCGACCGGGAGCGACTGCGTCGAGCGGGCATGAAATAGCTGCTGTTGGGGTCAGAGTCGAAGGGCATCGTTTGAACGCCAGCGTTCAAACGATGCCCTTCGACTCTGACCCCACGAGACGGGAGACGGGAGACGGGAGAAACGGCGGCTGTCATTCCGAGCGGAGCCGCGGCAGCGGCGCGGGTGCCACAAACAGCGCGCAGATGAGGAATCGCGATCCTCCCGGTAGAGGGGTCTCCCGGCCGGGACGAGTGCGATTCCTCGCCTCCGCCGCTGCGCGGCTCCGCTCGGAATGACAACGGTCCGTTCCCAAGAACGACGAACCTTCGGTGGTGGGCCGAACGTGTCCCGCCAGGCGGCGCCTTCAGCGGCCTTCTGCGTCGCGCGAAGCGCGTCTGCGCGTTCTGCGTTTGCCGTTCCGCCAACCCGCCATCTCTGCCGTTCCGCGAACCCGCCATCTCCGAACCGCACTACCCGTAATGCAACGATGCCTACGCGCCCGAGCAGCTCGGCCCGTAATGACAGGAGCTCACCTCACGCGATGAAGGGGGTGACCGACGCCGTCGCGATCAGCGCCCCCGCCCACAACCGATCGACGTTGAACCACGCACGTCCCAGCAGCCGAAGCCCCAGCCGCTCGTAGACCACGACCGCGATCAGCCCTGTCACGAGCAGATAGCCCGCCGAATGGACCAGCGCGACCGCGAGGCCAGCCGCGGGAATCGGCGGAAGCGATCCGACCAGACCCGCCGCGTGAGTGGCATGCACGGCCTGGTCGAGTCCCGGCATTGCGGCCATGGTCATCGAATGCCCCATCCCGGCGTGCCCCGCCATGCCCGCTGCGGCCGGCGCCGGCCTGACGAGCCGCAGCAGAAACGGAACCACCATGAGCCCGGCCCCATGAGCCGACGCCATGAGAAACGACCACACACCGACCTGCCAGCTCCCCACCGTCATGCCGCCCCATCGCGGATGACGGTTTCGCACCAGCTTCGACACGCCGAGCCCGAGCAGGATCGCCGCGACGATCCATCGCAGCTCGCCTAACGACATCGCCATCCCGGCCAGGCCAACCACCACGGCCACCACCGCGATCGAGACGGCGTGCCCCGCGGCGAGTGGAAGCAGGGCGCGCCACACCGCGCCCCGCTCCTGCCGCTGCATCCCGAGCGCGACCGCGAACAGCCAGCCCATCCCGGGATTCAACCCGTGCACCGCCCCGAGCAGCAGCAACGCTGCCCAGGGCCACACGTCGTGCACCACGTTAGGTGCCAGGTGCTCGAGCCCCATGGCATCACCCGAAGCAGAACGAGTCGGACGACGCGTCGCCGCCCTGGAGACGCACCTGGTGCGGGCGCATACCACCTTCGAACTCCACGAAGAAGTTCGGATCGAACGTCAACCCGCCGCCCACGCCGACGTCGAGCTTCGCCATCCACCCGTCGATGCCGTCCGGGTAGAACTGCGCATCCCATGGCGTGTACAGGGAGTTCGTCAGGTACACACGCCTCCCATCCCGGCTCACCTCGACCATCTGCGGCGCGCCGTTCAGCGGACGCTCGGGTGCCCTCGGGTGCGACGTCCGATTCACGATGCCGCCGATCTTCACCGACCCGACGAGCACCGGCTCGTGCGGATTCGAGACGTCGTACTGCTGCAGCTCGCCCGTTCCCCAGCACGACACGTACAGGAAGCGGTCATCGAGCGAGAGGTTGAGATCGGTCACGAGCGGCGGCACCGCACCGAAGCCCTTGAGCAGCGGCGGAAGATCATCGGCGTTCGCCGGGACTGCGGGAATCTCGATGACCTTCTTCGTCTTCCACTCGCCTTTGCCTTTGCCCTTCGTCTCGTCGAGGTACCACATCCAGATCGACGACGAGAGGTTTTCGAGCGAGATCACCACCCCGGCGAACCCGTAGGCGCGCTGCGGATTGTGCGCCGGCCGGAGCTCGAGCACCATCTGCTGCTCGGCGCCGAGGTCGAGCGTCTGAAGGTGCTTGCGCGTGCGCAGGTCCCACACGTGGAGCGCATGCCCGTACTTCCCGGCGAGCAGCAGCTCGGGGTTCACGCCGTCCTTCACCATGTTCGGCGTGCCCCACTCGCTCGAGATCATCGTGTCGTGGCCGAGGTGCCACCAGAAGTCGTAGGCGAGGTGCTGCGGTCCGCGGTCGTGCTCCCAGGCCCCCTTCACCTCGAAGCTGTCGTGATCGAGAACGAAGATGCCGCCCGGTCCGTTCCCGTCGGCGCCGCCTAACGCGTTGACGTACACACCGTCAGGCCCGCAGTGCACGGTGTGCGGCGCGGCGTAGCCGGTCTTGGCCGCGATCTCTCGCGCCTCGATCAGCTTCACGAGCTCCGGGCTCCGCGGATCCGGCTGCGTATCGAGAATGTGAATCCGCGACGAGCCCGTGCCGGGCACGACGAGGTAGCGCCGCTCCACGTGCGCGTGCGGCGCGTACGGACAGAGGTGTGAGCTGCATGCGTTCCACCCGAAGTGGTGCAGCTCGTTGCCGCCGGTCGGCAGATCCGTCTGGCCGACGAGACGGCCGTAGGTTGGCGAGCTCGGGTCGGTGTCGACGACGCCGATCGCGTCGCGCTTGCCGTTGCCCCCGGGCGCGATCATCGCCACGTAGGCGAGCGTCTCGGTCGGGGCTTCCGCCGCCAGGCTCGGCGACGCGTAGAAAGTGGGGTCAGGGCGCCAGCGTCCCATGGTTGTATCCTCCGCAGTATTTGTTAGCGCGTGTTAGGCTGTCAGAGCATCTGAGCGTCGGAGCGCGTCCGACGGGGGCAACGTATCGGAACGGCCCCCGCGCTACATGAGGCGGAAGTCCCGGGACATCCGAGCGAAATCGCAGATTCCTGCTCGCGGCTGGGGCTAGTGTCCCAGCCGGGGCTCGTCGAGCGCCGTGCGGGCTGTGCGGGCTGTGCGGAGGAGCGCTACCGCGAGCTGACGTCGCGGGGGACGTCGACGCCCAGGCCGGCGTCGCGCGCGCGCACGATCGCTTCCGCGCGCGTCGTGGCGCCCAGCTTCCAGAAGATGTTCGTGACGTGGTTGCGCACCGTCTTGTCGCTGATGTGCAGGCGATCGGCGATGTGCGCGTTCCCTAGCCCGCGAGCGATGAGGCCCAGGACTTCCGCCTCACGATCGGTGAGCTCGGGGAACGGCGAGCGCGCCGGCGCTGCGTTGCCGTCTGCGTCCGCATCCAGAAATGCATCGACCTCTTCCATGAACTGGCCGAACGCGGGCTCCGCCTCCAGGAGCAGATGGTTCCTGGTCTCGAGCGGGACGAACCGCGCGTCGGGTATGAGCGCGCCGAGCTGTCGGCCTTCCTCGAAGGGCACGCGCATGTCGCCTCGCGCGTGCAGCACCAGCGTAGGGACGGTCAACTTGGGTATCAGCTCGCGGACATCGAGCTCGCCGAACGCGGCCAGGATGCGCGCCGCGTTCTCCGGCGATGTCGACTGGCGCTGCAGCTCGTCGAACCAGCGGAGCTGTTCGGGCGACCCGTCGGGGACGAACATCGACGTGAACACCTGCCGGAACGCGGCCGTCTCGCGACCCCAGCCAATCCGCATCAGGTCGATCAGGACGCGCCATTCCTCGACCTGCGCCGGCGTCGGGTTCCGCTTCATGTAGCCGCGCCCGTACGCCCCCAGCAGGATGAGCCGGCTCACACGCTCGGGATGACGAACGGCGTACGTGATGGCGATCGGACCGCCCTGAGAGATGCCGAGCAGCGAGAAGCGCTTGAGGCCGGCCGCGTCGACGACGGCTTCGAGGTCTCGCACCCAGACCTCGAGCGAGTATTCGTCCACATCCCAATCGGACAGGCCGCAGCCGCGCGCGTCGTACCGCACGACGCGGCGATTCCGGGCGAGCCGCTCGAGAAACGGCCGCCACACCGGAGTCCGCCAGTCGTATTCGACGTGGCTCAGCCAGTTGGCAGCCTTGACTAGCGGCGGCTCGCCGGCGCCGACGCTCGCATACGCGAGCCGGACGCCATCGGCGGTCTTGCAGAAGCGAATCTGCTGTTGCATGGGGGCTGGGTTCGTGCATGACCACGTCGGCGCGCGGGCTGACGATACATGCGGGCGGAGCGCGCGGCCAGCACCGGCTGGCGTCGGGCCGGCGATGTCCCTAACCTCACCGACGTGCCCGACAGCACGACGCCGCCGATGCACTCCATCCGGCGGCTATATCATGGATATGGCCGAGTTCATCTCGACCGGTTCACCCGCCAGGCCCAGGACGTTGAGGATATAGATGAGCGAGGCCCTGCACGACCGCGTCGTTGCCGCCATCGGTGCGCACTACGAGCTCGAGACCGAGATCGGCCGCGGCGGGATGTCCGTCGTCTACCGCGCCCGCGATCTCCGCCTGAACCGACCCGTCGCGATCAAGGTGCTGCCACCCGAGCTCGCGCACGATCCCGCCATCCGCGCCCGCTTCACGCGCGAGGCGCAGATGTCCGCGCAGCTGTCGCACGCGCACATCGTCCCGATCTACGATGTCGGTGAGCGCGAAGGGATCGCCTGGTTCGTCATGGCGCTCGTCACTGGCGGCAACCTCGCGACGCACCTCACGCGCGAGCCTCGCCAGCCGCTCGATGAAGTGCGACGCATCCTCACCGAAGTCGCCGACGCGCTCGCCTACGCGCACCTTCGCGGTGTCATCCATCGCGACATCAAGCCCGACAACATCCTGCTCGACCGCCAGACCGGTCGAGCGATGGTGACGGACTTCGGCATCGCCTGGGCTATGGAGGCGGGCGCTCGGCTCACGGCGACGGGTATCGCCGTCGGCACGCCGACCTACATGTCTCCCGAGCAGGCGGTGGGCGAGCGGGAGCTCGATGGGCGCAGCGACATCTACTCCGTCGGCGTCCTCGGTTACCAGATGCTGACCGGACGTGTGCCGTTCGAGGCGGGGAACTCGATGGCGCTTCTGCTCAAGCACGTCACGGAGCGGCCGCGGCCCATCGCCGACCTGCGTCCCGATGCGCCGCGCACGCTCCGAGACACCGTCGAGCGCGCGATGATGAAGGCGCCGGAGGATCGCTGGCCGACGGCCGCGGCGCTGCGCGATGCGCTCTCGTCGCCGGAGTCGTTAGGCGTGTCGTGGCGGGCGGACCAGCGCGAGCCGGTCAGGTACACGTCTCCCCGGCCGGACGGGTCGCGGCGCGTGACGGCGCTGCGCACGGACACGCCGAAACCACCACCCTTCCAAGTGGAGGGCCGGCGGCCGGGAGGTGAGGAAGTGTTGTCGTCCCGAATGAGTCCCTTGCCGAATGCGCCGGTCGTGCTCGAACCTCCTCACCTCGCACAGCTCACGGCCGTGCAGCGGGAGGATCTCCGCCTCTGGCACGGCCGCGTGAACCTGCTCGACCGCGTGAAGGCCATGCGGGGCTACGCGCTGCTTACGCTGGGTGCCGTCGCGGGCGGCATTGCGGGCTTCGTGCTCGGAGTCGAGGACGCTCCGCCGTTGGTGCTCGCGCCCATCGTGCCGATCTACATGTCGGTGAAGCTCTGGAGGCGCGGCAAGTCGCTGCGCGAGGCGGGTCTTCGGCTGCGACGCGTGCTGTTGCTGCCGCGAGCGCACTGGGTGCTCCGGACGCGGCCGGCGCCGAACGAGCTGCAGCTCGAGAAGCTCGCGCCGCGCGCCGTGCTCGAGAGTCCCGAAGGCGCCGTCATCCGCCGCGCCGTCGAGGACCGCTCGGCCATCCTCGAGATCTTCGCGAAGCTGTCGAAGGCCGACCGGGCCCTGCTCCCTGACCTGACGGCGACGGTGAAGTCCCTCGTCGAGCGCGTGGCGCATCTCGCTCAGATGCTTCACCGGCTCGAGGCGAGCATCGATCCGACGCTCGGCCACGAGCTCGATGCGCGTATTGCGCAGGTGGAGCAGGAGAGCGGGTCCGTGGATGGCGAGCGGCAGCTTGCCCTGCTTCGGCGCCAGCGGGCGACGCTGGACGAGCTGGTCCATCAGCGCGGGGCGCTGGCACGCCAACTGGACAGCGCCGGTCTGGCGTTAGGCAACCTGCGGCTCGACCTGATCAAGCTGCGGTCGTCCGGGCTGCAGTCGGCGCTGTCGGACGTGAACACGGCGACCCAGGAGGCGCGGGCGCTCTCGAGCGAGATCGACGCGGTGCTGGCCGCCGCGGCGGAGATGCGCGACCTCTAGCCCCGCTGTCATTCCGAGCGAAGGCGAGGAATCGCACTCGTCCCGACCGGGGGGGCGTGTCCCTCTATCGGGAGGATGGCGATTCCTCGCCTCCGCGCCTTCGGCGCTCCGCTCGGAATGACAAGCTCCGGCGCTGCGCGCCTCCGCTCGGAATGACAGATTACTTCCCGCGCAACGCCGCCACCGTGCCGTCCACCCCGTTAGGCAGCTGCTCGTTCGCGAGCTGATCGTCGTCCCGCACCGCCCGTTTGAGTCGTGCCAGCTCCGCCTTGAGCTCCGCTGTCAACGCGTCCTGGCCCGGCTGTCCGTAGATGTTGTTCATCTCCAGCGGGTCGTTCACCAGATCGTAGAGCTCCCACTGATCCTTCTTCCAGAAGTAGATCAGCTTGTGCGTGCGAGTCCGGATGCCGTAGTGCGCGCGCGTGTTGTGATCGCCCGGGTCGTGGTAGTACCGGTAGTACATCGACGTCTGCCACCCCGGCGGCGTACGGCCGCGGAGCAGAGAGAGGAAGCTGTGCCCCTGCATCGCGTCAGGCACCGGCAGCGTCGCGGCCTCGAGAAACGTCGGCGCGAAGTCGATGTTCAGCGCCATCGCGTCGCTGCGTGAGCCCGGCCGGATCACGGCCGGCCAGCGCACGAGGAACGGCATCCGTAGTGACTCCTCGTACATGAAGCGCTTGTCGAACAGGCCATGGTCGCCGAGGAAGAAGCCCTGATCGCTGGTGTAGATGACGATGGTGTTCCGCGCGAGTCCGTTGCGGTCGAGGTAGTCGAGCAGCCGGCCGACGTTGTCGTCGACAGACTGCACCGTCGCGAGATAGTCCTGCATGTAGCGCTGGTACTTCCACCGCGCGAGCGCCTCACCCGTGAGCACGACCGGCCGGCCATCCCGCGTGATCGTCAGCGTGTCGGGCTTGGTGTTCTGCCACCGCACGAGGTCGGCGCCGGCCGTTCCCGGAGGCGGCTCGATCTTGAGGTCGCGGTATGTGAGGTCCTTCGCCACGCGCTGCTCGTTCTCGTGCATGGCGTCCGTACGGGTCGCGTACGAGTCCCACAGCGTCGGCGGCTCCGGAATCCACCGCTCGGCGAACGGTGCGCGATGGAGCGGATTGGGCTCCCACGGACGGTGAGGCGCCTTGTTGTGCAGCATGAGGAAGAACGGCTTGTTCCGAGGCCGCTTCCTCAGGAACTCGATCCCGAGATCGGTCGTGATGTCGGTGACATAGCGCCCGGTGTACGTCGTCTCGCTCGACGCCGTGTAGAACACCGGGTCCACGTACCTGCCCTGACCGGGCAGGATCTCCCATCGATCGAAGCCGACGGGATCGCTGCCCAGGTGCCATTTCCCGATCATGCCCGTGTAGTAGCCGGCGCGCTGCAGCAACTGTGCGACGGTAAGGCGCGAGCTGTCGAACCGGTTGAACACGGTGACACCATTCACGTGCGAGTACTGCCCGGTGAGAATCGCGGCGCGACTCGGCGTGCAGATGGAGTTCGTGGCGAACACGTTCGCCATTAGCATGCCTTCCTTCGCGAGCCGGTCGATGTTCGGCGTCCGGTTCACGCGCGATCCGTACGCGCTGATCGCGTGTGCGGCGTGGTCATCCGACATGATGAACACGATGTTGGGGCGGCTGCCCTGCGCCTGATCGGCGGCGGGCGAATCGGGCGCGCTGACTACCGCGAGCGCGATCGCCGAAACGCTCAGGGCTATGGTGCGTGGGCGCATGACGCGGCAAGATGCAGGTCGCCTATGGCCCGCGATAGCGTCCGTTGTCATTCCGAGCGAAGCGAGGAATCCTTGATCTCCTCGTAGAGGGGTTGGCCCCTCGGCCGGGATGCCAAGGATTCCTCGCTTCGCTCGGAATGACCAATCTGGAGAATACCTGAAGATGATTCGAACCGTCGGCCGCAATTTCCGTTTGCTCCTCCTCGCCACCGTGGCGTTAGGCGCACCAGCGCTTCCGGCGCAATCTGCCGCACGCCACCCCGCGTTCGACGTGTACGAAGCGAGTGTCAGCGATCTCCAGGCCGCCATGACGGCCGGACGCACCACCGCGGAATCGCTCGTCGACGCCTACCTCGCGCGCATCGCCGCCTACGACGCGCGGGGACCGCAGATCAACGCGATGGTGCGGCTCAATCCCAACGCGCGCGTCGACGCTCGGCGGCTGGACGCGGAGCGGAGGCAGGGAAGGGTGCGCGGGCCGCTCCACGGCATCCCGATCATCCTCAAGGACAACTTCGATACTGCCGATCTTCCCACGAGCGGCGGCGCCCTCGCGCTCGCGAATCATCGAACGAAGGACGACGCCTTCGTGGTCCGCCGCCTGCGCGACGCCGGCGCCGTCATCCTCGGCAAGTCCAACATGCACGAGCTCGCGGCTGGCATCACGACCATCAGCTCCATTGGCGGACAGACGCGCAACCCCTACGACCCACGCCGCTGTCCCGGTGGCTCGAGCGGTGGCACCGGCGCCGCCATCGCCGCGAGCTTCGCCGCCGTCGGGTGGGGCTCGGACACGTGCGGATCGATTCGCATTCCGTCCGCGTTCGGGAGTCTCGTCGGCCTGCGGCCGACGCAGGGCCTCGTGAGCCGCAGCGGTGTGATGCCGCTCTCTCACACACAGGACATCGCCGGCCCGCTCGCGCGTACGGTGACGGATCTCGCGATCGCCCTCGACGCCACCATCGGTCCCGATCCGTCGGACTCCGCTACGCGTGTGCTGGAAGGCCGGCGCCTTCCACACTTCAGCGATTCGCTCTCGACGACCGCGCTTCGCGGGGCGCGCATCGGCATTCTCATGAACTACTTCACGGATGCGGACGGCGAGATTCTCGACACCGTGCGAGCCGCCATCCGCGCGATGAAGGCCGCCGGCGCCGATACCGTGCGAATAGACGTCGCCGGATTCGACAGCCTGCTCGCAAACACGAGCGTCATCAACTTCGAGCACAAGTACGACATGATCGACTACCTCGCGCGCACACCGGGCGAGCGGATCACGTCCATCGCCGACATGCTGGCGGCGGGTCTCGAGAGCGAGGCACTCGAGGCGCGTCTCAAGCTCGCCGACAGCCTCGGCACTCGCGACAACGCCGCCTACAAGCGTGCGCTGGCGCGTCAGGCCGTGGCCCGCGCCCGGATCATCGCCGTCATGGACAGCCTCGGTGTCGACGCGCTCGTCTACCCGACGATGCGTCGCAAGCCGGTCCTCATCGGCGACCCGCAGCTCGGGTCGACGTGCGCGCTCAGCGCGCAGACAGGGCTGCCGGCGCTGAGCTTCCCGGCCGGCTTCACGAGCGACGGACTGCCGGTCGGCGCCGAGCTGCTCGGTCGTCCATTCTCGGACGTCAGGCTCGTCTCGCTCGCGTATGCATTCGAGCAGGCCGGCCCGCGACGACGCGCGCCGTATGCGACGCCGCGGCTCGTGAACGGACGCGCACCCGGCGCCGTGACCTTCGCGACGACTGCGTCGGGCGCCGCTGGGGCGGCTACGCGTGCGAGCTTCACCTATGAACCCACGCAGAGTACGCTGCGGTACGACGTCCGGGTGAGCGGAGTGGCGGCGCCGCGGATCGTCGCGGTGACGCTCCGCCGCCGCGACGCACGCGGGGCCTCGCGCGTCGCGCACGTGCTGTCCGGGCCTAACGTGGCGTCCGCCCGCGGAATTCTCGCGCTGAACCAGGCCAACCGCGAAGCGCTCCTGAACGGTCAGCTCGTCCTCATGGCCATCACGACGGGAGCGCCGCCCGCCGAGTCGCGATTGATGCTGCCGGGGGCTTCGACCCGGGAGGCGGGCGGACGGTGATGGCCAACGGCTGAACCGATCGGCCGCTGTTGGTGCCTCGGCCGCGACGCGAAACCGACCGCGAATTGAGCCCGTAGGCCGGTGTACTCACCGGAACCCGCGTACTCATGTCTCTGTCGTCCGTCGTCAAGCCGGCCTGGCGCTCCCTGCGACGCAACCCGGCCTTCAGCCTCACCGCCTCGCTGACGCTCATCATCGGCATCGGAGCGGCGGTCGCGATCTTCGCACTCGTAAATGGCGTACTGCTCCGCCCCCTGCCATACGGCGAGCCCGAACGGCTCGTCGGCGTCTATCACGACCTGAGCGTCGTGGGGCTCCCCAGGGGCAACCAGACGTCGGCGATGTACTTCACCTACAAGAAGCTCGCGCGGTCCCTGGAGAGCATCGGCGTCTACCAGAGCGATGCCGCCAACGTCTCCGACCCGCGCGGCGGATCCGAGCCGCAGCGCATCAACTCGGCCCGGGTTACCGCGAGCATGATCCCGCTACTGCGCGTGACGCCGCTCGTGGGGCGCACGTTCACCGATGCAGAGGACAGCCCCAGGGGGCCTAACGTCGTCCTCATCGGCGAGGGGCTGTGGCGGTCGCGATTCGGTGCCGACCGGAACGTCCTCGGCCGCACGCTCGAGGTGAATGGCCGAAGCCGCGAGATCGTCGGCGTCATGCCGCAGCGCTTTCGGTTTCCCGAGGCCGAGACGCAGCTCTGGATGCCGCTGCAGCTCGACCCGAACGACCCCTACCCGGGCGGTTTCAACTACGAAGCCGTCGCGAGACTCCGTCAGGGCATCACCCCAGCCGACGCCGGCCGAGACCTGAAAGCGGTGCTGCCGCGCATGGTCGAGCTATCGCCGAATCTCGCGCCCGGCGTATCGACGCAGATGCTGCTCGACCAGGCGAAGCCGGTCCCGTACGTCGTACCACTCAAGGATGAGGTGACCGGTGGCATCGCGAAGACGCTCTGGATCGTCGCGGCCGCCGCCCTGGTGGTGCTGTTCGTCGCGTGCGCGAACGTGACGAACCTGATCCTCGTCAGGGCCGACGGACGCCAGCGCGAGCTGGCCGTTCGCGAAGCGCTCGGTGCCGGACGCGGTCGCGTGATGGCGTACTTCCTCGGCGAGTCGGTGGTCGTCACGGCGGTGTCGGCTGTGGTGGGGCTTGCGCTCGCGACGCTCGCGATCCGCGTACTCGTCAGCCGCGGACCTACGGCCATCCCGCGACTGGCGGAGGTGGGCGTCGATCTCGGCGTCGTCGGCTTCGCGATCGTGGTGGCTGTGTTCGTGGCGATCGTGTGCAGCATCGTACCCGCGCTGCGTATCGGACGCGTCAATCTCAACAACGCGTTGCGTGAGGGCGGGCGCGGCGGGACGGCCGGTCGTGCGCGTCAGCGCATACGCAGTGCGCTCGTCGCCGGTCAGATCGCGCTCGCGCTCGTGGCGCTGGCGAGCTCCGGCTTGCTCCTCCGCACGTTCCAGCAGCTGAATGCCGTGCGCCCGGGCTTCGAGGCCGAGCATCTGGCGACGTTCTGGGTGTCGCTGCCGGGCGCGCGCTACCCGAGCGACACGACTGCGGCTCGCTTCTACGCGCAGCTGCTCGATCGCGTGCGGAGTCTGCCCGGGGTGACCGCGGCGGGCATCACGCAGCGGCTCCCGCTCGTGAGCAATGGACGGAGCCAGGACCCGTTCTATCCCGAGGGGGACGACTCGTACGCGTCGAAGATTCCGCCGCTGCAGCTCTTCACGACGACGGACGGCGGCTACTTCAAGGCGATGGGGATCCCGCTGCTCGTGGGCAGGACGTTCGAAGGGCTCGACACGCAGCGGCCTAACGAGGCGATCATCAGTCAGGCGACCGCCGTCCAGTTCTACCGCGATTCGACCGGACGGAGCGTGCTCGGCAAGCGGTTCCGCGAGTTGCCGGGCGGACCGTGGTACACGATCATCGGCGTCGTCGGAAACACGCGGGACACGTCGCTTGCATCGCCGCCGTCGCAGGCGGTGTACTTCCCGCAGACGTATTCCGCCAAGGAGTTCCAGGCGCAGACGCGGTGGACGATGGCGCTCGTGGTGCGGACTGCCGGCGAGCCCGCGGCCATCACGCCCGCGGTGCAGCGTGTCGTGCGCGACCTCGATCCGAGCCTGCCGCTGTTCGACGTTCGCACCATGACCGGCATCGCGTCGGCATCCATGGCGCAGCTGTCGTTCGCGATCATCGTGCTTGGCGCCGCGGCGCTCGTCACGCTGCTGCTGGGCGCTGTCGGCCTCTATGGCGTCATGGCATACGTCGTGTCACTCCGCACCCGCGAGCTGGCCGTGCGCATCGCTCTCGGCGCGACGCCCGGCGCCGTCGTGCGGATGCTGACCACGCAGGGCGTGACGGTCACGGCAGTTGGCGTCGCGGGCGGTCTGGTGCTGTTCGTGGTCGTCGCCCGTGCGCTCAAGTCGCTGCTGTTCGGCGTGGCGTCGATGGACCCGGTAACGCTCGCGAGTGCGTCGTTCCTGCTCGTCGCCATTGCCGCGCTGGCGAGCTGGCTGCCGGCGCGCAGGACGTCGCGAGTGGACCCGGCGGACGTCCTGCGCGCCGAGTAACCCGCTTGGGGTCAGAGTCCAAGGGCATCGTTCGAACGCATCGGAAGCATTCGCGTTCGGCAGGTCGATCCCTGGCGGGAGTCGTTAGGTCGCCCATTGCTATCGGCGGCCTGGGGTGCTAGCTTCCGGAAGCAGCCGATGCGCGGTCGCGCGTCGAGAGTTTCGGAGATAGCTCAGAAGGCCCGAGCGCTTGCTCGGGCCCTTTTTGTTGGCCTTCTCTCTGCGCGCTGCCGGCGATCGCGAGATACCGGCGGTGGGAACACAGGCATCGTGCGATCGATTATCGGTTGCGCGGCGGTTTGGGAGCGACGGCACGTCCTCGCCCCGGCCGCGAATACATCAAAGGAGTACCACCATGCGTTCGACCGGCACAGTGAAGTGGTTCAACGACGACAAGGGCTTCGGGTTCATCACTCCCGAGAACGGCTCGAAGGACCTTTTCGTCCATCATTCGGCGATTCAGGGCAGCGGGTTCAAGTCCCTCGCCGAAGGCGATCGCGTCGAGTTCGACGCTGTTCAGGGCCAGAAGGGCCCGGCGGCCGAGAACGTGTCGAAGATCGCGAGCTAACGCCGCGAGCCACACACTGTTGAGACGCCCCGCCTGGCTTTGAGCCAGGCGGGGCGTCTCGCGTTGGTTTGGTGCTGTTGGGGTCAGAGTCCAAGGGAAGCATTTGGTTGCTGCAACCAAATGCTTCCCTTGGACTCTGACCCCAACAGCACCAAAACGACCCAACGGATTCGCCGCCGCCATTGTCCAACCGCCGTATGTCCCTCGTCTCTGGCCGCGGCGTGGCACTCCCTGTATCGTCCGCGCTGTTCCGCACGCTGACCCTGGTTATGTCTTTACGCCCGGCAATGATCGGTCTGCGTCACGGAGGGCTGACGGTCATGACGCTCCTCGCCTTCGTCGCGTGTGGCGTCATCGCCCTCTCCCTCGGCCCGTCCCGACTCGCGGCTCAGACCGACGTCATCCGCGGCCGAGTCACCAACTCTGAAGGCCTCCCGCTCGCGAACGTGCGAGTTACCGCGACCTCGATCCCGGGGAACGTCACCCGTGAAGTCCGAACGAGCGACAAGGGCCTCTATCAGATCGCGTTTGCCGGGGGGCCCGGGGACTACATCATGGGCTTTGCGCTTATCGGCTACGTGTTCCGGCAGTTCGAGGTCAAGCGCCTCGCCGATGAAGAGGTCCTGATCGCGGACGCGCGACTCGCGGTCATCCAGCTCGACACCATATCCGTGGTTGCGCCGGTGCAGCAGCGGGTGGGACGCAATTCGCCGACGCCCGACGTCAGCGGCACCGAGCGCCTCATCAGCCCGACGAACGTGCCACCGGAGCTGCAGGGAGACATCGCGGCGATGGCGGCGTCGCTGCCCGGGGTATTGCTCGTCCCGGGGCTCGACGGCGGCCCTGACGGCTTCTCCGTCCTCGGACTCGGCGCGGACCAGAACAGCGTCACGCTCAACGGCATGCAGGTCGGGGCCAACGGGCTGCCGCGCGACGCGTCCGTCTCGAGCTCACTCTCGACGTCGCCGTACGACGCGTCACGCGGCGGATTCAGCGGCGCGAACTTCAACATCCGTCCCGGGTCCGGCTCCAACTTCCGGAACCGCGGACTGAGCTTCGTGGGCAGCGTTCCGCAGATGCAGTGGACCGACCCGGCGGCCCGCGCGCTCGGCACCGAGTACAGCAGTCTCTCGGTTGGTGGTGTCGCATCCGGACCGATCAAGCTGAACAAGGCGTTTTACAATGTGTCGTTTCAGCTCGGTCGACAGTCGCGCGAGAATCAGACGCTGCTCGGCGCCGGCGCGCTCGGGCTTCAGACCGCGGGCGTCGCGTTCGACTCGGTCGCGCGATTCCTCGATATCCTCGACCAGAGCGGCGTACCGTCCGTTCGCAGTCACGTCCGGTCCGAGCGATTGAGCGACAACGGAACGGTGTTCGGGAGCATCGACGTGTCGCCGCCGAGCTCGACGAGCGGGCAGTCGTTAGGCCTGACGTTCAACGGGAACTGGGGCCGGCAGAGTCCCATTGCTGGCGGCGTCACGCAACTCCCGTCGTCGAGTGGTGATCGCACCAACTGGGGCGGCGGGATCCAGGCACGACACAATCGCTATTTTGGCCTCATCCTCAGCGAGACGTCGGGCGGTATCAACGTATCTCGCGACTACGGGAGCCCATACCTGGGTCTACCGTCCGGCCGGGTGCGCGTCAACTCGATCCTCGATGACGGCGGAAGCAGCGTGCAGACGCTGACGTTCGGCGGGAACCAGGGACTCAGCTCGAGCTCGCGCTCGCTGGGCGGCACGCTGCAGAACAACCTCTCGTGGTTCGACGATGCGAACAGGCATCGCATCAAGCTCACGACCGAGTTCAACTACTCGTCGAGCACGCAGGAGCAGGCGTCGAATCTGTTGGGCAGCTTCTTCTTCAACTCGCTCGAGGATCTCGACGCGGGCCTGCCCGCGTCGTACAGCCGGACGCTGACCGAGCGGCGTCGGTCCACGGGACAGTTCAGCGGCTCCGTCGCGATCGGTGACTCGTGGCGACGGACCACGGATGTGCAGATCCAGTACGGTCTGCGCATCGACGCGAGCCGCTACACACGAACACCCGAGTTCAACCCGGCGGTCGAGGAGACGTTCGGACGCCGGAACGACCGTGTGCCGACCCCGTTCAGCCTGAGTCCGCGCCTCGGCTTTTCGTGGACCGTCGGGCGGGCGACGGAGATCTCCGCGTTCTCGGGCGCGTCGCGCACGCCACGGGCAGTGGTACGCGGCGGCATCGGTGTCTTCTCGAACAACTCGAATGCCGGGCAGATCGGCGGCGCGCTCGACAACACCGGGCTGCCGGGCGGCACCCAACAGATCTTCTGCGTCGGTCCCGCCGTACCGATTCCCGACTGGACGCAATACGCCGCCGATCCGACGTTCGTGCCCGGCCGCTGCGCCGACGGGACGACCGGCACGGTATTCGCCAACCCGTCGCCTAACGTCACACTGTTCGCGTCGGGCTTCCGGCCGCAGCGATCCGTCCGCTCGAACCTGTCCTGGACCGGCAACCTGCTCGATGGACGATTCTCCACCAACATTGAAGGCAGCTACTCGCTGAACCTCAATCAGCAGCGCTCGTTCGACCTGAACTTCGCCCCGGTGGAGCGGTTCGCCCTGGGTGATGAGAACGGGCGCCCCGTATTTGTTCGGGAGGGTAGCATCGTGCCGGCCACGGGCAGCATCGCGTCGCGCGACGCGCGCGTGTCGCAGGCATTCTCGCGGGTGTCGGAGATCCGTTCGGATCTCCAGTCGCGGACGGCCCAGCTGAGTTTCCGGCTCTCCCCCATTCCGCGTGGCCCTGCCCGGTTCGGCTGGAGCGCTGCCTACACGTACTCGCGCATTCGCGAGGAGGTGTCTGGCTTCTCGAGCACCGCGGGCAACCCGTTAGGCACGGAATGGGCGCCGTCGGCACAGGGGCCGCATCAGATCTCCTACAATGTGCGCTACAACTTCTTCAACGCCGTCCTGGTGAACCTGAACGGCTCGTTCCGGTCGGGCAGCGCGTTCACGCCGGTCGTTGCCGGCGACATCAACGGTGACGGCTACTCGAACGACCGCGCGTTCGTCTATTCGCCCGCCACCACGGCCGACCCGGCGCTGGCCGGCGAGATGACGCGCCTCTTGTCGAGCACATCGGACGCAGCTCGCGACTGTCTCGAGAAGCAGCTCGGGCGGATCGCCGCGCGCAACAGCTGCCGCGGGCCGTGGAGCTCGAACGCGTCGCTCACCATCACGCTCGACCGGGCGAAGTTCCGCATGCCGCAGCGCGCATCGGTCTCGTTCTCGATCTCCAACCCGCTCGGCGCCGCGGACCTTCTGGTGAACGGCTCCGGCGACCTCCGCGGCTGGGGCCAGAACATCTCTCCCGATCCCTCGCTGCTCTATGTGCGCGGCTTCGATGCGGAGACGCAGCGGTACCGGTACGAGGTGAATCAGCGGTTCGGCGCGACGCGCCCGCGGTATCTCGTGCTCCGAAATCCGGCCACGCTGACGGCGTCGGTGCGATACGACCTCGGGCCGATGCGCGAGCGCCAGTCGCTGCGCATGCAGCTCGGGAATGGCCGGACGCAGCCGGGCACGCGCATGCCCGAGCAGGCGTTCCGCTCGTTAGGCTCGGCCGGCATCCCGAACCCGATGGCCACGATCCTGCGCCAGCAGGACTCGCTGCGCCTGACGTCGCGCCAGGCCGACAGCATCGCGGCGATGAACCGGCGCTACACGTATCGCACGGATTCCATCTGGGTACCGGTTGGACGGTATCTCGCGGCGCTGCCTGCGAATTTCGACGAGGGACTCGCGTACGATCGGTACCTCCAGGCGCGGCACGCACAGATCGACATGCTGATCCGAGTCGTGCCCGTCATCCGCGAGCTCCTGACGGCCGAGCAGCGGAGGAAACTGCCGGCGCAGATCGTGAACGTGCTGGATCCGCGCTATCTCGTATCGATCCGCAACGGCACAGGCCTGTACGTTGGTGGCGGTCCCGGTGCCGGCTTCGGCGCGGGAAACTTCGGTCCGGGGTCGTTCGAAGGGGTGAGCTTCCGATGATCGGACGCTTGCGCGGCGCCCGACCGATGTCATTCCGAGCGAGCGCAGCGAGTCGAGGAATCGCGATCCTCCTGATTGGGGGATCAGTTTCCTCGACCGTGCTCGCGCAGGGCGACTCCACCGCTCGGCCGACCATTGGGCCGCCGGTCAGGCGCGTCGCCACCGCGAGCGCCGTATCCACCGAGCAGATCGGAAGCATCACCAGCGTGCGTGAGCTCCCCGGCGGCCGACTGTTGCTCAATGACGGAGCGCGCCGGCGTCTCGTCCTCATGGACACGACGCTCAAGACCATCGACGTGGTGCTGGACTCGCTGACGGAGGTCGAGAACAGCTACGGGACGCGGCCGGCGGCGATCATTCCGTACCGCGCCGACTCCACGCTGTTCATCGATCCGGCGTCGTATGCCATGCTGGTGATCGATCCGACGGGGAAGGTCGTGCGGGTGCGATCGGTGCCGAGGGTCGAGGATGCAGGGCGGTTCGGCGGCGGGGAGCTTGGGGGGCGCTCCGGCACCGACGCCCGAGGGCGTATCGTCTATCGCGTTCCGGCGAGGCCAGGCCCGCCGCTCATCCCGCCGCCGAAAGGCGTGCCGTACTTCCCGCCAGAGCCCGATTCGGCGTTCATCGTCGCGATCGACATCGAGACGCGTACGATCGACACGTTAGGCGCGATCCGCATCCCGAAGTCGGCGTCCACCGTGCGCCGAACGCCCACCGGCGGCTTCAACTTCTACGAGGTCGTGAACCCCCTCCCGAGCACGGACGAGTGGGCGGTGCTGAGCGATGGCGTCGTCGCGTTCGTGCGCGGCGTCGATTATCGCGTCGACTACCGGCATCCCGACGGCACGTGGACGTCGTCGCCCAAGCTGCCGTTCGATTGGCAGCGCGTGACGGAGGAGGACAAGCAGCGGATGATCGACTCGGTCAAGGCGGAGCAGCGGCGCTCGTCGATGGGGTCGTACATGTCGTCGATGATCCGGTGGGTGAACCAGTACGGCAAATCGTACCCGGCGGACTTCAAGGTGCCGGAGGGATACCGCGTGCAGGCCGGTCTCTCGCGCGACTGGAAGCTGCCGCCGGGTCTGCAGTTTCCGGCGAACTACATCTACGCGTGCAAACCGGGTGAGACGCCGACCATCACACCGACGCCGGAGCCTGCCGGTGGGCGTCCGGCCGGAGCTCCATCGGCCGGTGGACCTCCGGATCCCGCCGGCCCGGGCCGACCAGGCGGGCGCGGGGGACCACCCGGCGGGCCGTCGGGTACGCCGTCGTGCATCCCGTCGCCAGTGGTGGTGGCCGGTGGCAACGCGCCGCCGCCTCCGACGATTCGCGAGACGGGAGTGATGTCGGCGTCGGACCTGCCGGACTACCGTCCGCCGTTCACGAGCGGCGCCGTGCGCGCGGACGCGGACGGCAACCTGTGGATCCGGACGATCCCGCCGAAGCCGACGCCCGGCGGCGCCGTGTACGACATCGTGAGCCGCGAGGGCGGGCTCGTGGATCGCCTGCAGCTTCCGCCGGGCTACTCGCTGGCGGGCTTCGGCCAGGGTAGGGTGGTCTACCTGTCGATGCGCGACGCGAGCGGTGTGCACCTGGCTCGCGTGCGGCTGCGTTAGTGCGTTAGGCACCGTCGCGAGCGCCGGGCTGACGGGCCCCTCGGTCGGGCCAATTCGAGAAGACCTAACGCGGATTACGCGGATTACGCGGACGCGCTCCGAACCGCGCGAAGGCCTTGCGGCCCGCAGCCGACACATCTGTCTTTCTTGTTCAACGGCCTCGGGACGTGCTGGGAGCGTCCCGGGGCCGTTCCCAAAAAGAACAGAG
>Ga0068862_100001662_pt1 | contig 20203 bp, 19 predicted proteins | sample KBSSwiS52_FD_66598 | JGI IMG/M metagenome (GOLD analysis project Ga0068862, IMG submission 66598) | Switchgrass rhizosphere microbial communities from Kellogg Biological Station, Michigan, USA - KBS Switchgrass S5-2 | ecosystem: Host-associated > Plants > Roots > Rhizosphere > Soil ... | reverse complement strand
GCTGGAGCTGATGCTGTTCCGCGCCATCCCGCGCGGCGACGTCAAGCCGCTCGCCAAGACCCTGATCGCCCGGTTCGGCAGCCTGGGCGCGGCCCTGTCCGCGGGCCCCGAGGCGCTGAAGACGGTCTCCGGCGTCGGCGAGGCCGTCGCCCTGGACCTGACCCTCGCTCACGAGGTCGCCCTGCGCCTGGGCCGTGAAACGGTCGGCAAGCGCCCGGTCATCTCCTCCTGGAGCGCGCTCCTCGCCTACGTGCGCACCGCCCTGACGCACGAACCGCGCGAGCAGTTCCGCGTCCTGTTCCTCGACAAGAAGAACGCGCTCGTGGCCGACGAGGTCATGGGCCGTGGCACCGTGGATCACGCCCCCGTCTATCCGCGCGAAGTCGTGCGCCGCGCCTTGGAACTCTCAGCGAGCGCAATCATCCTGGTGCACAACCATCCGTCGGGCGATCCAACACCATCGCAGGCCGACATCGACATGACACGGCAGGTGGTGGAGGCCGGCCGCACCCTGCGCATCGCCGTCCACGATCACTTGGTCGTCGGCCGCGATGGCGTCGCCAGCTTCAAGGCGCTCGGGTTGTTCTGACCCGCCTCACGCCGGCGGCGGGACCTCGACCGCCTCGATATGCCAACGCCGCTGCTCGGGCGTGGAGCCGGGGACGTCGTTGACGCGCCGCAGCCGCACCTGGCCCTTCACGTCCATCGGCGCGCCCGACTTCAGCCGCCCGTAGACCTGCACCGGCACGCTCACGTGGAGCGAGCCTGCTGCGCCCTCGATCTCGCCCGGCGCGCCGATGTTGGCGTGATAGCTCTGGTAGCGTGCAAAGCCGGCCGCGAAGTCGTCCTCGCTCATCCCGCTCGCCTGCCCGCCCTCGCCCCACAGCTTCCTGGCCTCCGCGTAGCGCCCTGACTCCAGCAAGGCGAAATAGCTCTGCGCCACCTGCCCCGCCCCTTGGGCGCTGTCGGGCGCGATCGGGCCTTCGCTGAGCGGCGTCCGCTCGTCGGGCAGGCCGCCGGGCGTTCCCGGGGCGGCCGGAACGACAGGCGCGGCTGCGGCGTCGGCCGTAGGCGCTGTGGCCGCCGGGTACGCCTCGGCCCTCTCGGGCGGCGACGCGGGTCGCCCACAGCCGGCGAGCGCCAGGAGGGCGATGACAGCTAGCCGGGAAAGAGTCATCGAAGCCTCCTGCGGGACAGAGCGATCTGGTCCAACGCGAACGCCGCCGGGCGGTTCAGTCGCGTTGCGAACGCGCCTCGATCGTCAGAGCACCAGCTGCGTCTGGGTCACCAGGGCGACCAGGCGCCCGTCGCCGGTGGTGATCCGGGTCTGCCAGACCATGGTGCGCCGGCCCCGGTGCACAGGCGTGGTTTCGCCGGTGAGCCGCGCGCCCAGCGGGGCCGCGCCCACGAAGTTGGTCTTGCTCTCCACCGTCGTCGTGCCCGCCCCTTCGCCCAGGCTGGCCACGGTGGCGAGCGCGCCCAGGGTGTCGGCGAGCGCCATCAGCGCTCCTCCGTGCGCCACCGCCGGCCGGGTGCAGAGATCCTCCCGGACAATCATCTCGCCCACCACGCGATCGGGCTCCACATGGGTCAGTTTCACCCCCAGCAGCGCTGCGAACGGCAGCGGGTGCGCCTCATAGTCGGCGAGCAGGTCCATGATGCGCCTCCAGGTCCGGAGCTCGCGCCCGGCCGAGCCGTCAGCCTACGTGAAGGCGTGGAGGGAATCACGGACCCGCCCTGTCCTCAACCCTAGGCCGCCGCGCGCACCTGGGTGTCTTCCCGCGCCGCCTTCAGCGCCCGTGTCCACCAGGCGAGTTCCTCCAGCATCAGCCCCGCCCGTTCCTTCAGGTAGGGGTAATCCCACAGGCTCTTGCCCTCGCGCATGACGCCCAGCAACGGCTCCAGTCCGATGTGGACGGCCTGGCGCAGCGGCGCCATCTCCAGCTCCACCGCCACCAGCCGAAGTTGCTCGACCGCCCGGGCGCCGCCGACGCCGCCGTAGCCCACGAAGGTCACGGGCTTCTTGTTGAACTCGCGAAAGGCGTAGTCGAGGGCGTTCTTCAGCACCGCCGTCGGCCCGTGGTTGTACTCGGCGGCCAGGATGATGAAGCCGTCGAACTCGGCCAGCCTGGCGCCCCAGGCCTGCGCTGCGGCGCTCTGCGGCGGCACGAACACCGGCGAGGCCACTTCTTCGAAGAATGGCAGGGGATAGTCGCGCAGGTCGACGAATTCGAAATCCAGGTCGCTGCGTTCGGACGCGATCTCGGCGATCCAGGCGGCGGGCTTGTCGGCGAACCGCGCGGGGCGCGTGCTGCCGATGACGATGGCGATCTTGGGTTTGGCCATGAGGGGCTCCGGGGTGGTATCCAATGGTGACCAGCGCCATATCAGTGACCATCAAAACCCTCGCAAGGAGGCACTTTCTTGAAACCGAGTTACGTCCATCGCGGCGAGGACTGCCGCGGCGTGAGCGAGGTCCTGGCCCGTGTCGGCGACAAATGGACCGTGCTCGTAGTCGTCACCCTGGGCGACGGCGCACACCGGTTCAGCGAGCTGCGCCGGGCGCTCAACGGCATCTCGCAGAAGATGCTCACCGCCACCCTGCGCGGGCTGGAGCGCGACGGCTTCGTCACCCGCACGGTGTTCCCCACCATCCCGCCCCGCGTCGACTATGAGCTCACGGACCTCGGCCGCGACCTGCTGGTCCCGGTCATGGCGCTGGGCAATTGGGCGCGGGCTAACCGCGACCGGGTGGAAGCCGCGCGCCGGCGCTTCGACGCCGCGGCCCTGGAACCGGTGTTGCCGGTCGCCGCGGCCCGCTAGCGCGGGCGGCCAGCGTCGAACAGGTCGGCCATCCACTGGTAGTAGTTCGGCAGGGCGCGCCGGATGTTGGCGCGGTTGCGGGGATCGCGCTCGACCACGCCGAACAGGTAGCAGCTGCCCGTGACGGCGAAGAACTCCCGGTCGTTCTTCATCAGGTAGTCGTCACTCCAAAGCTTGCGCCGCTTCGCCTCGGCGTAGGCCGCCGCGATCGCAGGATTGCCTCGCCCCTGCGGCATCCATCGCAGATGCAGCGCGTGGAGCATCTCGTGCAGCAGGATGGGCTTGTCGGGGTCGGGATTGGAGATGATCTCGATCCCCCGGTTCTCGTTGAAATGCCCCGGTCCCTTGAACGGCGGGTTGAGCAGCACGAACGTCCGCTGCTTGCGCATGAAGGCGAGGATCTCGGCGGGAAGCTGGGCGTCGACGATGATGTCGACCTGGCGCTCCAGCGCCTGGCGGACGGCGGCGACCGCGCGCCCGGCCATGGCCGTCTGATCGACGGCGAAACCCCGATAGGTGAACAGAAGGTCAGGGGCGGCGGCCGGCGTGGCGGCGAGGGCCGCGGCGGTCCCCAGGAAGGCGCGTCGATGCATGGCGTTGAACCCTGTCGCGGCGAGGCGGCGCCATCCTAGCGCGAACCTTGCCCCCATGCTTCCGCTTCCTGGGGCGAACGCCTAGGTTTGGCGAGACGGCGTATGTTTTCCCCGGGGAGGCGACCTCATGACCGTAATCCGCACGATCGAAGAGCTGGAGGCGATCTACGGCCATCCGAACCTCTCCTCCACGGTCAAGGAGATCGACTACGTCAGCGACCACTACCGCGCCTACATCGAGGCCTCGCCCTTCGTGGCGCTGGCCACCAGCGGGCCGGAGGGTCTCGATTGCTCGCCGCGCGGCGATGCGGGCGCTTGCGTGCGGATCGAGGACCCGCGGACCCTGATCCTGCCCGACCGGCGGGGCAACAACCGCATGGACAGCCTGCGCAACATCGTGCGCGATCCGCGTTGCGCGCTGATGTTCCTGATCCCCGGATCGGCCAACTGCCTGCGGGTCAACGGCCGCGCCCGGGTGGTGACCGATCCCGATCTCCTGGCCAGCTTCGCCGTCGACGGCCAGGCCCCGCGCTCGGCGATCGTCGTCACCCCCGAGGCCGTCTACTTCCAATGCGCCCGCGCCATCATCCGCGCGGGCCTGTGGGATCCCGCCCGCCACGTGGCCACGGACGCGCTGCCGACGCCCGGCGCCATCCTGGAAGCCCTCAGCCATGGCGAGGTCGGCGGCCAGGCCTATGACCGCGCCTGGCCGGAGCGCGCGCGGCGGTCGATGTGGTGATCGCCTGAACCTTAGCCGTCCGGCCGCGTTCAGGACGGGTTCATGGCCCCTGCGCCAGAGTCAGCGCTTCGGGTGAGTTCAGAAAAAAGAGGAGCACCCCCATGAAGAGATTTCTGCTGGCCGCCGCGACCCTGGCCTGCGTCGCAGCGCCGCTCGCCTCGTCGGCCCAGGGCTATGATCGGGACGACCGGCGCGAGCACCGGGAGGACCGGCGCGAATATCGCGAAGACCGGCGCGACGCCGTGCGCGACGGCTACGTCTCCCCTGGCGAACGCCGCGAGCTGCGGCGCGACCGCGCCGAGCTGCGCTACGACCGCCGCCGCGCGGACACCTGGCGCGACCGGTCCGAGTGGCGCGCCTACCGCGGCGCCCGCAACGGCTACTGGTACGCGCCGGGCTACGGCTACCGCCGGATCGACCCGCGATACCACAACGCCTGGCGCCGCGGCGGCTACGTCCCCGGCGCCTATCGCGGCTACTATGTGCAGGACCCCTACTACTACGGCCTGCGCCCGGCCCCTCCCGGTCACCGCTGGGTCTACGCCGACAACAACTTCGTGCTGATGGCCGTGACCAGCGGCCTGATCGCCGACATCGTCTCCAACGGCTACTAGCCGCCTTCGCCCCGAGCCCTTCCCCCACACGCTGGGGGAAGGGCCTTGCGCGCTCCGCCCTTGCCACGCCCCGCGACGCTCCCTTCCATGGCGGCATGAAGAGTCTCCTGGCCGCCCTGGCCTTCCTTCTGCTGGCCTTCCCTGCGCAGGCCGCCGAGCGCATCGCCTTGCCCGAAGGCGTGGTCCCGGAGCGCTACGCCATCGAGGTCGAGCCGGACGCTGCGGCCCTCACCTTCGCCGGCAAGGTCTCAATCACCCTGACGGTGCGGCGGCCGACGGACCGCATCGTCCTCAACGCCGCGGACCTGGCGTTCGATCACGTCGCCCTTTCCGGCCACGCCGGAGCGCCGAGGATCGACCTCGACCCCGCCCTGCAGACCGCCGCCTTCACCTTCGCCACACCCATAGAGGCCGGCCGGCACGAGCTTTCCATCGCCTACCGCGGCCGGATCAACCGCAACGCGGCGGGCCTCTTCGCCCTCGACTACGCCGCGCCCGGGGGCCAGCAGCGCGCCCTCTTCACCCAGTTCGAGGCGGCGGACGCGCGCCGCTTCGTGCCGTGCTGGGACGAGCCGGCGCAGAAGGCGGTCTTCTCCCTCACCGTCGTCGCGCCCCAGGGCCAGATGGCGGTGTCCAACATGCCGGTCGCCACCACCACCCCGCTGCCGGGAGGCCGCCAGGCGGTGCGCTTTCAGGACAGTCCGAGGATGTCCTCCTACCTGGCCTTCCTGGCGCTCGGCGACTTCGAGCGCGTCTCGCGCAAGGTGGGCGACATCGACGTGGGCGTAATCGTGCGTCGCGGTGACGCAGCCAAGGGCGCCTTCGCCCTCGATGCGGCGGCCCAGATCCTGCCCTACTTCAACGACTACTTCGGCGCCCCCTATCCGCTGCCCAAGCTCGATCTGGTCGCCGGCCCCGGCCAGAGCCAGTTCTTCGGGGCTATGGAGAACTGGGGCGCCATCTTCTTCTTCGACCAGGTGCTGCTGATCGACCCACGCATCACCACCGAGGCCGACCGACGAAACGTCTATGGCATCGTGGCGCATGAGATCGCCCACCAGTGGTTCGGCAACCTGGTCACCATGGCCTGGTGGGACGATCTTTGGCTGAACGAGGGCTTCGCCTCCTGGATGGCGGACAAGGCCACCGATCGCTTTCATCCGGAATGGGGCGCCTGGCTGGAGGCGGCGGCGGGCCGGCAGAACGCCATGGCGCTGGACTCCAGCGCGGCGAGCCACCCGGTGATCACCCCGGTCTTCGACGTCGTCGGCGCCGCCAATGCGTTCGACGCCATCACCTATCAGAAGGGCCAGGCGGTGATCAGAATGCTGGAAACCTATGTGGGCGAGGACGTCTTCCGCGCCGGCGTGCGCCGCTACATCGCCAGGCACGCCTATGCGAACACGGTCAGCGACGATTTCTGGGCGGCGCTGGACGAGGCCTCGCCCCGGCCCGTGTCCGACATCGCCCATGACTTCACCCGCAAGGCGGGCGTGCCGCTGGTGCGGGCCCGGGCCGAGAACGGGCGGCTGCGGCTCAGCCAGTCGCGGTTGGGGGTCGACGCGGGTGGAACCTGGCGAACCCCGGTGGTGGTCGCCCCGCCCGCCGGACCGACGGTCAGCATCCTGGTCGTCGGCGAAACGGCCAGGCTGCCGCCGCGCCTGGTTCCCGGAACCTTGGTCAACGCCGGCCAGGCCGGCTACTTCCGCACCGCCTACGATCCGGCCCTGTGGCGGCCGCTGGCGCAGCGCTTTGCGCGCCTTGCGCCCGCCGACCAGCTCGGGCTGATCTACGACAGCCGGTCGCTGGGCGAGGCGGGCGTCGCGCCCATGGGCGACTTCCTCGACCTGGCGGCCCGGGTCGACCCCGCCGCCGAGCCCCTGGTGCTGAGCGCCCTCGTCAGCCAGCTCACCGCCCTCGACGACCATTACGAGGGCCTGCCCGGCCAGGCCGCCTACCGCGCCTTCGCCCTCTCGCGCCTGCGCCCTGTGCTGGCCCGCCTGACCTGGGACGCGAAGCCCGGCGAGCCGGACAACGCCGCCATCGCCCGCGCCGCGGTGCTGAAGGCCATGGGCCGGTTCGGGGATCCGGCGGTGATCGCCGAGGCCCGCCGCCGCTTCGCCGCTTTCCGCGCCGACCCTGCCAGCCTCACCGGCTCGGGCCGTGAGACGGTTCTGGCCGTCGTCGCCCGCCAGGCCGACGCGGCGACCTGGGACCAGATCCACGCCCTGGCGCTCGCCGCCGCTCAGCCTGTGGAGAAGGCCAGGCTCTACCGCCTGCTGGGCGCCGCCCAGGACCCGGCCCTCGCCGACCGGGCGCTCGTCCTGGCGCTCAAGGGTGAGCCGCCGGCCACTGTCGTCCCGGCCCTGATCCGCGCGGTCGCCCAGGTCCATCCGGACCGCGCCTTCGAGTTCGCCCTGGCGCACCGCGACGCGGTCGAATCCACGCTCGAACCCACCAGCCGTTCGTCCTTCATCGCCAGCCTGGCCACCGGTTCGCGCCGTCGCCTGACCGCCGAGCGGGTGGAAGGCTTCGCCGCCCTCGCCCTGCCGGCGTCCGCGCAGGCGGAGGCCGCCAAGGCGGTCTCGGCGATCCGCTTCCGCGCCGAGATCATCGAGAAACGCCTGCCCGAGGTCGACCGGTGGCTCGCCGCCAGGCCCAACGGATGAGGCGCAGGCTCCTTAAGGCGCCGCTTAATGCGCCCGAAAAGCGCGGCGCTGGGCCTGCGGCGATGGCACGGCTATTGCAAAGCGCCTTGGAATTGTACCTTTCGGGGTGCAGGCGAGCGCCTCCGGCGGCCGCTCTGAGGGCGCCGTCAGCGGCGTAAAAGGGGTTCGATTGCCAACCGTTGCGTTTGTCAGTCCCAAGGGCGGCGCGGGTAAGACCACCGCGGCGCTGCTGCTCGCCCTGGGCCTCTGCGACCGCGGCCTACGGGTGGCGATGATCGATTCCGATCCCAACAAGCCCCTCGTCCACTGGGCGTCCCTGCCTGAACGTCCCGACAGGATCAGCGTCCACCCCGCCCCCACCCCCCAGGACATCCGCGACGCCCTGCGCGAGGCCCAGCGCAAGCGCCCGGACTGGATCATCCTCGACACTGAGGGCTCGATCCGCGGCGCCATGGCCTTCACCACCCTGCCGCTGGACCTGGTGCTCACGCCCCTCGCCGCCTCGCAGCTCGAGGCGATCCAGGCCATCAAGGCCGCCGAGATGGTGTCCCAATTCGGGCGCCGGGCCGGGCGGGACCTGTTGCACCGCTGCATCCTCACCCGTGTGCCCGCCGCGGTGCGCCCGCGCTCGGTCAGGCAGATCGTCGAGCAGCTCCGCGCCAGCGGCATCGGCCTCCTGCCCACCGCGATCATCGAGAAGGAAGCGTTCCGCACGCTGTTCGACATCGGCGGCGACTTCGAATCCCTGGCGCGCCACGGCTCCCACGGCCTGGCGTCGGCGCGCGCCAACGCAGCCAGCTACCTCGACGCCGTCCTCGAACTCCTGCGCCAGGCCCGCGTCCCGGCCCCCGCCCCGGCCTGATCTGGCCCTGACCGCCGCGGTCGGTTAACCTGCTGTCCCAATACGGCGCAGGAGGGCGATGATGGTCTTCTTCCACATGATCCCTCAGGGGGTGACGGTTCGCCCGCGGTTCCCGGGGCGCTGATGGCCACGGAACGGGCCAAGTTCGAATATACCCGGCGGCCTCAATCCCGCGCGGCCCGCCGCCGGGGCCTTGTGACGCGTAACGCGCCGTGGCTTCGCGGCGCGGGAGACTGGAATGCCCCCTGAGAAGCAGGACCCGAAAAACCCCTTTGCGCGCCCGAGCGCCTGGGGCTCGTCCCACGACGGCGCCATGCGGTTCACGCCGATGACCAAGCTCGGCGCGCAGCCGATCAACGCCGCCCCGGAGCCGGGCGCGCCGCCGGTGGTCGAGCCGGCGCCGCCCGAGCCGCCCCGGCGCACCATCACGCCCTCGCCGCCCGTCCGCAGCATTCTGACCGGCTCGGCCGTGCCGACGCCGCTTCGGAAGGGCGCCGCCGACACCTATCCCGCGCCGACGCGCTCGGCTCAGCCGGCGTCGGATCAGACGCCGTCGCAAGCGGCGACGCCGCCCCACACACCGCCGACCGCTGCAGCCGCGCCGGCCGCCGAGCCCCCGCGCCCGACCGTGCCGCCGATCCCGGTGACCCCGGTCAAGTTGCGCGCGCGCCGCCGCCGGCGCTCCAGCAGCCTGCTGGTGATCGGAGCCGGCTCGGCCCTGGTGGTCGGCGCCATCGCGGTGGTGGTGATGATGTTCAGCCGGACCGCCAGCCCGCCGCCCGTGGCCGTGGCGACGACCGAGCCGGCGGTCCCGCCCGCCGAGGCCGAGCAGCCTGGCCTTCCACCCGTGGAGTCCGCCGACGGCTCGCTGCGGGGCCCGATCGCTCCCCGCCTGTCCGAGGCGCGCGTCACGCCGCAGACCGCCACCCCGCCGCAAGCGCCGGCGCGCGCCAGGCCGCCGGCCCCCCGCATTGCGGCCGCACCGGCGCCCAAGCCCGCGACGAGCCCGCCGGCGCAGCCCCCTGTCCCCGCCCCGATCGACGTGTCACCCGCCCCGATCACCCCGCCGCCGGTCGCAATCACCCCGGTCCCACCTCCGGACGAGGCCGCCGTGGGCCTGACCGACCCGGAGTCGGCGATGCCGAAGCGCCGCCCGGATACGCCGTAGAGCGAGCGCGGCGCGCGGCCCCAGCCCTCCGGCTAGTTCACCCGCCCGCGCCGCACCAGTCGTCCCGGCATCGCTCCGGTGGCCTCGCCGTCGCGATAGGTGACTGCGCCATTCACCACGCTGGCCGCATAGCCCTGGGCCTTCTGCCGCAGCCGCCGCCCGTGCGCCGGCAGGTCGTAGACCGGCGCCGGCCGGTGCAGCTTCAGCCTGTCGACGTCGATGACGTTGAGGTCGGCCTTCTGGCCCACCGCGATCGTCCCGCGGTCGGACAGCCCGATCGCCGCCGCCGGCTCCGAGGTGAGCGCCTTGATCGCCGCGGGCAGCTCGATCTTCCGACCCGGCCCGGCGTCCCGCGACCAGTGGGTGAGCAGGAAGGTCGGATAGCTCGCGTCGCAGATCATGCCGTAGTGGGCGCCGCCGTCGCCCAGGCCGATCACCGTGTTCGGGTGGCGCATCAGTTCGCCGGCCGCGTCCAGGCTGTTGTCCGGGAAATTGGCCGAGGGGCAGTAGAGGATCGCCCGGCCCTCGTCGGTGAGCAGCATGTCGTAGAGCAGCTCGGCCTTGCTGATCCCCTTGGACTCCGCCACGCGGCCAAGTTCGCTCTCGCGCCCGGGCTCGTACTGCGGCGGGTCGCCGAACAGGTAGTAGTCCTTCTCCAGCCGCACCTGGTTGAGCGCGAAGGGGTTCGGGTCCTCCGGCTTTTCAGAGAGGATCTTCGCCTTCAGCACCGGATCGCGCATGGCCTTCACCCGCTCGGCCAGCGGCAGCTTGGCCAGCGGCCGATAGCTGGGGTTGAGGCAGAACGGATGGAAGGACAGGTCCAGGCCGAACAGCACGCCGGCCGGCCGCGGATAGACCTGGCCGCGGATCTGCGAACCGGCCGGCTGGTCGTTTTCCAGATGCTCGAGATAGCGGCGCCATCCGTCCCGCGGGCTGTGGAAGGCCATGAGCGTGAAGGACAACGGCCGGCCGGACGCCTCCGCCACCCGCCGCATCACCTCATATTCGCCGTCCGGCGGCTCCGGAATCGCCGGGATGATCTGGAACACCCCGGCGTCGGCCCGCTTCAGCCCCGCGGCCAGGCCCAGGAGCTCCGCCTCGGCGGAGTCCACCGAGGGGGCGATGTCGCCGGCCCGGGTCCGGTGCATGATGAAGCGCGAGGTGGTGACGCCGAAGGCGCCGGCCCGCACGCCCTCCTCCACGAGGTCGGACATCCGGGCGATGTCGTCAGGCGTCGCCGGTTCGCGGTCGGCGCCGCGCTGGCCCATCACATAGACCCGGATCGGCGAGTGCGGGATCTGCAGGCCCACGTCGATGTCGAAGCGCCGCTGATCCAGGAAGTCCAGGTACTGGGGAAAGCTCTCCCACTTCCAGGGCAAGCCCTCGGTCATCACCGCCTCGGGAATGTCCTCGATCCCTTCCATCAGCTTGACCAGCAGCTCACGCTGTTCCGGCCGGCAGGGGGCGAAGCCGATCCCGCAGTTGCCGCCGATCACCGTCGTCACCCCATGCCACGACGAGGGCTGCATCCGGCCTTCCCAGGTGGCCTGGCCGTCGTAGTGGGTGTGCATGTCGATGAAGCCGGGAGTGACGATCCGGCCCCTGGCGTCGATCTCCTCCGCGCCCGATCCCGCCAGCTTGCCCACCGCGGCGATCTTGCCGGCCTTCACCGCCACGTCGGCTTCGAAGGGCTGGGCCCCGGTCCCGTCGTGGACCGCGCCGCCGCGGATGACGAGGTCATAGGCGGCGCTGCCTGAGGTGGCGCTCATGGGCCCGGGTCCTTCCTCCCGGGAAGCGCCGCGCGACCCTTCGGGTCGCGGCCCACGCCTCCCGATCATCTACTTAATTCATGGAGCCGAACGGCTCCTTCGGCGATCATGGTCGCAATCCCCGCCCCGCTCAACTGGCGCCACGTTCTGCGCGTCGCCCGTTGTGGCCCGGCGAATCCACGCGCTATCCTCCGCCTCGGGAGGGCTCCATTCTCGACGGAGGCTTCGCGTGCGCGTGCTGTTGCTCAACCTCGCCCTCGGTGCGGCGCTTTTCGCCGCCGCCCCCGCTGACGCCCAGCTGCTGGTGGCGTGGCACGGCTGCCTCGGCGACGGCTCCGCCAGCGCCCAGAAGCAGGTGGCGAGCTGCACCGACGTCATCGAATCCGGCCGCGAGACCGAGCAGCACCTGGCCGTGGCCTTCTTCAACCGCGGGGTGGTCTACCAGGACCAGGGCGCCGTCGACCGCGCGCTGGTGGACTATGAGCGGGCCGCCAGCCTCGATCCGAACCTCTCCCAGGCCCTGGTCGCCCGCGGCGGGGCCCATTTCGCCAAGGCCGACTACGGCCGGGCGGAGGTGGATTACGGCCAGGCGATCGGGCTGGGCGCCCCCGACGGCTACCTCGGCCGCGCGGCGGTGCGCGTCGCCCGTGGGGACGCGACCGGCGCCGTCGCCGACTATGGCCGCGCCCTGGAGCTCGCCCCCGACACGGCGGCCGCCTTCGAGGGTCGCGCCCGGGTCTTCGCCCGCCTGGGGGACGCCGACCGGGCCGTGGCTGATTTCGGCCACGCCATCGCCCTGGATCCTGGGTCCGCCGCGGCCTTCACCGGGCGCGCCGAAGTCCTGGCCCGCCAGGGCGAGCTCGACCGGGCGGCGGCCGACTATGACCGCGCGCTGGGTCTGACCCCAGGCGATCCGCGCGCGCTGACCGGGCGAGCCTGGGTCTGGAACCGCAAAGGCCAGCCCGCCCGCGCCGCGGCGGACTATGACCGCGCCGTCCGCGCCGATCCCGCCGACCCGCGCGCCTGGTTCAACCGCGCCTATGCGCAGGCGGCCAAGGGTGACCTGGACGCCGCCCTGGCCGACTACGGCGAGGCGATCGCCCGCGACCCCGCCGACGCCGCCGCCCTCAACAACCGGGGCGACGCCCTGGCCGCCAGGGGCGACGACCGCGCCGCCCTCGCCGACTTCGACCGCGCCATCGCCGCGCGCCCGGACTATGTGCTCGCCCTGCGCAATCGCGGTCTCGCCCGCGCGCGCATGGGCGACCTGCCGGCCGCCACGGCCGACTTCGACCGGGTGCTGGAGCTGCAGCCGCAGGACCGCGACGCCCGGCATGCGCGCGCCCGCACAGCCCTGATCCGGGGCGACTTCGACCGGGCCGTCGCCGACTATGGCGAGCTCCTGGCCCGCGACCCGGCCAGCCTGGCCGCCCGCATCGGCCGCACGGTCGCCTACGAGGCGCAACGCGACTACGTCCCGGCCCTCGCCGACGCCGAAGAGGCGGTCCGCCGCGCGCCGCAGTCGGCGGAGGCCTACAACACCCGCTGCTGGGTTCGGGCCATGGCCGGCGTCGAGCTCGACAAGGCCCTGGCCGACTGCGACCGCGCGGTGGCGCTCAAGGCCCAGGTTCCCGAGGCCTATGACAGCCGCGCCCTGGTGCGCCTGCGCCGCGGCGAGTCGGCGACTGCTCTGGCCGACTACGAAGCGGCGCTGGCCCTGCGGCCGGAGGCGCCCAGCGCCCTCTACGGCCGCGGCCTCGCCCGCCTGCGCCTTGGCCAGGTCGCCGAAGCCCGCGCCGACATGGCCGCCGCGGCCGCCCTCGACCCGAAGATCGCGGCCAGCTACGCCCGTTTCGGCGTGACGCCATAAGCGCCATCGAATCCGGTTGATCGATTCGAAGGGAAAACGCGGTATTCCGGCGCGTTCGCAGATCGGGATCCTTGCGTATGAGCCTGCAATCCGCCCTGCCGTCGTGGGCGCGTCGCCCCGCGGAGCAGGCCTATTACCTCTGGGGCGTCGCCCGTCGCCTGGGCGGGAAGGTTCCGCGCGAATGCCCGGTCTGCGGCTATCGGGGCCGCTTCGGCGCCCATGGCCTGCCCCCGCGCTTCGACGCCAAGTGCCCCAGGTGCGGTTCGCTCGAGCGGCACCGCCTGCTGGAGCTGGCCTTCGCCGCCCGCGGCCTGCTGCGCGCCGGCGACAAGCTGCTGCACTTCGCCCCGGAGGCGTCGCTGCAGCCGATCGTCGAGCACCGGGGCGTGGACTACGTCTCCGCCGATCTGACGCCCGGCCGGGCGCAAATCGTCCTCAATCTCGAAAAGGTCGACCTTCCCGACGCGAGCGTGGATGTCGTGCTGGCCAACCACGTCCTGGAGCACGTGGACGACCGGGCGGCGCTGGCCGAGCTCTTCCGCATCCTGCGCCCGGGCGGGCGGCTGATCGCCACCGTGCCGCTGATCGAGGGCTGGGACGTCTCCTATGAGAACCCCGCGCCCGTCAGCCCCGCAGACCGCGACCTGCACTTCGGCCAGTGGGACCATGTCCGCTACTACGGCCGCGACTTCCGCGACCGTGTCCGCGCCGCGGGCTTCCGGCTGGAAGAGTACGTGGGCTCCGGCGAGGACGCCGTCCGCTATGGCTTGACCCGCGGCGAGCGCGTGTTCATCGGCTGGAAGGACTGAGGCTTCGGCCAAACCCGGCGATGGACAGCTACCCTAAGGCCTCCCGCTCCCAGGCCTTGAACTCCTCAGTGGCCAGCAGCCGGGCGTTATAGGCCCCCGCCGCGCCGGCGTCGCCGTAGTCGCTGAGGTGCACGCCATAGGTCCGGAACCGGGTCGCCACCGGCGTATAGAACGCGTCGGCGATCGACCAGTCGCCCAGCAGGAACGGCCCGCCAAAGCGCTCGAGGAGATCGCTCCAGAGGGTCACGATCCGGCGGATATTGGCCTGGGTGAGCGGCGAGAGCTCCACCGCCCGCACCGGCGCCTCCAGCGCCATGGGGCACTCGCCCCGCAGCGAGGCGAACCCCGAATGCATCTCCGCCGCCGCTGCGCGCCCAAGCGCCCGGCGCTGGGCGTCGTCCGGCCACAGCTTCGCCTGCGGGAACCGCTCGGCCAGGTACTCGCAGATCGCCAGGGAATCCCACAGCGCCAGGTCGCCGTCCTTCAGCGCCGGGACCAGGCCGGACGGCGAATGTCGCGCGATGGCCGCGGCGCTGCGCCCGTCCTCCTGGCGCAGCTCCACCAGGGTCTCGGTGAACTCGGCCCCGGCGCGCCGCAGCACCAGCCACGGGCGCATCGACCAGGTGGACCACCGCTTGGTTCCGATCACGAGTTCCATGGCCTGCTCCGACTGTGCGACACGAACGCCGTTCATGGGGATAACGCACGCCCGCCGTCCAGGGGGCCGGACGGAAAAATCATCCGGCCTTGCGCCGACGCCCGCGCCCGCTATGTCACGCGCCGATGAAGCCGCCTGTTCTCGCCCTCAAGGATGTCCGCCTGGCCGACGGGCCGGTGATGCTGTTCGACGGCGTCGATCTGGCGCTGGAGGCCAGAAGCCGCGCCTGCCTCGTGGGCCGCAACGGCGCCGGCAAGTCGACGCTGCTGCGCATGCTGGCCGGCCAGGCCCAGCCCGACGCGGGCGAGCGCGCCGCCGCCCCCGGCCTGCGCATCGCCTATGTTTCCCAGGAGCCGCCGGTCACCGGCGCGACCTTGCTCGACTATGCGACCGCAGGGGGCGCCGCCCCCCATGAGGCCGAAGCTGCGCTGACCGCCTTCGGCGTCGAGCCGGGCAAGTCCACCGCCGGCCTTTCCGGCGGCGAAATCCGCCGCGCGGCGCTCGCCCGCGCCTTCGCCGAGGCGCCCGACGTCCTGTTGCTCGACGAGCCCACCAACCACCTGGACATCCTGGCGATCGAGACCCTGGAGGCGGAGCTCGCCGCCTGCCGCGCGGCGGCGCTGATCGTCAGCCACGACCGCGCCTTCCTGGAGCGGATCACCAACCGCTGCTTCTGGCTGGAGTTCCGGACCGTGCGGCGGCTGGACAAGGGCTTCGGCCACTTCGACGCCTGGGCCGAGAAGATCGCCGCCGCCGAGGCCGAGGAAGGCCGCCGGCTCGAGCGCTTCATCGAGCGCGAGCAGCACTGGATGGCCAGGGGCGTCACCGCCCGCCGGGCCCGCAACGAGGGCCGCCGCCGCCGGCTGGAGGGCCTGCGCCTGGCCAAGGCCGACCGCATCCGCGAAGGAACCGGCGGCGCCGTCTCTATGGCCGTCGCCAGTTCCGGCGCCTCGGGCCAGCGGGTCGTGGACGTGCGCAAGATCAGCAAGGCGTTCGGGGACCGCGTCATCCTGAAGGACTTCTCCACCCGCATCCTGCGCGGCGAGCGGGTGGCCATCGTCGGCCCGAACGGCGCCGGCAAGACCACGCTGGTGCGCCTGCTGCTGGGCGAGGCGGCGCCCGACGCCGGCGAGGTGCTGCTGGGGACCAACCTGGAGATCGCCTACATCGATCAGGCCCGGGCGGACCTCGTCGCCGACGCCACCCTGAGGGACGTGCTCGCCCCGCTCGGCGGCGACCAGGTGATGGTGCGCGGCCAGCCGAAGCACGTGATGGCCTACGCCAAGGAATTCCTGTTCCGCGAGAACCAGTTGCGGCAGCCGGTGAAGAGCCTGTCGGGCGGCGAGCGCAACCGCCTGCTGCTGGCCCGCGCGTTGGCCAAGCCGGCCAATGTGCTGGTGCTGGACGAGCCCACCAACGACCTCGACATGGACACCCTCGACCTGCTGGAGGACCTGCTGGCCGACTACGAGGGCACCTTGATCCTGGTCAGCCACGACCGCGACTTCATCGACCGCCTGGCCACCTCCACCATCGGCCTCGACGGCCAGGGCCGGGTGGTGGAGACGCCGGGCGGCTGGCAGGATTTCATCGGCCAGAACCCCGGCTTCTTCGGCCCGCCGCCGGTGATCGTCGCGCCGAAGCGCCCGGCCGCGAAAAAGCCAGACGCGCCAACGCCCAAGGCCAGCAAGCTCTCCTACAAGGATCAGCGCCGGCTGGCGGAGTTGGAGACCCTTGTCGCCGAGGCGCCGGCCCGCATCGCCGGCCTGGAGAGCGCCCTGGCTGACCCCGCCCTGTACGCGCGCGATCCCGCCGGCTTCGCCCGGTCGAGCCAGGCGCTGGAGGCCGCGCGCGCCGAACTGGCGGCGGCCGAGGAAGAATGGCTGGAGCTGGAGGAACGCCGCGAGACCCTGGCGTCGGGCGCCTGAAGTTCCTGTGGACGGACGAATCCCTTGCCGGGCTTGGGGCGCCGCGGTCCACCCACCGATTATCCCCACGTTATCAACCGTCTGTGCGGATCAGGCTGATGTCGCGGGGCTTGCCTCCCGGCGGCTTCGGCGCGACCGTCAGCTTGTCGATCGGACTGCGGCGCGCGCCGAACCGGGCAACCGGAACGACAGCGCAGCAGGCGAGCCGAGGACGGACCGGACCCGGGGCGACCTGGGATCCTAACGCCCGACGGACGCCGGCGGCGACGGAAACCCGCGGGGCGACTCGCGCGCAACGTGGCCGCCGACCCGACCGGCTCAGGTCCCCCAACGGATCTGGATGAGAGGGCGGCGCAGCGGGTGACCGAGGCGTCGCCCTCTTGCTATGCGCGGACATCTTGGAACTGCGCCCGCACCGCCCTAGGCTCGCGCGTCCGACACCGGGGGTCTCCATGAAAGCCTTGCGTCCGCTCGCCGTCGCGCTCGCCCTGCTGGCCTGCGCCTGCTCTCCGGCGAAGAAGGAGGAAGCCGCCAGGTCGCCGGCCGGCCGCACCGCCCTGAGCTTCGCCACCGACTGGCGCGCCCAGGCCGAACAGGGCGGCTTCTACCAGGCGCTGGCCACCGGCGAGTACGCCAGGCGCGGCCTGGACGTGACTATCAAGCAGGGCGGCCCGGGGGTGAACGTGCCGCAGCTGCTGGCCGCCGGCGCGGTGGACCTCGGCATGGGCTCCAACAGCTTCATCGTCCTCAATCTCGCCCGCGAGCAGGCGCCCGTGCGGGCGGTGGCGGCCTTCATGCAGAAGGACCCGCAGGTGCTGATCGCCCACGAGGGCCAGGGGATCGAGACCATCGCCGACCTCAAGGGCCACCCGATCCTGCTTTCCGACGCCTCGGTCACCGCCTTCTGGGTCTGGCTGAAGGCCAAGTACGGCTTCACCGACGACCAGGTGCGCAAATACACCTTCAACTCCGCGCCTTTCCTGGCCGACAAGCGGGTCGCCCAGCAGGGCTACGTCACCTCCGAGCCCTATACGCTGGAGACCACCGCCAAGGTGAAGCCCAAGGTCTTCCTGCTGGCCGACAACGGCTACCCCGGCTATGCGGCCCTGGTGCTGGCCCCGGACAGCCTGATCGCCAAGAACCCCGCCGCCGTGAAGGCGTTCGTGGAAGCCAGCGCCGCCGGCTGGAAAAGCTATCTGCACGGCGACCCCAAGCCCGGCGACGCCCTGATCCTGAAGGACAATCCGGAGATCACCCAGGACGTCCTCGACCAGGCCCGGGAGAAGATGCGGACGTATGAACTAGTGGACGGCGGCGACGGCATAGGGGCCATGACCGACGCCCGCTGGAAGGACTTCTTCGACATGGCCGCCAGCCAGGGCGTCTACGACAAGGCGATGGACTACAAGCGCGCCTACGACCTGCAGTTCCTGACCGCGCCGGCGGCGGCCGCACCCGCCAAGTGATCGTCGCGGCCCTCGAGGAGGTCGAAGTCGACTACGCCGGGCGCGGGCGGGCGCTGGGGCCGTTCAGTCTGGCCCTGGCGGCGGGGCAGATCACCGCCCTGGTGGGGCCGTCGGGGTGCGGCAAGTCGACGGCGCTGCGGCTGCTGGCGGGGCTGGAGGGTCCGACCCGGGGCGCGGTGCGGCGCACGCCGGGCCGCGGCGAGACGGCGGTGGTGTTCCAGGCGCCGACGCTGGCGCCCTGGCTCTCTGCGGAAGGCAATGTCGCCCTGCCCCTGGAGCTGGCCGGCGCGCCGCGCGCGGAGGCTCGGGCGCGGGCCGCCGAGGCGCTGGGCGCGGTGGGCCTGCCGAACGTGCGCGCCGCGCGCCCCGCCCAGCTGTCCGGCGGCATGGCCATGCGGGTGTCGCTCGCCCGCGCCCTGGTCACCCAGCCCCGGCTGCTACTGCTGGACGAGCCGTTCGCCGCTCTGGACGAGATCACCCGGCGCGGGCTGGCCGACGACGTGCTGGCCCTGTGGGCCGCCTCGCTCCCGGCGATGGTGTTCGTCACCCACAATGTGGAGGAGGCCGTCTACATGGCCTCGCGCGTGGTGGTGATGAGCCGCGGACCGGGCCGGGCGGCCGGCGAGATCGTGGTGGACGCCGCCCTGCCCCGCCCGGACGGCTTCCGCGTGACGCCGCAGTTCCGCGAGAGCGTCGAGACCGTCTCGGCGGCCCTGGCGCGGGGCATGGCCGCGTGAACCGGCTCGTCGGCGTCCTGGCTCCGATCGTCCTGATCGCCCTGCTGCTGGGGGCGTGGGAAGCCGCCTGCCGCTGGCAGCAGATTCCGGTCTACTTCCTGCCGCCGCCCTCGGCCGTGGCGGCCAGCCTCGCCGCCGACTGGCTGAGCTTGCTCAGGTCGGCCTGGAACACCCTGGCCATGGCGCTGGCGGCCCTGGTCGTCGCCAGCGTGCTGGCCCAGGCCCTGGCTCTGGCCGTGGGCCTGAGCCCGATCGTCGAGCGGGCGGTGCGGCCGCTGGCGGTGGTGCTGCAGGTGACGCCCGTCGTGGCCATCGCGCCGCTGGTGGTGATCTGGGCGGGGATCGACAATCCGCGCCGGGCCATCGTGACCCTCGCCGCGGTGGTGGCCTTCTTCCCGATCTTTTCTGGCGCGACCACCGGGCTGAAGGCGGCCGACCCCGACCTGGAGCGGCTGTTCGACCTCTACGGGGCCACGCGGCCGCAGCGGCTGATGCGGCTTCGCCTGCCGGCGGCGATCCCGTACCTGCTGGAGGGACACAAGGTCGCAGCCGGGCTGGCGGTGATCGGCGCCGTGGTGGCGGAGTTCGTGGCCGGGTCCGGCGGCGCCCAGGGCCTAGCCTGGCGGATCATGGACGCCTACGGCCGGCTGCAGACCGCGCGCATGTTCGCAGCCCTGGTCGTACTGGGTCTGCTGGGGGTCGTCCTGCACGCTCTCCTGGAGATCCTGGAGCGTCGCGGCCTGAAGTGGTGGCGCGGCCGTTAGGCGCGGGTTAAGCGGCGCCGTCTAAGCATGGCCGCATGCGCCGGATCCTCGCCTTCGCCTTTGCGCTCGCCAGCGCGACCGGCGCCTCCGCCCAGGTGGTGCAGGACCGCTATGGGCCGCCCCGGACCGCGCCGGCGGCCGCCGAACCGCTGGTCCTCGCCGCCCTGAGCGCCCCGTCCGCCATCGCCCCCTACCAGGGCCCGTTGCTGAGTTGGGCCAGAAAGCGGCAGGCCGAGCCCGCGGTCGCCTCGCTGCGCACGCCGACGCTGCCGATGATCGCGATCCTGCCCGCGCCCCGACCGCCGGAACCCGTGGCCGCGCCGGGCCCGCAAGGCGCCGCGATCCCCCGCCCCGACAGCCTCTATGCGCCGCCCGCGCAGACGCCCCCGCGCAAGATGATCGGGCCCGAAGTCGCCCGCCCCTCGGCGGCGACCCAGGCGCAGGCCGCGCCCGAGCCCGCCGCTCAGCCCGCGCGCCCGCCGCCGGCCGCCACGCCCGCGCCGAAGCAGGTCGCCGCGTTGGCGGCGCCGGCCACGCCGCGCGCTGTCGGCGCGACGCCGCGGTTCTATTCCCTGCACCGGGAATACGGCCTGACCCCCGACGCCATCCCCGAGCCGCCCACCAAGCAAGGCTATGTGCTGATCGGGCCGCCCGACGACGCCAAGCCGGCCGCAGACGACGGCGACGACCGTAAGCCTCCCACCGATCGCGGAACGTTCTGATGACCACGGACC
>Ga0068862_100001660_pt1 | contig 20226 bp, 25 predicted proteins | sample KBSSwiS52_FD_66598 | JGI IMG/M metagenome (GOLD analysis project Ga0068862, IMG submission 66598) | Switchgrass rhizosphere microbial communities from Kellogg Biological Station, Michigan, USA - KBS Switchgrass S5-2 | ecosystem: Host-associated > Plants > Roots > Rhizosphere > Soil ... | reverse complement strand
TTCAGCGCCTTGGGCCAGCGGATGACGCACGGATTGTAGAGCCTCACCTCGATGTTGGGGCGGGCCGCGAGACAGGCCAGCCGCGCATCGAGCCTGGCCGTGCCGACATCGTCGACGATCAGCCGCACTCTGACTCCGCGCGAGGCGGCCGCCTCGAGCTCATCCAGCAGGAGCGATCCCGAGAGATCGTCGTGCCAGATGTAATACTGCACGTCGATCGTGCGCTCGGCCGATCGGGCGAGCAGGACACGGGCCGCGAAGGCATCCTTTCCGTCGCGCAGGACTTTGAGGCCGCTCAGCCCCTCGCCTCCGGGGCCGCGGCGCTCCACCTCGCGCGCCAGCGTGGTGGAGGCGGTGTTCAAGTCGGCGTGGCTGGATCGGCGCTCGCCCGCCGGCGGTAGTCGCAGTGCCTTCAGGCGCCTCAACCGGATCAACTCCCCTTCGTCATAAGGAATGGCCACGCCACCCATCGGTTGCAAGGGCGGCGCGGCAGGACGACGGCTTCAGTCGCCGGTCACCTCGACGACGCGGTCGGCCAGCCGCTCCACCTCGGCGCGATCGTGGCTCACGTAGAGGATGGGGAGGCGCAACTCGTCGCGTATCCGCTCGATCACGCGCATGATTTCCTCGCGCCGCCGTGCATCGAGCGCGGCGAGCGGCTCGTCCATCAGCAGAAAGCGGGGGCCGGCCAGAAGCGCGCGCCCGATCGCAACCCGCTGCGCCTCGCCGCCGGACAGGGTGCGCGGCCGCCTCTCCAGCAGATGGCCGATGCCGAGGAAATCGATCGCATCGGCCAGCGCCATCCAACGCCGCTTCTCGGGCGCCAGCTTCCAGCCGTAGAGGAGATTGTCGCTCACCGAGCGATGGGGGAACAGCCGCGCGTCCTGGAACACGTATCCGCAGGCCCGGCGCTCCGGAGGGAGATCGACACCGCCGGCGGGATCGAACAAGACCTGCCCGCCGACCGCTATCCTGCCGCCCCGCTCCGGAGACACCAGCCCCGCCACCGCATCGAGGATCGTCGTCTTGCCGGCACCCGAAGGGCCGAACAGGGCGGTCAGCCCGCCCTCCGCCGCGAACGCGGCGCGGATCGTGCGCTCCCCCCGAGCGACCGCGATATCGACGGCGAAACTCATGATGCCGTCATATCACCGGCCATCGCCGATCCCACCATCGCAGCGGCAGAATGCGGGGATAGAACGCTGCGGCGGAACGCGGGGGGGGGCAGTCAGTCCAACATGCCCAGCATGTCCTCGACGGTGCAGGTCGCGAAGCCCACGGTACTGTCGGAGATGCCGTAGGGAATGAGCAGCTGCTCACCCACCTTCAGCGCGCCGCAGGTGTAGACGACGTTCGGCACGTAGCCGGAGCGGTCGGCGTTTTCGGCCGTCAACACCGGCTCGCGCGAGCGGGCGAGGACCTTCGACGGATCGTCGCGGTCCAGAAGCGCCGCGCCGAGCGCATACTTGCGCATCGCGCCGACGCCGTGGGTCAGGATCAGCCAGCCCTGATCGGTCAGGATCGGGCTGCCGCAATTGCCGATCTGGATGAACTCCCAGGGATATTGGGGTTCCATCAGCAGAACGCCGTCATCGTCCCAGGTGCCCAGCGTGTCGGAATGCAGAAGGAACAGGTTCTTGCCGTCCTGCCGACCGATCATGGCGAAGCGGCCGCCGATCTTCTCGGGGAACAGCGCCATGCCCTTGTTGCGGCCGGCCTTGCCGAGGATCGGCTCAAGCTGGAAACTGCGGAAATCCCGCGTGCGCAACAATTCTGAGCGGATCGAACTGCCCGACCATGCGGTGTAGGTGCCGATCCACTCGAAGTCGCCGTCCCCGTGATCGAAGCGGACGAGGCGCAAGTCTTCCAGGCCGCCACGCTGTTGCTCGGTGATCGGGAAGATAACCGTATTCGAAAGGCTCGAATCCGGGTGGCGCAAGACCTTGACCGGGCAATCGGCGCAAGACAGGCCCTCGTCCTCCAGTTCCACCGAAGTGGCGAAGCTTGCCTGGTGCCACAATTCGAAGCTGCCGTCCGCCTCGGCTATTCCTTCGCGGAAGGCGATCGAGCTGATGTGCCCCTCCCCCACCGCGCGCAGGGACATGACAAAGCGCATGGCGCCGTCCTGCATCCCCGACTGGTCCGGGTGCGGAACGATCGAGGGGTTCATCAGCGCGGCGGCGGCGAAGGTATACTCGTGGCAGAAATAGCTGCCGATCAACCGCTGTCTCGTGTCCGAGTAATCCGACGGGTCGAGGTGCAGATTCGCCGCCACTTCCTTGAACCGCTCGACGAAGATACGTTCGGTCTGCCAGTGCCGCTCCTTGAAGTCGCGCAGCACGCGCTCGTACTCAAGCGCGGCGCGATCCTCGTCGAGCGCAGCGATATCGTCGATCAGGCGGTGCGCGCGGTCTCCCGGCGCACCCTTGGCCTGCCAGCCGAGATGGAACGGGCGCAGCACGACCCTCCCCGGATCGGCGAGCAGACGCGTCTCAAAAATATGTAGTGCTTCAGAGCGCGGTTTCTCGAGCAGGTTCAAGCAGGCTTCCTTTGGGTGACTCGGTCGACATCCGGTAGAGAGCGCGCATGGAATAATGTGAAAGTTGGAACGCGAGAATACTCTCCGCGCCGCAATTCGTATTTGCCCCCCGGGGAGTGACCCCGTCTCTGCAACGGCCCGTCGCAATGTCCGCCAGCAGCGCGCCACGATCGTTGCCGCCAAAGTACCACCGCCAGGCAGCCATGGCGTGGTCGAACCAGAACGACCCTTCCGTCGCCTCGAAGGCCGAACGTGCCGCTTCGATCGCGGCCTGCGCCTCCAGCGGCTGCTGGTCGAACGGCAGGTAGGTATGCGGCTTGCCGAAACTCTCCGAACCGATCGGGCGGAACAGGCCGGTGGCGGACACCTGCTGGCGGCAGATCCAGTCCAGAGTCTCGAGTCCGGCGCCGATCCAGCCCTCCTGCCCCAGCGCCATACCGGCCTCGATCATGGCCTGTGGCAAGCGCGGATTGTCGTAACCCAATACCGCCTCGAACCAGGCCCAATCCGGACGGCGGCCACCGCCAAGGAGCTTTTCTAGGAACGCACCGCCGTGACGGATCGTCTCCAGCGACGCTTCGTGGCCGGGTTTGGCCCGGAGCATCGCACAGGCGCCCAGGATCTGGAACGCGATCGCGCGGGGAGAATGGATATCGGCCAGCGCGGGGAGCACACGGTCGTAGAGCTTGCAGGCCCAGTTGCGCATCTCCAGATCGGGGGCGCACTCCGCCGTCTGCCCGAGACACCAGACCGCGCGGCCGTTAGAATCGTCGGAGCCGATGTCCTCGCACCAGCTCCGGTCGAACCGCATGAAGTTGCGGAACCGCCCGGCGTCCGGGTTCCATGCGTCCTGCACGAAGGAGGCGTACGTCATGCTCCAGCGCAGCCGCTCCGGCGGCGCCATTCCGGCCGCGACGTTCATCAGCATCAACGCGCGGGCATTGTCATCCAGGCAATAGCCGTGGCGGCGGTCCGGCACGATGCCCACTGCGTGCTGCAGCATTCCGGTGCCGTCGCTCATCGCCAGGACGCCGATCAGCCCCGGCGTCGCCGTGAGCGGGGCCTGTTGCGCCTTGGGGGCAACCGCGCCCCATGCCAGTCGCGCCGTCGCCTCGGCAAAGCGGGGCCATATCGTCAGGCGCCCGCGGGCATAGGCCCGGCGCTGCATCGCCAGCAGTTCGGCTGGATCGTCCAGCAGCGCGTTTACCGCGCGGGCGATCTCCTCGCTGCAACCCGGCTCGATCAGCCGCCCGACATCGCCTGCCAGCAGTTCGCGGGCGTGAAGATACTGCGTGGAAATCACCGCCTTGCCCAATGCCACCGCGTAGCTGAGCGTGCCCGATGTCGACTGCTGGAGATTGGGATAGGGCGTGATGTAGATATCGCAGGCTTCCAGCTGGTCGAGCAACTCGTCCGTTTCTAGGAAGCGGTTGTCCCATTCCACATGGGCGGACACCCCAAGCGACTCCGCCAGCGCCATGAGCCCTTCGCGGTAGCTTTCGCCTTCGGCAGCGACGAGGTTGGGATGCGTCGCCCCGACGATCCGGTAGAGCGCGTCGGGATGGCGCGCCACGATGCCCGGCAGCGCCTCGATCGCGCGCTCCAGTCCCTTGCCCGGGCCCAGCAGGCCGAACGTCATCAGCACCTTGCGCCCCTCGAGGCCAATGCGCGCCTTGAACTCCTCCTGCCGGCCGAATGGACGATCGGGCGCTCCGTGCTCGATCACTTCGAGGATTTCCGGTCGCGCATCGTACTCGCGCACGAGCAAGTCCCGCGAATGCTGCGACATCACCATGATCCGCGAGGCGCGCGTGACAAGATGGCACAGAATGGCCCGCTGCTGCTCGGACGGCTGGGCAAGCACGGTATGGCAGGTGAGGATCAGCGGCGCCGCAAGCCGGTCCACGAAATCGCACACGGCCAGCCCGTCGTCGGCGCCGTAGATCCCGTACTCGTGCTGGACCCACACCGCATCCACGCCCGACTCGTTGATCCGCCGCGCCGCCAGCGCGTAAGCCTCCGGATCGGCCGCTGCGATCGTACCCGCGACGTCTTCGTACTCCAGACCGTCGTCCGCATCGTCGAGCGCGTAGACGTCGACGCCCACCTCAGGGTGGAACTCGCGAAGCTTCCCGTAGATATCGGCGGTGAAGGTCGCGATGCCGCACTTACGGGGTGTGAAGGTGCCGACAAGCGCGACGCGCAGCGGTTTGGGTGCTGGCGCTGCGGCACCTTCGAAAAGAGCTCTGATCTCGGCTACCTGGGCGGGGCGGGATTCGTTCAGATCACGATGCGACTGGTTCATGCGGGGTCCGATCGAAGACAAGTGGGGCTTCATTGGCAAATGCCTGCGACCCTGCTTCGGTTCCGCAGTGCAGCGTCGATTGTGACGAATCGAAGAATTGAGAAGCCGTGGGGATCGCAAGGACTTAGTGAATCTACCGCCAGCCACTTAGAAGGAGGTGACTGCCGGCCGCTCTGCGGTGCGATGCGACGCTCCGAACGGCCGGAGCCGTCACGATGGACTTGATCGCACGAAGTTCGTAGCCTGCGCTCCCGACCGGAGCCTTTTCCCTCATGATCATCGCCGTTATCCGAGAATGCGCTGGTCCCGGTAGAGCCGAGGTCACGAAGTCAGCACCATGAGCTTTCTCCTCCGCCCCGCGCGCGAAGGCGACCTGCCCGCCCTGTATCGCATGGCCAAGAGCACCGGTGGCGGGTTCACCAATCTCCCCCCGGACCGCTCCACCCTGCGCGCCAAGCTGGAGAGGACGGCGGAGTGCTTCGGACGGGAAGAGGAACGGCAGGGGGACGACCTGTTCGTGTTCATTCTCGAGGACACGGCAAGCGGCAAGGTAGCGGGGACGTGTCAGGTGTTCACCCAGATCGGGTCTCGCTGGCCGTTCTACTCCTACCGCATCGGCACGATGACCCAGCATTCGAGGGAGCTGGAACGAACCTTTCGCGCCGAACTGCTGACGCTTTGCACCGACCTCGACGGGTGCAGCGAAGTGGGCGGCCTGTTCCTCGACGCGGGCCAGCGCTCGGCGGGGGTCGGAAAGCTGCTGGCGCGCAGCCGCTATCTGTTTATCGCGCTGCACCGCGCCCGTTTTGCCGACCGCACCATCGCCGAGCTGCGCGGCGCCCATGACGACGCCGGCAACTCGCCGTTCTGGGACGGACTTGCCGGTCGCTTCTTCGAAATGAGTTTCATCGAGGCGGACGAGTTCAACGCGAGGCATGGCAACCAGTTCATCGCCGACCTGATGCCCAAGCATCCGATCTACACCGCCCTCCTCTCCGAACCGGCCCGGGCGGTGATGGGTCAGCCGCACGTCACCGGTCGGCCGGCGATGCGCATGCTGGAGCAGGAGGGCTTCGCCTTCGGCAACTACATCGACATTTTCGACGGTGGCCCGACCATGATCGCGCCGACCGACGCGATCCGCACCATCCGCGAGGCGCGCACAGCGACGGTCATCGCGGCGCACGATGCCTCTGGCGAGGCGGGACATATCGTCGCAAGCGGCCGGCTGTCCGAATTCCGGGCCACGCTCGCAAACGTGCGCGTGCACGACGAGGGCATTTCTCTGAACCCCCAGGCCATGACGCTGCTCGGCGTCGAAGAAGGCAGCCGGGTCACCTACGCGCCGATTTAGCCCGAACCGGCCTGACCGGATTCGGGACAATTGGGTGCCCTCCGTCAAAGGCTCGCGGAGCTCAGGATCGAAATCGCTTCGTCATACGTTAGCTTGGCGAAAGGAGATCGCCGATGAGCGGAGTCGTCTTTGCCCTCGCCCTGTTCGGATGCGCCGACGATGGTTCTGCCTGTCAGCGCCTGGCCGGTCCCGAAAAGAGCTACAGCAGCCGCTTCGAATGCATGGCCGCGGAGAGCGTCGCGCTTGAAAGCGATGCCGCGATGGCGGCCGATTATCCCAGCGTGTTTGCGCAATGCATGACGCGCTCGCAACTGGCACAAATTGGGCCTGGCACCGTCGATCTGCGAAAGCGCGGTGCGTCCTTCGCCGACGCGGCAGACTAGCTCAGCCCCGCCCGCGGTACGAGGAGACACCCTGATCCGGCACCCACAGTCCCTCCGGCACCGCCCCTGATTGCCAGAACACGTCGATCGGAATTCCACCGCGCGGGTACCAGTATCCGCCGATCCGCAGCCAGCGGGGCGCCATCTCGGCGAACAGGCGTTGACCGATGCCCACGGTGACGTCCTCGTGAAAGCCGCAATGATTGCGGAACGAGCCGAGAAACAGCTTGAGACTCTTGGACTCGACGATGGTCTCGCCCGGTGCATAGTCGATCACGAGATGCGCAAAGTCGGGCTGCCCGGTAACCGGGCACAGCGACGTGAATTCCGGCGCGGCGAAGCGCACCAGGTACAGCGCGGCCTTGCGCGGATTGGGCACATAGTCGAGCTGCGCTTCCTCGGGCGATTCCGGAAGGGCACTGTGGCGCCCCAAGTAGAGGGGCTGCGTCGTCGGGGAAGCTGGCGGTTCGCTCATGCTTGTGCCAATGGCGCCAACGGACGCGCGAGGCAACCGCGCGCATCGGGTGATCGGGTTAAGACGGCATTCACTCGCGCCGGAGCAGCGAACCCGACAGCACGGGAGGGGTAGACGTTGAACAGCGCCGACATCGGCACAAGGGGGCTTGCCCGCACCGTTGCATGGTTGCCGCTGTTGCCGGTTGCGGTCCTCTTGGCTTCTCCGCCCGCTTCGGCACAGGAAGCCGCGCCGGTCGAGAGCTATCGCCTTCCGACCGGCACGGCCCGCGCGCCCGGCCCGATCGACGTCGACCACCCGCTGGTGCAGGCACCTCCACCTTCGTCCGAAGCGACGCCGTCGCCGGCGCCGCGCATCGTGCTGCCCCCGCCCTCCACCGGAAACGCGGGCAACCCCGTGCCCGGCCGCACGCCCGCGCCGGAACCGAGCGCCACTTCAGCGTCGCGCCCCAGCCCCAAAGCCAGTCCCAGCGCCGGCCCGAGTCCCAGCACGGCAGCCTCCGACGCCTCCGCATCGCGGCCAACGCCGAGCATCGCCCCGCCGCCGCAGCTTGCGCCCGGCCCGGATGCGTCACCCGCACCGCCGGTCACGCAACCGGGAGACGCTCAGGCAACCTCGGCAAGCGCCATGTGGCCGTGGCTGCTCGGCGGGACGATAGTGGTGCTCGCGGCGCTGGGCGCACTCATCGCTCGCGGCCGAAGGGTTCGCCAGGGCGGGAAAGCAGCTCGGGAGCTCGCCGATCTCGCTCCCGCCCGGCCCCGTGCCCAAGCCGGTGGACAGACCCCCGCTCCGCCAGCAGTTCCACCCCCGACGCCAAGCGACGGCCTGTCCGCTCCCGATCCGGTGGACGACGCCTTGCCGCTCACGGTGAAATTCACCCCGGGAACCCTTCGCCTCTCGCTGGTCTTCGTGACTCTGCAGTACCGGCTGGACGTGACGTCCCGGGCGGATCGCCCCCTTCGCCTGCGGGTGCAAGCAGACCTGACTTCGGCCCATGGGTCGATCGACACGCGCGAACAGCTCGCACCCGATCCGGCGCAACTCGAACTGCGCCACGATGTCCCGGTTCTCGCTCCTGAGGAGAGCGTGACGCTGGAAGGCGAAGTCCGCGTACCGTTGCAGGATCTGCGCATGCTGGCCAGAGGATCGGCGCGCTTCGTGATCCCGCTGGTGCGGCTCTGTCTGCTCACCGACGCCGCTGCGGGGCGTCGTGTCTACACCGTAGGGCCTCAGCCGAGTGCGGACGCGCCGCTCGCCCCCATCCGTATCGACGCAGGGCCGCGCACTCACCGCGAGCTTGGCTGGCGCGAGATCGTCGCGGCACGCGGCTTCGCGCTCGACCCGGTTCGAGCCTGAGGCTACCACAGCGCGCTCTGCAGCGGGAGCGACAGTTTGAAACAGATCGAGGACGGCAAGGAGCCGGGCACCGGCACGCGGCTGGTCAACGCCGGCCGCAAGCCGGAGTGGACCGGGGCAGTCGTCAACCCGCCGGTCTGGCGGGCGAGCACGCACCTCTACGAGAACATGGCCGCCCATGCCGACGGCACCCGCTACAACGAGGACGGGCGCTTCTTCTACGGCCGCCGCGGCGCGCCGACTCAATGGGCTCTGGCGGACGCGCTGACCGCGCTGGAGCCGGGCGCAGCGGGCACGGTGCTCTATCCTTCCGGTGTGGCGGCGATCGCGGGCGTGCTGCTGACGCTGGTGCGCCCGGGCGACGTGGTCCTGATGACGGACAACGCCTACGATCCCAGCCGTGCGATGGGACGGGGCCTGCTGGCCGACTTTGGCGTGGAAACACGCTTTTTCGATCCACTCGATCTGCCGGCCTACGAAGCTGCCTTCTGCGAGCGGACGCGCGTGGTGCTGGTCGAGGCGCCGGGCAGCCTGACCATGGAAGTCTGCGACCTGCCCGCCCTTGCCCGCATCGCCCGCGCGCGCGATGCGTTGACCGTGATGGACAACACCTGGGCGGGGCCCACCGGGTTCGCCGCGCTGACGCACGGCATCGACATCGTGGTCATGGCACTGACGAAGCACGTCGGCGGCCACTCCGATCTCATGATGGGCAGTGCCAGCGCCGGGCCAGAGCTTTACAAACGCCTGCGGCTGCGCGCGCAGAACCTGGGCCACGTGGTATCGCCGGACGATGCGGCGCTGGCGCTGAGGGGTCTGCGGACCCTGCAACTCCGGCTGGTGCGCGAGACCTCCAGCGCGCTGGAGATCGCACGCTGGCTGTCCGGCCGGGACGAAGTGGCGCAAGTGCTTTGCCCCATGCTGCCCGGCGCCCCGGGCCACCACTTGTGGGCACGCGATTTCACCGGCGGCTGCGGCCTGTTCAGCTTCGTGCTGAGAGGCGGTACGATGGCCCGCCGCAACGCCTTCATCGACGCGCTACGGCTGTTCGGCATCGGCTATTCGTGGGGCGGGTTCGAAAGCCTCGTCGTGCCGGTCGATCCCACGTCGCTGCGCAGCGTGATGCGCTGGCCGCCGGCCGGATGCGCGGCCGAGGATCGCTATGGCGTGCGGTTATCGATTGGACTGGAAGATCCGGCGGACCTCATCGCGGATATCGAGCAGGCGCTTGCGGCGCTTCACGAATAGCCGGGCACTACGGCGACGCGTGCGTCAGCCCTTCCATTCCCTGCGCTCATCGGCCTGGCGCAGCACCTCGTAGGCGAGGCGGTAGGCTTCGAAGGCCTTGGCTGCTTCTGCATCGCCGGGGCGGACGTCGGGGTGGACTTCCTTGGCCTTGCCCCGCCACGCCCTCTTCACCGCTTCGAAGTCCACATCGGGATCGAGGCCCAGCACTTCGAGCGCACACAGTTCGTCACGGCTGCGAGAGCCGTCACCGGAGCCGGCCCAGCCATAATGCGCAGCCTCCGAATACCCGGCGTTATCAGAACGCTCGCGCGTCTCGCGCTGTACCGCTTCCTCGGCATCGAGACCGGCGAAGTAGTCCCACCCCGCATTATATTCGGCGGCGTGCTTCTGGCAGAAGTACCAGCGGTCGGGGCTGTTGGGGCTTTTGGGCGCGGGGCAGTAGCCCGGTTCGGCGCAACCATGGCGATCGCACAAGCGCACCTGCGCCGCCTCACGTCCAGACCCGTAGCCGCGCCAGCGTGGGAATCCCCAGTCGTTCGATCGGCGTGCGCGGCTCATCCAACAGCCGATATGCTGCGACTCGTCCAGGATGCAAGACTTGACCGCCATGCAAAAACACGAACGCCGGGCCAATCGAACCCGGCGCCGCGTCGAAACGAGCTTTCGCCCTCGGTCAGTCGATAGTGACGGTCACCGCGCGGCGGTTCTGTGCCCAGGATTCCTCATCCGACCCCAGTGCGACGGGGCGCTCCTTGCCGTAGCTGATGGTGGAAAGGCGGCTGGGATCGACACCCAGGCTTATGAGATAGTTCTTGGCCGCATTGGCCCGGCGTTCGCCCAGCGCGAGGTTGTACTCGCGCGTGCCGCGCTCATCCGCATGGCCTTCCACGGTGGCGCGCTTGGCGGGGTAGCGGGCGAGCCATTGGGCCTGCTTGCCCAGCGCGGCCTGGTCCTGCGCGTCGATGTCGTATTTGTCGGTGTCGAAATAAATCGTGTCCGCGCCCGCCATGATCTGCACGAAGTCCGCCTGGCTTCCGGGGACAGGGCCGGTCATCTGGCCGGTGTCGGTGCTGGTGGCGGGACCCGGCTCAGGCGGGAGTTCCTTGGGCGCCTTGCTGGCGCAGGCGGACACGGCAAGCGCGCCGGCAAGGAGGAGGACGGTCGGTCCGAGCTTTCTGGCATGGGCGGTCATGGCGTTCTCCTGTTCAGCGCCACCATTACCGTGGCGAAATGAGCGTGACGGGCGGATGTTCCGTTCACGATTTAACAGAGGCGAAACGTGCTGTACACGCGGTGAATAGCTCAGGGGCGAATTGGCCCCCACGCCGGGTCGGAAGCGCCCACCGGCGTCGGCAGGCGGCGTTCGTTGCGTCCGGTGAGGTCCACCTGCCATATCGAAGCGGTGCCCGAACCCCTTGCCGTGCGGAAGAATTGCACGATGCGCCCGTTCGGCGACCAGGTCGGCGCCTCATCCTGCCAACTGTTCGTCAGGTAACGCATCCCGCCGCCGCTGGGGCTCATCACCGCGACACGCAGGTTGCCGGCGATATGGGTGAAGGCGATCTGGTCGCCGCGCGGGCTCCACTCGGGCGTGGCAGAGCGGCCGCCGAAGAAGCTGATGCGGCGCTGGTTGGAGCCGTCAGCGTTCATCACGTAGACCTGCTGGCTGCCCGACCGGTCGCTCTCGAACACGATCTGGGTGCCGTCCGGCGAATAGCTGCCGCCAATATTGATGCCCGGCCCATTGGTCAGTCGCACCGGGGTGCCGCCCCCCGCCGAACTGACGCGGTAGATGTCCGTCGTGCCGCTCTGCGCCATCGAATAGAGCACCCACTTGCCGTCCGGCGACCAGCGCGGCGCGAACGTGGGATTGCCGGTGCGCGCGATCAGCTTCTGGGTGTTGGTGGAAAGGTCATAGACGTAGATGCTCGGCTGTCCGTTGAGATACGACAGGTAGAGGATCTTCGAGTAATCGGGCGAATAGCGCGGGGTGAGCGCCATGCCCTGACCGCTGGTGAGATATCGGTGGTTGGCGCCATCCGAATCCATGATCGCCAGCCGCTTCATGCGGTGGTCCTTGGGACCGGTCTCGGCGATGTAGGCGATCTTGGAATCGAAGAACGGACTCTCGCCCGAAAGGCGGGAGTAAACGAGGTCGGAACACTTGTGCGCCGCGCGCCGCCAGTCCGAAGCGGCGAACATCCAGCCCGCCTTGGTCAACTGCCGCTGCAGCTTCACGTCGTAGAGGTAGCAGCCGACGGTCAGGCTACCGTCGGCGCCGGCCTTGACGTAGCCCTCCACGAGCATGTCCGCGCCCATTCCGCCCCACGTCGGATAATCGGGCTGCTGCACCTGCATCATCGTCGGGCGCGGCAGACCGGCGGGGCCGCTGGGCTTGAACAGGCCGTTGTTCTTGAGGTCGGAGGCGATCACCTGCGAGATGGCGTTGCCGAGCTGCGCGGTGGAGCCGGCATTGGTTTGCGTCGGCACGTCGCGGTCGGTCGAAAACGCAGTGATGGCAATGCCCAGATCCTGCCACTCGCTTTCGTCCGAAACGCTGCCGGTCAAGCCGCCGTCGTCGGCTTCCGGCTCGGTTGCAGCGGGCTGCGGCGCGGGCGCAGTCTGCGCTGCGACCGGCCCGGCGGCGCCGACCGCGAAAAGCAGGGCAAAAGTGGAGTGACGCAGGTTCATTGCGAGAGCCTCTTGTCGAAACGGAATGCGGATACGCGCTTCCACGCATCGTAGTATTCCGGGGGAAGGTCAAACGGCGCGGCAAGGCGGACGGCACGGACCGCCTGCTCCGCGTGGCGCTGGGCCTGGTTGCGGTTGAGATCGTTGATGCCCTGCTGCCGCACCACTTGCGGCGGCCCGGCCAGGGTACCGTCGCGGTTGAGATTGAACGACAGGATCGTCACCAGTTCCTCGGCGTCGGGGCCCTGCGGCGCTTGCCACTTGGGCTTGAGCTGCCGGGCGATCGCGCTGGAAAGCGAGGCCTTCACCGCCGGGCCGATGGCGGCGGCGGGCGCTGCGGTGCTGGCGCGGTTGGGGCCGCTCCCGCCGGTGATCCCGCTGAGGAAGTCGGAGCCGATACGGCTGCCGCCGCTCGGCGCCACCGGCCGCGCGGGCGCCTTCGGTGCGGAGGGCCGGGCCGCCGCCTTGGAGGGCGCCGACCTGGGGGGCGCAGGGCGCGCGGGCGCCTTGGCCGGAGCCGCAGGCGTGCGCGTTTGCGGCTTCGGCTTCGCCGCCGGCGTGGGCGGCTTGGGCGCGGGCCGCTGTTGAACCGGGCGGCTCGTGGGCCGGGGCGTCGCCTTGGGTTGCGGCGGCGTGGGCTTAGGCTTGGGAGGCGTGGGTTTGGGCGGAGCGGGCTCGGGAGGCGCGGGGCTGGGTTCCGGCCGGGCTTCAGGCTGGGTTTCGGGCTGCGCTTCCGCCTGCGGCTCCTCCTGCGCCTCGCCGAGCGTCGGCGCGACGCTCTGGGCCGCCTGGCTGTTGGGCTGCGGAGAAGTCGAAGTCAGCCCCACCTCGTCGCTGATCGTTACCGTCATCCGCTCGGGCGGCTGCACCACCGGCGCCGAGTGGGGGCGCAGGAGGAGCACCGCGACAAGCGCGGCGTGCGCGATGATCGCGATGCCGAGGCCGAAGCCTTCTTCCTTGCGCAGCGCCAGAGCCATTCCTCAGCCGCCCTTGGCGCCCGTGACCAGCGAGATCGAGGTGAAGCCGGCGTGGTTCAGCTCGCCCATCACCCCCATCACCGAACCGTAGTCGAGAGCCTTGTCGGCACGCAGGGTAATGAGCGGCTTCTTGCCTTCCGCGTCGGCGGGGATGTTCGCCAGCCGGTCCGCCAGCTCGCCGGGCGCCAGCGCCTCGTCCTCCAGATAGACGGTGCCGTCGCTCTGGATCGTGATCGTCACCTGCTTGGCCTCTTCGGAGAGCGCCTTGGCGTTGCTGTCCGGCAGCTCCACCGGAACCGCCGCTTTCAGCAGCGGCGCGGTGACCATGAAGATGATGAGCAGCACCAGCATGACGTCGACCAGCGGCGTGACATTGATCTCCGCCATCGGCGCACGGCCGCCGCGACCTCGACCGCGCCGCCCGCCGCCCTGCAGGCCCATGGCCATCAGCGCTGCTCCAGCTGGCGCGTCAGCGCGGCGTGGAGCTTGTCGGCGAAGCGCTGGAGCCGGCCCTCGAAACCGTTCACCCGGTGCGAGAAGCGGTTGTAGGCGATGACCGCCGGGATCGCCGCGAACAGGCCGATCGCAGTGGCGAACAGCGCCTCCGAAATGCCCGGCGCCACCACCGAAAGCGACGAGTTCTGCTGCTGGCCGATCTGGAAGAAGCTGTTCATGATGCCCCAGACGGTGCCGAACAGGCCCACGAACGGCGCCACCGATCCGACCGTCGCCAGAAAATTGAGCCGATCGGACAGACTGTCCGCCTCCTCGCTCACCGCCGAGTTCATCGCAAGGCCGATCCGCTGGCGCGCCCCTTCCGGATCGGTGCCGGCGGCAGCGTTGCGCTTGTATTCTGCGAGGCCCGCGCCGGCGACCTTGCCCGAGGGAACCTCGTTGCGACGACGCTCGCGCTGGTAGGCATCGAAGTTGTCGGCATCCCAGAAGCCGCTCTCGTAGGAGCGGCAGCGCCGGTTGACGCCCGACATCCGGAGCGAGAACGAGACGATAATCGTCCAGGTCCAGATGCTCGCCAGCAGCAGACCCACCATCACCACCTGCACCACGATATCCGCGTCCAGGAACAACTTGACCGGGTTGAGATGGTTAGGGGTACCGCCGACCACATCTGCGGCTGCGGCCATGAGCATTTCCAAGGTCATTCTTGTCCTTCCGCCTCTGATGCGATGGTCGCAAAAGCCTCCAGCCACGCGCGTGGCTGGCGTCGCGGCTTTCCTTCCGGGCCGACGAAGCCCACCGTCACGCTTGCCTCCGCCAGTTTTGTATCGCCCCGCAATGCTGTCTGCAGCATGACGCAACTCGCCCCGCCTATTCTGGTGGCGGAGGTTTCGACATTTACCACGTCGCCCAGCCTCGCCGGCGCGAGATAGCGGATCGATACCTGGGCAACGGTATAGCCGCCCAAGCCGGACGTGAGAGCCGCCTGCTGATCGATGGCAAGCAGTTCCAGAAGATCGGAACGCGCCCGCTCGAACCAGCGCAGGTAATTGGCGTGATAGACGATCCCACCCGCGTCGGTGTCCTCATAGTAGACGCGCAGCGCGTAGCGATGCATCGCACCGTCGATCAGTCCGGTTGTCGGGGAGGGGAATTGCGGCATCAGCGGTAATTCCTTAACGCCACAACCCGCCGCCGCAACCCGTAGCGCACACCTCGCGGCGCGGAGGGGACGCAGTTCGTCCTCTCCTGACGACAGAGTGTGTCAGGCAGCGAGCATCACGTCACTCGCCAATCATCTGGAAGAACGGGCGCCCGCCGAAGATGTGGACATGCAGGTGCGGCACTTCCTGATGGCCGTGCCCACCCATATTGACCATCAGGCGATAGCCGGGCGTGTCCAGCTCCAGCAGGCGCGTCACCTCGCCCACGGCACGCATGAAGCCCGCGATCTGCTCATCGCTACCCTTGGCGGTGAAATCGTCCCACGAGACGAACCGGTCCTTCGGGATCACGAGCACGTGAACCGGCGCCTGCGGGCGGATATCGTGGAAGGCCAGCGCGTGATCGTCCTCGTAAACCTCCTTGCAGGGCAGCTCGCCACGCAGGATCTTCGCGAAGATATTGTCATCGTCGTAGGGCAGCTTCGGGTCGATCGGCATCGTCACTCTCCAGCGTGTCGTGCGGCCGGTCGCGCGGCCTTCTCGGCGATGCCGGAGGTCCCTTCGCGCCGGTCCAGTTCGGCCAGCACCTCGGCCAGCGGCACATCCTTTGCGCCCAGCAGCACGAGCAGGTGGAACAGCAGATCCGCCGCCTCGCCGACCAGCGCCGGGCGATCCTCGGCCAGCGCGGCGATGATGGTCTCGGTCGCCTCCTCACCCAGCTTCTGCGCGATCTTGGCGAGGCCGCGCGCATTCAGCTTTGCGACGTAGCTGCTGTCGGGATCGGCGCCCTTGCGCTGGGCGATGGTGGCTTCGAGCCGGGCGAGCGTATCGGTGGTGGCCATGGGGCGCCAGCCATGCGGCGCATGTGGCCCCCGGTCAAGCAGGCCGGATCAGTCCCTCGGCTTCTTGCGCGAGAAGCGGCGGCCGAGCACCACCCCCGACACTCCCATCGAGAGGAGCACGAGCGCGCTCGGTTCGGGAAGCTGCACGCTTCCCCCGGCGGCAAAGGCGGGCGTCGCCCACAAGCCGGCGAGCGGCAGGGCGATCAACAGAGAGGGCATTCGAAAGCGGTGCACGGTGGCGGCCTTGGCAAGGGGGCTTGATGCCAGCGTTAACGCAATCCATGTGCCAAATAAGGAATTTACCGGATATGCGGCCGTGCAATGGTTAACACGGCACGAGTACATGCAACGGCTGTAAAGCAGCCCGACAGGCTCAACCCCGTGCAGGCAATCCGGCGGCCCGCAGCGCGTCATGCGCTTGTGCGATGGAATACTTGCCGAAGTGGAAGATCGAAGCGGCAAGAACCGCGCTGGCCTTGCCCTGCGTAACACCCGCCACCAGATGGTCGAGCGTGCCGACGCCGCCGCTGGCGATCACCGGCACGGCGACCGACTCTGCGATCAATCGCGTCAACGCCAAGTCGTAGCCCGCCTGCGTGCCATCGCCGTCCATCGAGGTGACGAGCAGTTCGCCCGCGCCCAGTTCGGCCAGCCGCACCGCGTGTTGCAGCGCGTCGATGCCCGTCGCCTTGCGGCCGCCGTGCGTAAAGATTTCCCAGCGGCCCGGCTCCACCTGCCGAGCATCGACCGAAGCGACGACGCACTGGCTGCCGAACCGCGCGGCGATGTCGGAAACGACTTCGGGTCGGGCCACGGCGGCGGAATTCACCGCCACCTTGTCGGCGCCCGCCAATAACAGCGCCCGCGCATCCTCGGCCGTGCGGACGCCGCCGCCGACGGTCAGCGGCATGAAGCAGACCTCGGCGGTGCGGCGCACGATATCGAGCAGGGTGCCGCGTCCCTCGTGACTGGCCGAGATGTCGAGGAAGCACAGCTCGTCCGCTCCGGCGGCGTCATAAGCGCGCGCTTGCTCGACGGGATCGCCCGCGTCGCGCAGCTCGACGAAGTTGACCCCCTTCACCACGCGGCCCTCTGCCACGTCCAGGCAGGGGATGACGCGGACGCGGACTGTCACGCCGCTTCCGCCATCGCGATTGCGGCCGTCAGGTCCAGCCGGCCGTCGTACAGCGCGCGTCCGGTGATGACCCCCTCGATCCCGTCGCGTGCATGGAGCGCCAGCATACGAATGTCGTCGAGACCCTTCACCCCGCCGCTGGCGATCACCGGCAGGTCGGTACGGCGGGCCAGGTCGACGGTCGCGTCGATATTGCAGCCCTTCAGCAGTCCGTCGCGCCCGATGTCGGTGAACAGCAGGCTGGCGACGCCCGCGTCCTCGAACCGTCGGGCCATGTCGACGATCGACACATCGGACACCTCGGCCCAGCCCTCGGTCGCGACCATGCCGTCGCGCGCATCCACCGCGACGACGATGCCGCCGGGATATTCCCTCGCCATGTCCTTGACGAACTCGGGATCCTTCAGCGCGGCCGTGCCCATGACCACCCGCGAGACGCCAAGGTCGAACCAGCCGGCCACGGCCTCGCGCGTGCGGATGCCGCCACCAAGCTGCACATGACCCGGGAACGCCTGGAGGATAGCTTCCACGGCCTCGCGGTTCTGCGCCGAACCGGCGAACGATCCATCAAGGTCGACGACATGAAGAAACTGCGAGCCCGCCTCGGCGAACAGCGTCGCCTGCGCGGCCGGATTGTCGCCATATACGGTGGCGCGAGCCATATCGCCCTCGGCCAGGCGGACGACCTGCCCCTGCTTGAGGTCGATGGCGGGGAAGACGATCATGGTTTCCAGTCCAGGAAGCGGGCGAGAAGCGAGATCCCGTAGGCCTGGCTCTTCTCGGGGTGGAACTGCACGCCGACCACGTTGTCGCGCGCCACGGCCGCGACGAGGCCGCCTCCGTGATCGGTCATCGCCGCAACGCTGCCCCCATCATCGGGCGCGAAGTGGTAGGAGTGGAGGAAATACGCTTCGCCCGGCGCGATCAGGCCGCCGGCGGGATCGTGCCTGCCCAGCGACACGTCGTTCCAGCCCATGTGCGGCACCTTGATGGCCGGATCGGTGCGTTCGATCAGCCGCACCTCCCCCGCGATCCAGTCAAGGCCCGCGGTCACGCCGTGCTCCAGCCCGCGCGTGGCGAGAAGCTGCATTCCGACGCAGATGCCCAGGAACGGCGCGCCGCCCACTTGCACCCTCTCGGTCATCGCCTGGACCATCCCCGGGATCGCCCAGAGACCTTCTGCACAAGCCCGGAACGAGCCGACGCCGGGAAGCACGATGCGATCCGCCGCGCGCACGACATCCGCGCTGGCGGTGACGTGGACGTTATCCGCCCCGGCCGCCTTCAGCGCATTCGCGACCGAGTGAAGATTGCCCGCGCCGTAATCGATGAGGGCGAGGACTTCAGCCACCCAGTTGTCCCTTGGTGGAGGGCACTGCGCCGCCCTTGCGCGCGTCGAGTTCGACGGCCGAGCGCATGGCACGGGCGAAGCCCTTGAAGATAGCCTCGCAGATGTGGTGGTTGTTGGTGCCGTAAAGCAGCTCGATGTGCAGCGTGATGCCCACCGCCTGGCCGATCGAGTGGAACCAGTGTTCGACCAGCTCGGTGTCGAGCTCGCCCAGCTTCTCCTGCGTGAAGGCCGCCTTCCACACGAAGTAGGGCCGCCCGGAGATGTCGAGCGCGACGCGCGCCAGCGTCTCGTCCATCGGGGAATAGGCCGATCCGTAGCGGCCGATCCCGCCCTTGTCGCCCAGCGCCTCGGCGATGGCCTGACCGATCGCGATGGCGCTGTCCTCGGTCGTGTGGTGTTGGTCGACGTGAAGGTCGCCCGCGATCCTGCAAGTGATGTCTATCAGCGAGTGGCGCGAAAACTGCTCGATCATGTGATCGAGGAAGCCGATGCCGGTGGACACGTCATAGGCGCCGGTCCCATCCAGATTGACCTCGACCTGGATATCGGTCTCGTGCGTCTTGCGGGCGATACGGGCGTTGCGCATGGCGCGCCTATAGGGCGGCGGCGCGGGGAATCAATCGTCAGGTCCGGAATGCGGCAGTTTTGCCGCAGGCGTGACCGAAAGGCGCCGATGCCTGGCGGAAAACCCATCGCCTGAGCGAAAATCCTCGTCCGCTCGACTTGACCGGCCCCGACTCGATGCGCAGTTAGGCAGGATGACCGATACCCCCCCGGACAGCCTGATCCCCTATGACGAGATCGTGCAGGAGGCCCTGCGCGCCGTCGTGGGACGCGTTCTGGGCCAGGTGGAAGCGACGGGCGGCCACTTGCCGGGCGTGCATCACTTCTACATCACCTTCAAGACCGCCGCGCCGGGCGTCTCCGTTCCCGCAGACCTGAAGGCCCGGTTCCCGGACGAGATGACGATCGTGCTCCAGAACAAGTTCTGGGACCTCGCCGTCAGCGAGGCGGGCTTCACCGTCGGCCTCAGCTTCAATCAGATTCCTGCCAAGCTGGTAGTGCCGTTCTCGGCGATCACCGCGTTCGTCGATCCGGCGGTGGACTTCGGCCTCCAGTTCCAGGCCATGGCTTCGGACGAGGCGGAGGAAACCCACGAGGGCGACAACGATGGCGCGGAACGCGAAGCTGCGTCGCGCATTACCTCGGCTGACGACGGATCGAACGTGGTTTCGGTGGATTTCGGCAAGCGCAAGTAAGCTGGCAAACTCACCCTCTTCACCGGCAAGGGCGGAATAGCGCGATGAAGTTCGGAAAGAAGACCGGCGCGGAGAAGCTCAACAAGACCGTCGCGGACGTTCTTCCCGACGCGCCGGTCCAGCTTCAGGGCCCCAGCCCCAATCCGCATACCAACCTCGTCATCGCCGACGTCGCCCTTCGCGGCAGCGCCATGATCGCGCGCCGCGCGGTGGAGCGCGGCCTCCTCGGCAATCGCTATACCCCGCACAAGGCCAAGGCGATCCTCAAGGGCCGCACCTTCGGAGAGACGCTGCTGCACACCGCTATCGCGCGGGTGGCCATCGGCTCGGTTCCGGGCGCGATTCTGGTGGGCGGCGGCCTGCTCGCCAAGACGCTCTACGATCGCGGCAAAGCGGGGCGCGCGAAAGCCGATGGTGAGGCGAAGATGCACGAGATGGCGAAGGACGGTCGCGACTAGGGGTTCCGGCACATACCCCGCATCTTGATTTGATCCGTCCGCACCGCCATCAGCGGGCATGGTCGATGCACCCGCCCCCGTCCTGACGGTCCCCGATTCCGACGCGCTCCATCGGCGCGGCCTGATGTTCATCCTTTCCTCGCCCTCGGGCGCCGGCAAGACGACGATCTCACGCATGCTCCTCCGACAGGATTCGCGACTGCGCATGTCGGTCTCGGCGACGACGCGCGCGCC
>Ga0068862_100001648_pt1 | contig 20308 bp, 24 predicted proteins | sample KBSSwiS52_FD_66598 | JGI IMG/M metagenome (GOLD analysis project Ga0068862, IMG submission 66598) | Switchgrass rhizosphere microbial communities from Kellogg Biological Station, Michigan, USA - KBS Switchgrass S5-2 | ecosystem: Host-associated > Plants > Roots > Rhizosphere > Soil ... | reverse complement strand
TCCGGGTCCGTGTGGGCGTTCCTAGGGCCGGGACTGATGACGATGGACAGGGGCGGGGGACCGACAGCCTGCCCCTGCTTCTTCGCCTCCAGGCGGGCGTTCAGCTCGGCTTTGAAACTCGGCATCAGGTGCCCTTCGGCCGGTCGATGTAACCGCGCTGGCCGCACGTCAAACAATCCTCTTTGACGAGCGGAGGAGGCGGCATCCCGTCCCGCTTCGCTTGTCGCAGCTGTGCTGATCGCATCCGCTGCGCCTCGCCTGACATCGCGGTCCGCTTGCCCGTTCCTTCGCAGTCAGGACAGACCATATGAACGCCTAGAACGAGTCCCATGTCAGCCAGCCTCCGGGTCCGGGTCACAGATAGAACAGACCCACCGCGACCCGTTCCAACGGTGCTGGGTCTGATGCTCGGAGTAGAAATGGCAGGTAACACTTGCGCCGTTACTAGTAACGCTGTTTTCCGTTAGCGGGGGGTCATCCGGAACTTTCGTCCACGTTTCGTCCACCTTTCGTCCACCTTTCGTCCAAGCGGTTTGTGCTCTTTCGTCCATTTCGTCCCTTCCGTCCACGTTTTCGACATGCGGAATTGCAGAACCTTGGACGAAATGGACGAAAGTCCCTGCACCTGGAGTAGGTCGGAGGACCGTCCGACGTCGGCCCATCGTGGTCTCGGTGACGATCTCGGCCTTGCCGATCCGCAGCAGCTCGTCTATCGCTGCCTGCCGTTTCAACGGGTCGCGGATCACTTCCCGGGTGATCGTGTGCCGCGTCATCCGGCCTTCCTCCAGCAGATGCCGGAACAGGAGCGTGGCGTTGGGATCACCGATCGTCTCCCCGAAGACCCACGCGATACCGCGACGGGCGTACTCCGTCAACGCGATAGCCCTGTCCAGGTGAGCAGCCGAGACAGCCGCTTCCCCGTCGAGCAGTGCGTGAACCAACGCCACCCGGAAGGCGATCACCGGGAACCGCTTCCCCAAGTCCATCGCCAGCCCGTAGGACACGCTCGGGATGAAGTCCGAGTAATCCGTTAGCCGGTCCGCCACGATCGGGTCAACGCTCAACGTCGGCGGGTTCGTCCGGTAAGCGTCGTGCCTGCTCCGCAGCTTGTCCTTGTGGTCTTCGCTGAAGCGCGGCACGCTGTTCGCGGCCCGCACCGGCCGCTTGTGGACCGGAAGATACAGCCACCGGTTCGCGGAGCCGTTCTGCACGGCACTGGACCCGATCATGTCCCGCAGCTCTTTCGGGGCGATCGCGATCAGCGCCGGCAACCAGTACGGCGGGTCCACTGTCTTCGACTCACCGGCCTTCCGGTTGGATAGCTGCGAGCCGTCGAACGCCTGCCGCATCTTGCCGTCCAGCGTCGAACCCTCCCGGCCTCGCGACGCCAGATGGTTCGCGTACTCCTCCTCGTACATCAGGGCCGTGACAGGGCCGTAACCGGATCGGTAGCGAAGCTCCGATACGAGCCCTTCGCCGCTGTTCACCCCGTCGAGCAGCAGCCGGTTTACGATGGTCACGCCCAGGGCATCGGACAAGGCGTCCTGTACCCGCAGCATCGTCGTGCCCTTCCGGCCGTAGGTGGACTCTCCGACCAGCGCCACGAACGGGCTGCTGGTCTGTGTCCGGTGAAAGTAGGCCATGCCCGGGAACAGTGCCCCACAGAACGCCAGAACGGCCCCTAGCAGCCCGACAAGGCTGGCATCGGTACCGGGCACCAGATCGTCCACAAGCTCGCCTGCTAGGCCATCGTAGGCGACCGCATCGGGTTCCCCGGGGAACGTCTCCGACCGCGGCATCCCGAGCAGGCCCAGCTCGTCGTCCCCGATCCGCCGGGTGGCTCGTTCCTCGATCTCCTCTACCGGGTCCGGTCCGAACCGCTGGAAGACTTCCCCGATGGCGCGGTCTACTTCCTCGGCCGACTTCGGCTGCTCCAGGCGATCGTTCTCCGCGAGGACCGCGACCCGCAGCACGGCCGGGTCGTTGATGACGCCGCGCAGTGCCCGTGCCCGGTTCCTGAGCCAGTCGTGCCTGCCGCCGACAGACGGCAGCGTGTCACCGATAATGGTGATGGCCGCGGCTGGCGCGTCAGCCACGCCGGCCGCGGCCCACGACGCGGGCAGCGTGGCTATCTCCAAGGTACCTGACACCGGCTCGTACTCGTACCCGGATGCGTGGACGCTTCGGGGACCGATGACGTAACCCTGGAGCCGGCCGTTTCCCCAGCGGGTGACGAACCCGAACAGCTTCCGGATCGGTCGCGGGTAGCCATCCGGCCAGCGATAGAAGACGTGCTGGCCGTTGGCGGTCTTCGTCGTCAGCGTCTCGGGCAGGACGCCGTACCGCTCCGACAGGTCCGCGATCCGCTGGAACTCCTCGTGGGTGTCCACGTCCATAGCGAAGACGCCATCTGGACACACCAGCCCGTAGTTCGGCTCCGAGCCTGCCAGTAGCAGTGTCCGGATGCGCTCCGGGTCTCGGGTCGCGTCCTTGAACCCGTTAACGCCGATCGGGTGTTTGCCCGGTGAGCTGCAATCGATCCCCTTCGGGCAGCGGCACCGACCGCCGGGGAAGGTGGACCAAACCGAGAAGATGCCGAAGCCGCGTTCCGCGAACCACAGTGCCGCGCGGATGCGTTGCTCGGGTGACGGGCGCGGAGAAGGCTGTGCCACTACTTCACCCGAAGGATTTTGTTCAGCTGGTCGGCTGTCCGCTGGACGACAGGCAAAAGGGCGCGACCCAATGCACGCTCAAACTTGCGTACCTCCCGGTCAAAGTCTCGCATCGCAACGGCATAAGTCCGCCGCATGCTCCTTGCGTAAACGACCCGCTCGTCCCGCCTCACCATTCGGAAGACTAGGTACGGGTTCGGGCGTCGTGGGAACGGCGTAGCCAGCTTCATTGGCCGGTTCCTCGATAGAGACAGGGGAGCCGCGACGGCAGGGGGATACCGCCGCGGCCCATATGGTTGGGAGACTAGAAGGGCAGCTCGTCGGACTGGCCGACCGTCTCCCGAAGCGGTGCCGCCGGGGCAGGTGCCGCGGCTGGCGTACCGGTTGCCTGGGCGAACTGCTGCTGAACCTGCTGGACCGGCATCGCGAGCAGGGCATCGACCTTCGGATACCCGCCGTCGTCGTGGATGACCTTCCCGAGCGCCACGCGGCCGACCAGGTCATCGACGTTGAACTTATCGCCGACCTTCGGCTTCGTGCCGCCGTTGAGGGCCACGACGTAACCGTACTGCTTCGACTTGTCGCCGGTCGCCGAGCTGGCCGAGGACCGGACGCCGCGGCCGGCGAACTCGCCGTCCGTCACGCGGAAGTTCCAGTCGCGCAGGAACATCTGCTGCCCCTGCCGCTCGCCGCGCTGGATGGTGATCTCGCGCCACTCGCCGATCTCGACAAGCATCAGCGGGTACGTACCGTCCGGCACGTCCTCGTCCGGGTTCGGGCCACTGGCCCCGATAGTGATGTCACGTTCCAACGTCACGTTCAAACTCCTCTGCCTGCGGGCTTCTGCCCAATGGCGATGCACTCGTGGCACTTGATCGTCGGAGGCCAAGACCGGCGCTCCTCGATGATGCGGAGGCCACACAGAGTCCGCAGCTCACCCTTCCTGAAGGCGTGGTCGATCTGGTCGGTACCGGCTCTCCAGTAGATGCGGTCAGGCATGTCGGCTGTGGTTCCAGCGGGCCTGTTCGCGCATCAGGTCCGACACCGCGTGTTCGTACGCCTTCTGCGCGTCGTTGTACGGGCCGTACGGGGCGTGTTCGCCGTCCGTGACCTTGTGTACCAGTTCATCGGCTTCGTCCTGCCACCGAGCCCACGCGATATTGCGTCGGGCTATCGCGTTCTCCAGGTGTTCGTCGGGTCGCGGATACATGAAGGGGTCCCCGTCGTGCATCGTGGGATCGTCGGCTGCGCTGCACACGGCTACCACCACCGCCGGATACGGTAGGTCCGCATCAGGCACTCGGTATTCCAGCGGCCGCGGAACAGCAGGTAGTCGGCCCACCACGAGCGGATCACGATGCGGGCCCCGGGGTATCGTTGGTTGGCCCTTCGACTTCGTAGCCGCAGGTTTCGCAGGACCACGACAGCCACTCGCGGGACTGGGACCCGGCGTCGGCGTAGTACGCCGATCCGTTGTCAAGGAATACCTCGCGGCTCTGGTGCTTGGGCTGATTGAACGAATTGTGAGCGCCGCACTTCGGACACTCGTAAAGCGGCGGGAAAGCGGAAGTCACAGCACATCCCCCGTCATGTCCTTCGCGGCCAGCCGCCGCTTCCAGGGCGGCTGCCACGGCTCGTGGTCGGGAGCGCGGGTCGGGAGCGGGGTGTCCTCAACCGGACCTTGACGAACGGCTGTACCCGCTCCCGACCGGCGTTCCCGAATACGATCCAGTAGTGGCGTGCGCGTGGTCATGGCTTGATCCTTCCGGCAACGGAGCGCCACACGACGACGATCGTCAGGACAGCGACCCACCAAATCAGGATCAGTACGATGCCGTCTAGCGTCATGTCAAGGTCTCCGATTGCGTAGACGGAACCCTACGCCTATCCGCGACAGGTTGTCAATAGGCTATTACGCCTTGGTAATCCCGTATACGTCGATGGTGCCGCTCGTGATGCTGCCCGACGCCATGAGGAAACGGACCGCGGTCACGGCGGTCGTTGACTGGTAGGTCGCGGTCACGTCGGTCCCGATGAGGGCGCCGGCGTTGTCGGTGTAGCCGAAGTCCGCCGTGATCCGCTTGTGGATGGCGCTGCCTGGGTTGTAGAGGTAGAGCGTTCCGTTGAGGGCCGAGCTGGTCGCGTTGTCGATGCCGCCCGAACCGTCGAGGCCGATGGAGGTCTGTCCTGAGCTGGCCCCGGCCACGGCACTTCCGGAGGGGGAATGACGGAACGCCGCCCAGCCGTAGTTGGCTCCGGTGTCATACGTCGGGCCGCCGCCCGTGCCCATCCGCATGAGGAAGTTCGTGTTGTCGGTCACGGGGACGATGCTGATGAAGATAAACATATACGTTTCGTAGGTGGCCGAGATGAAGGTCGTGCAGTCGAGTGTCGCGGAAGTGGATGCCGTCTGACGCTGGAGCCATACCGTCGAGCCGCCGCCTCCGCCACCGCCGGACATGACCGTTTCAACGCCGGCGTCGTCCTTGGAGTACATGAGGCCGTCGGACTTGGCGTAGATCACGACCTTGGATGCCGCCGGGGTAGACGGCGCGGCCGCCTCCGGGAAGGTCAGCTTCGGTACGTCGATAGCGTCGATCTTCGCCATGTGCTTCTCCTAATCCGGCACGAAGCCGTAGACCCAATCATCCTCGGCCACGTTGGTTACGGCTACAGGTGGCGCGGTGCCGTCAACGATGACCTCGTAGTGGCCGGCCGCTCCGCTGGACACGGTGCCGGGCTTCCACGTGCTACCCGCTGCATCCCATACGACCGCCTGCCCATCGCTCGGCGCCGTGGCCGCGAGGGCACGCCCTTGGAGTCCGTCCACGGTGGGGCTGGCCCAGGTGTTGCCGAGGTCGCCGCCGGGCGTCGTGCCGACAACGATCTCCGCCGATAGGGAGCCGTTGGCCGTACCGACGAGATAGTCAGCGGTTGACGGAGCTGCCCCGGTACCCGGCGTGTAGTCCGCGAACGTTAGTGCCGTGGTCCCGATGGTGGGTACGGTGGTATTCGTATTCCGGAACGTCTTGCCGCCGTTGGCGGTCCCGGCCACAACGTAGATGACCGCGCCGTAGGCGGCGACGCCCTCCTCCATGTCGAAGGCCCGCGCGGGGGTGACGCCCGCGATGTAGACGCCGTTCTGCGATCCGGTTGACTGGTCCTTTACGAGTACCCGATCCCCCGCTGCGAGCGTCACCCCGTCTACGGAGTCGCCTGCGTTCAGTCCGGTGCTGATCGTCAGGTTGGCGGTCGTGGCAACACGCACGGGGAGCTGCGGCGGAGCGGCCCGATGGAACTCCGGCCTGTGGGCGTCGAGTCGGATGGTCATGCGCCGGGGCTCGCCTGGTAGTTCACGGTCACTCGTTCGGCCCTCGTGTCACCGACGGCGGCCTGCGGAGCGAAGTCGAGGGAGAACGTACCAGCGTCGGGATCGACCTCGGTATAGCCGTTGATGATCGGTACCCCGTCAACGAAGACTTCCAGCGATCCAGCGACGTACGGGAAGCGGGTAGTAAACGAGGTCGTGGTGCCGTCGCCGTCGGCCACGAACTCGTTCTTGACGTGCATGAGGGCTCCGGGTGGGTTGTCGTCTCCAGGTACGCACGGCTCCGTCTCGGGGTAGTTGGGGTCGCTGTCGCTGAACAGCACGCCGTAGTCCAGCTCCATGTGCCACGACTCGCGGTTGTCCCCGTTCAGGAAGAAGAACGTGACCGTCTCGCCGAGTAGCGCAGCCGTCTCCAGCGACGTGAAGGTGAAGGTCTCGTCGAACACCGTCGGGTCCGTTCCGGACTGGCCCGCGAAGCCCATGTTGATCGAGCCGCCGCTGTAATCGAGGCGGATGATGTGCGTCCCGCCCGTCCCGCCTGCCGGCCAGCCGTCGAAGCCGTGCAGGTCGGGGCCCAGCCACCGGATGCGAAGTAGGCCGGTCATGTCGGCGGGAACCACCACCGACCCGTCCATGTCCTCGCCTACGCCGTGGATCGACTCGTACTCGCCGCCGGGGATGATGTACGGGTTGGTGCAGTTTCCCGGCTCCCACGGCCCCGGACCCGGACTCCCACCGCCTGGACCGCCTGACTGGACCTCGTTGGAGAGCGTCAGGTGGATGTCGTACATGTCCCGTCGGCCGTCGCTCGGGATGACGTTCCGCCGGACGACCGGCATCGTTACGAAGTCCTCGTACCCCGGCAGGTGCGAGAACTTCGCGTCTACCAGGTCGCCCGCCATGAGCAGATTGACCTGCGAGGCGGGCACGCGGATGGAGCAGGTGATCGTGTCGATCTCATCGGCCCGCGCTGCGAGCTGGGCCGCCAGCAGGTTCTCGGCCGTGGTCAGCTTGCCAACCCGGTCGGTCGTGTACACCGCGTCCCGCAAGAAGTTGACCGGAGAGAACTCCGTGGGCGACAGGTCCGCGATCAGCGCATCGTTGCGGCCGTAGACGTACTGTCCGCCGAGGTAGCCGAACAAGACGCCCGTTACCTGATCTGCGGAGGTCCGGCTTAGGCTCGCGTCGATGAACGGATAGAAGCATGTGCTGCTGGCGTCCGACTCGACATTGCTGATCGACAGGGTAGATGTCGGCCCCACGCCTACCAGCTCGTAGTGCAAGCTGGGTTCGTTGGCGGTCTGGTCGAAGTAGGCGTAGAAGTTCTTGCCACTCGTCCCGGCGACCGACTCGAACAGCCCTTGCGGAAACTGCGTCACGTAATCGGACGGCCCGAAGCCGATGGGGTTGTCGGTGGTGTTGAAACGCCCGTTGTCGTGGAGCGGTGTGCCGGCCATCGGGGCCGACGCCTGCGCCCACGCTACCCGCTCGATGTCGGTCTCCTCGGGCCGCTTGGCGCTGCTGGCGCGGAAGACTTCAAAGCTGAATGCGGCGTTGAGGTCATGGACTTCGCATTCCCATATCCGGCCCGCTCCCTGACGGAACGGCCCGCGGGTAATGGTCTTGCCGACGATCCAGCCCGAGAACGTTCGCTCGTTGCCGGTGCAACTGGTCTCGTCCTGGGTGAACGTGTGCCAGCCGTGAAGGTCCAGCTCCCCCAGCGGATCGTCAATGCGGACGCCGGCTATCGCGGGCTCGCCGTAGAACGCCGCCATCGGTAGGCCGATGACACCTTGGGCCGCGTCGTTGTTCAGCCGGACACGGTTGGTAATCAGTACCGTGTCGATCCGGTATTCCTGTCCCATCAGCTAACGGTCGAGTGGAACGTCTTGGTGAAGGTCTTCTGGCCCTTGCTCAGTTCCTGGATGGAGAACTTGGCACTGATGTTGACGGTGGGCGAGAAGTCCTTCCGCCGGATCGCTTCCAGGCGTTCGTTGGCGATCACCTGACGGGAGGCGACCGTCTGCGTCGCGGTCGTGGTTACAGCGGCCACGCTCTTGACCGCGTTCACGGCCCCGGCCACGAGCGAGCCTGACGTGGCCACCTTGTCCCGGATGGCGAAGGCCGCGGCCTGGTTGCGCGTGGCAATAGCCGCGTTCTGTACCGACGAGTTGCGAACGGCTCCCGCTACGGCGTCGATGTTGGCCTTCTGCGCCTCGATGGCCTCCAGCCGTTCGTTCGTGATGTTCTGGGCGGTGTTCTCTGCGGCACTGTTCGTTTTGCCTGACGCCTCAAGCGACGTGATCTTGTCCCGAAGCGTCTGCTGACTCCGCTCCATCGCCGTCGCGATACCGTCGATGTCGAGCTGGAACGCGATCTGATCCGGGGCGATGCCGGATCGTAGTTTCGCCTCTTGCTCCTCCAGTCCCTTCAGGGAGTTCTTCAGATCAGCTAGCGACGCACCGGCCGCGAATTCCTTCGTCTGCTTGTTGAGGTTTTCGATACCTTCCTTGTTCTGCTCGGACTGCTCGCCGCGGATGCTGCCCAACTCCGCGATAAACGCCGCGGCCGCTCCGAGGATAAAGACCTTAGACACCGCACTGGCAATCTTGCCGGCCGTGCTTGTCGCTCCGGCCGTTCCTCCTGCCACGCCACCACCGGCACCTGTCACGGATGCCGCTCGGATATTCACCTGTCCGGCGTTGATCCCGAGTACGCCCTTGATCAGCCCCTTGCCCAGCTCCCCGACGATCCCGGTCAGTGCTCCGCCGGTCAGCTTGTTCAGACCCCATCCGGTGATAACGGCCGTCTGTACCCACGGCGGCAGGGCGAGGAACGCATCCAAGATCGCGTGTGCCCCAGCCCCGGCGACCTGGAGCGACTGCCCGATCTGCGCCCACGGGATCTTCCCAGCCACCGCCAGCACATCATCGAACGACCCGGCCAGCCCTTCGCCAAACTCCTTGATGGCCTTGATCGTGGACGGCTTCGCAAGCTCCGTTTGCAGGAACTTCGCGACCTTCTGGATGACTGGCAGGAACCCCGTAGCCAGCGCGGCCTGCGCGTCCTCGACCGCATCCCCCACACGCCGCATGTCGGCCCCGAAGCCGGTCCCGGCGGCCTCGCCTGCCTTGCCGAATTCCGTCTCCAGCTCTCGGAGGATGATCCGCTGAGCGCCGAGCGTGTCGCCCGACTCAACAAGGGTCTTGATCTGGTCCTTCTGCTGCTTCGTGAACGTCACACCGACGCGCGTCAGTGCGGTGATGCCCTTGATCGGATCGTTCAGCGCCTTGCCGATCTGGATAGCGGATGACTTGAAGTCGGCGTTTGCCACGTCGCCTTCGGCCATCGCGATACCGAGGTTGACGACCGCTTCGGTGGCGTCGGGGAATGCGTCCTTGCTGATGTTCGTGAACGTCAGCAGCATGTTCTCTGCTGCCTGGATCTGCTTGTCGTCGGCGGTCGTTAGCTGCTCAAGCGACTCGGCATATTCCCGTACCTGCTCGGCCGATACGCCTGCCTTGCCGCCCGTTGACTCAACCACCGCGGCCGTCTGGTTAGTGACTGTCTCAAGCTTTTCCAAGGACCGGAGGCCGGCCACGACCTGAGTGGTGAGGATCCCACCGGCCGCCACACCGATGAAGGCGAGATTCTTCCCGAGACTTTGCAGCCCGCCGCCGATCCGCTGGCCGACGCGGAACGACGTGGACTCCAACTCGCCCAGCTTTTTCTGGGCAGTCGAGATGCCCTTGCTGAAACCCTTGTCATCGAGGGTCAGTTGAGCAACGAGCGCGGCAGTCTCAGCCCTTGCCACTTGTGGCGGCCCTCAGCTTCTGCATCTTCTGGTCTTCGGCCATCGCCTGTTCGCGGACAGCCGAGCCTATGGATAGCTCCGCGATGAGCTGGAGTCGCCATCGAGCGATGTCGTAGTCGTCGCGGTGTCGTCCGTCGGGGTAGTGGTAGTCGAGGATGGCGAGGAGGGCTTGCGGCGCGAGGTGGTCGAGCCCTTCCTGGGAGATGTCGATGCGGCGGTCTGCGTGGGCGGCGAGGACCTCGACGCCCGGCCCGCCAAAGGGACGAGTACCTGCGGGTTGTACAGGGCCTCGGCCTCGTTGCTGACCATGTTCGCCACGGTGAAGTCGGACAGGATGTACTGCTCGATGCCGGTCGCCGTGACCGGGATAGCCTTGCCGTTCATAAGCGTCCAGGACTGGATGCCGGAGAACAGGTACTGGCGGATAATCGCCGCCAGTCGCCGCGGCGCGGCGTCGGGGTCGCCGTCCTCGGCTCCGGTGAGCAGCATCGCCTGCTTGCAGGCCATCGCGTCGTCGAAGCCGAGCCGGTCCTTTAGGGTCACGGTGTCGCCGTCCGGGTGGCGTGGTTCGTCACCCGGACAGACGCACGGAATGAGAACGTCCATCAGGAGCCCGTCGCGCCGAGGTCGGCATTCGTCATGTCGCAGACAACCGCGGACGTGTACACGCCGGTGAAGTCGTCGGGATCGTAGAAGGCGTGACCGGTAAGGACCACCGTCGTGTTGCCGCCGATCTCACCCTCGGTCCGGGTGTAGTACCGGATCGGCATGGTCTGGGTCCACTTGTACGGAACGGCCGTGCCGGGGATGAGGGTCGTCGATGTGGTGATTAGCCGAAGGTAGCGGTTCACCGAGTCATCCGACATCCATGCATCCGACTCGGAGCCGGTGCCGACGATATCGCTGGTCTTGGCGAAGGTCAGCTCGACCTCGATGGAGCCCGTGGCCCGGACAATCTCGTTGATGGCGAACGACTGTGAGCCGTTCATCCAGCGTTTGAGGTCAAGGTCTCCCCCAAATCGAAGGGTGGCCGTGTACAGGGCATCGGACACCTGACCGGCACCGAGGCCCGCAACACTGGAGGCAATGTAGATCGCGGTGTCTTTGCCGTAAATCTTCGCACCGGCCGTATCGACCGACAGGCCGACAGTCGGCACGGTACCCGTGACGGGCTGGTCGGTCGATGACTCGCTGGCGACCGAGCCAAACCGCCACGTAGCGGAGGCGGTCGCTGCCACGAGCTGTTCGGGAAAGACGACTTCGAACGACTCCACTACCGAGTCCCCGAACTGGTACCAGTCATTCTCCACGTCATCGCCGAATTCCCACGTCCAGGGGTCACCCTGACTGCCAGTGGCGTCCGTGGGATCAGGATCATGGGTCCAGGTTTTCGCGAGTCCACCGGTGCCGCTGGCTGTCGGCTCCACGTCGCCGCCGAAGAACCCCGACATGAGGGCCGGAATGGTGTTGTACTCCAAGCCGTTGTCGGTGATCGGACCCGTAGCCTCGTCGCCCTGCCTGATGGGGGCGACCGTGGGATAGATCGAACCGGCGTCCACGTCCGGGTCGGTCCACTGTAGGTCAACGTCCGGCACACCCCTCCACGGGTACGCCTTCGTCGCGGCGACAACTGTTCCTTCTACTGCCTGCCGTGCGCCCTGCCACTTCCGCAGCTTGACGAGCCCTGCTACCGGCATCCTGTTCTCCCTTCTACCTAATGAGCTGTACGCCTACCGTCCGGCGCTGGACATGGAGAACGCCTATTTAGTTGTCGCCTACATAGCCCTCCAGGGTGATGCGGGTACCGTAGTAGGTCCGCTGTCGGTCGGGTGGCATCCAGTCGGTGACATAGGTCGGTTCGTCTTCGACCCGGGTGACGGCAATGAGGCTGTTGGAACCGGCCTCGTGGTAGCGGGCCGCGACCCACTGCACGAAGCCGTCCACGAAGGCGTCTCGCTGGTCCGCAGCATCCTTGGAGTCGAACGGCCCATGCAGGATGATCAGCTCGCAGGACGGCGTGATCTGGTAGTTCGCTCCGGGGCCGATCGGGTCGATGGTGGCTCCCATCCGGTCCACGAACCCGCACGGTGCGTTGACGGACATCGGCCGGCCCGGGTACGTCTGGAGCTTGACGCTGGCACTCTGCGCGTAGTCCTCCATCAGCCCCACGGCCGCGGCCCGGTAGTCGGTCTGTACGTCCACCTACGCGGCCTTGTTCCAGAGCTTGATCAGGCTTGCCGCCATCGGCCGACGCCGCAATGCCTCGTTAGCTGCGCGGCCCCGGAACGGCTGGGCACGGGTCGCGGGGTGGTTGACCTTCTTCGCGAAAATCGTCTGCCCTCCTGCCTGGAAGATCATCCGCGGTGCTTTGCGGGCGCGGATCGCGTGAGCCTTCGTGCCCTTGTCGATGAAAAACGCGGTGTAGTGCCCGCCGACCTGGGCACGCCGCTGGGTAGCGGACTTGACGCGGAAAGAACGCCGCAGCCTGCCGGTCTTCGCGGGGACGCTGGACCGCATCAGCTCCGCGGCCTCGTCTGCCCACTCCCGCCCAGCCGGCTTGAATGTCTGCTTGATGGCCCGCAGACGTGCGTTCAGCTGCTTGGTTCCCTTAACGCCGCTCACGACTTCTTTTCGGCCTCGTCGGCTTTCTTCTGGTCCTTCGCCTTGGCGGCTTCCCGCTTGGCGATGGCCTTCTTCGTGTCGTTACTCATGCGATCCCGAACCTCCGACGCTGCCCGGTCAAAAGCCGGGAGTAGGTAGGGTCTAGCGGAGACGCCGCGATGGCGTCCGGCGCTTCCCACATCAGAAACGCCATCCGCAGCGCGGCCTGGGCTTGGTTCTCGGTGGGCAGGTCCGATGCCGCATCCCACGTCCCGGTATCGCTCCTGACCTTGGCGATAGCCGACGCCATCACCCGGTCTAGCGTCGTCTCCCAATCGGTCGTGTTCTCCAGGTTGAGAACCTGCGCCAGCTCGTCGGACGTGGGCCACGCGGCCGGTACCCGAGACTGAAGTGTCACCGCCTCGGCGTCGTCGGGCTCGTCACTAGCCACGAACGATACCGAGACGGTGAAGGGGAACGACCAATACGTCGTGTTGTCCACGGGCGTACCGACGACGGCCGCGAAATCATCCGTTACACGGATCACGTCACCCGATGCAACGGTGTCGATGACGGCATCACGGTTGTTGCCGTCGTCATCGGTGATCGACACTCGGAGCGTGTTTGCAACAGCGGCGAGCGGGTCCGATGCGAGGGTCACTTGACCCGCTGCAGGAACGCCGCGCGTCGTACTCCAGACGAACGCTCCGAGTGTCGTTGACATCGCTTACGAAGCGACGTTGTACAGCGTGAACGCGGCCGGGTACCAGGGCACGAACCACATCATGCCCACGATGCCCACGTCGCGACCGGCCTTCGAAGGAACGTCGGCCTGGAGTTCGTAGGTGCCGTCTTCGGCCCACGCGAAGCCGCTGGACGGTCCGACGATCCCGAACGAGCCGTGTGCGTCGAGTGCCGGGACATGCACGACCCGGAGGCCGGACACCGTACCGGAGATTCCGCCTGCGGCCGTGGCACTGGCGTTCAGGCCCGGGTACAGCGGCTGGTTCGTGGTGGTCGCCTTGGCGTCGATAAACTCGCCGATGGCCTCGGTGGAGAGCCACAGCGTATCCGGTGGGCGTCGAATGGCGTTGAACGAGGTCTGGTAGGCCGCTCCCAGCGACAGGTTAGCCGGGTTCAGCGGATCGGCTGCGGTGATGCCGCCACCGGTCGCGTTGAACAGCGCCCGAAGGGCCTGATCCTCGGCGTCGATCGCGTACGCCTCGGCCAGCAGTTCCAGCCAAAGCGCGAGGAAGCTCGGGCTTGACCGCTTGATGAGCTGGATGGACAGGTCGCCGGCACCGGCAATCGTCACCATGTCGAAGTTGTTCGAACTGATGATGGTCTTGGTGCTATCGACTTCCGACTTTTCCGATGACTGGACAGCGGTCGTCGGTCGCTGGGTGATGATCGGGACGGTGATGTCGATACCCGCGGCCGGCGTCTCCAGTCGGCGGGTCGTCGCGAGGAACGGCCGTGACGTGTCGATCACGCCCCGGATTTCCGTCAGGTGCGCCGCGGGAACGACACCCATGTTGTCGGTCGTGACGACATCATCGAGCGTCCGCATCTGCTCCAGGGAAGCAGTCTCGGAATGCGTGAGACGGTCGCCGGCAAGCGACTTCAGCGCGAGCTGCGCCCACTCGCCTTTCGTCAGCGGTGGGGCTTCGCTTGCCGTCGCTGGAAACTCGATCGACTGCGAGCGAGTACGCTCGTCCACCCGATCAAGCCTCTCCAGCATCTTGTCCAAGACGGTCTGTGTCTTCGCGCTTTCGGATCGCGCGAACTCGATCAGCTCCGCGATGTTGGGTGCGGCCCCATCGACCGGGGCGGTCTGTTCCTCGGCCATTGTGGCCTCCTCTTGCTGCGAGCGAACTGCTAGAACGGCTGCCTGCTCGCCGTAGGCCGGCCGGTAGGTCATGGACACGCCCGTTAGCGCGACCCTGCTGTGGACCCGGACACGGCGTCCGTTCTCCATCACGATCTTTGTTCCGCCGGGAACCTCCTTGAACTCCACGGAGGCATTTCGTACAACGCGATCCAGCGCAAGGGCCAACGCCTCGTCGCCGCGCTGGGTCTTCGCAACGCGGACCGTCGTATACGGCCCGTCGTCCTGCTCCCAAACCTTCGTGGACCGGCCCTGAGCCCGCCGCGTCAGGACCGGCCTGCCGTCTTGACTGAGGCCCATTTCGGCCTCGTGCTCCATCCCCATGAACAGGACACCATCATCGGGCGTGCCAATCGTGGCCCCACGAACGAACCGCTCCGGGCCTTGGCTCGTCTCAATGGTCTTGTTCCAGGGAAGGAGGCGGAAGTCGATTTCCCGCTTCGCCTCGTCGCGCACCTGGATATCGGCATCGATCTGGAGGCTACGAGTTTCGGTTTCCTCCTCCGGAACCGAAACCACTTCCACCTTTTCGTCTCCGACCGGTGACAGCTCTACGTCCGTCTCGGCCGCTTCCTCCGTCGAGATAGACGGCTGGACCGTTACGTTGGCGTCGTCCTCGGTCAGCCCCTGATCCTGGGGATGATCCTTGGGGTCAGGCATCCTTTACGTCCACTTCGGCCTTCGCCTTGGAGGCCTTCGGCGTACGGACGGGCTCAGGCTGTGTCTCCGGAGCGGGCGGCTTGACCTGGACCGGTTCCGCGCTCTTGGGAACCTTGACCCACCACTTGGTTGTCGGCATAAGAAAAGACCTCCAACTAACCGCGCTGCTTGCGGACTGTTCCGCGCGGGTGGAGGCCGACTCACTCGTGACTGTGGACTACGCCAACGGCACGAACGGTTATTCGATTACGCGGACTGTACGGCGTGGAGCGTCAGCCCGTCAAGATTGTGGATAACTTCGCTCGATAACCCCTTGACATACTCTACGGTATCGTATACATTATGGATATGAAGAACACCGAAACCACCAAGACCATCGAAGCCCTCAAGTCGATGAGCGTCGAGGAGCGGATCGCGTTCCTCCAGGTCAACCGCCCGGAACTCTTCACCACAGCCCCCCGGATCGCTTCCTTCGGGAAGGCCCCGAAGGACGGATGGAAGGACAGCGACAGGATCGCTGACTATTCCGGGGTCGAGCATCTGTCACCGCGTGGACACGGTGACTACAACCCCGACCCACTGTGAACCGGCCGATGAGTCGGGGCCGCAAGGCCCCGACCGTCGATCCGGCCTGCCCCGCTCGCGCGTGGCATCACTCAGGGCAGCGGTGCGACAAGTGCGGGGGCGTCGGCTAGGCCGTCCTTTGGAAGACGTAGCAAACGAAGCTGGGCGGCGTAGTCGATCCATCGGCCACCACCCCGCCGCTGTGGGCCGTGTGCGATTGGGCGGCGTGCTGGTTAGCCTGTCCGACGCTGTGCGCGTCAACGGCACCGCCGCTGTGGGCCGAGTGACTGAGCGCGGCATGGTCGCTGTGGGCCGCAGCCTGTCCAACGGTATGCACCATCGCGGCGACACCGCCTGATGTCGGGTTAAGCGTGGACTGGCCGGCGCTCCGCAGCGATCCACCAGTAGCGGCCGATCCCATCAGGTGGGTGCCGGTCGTGGTGCCCGTCGTCCCGCCTTGTAGCTGCTCGACGTGGACGTGGTTCGTTACGTCGGTGTGGTTGCCGACCGTGGCCCCGCTGTGCGCGCTGTGGGCCTGGGCCGCGTGATCGGAGTGAGCCGACGGCTGCGTAAAGCTGTGATTGCCGACAGTCGCCCCGGCGTGCGTCAGGGCTGCATGGTCGCTGTGGGCTCCCGGTTGCGTGAAACTGTGGGCGTGGGTCGCGGAACCGATCTGGTCGCCGCCTGCCTGTCCACCCGTCTGCCCGATCAGCACGAGCCCTTGCGCGACTTGACTCCAGGTGCCGTATCCGAGGACCGTTGCCGGGTTCGTGCTGGCGACCGACAGGTACAGGGCACCGACGCCGAGCTGCCACGTCGGGCCGGTCGGTCCGGTAGCGCCCTGCGGTCCCTGCGAACCGGTAGCACCGGCCGCTCCCGCGTCCCCGGTATCGCCCTTCGGTCCCTGCGGCCCCGTTGGCCCGGTTGCCCCTGTCGCGCCATCGGCCCCATCGGCTCCGTCCACACCGGCTGGTCCCTGCGGACCGGTTGGACCGGTTTCGCCCTGCGGTCCCTCCGGTCCTTCGGCTCCTGGGGCTCCGGGAATGCTCGCGGAACCGTCGCCGCCGACGATCGGTACCGGCGGTTGCTCGTCGTCGGACGTGACGTAGGCGTCGCTTACGGCGGCGAAGACGGTGCCTTGGGCGTGTGGCGCGGCAGAGGTACCGGCCCTGCCGCGCTTCACGCTCACTAGGTTGTGGTCGTTGGACTCGCCGCGGATGCGAGGATGCCCGCCTACTTCGACCATCTCGGAATCGAGCCGGAAGAGGTACCCCGGCTCGCATTCGATCGGTTCGCTGAGACTGAGGATTGATCCGGCGGCGTCTACCGCTTCAGCCAATGTGACGGGCATGGGAAACCTTCCCTAAAAATTGTGGATAACTTCTTGATTTACCCTATTGACACTCTCTACGATGGCGTAGTAGTATTCACTCATCAGATAGAGAGATGAACGACCGGCAAGTCGCCGGACGAGCCCCCAAACGGGGGAGAAAGGAGGCCCAAATGGCCCTCCACACCACCACCCCGGTCGAGGCCATCGAGGCCTCGTCCACCGGAGCCCTCGCGGGCTTCGAGAGCCGCTGCGAAAGCTGCGGCCTCGTGATCCGGTCGAGCCTTCGCTCGATCGTGGTCGCAGACGTGTGGGAGCACGTCGCCTACGTCGCGGCTCGCGACGCTGGCCCGAAGGCCCTCCGGGCCTTCAACCGGGGCGACCGGAGCGTCGGGCTCCGGTGAGCTGCCGGGAGTGCGGCTCGGACGAGGGAGCGACGATCCACCAGCCAGAGCCCGAGCGCGGATGCAAGCGTCCCCAGGAACACCACGAGTTCGTTCCTGACGAGGACGAGGACCAGTGACGGGCATTCGGGTTCAGCCTTCCTAAGCGACCGCCGTTGCGTACGCCTTGCCGCATCTGGTACAGCGGCCGATAAACGGGGCCTGTTCGGCAAGCAGCTTGCGGCAGGGCTTGATCTTGCCCTTGATAACCACGCTGCCGTCACACCGGACCGGCTCCGCGGACCGCGTTACCGGGATTTCGGACGGGATGGCTTGCGGAGGCGCGAACGGAACCGGTGCGTACTCGATGTCTCCCGGCGCGAAGCCCTCGGACTCGGCCGCGATGCGGGCCGCTTCCTCGACTCCGACCACCCTGGACATGATTTCGTAAACCTCCCACCGGGTTTTCGGGTCTGCCCGGTCGAAGCCCTTCACGTTGAACCGGGCCACGGTGGAGCGGGTCAGCAGGTCGGACATATGCTGCTCGATCGGCTCCAGGTAGTCGGGGATCAGCGGCGCTTTGACAAACCGGCGGAACAGCTCGGGGACGTTGGTATACGTGAGACTTGAACCGGGCCGACCGTACTCCAGCAGGTCGCCGGGAATGCCCCACATCACCGCCGACGTTCCCTTGTTCTGTTCCCGGCTATCGAGCATCTGCCCGCCGCTGGCGTTGGACCCGAACTCCTCGACGGACTCAATGCCCTGGTCGATCACCCGCGGCGTGTTGTGCGGCTTGCTCATCCACTGGTCGCGGAGCACGTCGGCTTCGTTCTCGCCGTCCTCCGTTTCGCCGAGTTCGTTCGCGGCCTTGATGATGATCGACGGGTAGCCGCCGTCCTCGCCGAAGAAATTGGCGGCCCACATATCGGACTCAACCTGGACCGAGATGGCTGCTCCGCACATCTGGATCGGGCCCACGCCCCGCTGCCACGGGCCGCTGAGGGAGTCCGGGTCCGGCTGCAGCGTCCCGTGTCGCATGTCCCGTAGCGGCATCTCGCGGTTTCCCCAGAAGACCTGGGGCCGGAGCCTGTCGCCGGTCGTGTATCGGACGTTGATCTCCCACGGCGCGATGCGAATGACGGACAGCGGCGTATCGTCGGTGTCGCGGGAGGCGATCCACCACCACCACTCCCCGCGGGTCGCGAGGTCGTACGCGGTGTCGCGGTAGAAGTCCCGCGGGATGCGGAACGGGTCCGGCCGCTGGATAATGCGGGGCGTGTCCTCGCTATCGAGCCGTACGCCTTTCCGGTACGCCTCCATCGCCAACGAGCCAACGGTGTTGGAGATCAGCGTCACGGCACGGAAGTTGGACGGGACGCCGAGGGCTTCGCGGAGCGAGGCGACTCGCCACGGCCGGCTGTGCAACCCCTGCACCGCCAGCAGCTGCTCGGTCAGGCCCGGATGAGACGTGAACGAGTCGATGGCCCGCGTCTGTACCCGCTCCTGGGCAATCGCCTGCCGTGCCCGCCACCCTCCCGGATCGGGCTGCTCCATCGGACCGAATGACCGCCTGATGAAGTCCAGCATCACATGACCCTCGCAGCTGGCGCTTTCGCCTTTGAGGCAAGCCATACGGCCCGGATAGCCGCGAGTGCTGCCGTGATAGGGTGTCCGTCGTCGGATCGTACAGCCTGATATGCGCCCTCGTCACCCTCATCTTTGCGTGCGGTCCAACCCAAGTCATCGGTAACAGCATCCGCGTCACGCCAGCGCAGCAACCCGGCGTTGACAAGGTTGGTGAACTGCGCGGAGGCGTTGGAGAACAGGCCACCCGACACCGGCTCGGGCTTCGGCTTGCGGACGAACCGGATAAGAGCCTTGTCGGTCAGCGGGTCGAACGCGACCCCGGTCGCGCCGATGGCGAGCTTCCGCAACTCCTCCCCGAAGGCATCGACCGAGAACGGTTCCCCGGACACCTGTGCTGCGAGCTGGAGCGCGATCGTATCGTCCTTCTGCCGCCACGCCCGGACGATCGTTGCCCGCTTGCCTTCCGGGTCCATCGACACGCCGAGCGAGAACCGGGTGGCCGGCTCCAGCCCCGGGGCCGCGCAATCGACCCACGCGAACTCCTCGACGAGCCGGCGTCGAGTGGAGATGACCCATCGGCACAGGTTCTCGGTTTCGAAGTGGCCGAGCGTTCCGGCCAGCTGGTGGGATGCGTACTGCCGCTCCAAAGACCGGATCACGCCGGGGATATGGCCGATCGCCGGGTTGGCCTGGAGCCACCCTTCCCGGTCCTGGGCGGCAAGATGCGGAGCAGCCGACCACTCCAGGTACGCCAACGCCTCGTCATCGGACTGCCGCTTGCGGAGCGAGTTCAGGACAGTGGACTTCTCGTGGCCGGCGTTGGACAGCCACAGCGTCTGCGGGTTGGCACTCGCCATCATCGTCGGGAGCGCCGCCTGTACGAAGTCCTCCGCGATCTCCCGTACCTCGTCAATGATGAGGTCATCGACCGACCAGCCGCGAGGACCGCCACCGGTCGCCGCGGTGATCCGGTAGACACCGCCGCCGGGAACCTCGATCGTCTCCTGACCGGCTCCCCGGCGTACCTTGGCGTTGGAAATACGCTGCTCGATGAGCGGTGCCAGCTGATTAAATGTCAGTCGCGGCAGTTCCCGGGTCTGTCCGGCGTGCAGCATCCGCCGGCCCATCTTCAGACGCCGGACGATATGCGGCAGGATAAAGGTCGTTTTTCCCTGTTGCCGAGCAACAATTGCCGCGATATCGGCATAGAGCCAGAAGTCGTCCGGTCCGATGGCCTCCACGAAGCGGCCGAGGTAGGACTGCCACGGCATGAACGTGATGCCGATGTCCCGGGCCACATCCTCCAGTTCGCGGACCTTGGTTCGTGCCGGGACAGGTGGACCGATCCTAGGCGTGGGGCTCCCGAATAAAACCTGTTTATTCGGCAGTTTCGGGCCAGTAGCGGCCATTATCGACACGTTTATTCGGCGTTCCGCTGCGTTTGGAGGGGTTTAAACCCGCTTGTGTGTGTAGAGCGA
>Ga0068862_100001647_pt1 | contig 20312 bp, 44 predicted proteins | sample KBSSwiS52_FD_66598 | JGI IMG/M metagenome (GOLD analysis project Ga0068862, IMG submission 66598) | Switchgrass rhizosphere microbial communities from Kellogg Biological Station, Michigan, USA - KBS Switchgrass S5-2 | ecosystem: Host-associated > Plants > Roots > Rhizosphere > Soil ... | reverse complement strand
GATGAGATGGTAATTTGTGTTCTTGAACAATTTGCAGATTTTATGGAGGAACCATGTACACCGCAGAACTGATTGATAAACTCTCTGCTGCCCAGCAGCTGCTACGTGATGGTGGTTGGAGCCAGGGTGTTGCCAAGACCCAGGATGGTGAGCATTGCTTGGGTGGGGCAATGGCTGATGTGTGCGGGCTTGACCCAAACAATGCATGCTTCTGTGGCCAAATCGAACTGGACCATGGAACCAGTAAGTTTACTGCCATCAACGAAGACTTTGCCCAGATGTGCAAAGTGGCCTTGAACCACATCAAGGCTACCGTTGGCCATGCATATAGCATCCAGTTCTTCAATGATTGGGAAGCCAAGACCTTTAAAGACGTGGATGATTTCATGACCTCACTCATCGGTAAGCTGAACGGAGGGAGCAATGTCATTCACCAATGAACAGATTGCGGACGCTTGCGTGAAGGCCGTGGACCTACTGAAGGAGCATGGACGAATCGTTGGCATGATGTGCGACAATAAGGGCATGTGCGCTCTTGGTGCTGTTGCAAAGGCTCTTGGTCTAAACCCAATCAACGTTTCGATAAGCCGGGTCATCTTCAGGCTGGACGGAGAAACAGACGAAACGTTTGGGCAACGTGAGAGTTTTGCCAGCGTACTACCCAAGCTGAATGATGCATGCACCGACATTGGGATTACACGTGAGTTGTTCGACTACAACGACGGCAAGCATCCAGTAAGCCCTGAGACGGACGCAGACGTATACAGTGTTCTACTAAGAATCTCTGACGTAATCAGGAACAGTAAAGATGTCTGACTTCAGGCCTCATGCCGTCCGTATAGGAAAGGTCGGCAAGCACCCGAACGCTGACACCCTCTCCATTACCACCGTCTACGGCCATCCAGTCATCTTCAGGACAGGTGAGATTCTACAGGGTGACATGTGCCTCTACGTACCTACGGATGCGCTTGTGGACACAAACCGTCCAGACTTCCGATGGCTGAAGGACAAGGCCAATGACGCAGGAATCTACAGAGTCAAACTCTCCAAAATCCGTGGTGTCCCGTCCTACGGCTTTCTTCTACCTCTCTCTAATACCGCTCTTGGGGATGTTGCTGAAGGAACAGACCTTCGAAACGTCTTCGGAATCACCAAGTACGAACCAGAGCCGGCGTTCGACCTCAATGGGGAAGTGAACGGGGATTACTACTCAAACTCCCTCAATGAGATGATTCCGTTCTACGACATTGAGAATGTCAGGAGGCATCCAGACCTCTTTGGACCAGATGAAGAGGTCATTGTTACAGAGAAGATTCACGGCACCAATGCCAGGTTCGTCTACAGCAACGGTGAGCTCCACTGTGGTAGCCGTACCAAGTTCCGCAAGAACAGCGTATGGAACAAGATTGCTGAGAAGTACAAGCTTGACCAGATTCTTGGTGAGAACCACGGCATATGTCTCTACGGTGAAATCTTCGGACCAGGTATCCAAGACCTTACATATGGAGTCAGTGAACCAGATATCCGGTTCTTTGACGCCTACGATACCAACACCGGCTCATGGAAAAACACAGACTGGCTTATGGACTTTTGCTACGACTACAAGCTCCCAAGGGTCCCGATTCTGTACAGGGGTCGCTATGGCCTAATAGACATATTTCAGGCAGCAGAGGGAGACTCCACACTTGCCCGGTGGAACGGTACGAACCAGGTTATGGAGGGCATTGTAGTTAAGCCAGAAGTGGAACGCTGGGACCAAGAAGTCGGCCGGGTGTTCCTTAAGCTTCCAGGAGAGGGATACCTGCTTCGGAACAAGACCCCTGGGCAAGTAACAGCCCACAAGGTTCTTACTTGGGAACAGTCAGGGCCTCCGGTGCCAGTTTTTGACCCATGGTACGCCCGTGTTGGAGCTTTCTTTAGCAACCTGTTTAGAGGAGAAGTACGACCATGATTACCTGTGAGATTAACATCATCCCAAAGCTTCTACTTGCCCGTGTAGAAGCGGACATCGACAAGCTTGCTCAGCAGGCTGTAGAGGTCTCTGGGAAGATTGACAAGTACAAGAAGGAACTGGAGGGCACGGGCATCTTTGAGCCCAGTGGTCAGAGGGCGTCAGAGGGTCTGTTGGTTCTCAACCAGTCCCTTTTGGTCTCTATCCATGAGGAAATCCGTGGCCTGAAGGACATCGCCAACTTCCTGCAATCCTCCGCTGATGACATCGCCAAGGTCACCTTCCAAATCTAGCAATGCCCCATCCAGGCGTGGTAAGGGGTGCAAGGGCAAGCTACAGACCCATGACAGCCTTGGTAGGAAGCTAACAGAGAAGAAGATACAGAACAGCATCCTCAGGTGGCTAGAGACCACTGGGCTACTGTACTGGCGCCAGAACGCCGGAGTTATCAACCGTGGCAAATTCCATGTATACCTTGGCCCTAAGGGCATACCTGACATCATTGTCCTGGTGCCTCCTACGGGTAGGTTTGTGGGTCTGGAAGTCAAACAACCAAAGCGGTACCAGAATCCTGACCAGAAGCGTTTCCAAGCTAGGCTGGTGGCTTCTGGCGGAATATATAAAGTCGTCCGCTCTCTATCTGAAGCACAGGAGTTTGTAAGGTCATGCTTACTGCATACGTCCGATTCGACTATGGGCATCCAGTTCCAGACCCCAACAGGCCAGGTAAGACCACTGACGCCTTCCAGTTCAGTATCGGACCCCTGGAACTAGTGGAGCTACTTGCCCGACGTAAGGGCTTCGACGATGTTGACGTGGAGCCCATGGATAACTACGTTAGGATTACTTGCGGCGTAGCTGATGGATCACGCAAGGTATCTGCGAAGGGCTCAGATGTTAGTGAGGCTTGTGAAAAGCTATTGGAGATTATTAAATGATTGAATTCGCCAAAGCCATGAACACCCTCCAGTCTGAGCTGGGTGGTGTCAAGAAGGGTAAGAACAACCCCTTCTTCAGTTCGAAGTACGCCGACCTATCCATTGTGTGGGACACCATTAGGGAGCCACTTACCAAGGCCGGTTTCTCCATCATGCAGTTGCCATGTGAGGCCCCTGCTGGTCATGTGGGCCTGTGGACCATCATCCAGCATGAATCTGGACAGTCCATCGAATCAAAGTTCTTCATGCCGCTGAAGGACCCCACCAATCCTCAAGCGGTAGGAAGTGCACTCACCTACGCTAAGCGGTACGTGCTGCTTGGGGCTGTGGGTGTGGCTCCTGAGGACGACGACGACGGCAACGCAGCCGCAAGCAATAGTCAGACAACTAAGCCCTCAGCGGAGGCCATTGCTCAGATTGCAGCTGTGGAGGCTGAATTCCTAGCCGCAAAGGACCTGGAAGGCAAGAAGGCTGCCTACTTGAAGATGAAGGGGCTTGCCGGGATTGACCGTACCAGGGTCACCAAGTACCTGTCTGGCATGTCAGGAACCATCAAAATACTTATGGCGAAGGAGAAGTCAGATGATGGCAAGGATTCGTGACAAGGTACGCAAGTGTAAGCTAGTAAAGGCTTACAAGGTTATGGAGTTCAAGAAGGGCTCAAAGGAGCCTTCTTCTCCATACCGTGGACACAAGCCCAAGGTTGGGAAGTGGAGTGAGGCTGACCATGCCCTATTCCTAAGCATCTGTGGAAATGGGTTCCATACGCTGCCAAGTCTGGAAGAAGCACAGAAGCTATGTAACCTTCTACATAGTGCCTACAGTGCACCGGGAGATAGGATGGTGGTCTTCGAATGCCTAATCTCTGCACCTGAGATGAGCAGGGAGTGGGCGCCTTTCAGTACGGAGGAATTCGGTCCTTGGCCAACCGGAGAATTTGTCACCGATAAACAGGTATCCAGATACCAGAAGCTTGTGAAGATTGTCTACTCCACTGGAGTGAAGCACACATGAGCACAATTGCATGGCCAATTGGCAGGCTACGGGACGCTGCTAGGAAACAAAAGCCAAAGACCGCCTACAAGGTCCTGGTGGAGTATAAAGGCAAGCTGTATGCTCCATGGAACGGTGATTTCGTATTCAAGCCAGGCCAGTGGATGTTTGAACCCCATGCCAAGATGTGTCAGTCCGGCTTCCACACATTCACTAACCTTTCTGAAGCAACCAAGTCACTACCTTATGTGAAGAATAATAGTGACTTTGGCCCCCCCCAAAACGGAGTTACCTACGGTATCTACGAATGCACCGTGGCAGGCCTGAGTGGCACCTCAGACATGCGGATAAGCAAGCCATGGTGCAAACTAGTGAACGTTACCAAGCAACTGCACCACTACATCAAAATCGGAAAGAAGGTTCTTTAATATGGCGGACATTACTAAGCTGGTCGGATTCGTTAGCAAGCCAGCCACCAAGACTGGCAGCAATGGAGATTTCTCTGTCTTCACCCTGGCCTATGGCGTCAAGAACAAGAAGACGGACAAGTGGGATAACTTCTTCTTCAACGTCACTGACTTCAAGAGTCCCATTCCTCCTGATGACGGGAGCCGTGTAGAGGTCAATGGCTGGTTCAAACCACGCTACTACGAAAAGAACGGAGTCAAGCATGTCTCTCTTGATGTACAGGCTAATGAGGTTAAGGTCATCTCTGGAGGGAACAGTGCACCAGCTAATCCTCCTCCTGCGGCTCCTGACCCATGGGAAGAGACAGACGATAAGATTTCATTCTGATGAAGGCCAACCTCTCTTTGTCTAAGTCTGCCTTGTTTCTTAGTCCATGCATCTACTGGGTAGGCAAAGAGGAGTACGACAGTCGCTTTGCTGACACCACTGAGCGGGACAAGGGAACCAAGTTTCACCAGGAGATAGACCAGTGGATAAAGTCCCAGAAGGGCTGACATCCGAAGAGGAAGTGGCTGCCTGGATGCAGGTGGCCACGGACTACTACCAGGATGAGATAGCCCCAAGGTTTGAGTACGGCATGCTTTACTCTGAGCTATGCGTAGGCATCAACTGGCTTACGTATGAGGCAAAGTTTCTACGGTACGTAAAGGACCGTGGATACCCTGACATTGCCGACTGGGTCTTTGGCACCATGGACCTGATGGGAACCTACCATAAGGATGGACTGTATACGCTTTGGGTTGGCGACTGGAAGACCGGCGGTACTGATGGGGCAGAGGAACAGCTGCTGAGCCTCCTGGCAGCCTCCAGACAGGCCTTTGCTTGTGAGGAGGGGGAGTTATTCGACCGGTATGAGATAAGCTGCCTGAAGGTCGGTTGGGACCCTTACGTAGGCCAGTTTGGGGTCTTTGAGGACCGCCGGGAAGTAACCGTAGAGGAGATAGAGGCACATGCTCAGGCGATGGCGTTTCAATATGACCGTCTTGTATCCACTGCGGTTGAGCCTGTTCCTGGCATCCATTGTACCCAACTGTACTGCCCTCATCTGGCGTACTGCGGTGCAATTAGTGACCTTATCAAAGAGGCTGGAGAGATGGACAAGGGGTATTGCTCTTCGGTCCAACTTATCCCACCTGAGGCACTTGCTGCAAAGATGAAGCTCATAGACAGGCCAGCAAACAATCATGAAGCGTCCCAGACCATGGAGCTTGTCTCTGCTGCAAAGCGCCAGCTGAACTACCTTACCGAATGCATGAAGGACTACGTAAAGACCACTGGTGAGTCGATTGTCTCCAATGGGTACATCTGGGGTCCAGGTAAGGATGGTTACCGCTGGAGGAAGATTAAGTCATGAGCAAATGGGAGCTAGCGGTCCAGCTGCTTCATACAGGTTTCATTGTAGTCCTTTGGTGCAGGGTCCACTTACTGGAAAGTCGTATCAAATGAACGCATCCACGGTTACAGAGGTCACTGAGTACTGGGCCAGCATGGTGGCCACCTTCCTGGAGGACGTCCGTAAGGCCTACGACGGTGGAGCTAGGAAGGACCGTGCCATTGCTGTAGCCAAGCTTGGGCAGGTGGGTAGCCTCATGTCGGAGTACTTCGTCAAAGAGGTTACACGTCTGTGTACAGTTGCCGGTGTAACCGACCCTGACACCTTCATTGCCGCCAACAAGGCCACCAAGGTTGTTATCGAATTCCACAACCGGAAGATTGACAAGGTCGGTAGAGTGGATAATCTGGTGGATGAAAAGGTTGTCCTAAAGCAGGAACTAAAGGACCTGAACTAAGGCTTGTGACTGTACAGCTTACCCCTGAAGGTCACATGGGTTTCTGTCTTCCTCACCAAAAAGACAGGCGGCTATGGGGCCAAAACCCTGAAACTGCCGCTCAGGACACTTCGACTAAGTAAGTCACAAGGGGTAACCGCCCCTGTAATCCTGGTGCAAGTCCAAGAGTGTCCACTATGTCTGGCACTAACACAGCAGCAAGTGCCCGTAGTTTGGAGAGACGGTATCTACGTAAAAGAAACCGGACACATTGCCCATAGGTACAATGGCTGTACACCTGGCTCTGAACCAGGCGCCTCTCCGGAGGCAGAAGTTCGAATCTTCGATGGGCAACCGGAGCTGAGCACTCCATATAAAATGCTCTGGCTCTGAGCAAGCCTCATACTGCCTCATCCAGGAACCGCCCACCAAGCGGGTACCCCTGGCGGGAAGCGTAAGCCGATACACTACGTGTTGCTCCCATCCTCTAATGGTAAGAGGGCCTGATACAAAGGGCATGAATCCAGGTTCGATTCCTGGTGGGAGATCTGGACCATTAGCTGGTTGGTAAGCAGCACGGCAGGTGGATGCCTGACTGTGTGGTGGGAGGTTCGAATCCTCCATGGTCCACTGGATAGTTCAAGTAAGAGCTTCTATCCATAAAGAAAAGTGCTCTAGAATATACGATGAGCTGCCAGCATGGCTGGTGTCAGTGCCTTTGTATTCGGCTAATACCCCCAGTTAACCTACTGCCCATACTGCATCCACAAGGTGCATGAAGCTTTGGTTCTGGGGGTTTTAGTTTTTCTCCCAATGTGCATTTAGGAGCCCATGAGCCATCCAAACGCTGACCTGTGGTGGGTAGACCTCAAGTACGCTTACTTCGGAGTCTTGGTGGGGGACTGTAGGGTTGTGTGGGTAGCACCCATCATGCATTGGGCAAATGGAAAGACATGGGGCAAGGTGACCGCCTGGATAAAGAGCAAGGGCGGCACATTCGGTAAGGTCGTATGAGACGCTCCAGAGACCGAAGAAAGCCTTGCGGGTCGACGGTCATTGAAGCATGTTCCACGTCGTTGGATAGAGTCATCCAGTCCACAAGGAAGGTACCCAATGAGCACCGATAGCCGTCCCATCCTCCACACGTCACTCATCAGCCTTGGTGGCATCTATGCAGCCCACCTCACCATTGTCGATGATGGGCCCCAGAAGACCCCTGTCAGTGGTGAGGCTTGGGCCGATGACCTGGACTGGCCTGTTGCTGTCAGCAAAATCATCCTTCCATCCGGTGCGCCTGGTCGTGACCGTCCTTTGGACTTGGTCTTTTCTGTCCCCATCGGCAACTGCTGCTCAGCCTGCTCCAGCTCAGTCTACGAAGACCGGTGCTGCGAAGAAACCCTCCAGGGGGCAGTGACTACCCTGGTGAGCCGGGCCAACCGCCAGCTGGGCATCCTCCGTGACCTGTACGAAAAGCGTCTTGCCCGACTGGCCAAGCGGGAGGCTGCCATCGTCAAGAGCAGGGCATCGGTGGGGCGATGAACTGGGCCGTACTCCAGACTTGGCTGGACGGCGGTTGCTACCACCACCACATCATCAGGGGCTATTCCAAAGAGGAGGCAAAGAAAAAGGCTTTGGATGCCAAGCTATGCCAACCAGAAAGGTCTGTATATATCGCTGAGATTACTGGTGAGGCGGTACAGCATACCGTCATAGAGTCCTATGCAGCCCCTCCACGAAGCACTACTGGCACTGTGTAACCTGTCCGTCGCAGGTGACCCCATGGCACCGATTGGCGATGAGCTGGTCAAGCATTGCTTCGGTGTAGAGGCTGGTTATGGTTCGTTCTTCCAAGCCCTGGAGTCAGCATGGATATCTATACTGCAAGCGCTGAGTATCATATCGACACGGACCTAGTCGCTGGGCTCACGTTTTTAGTGTTTCTCACATTTTGTATAACTCTGATGTTTATTCACCAAAGGAATTCCAAATGAACATGTTTTTTCAGCAAGCTTGTTACACCGGCACCATCGTTGCGGCTGCTCTCATGAGCCTAGAAGGTCTTCGTTCTCACGGCGTAACTGTTGACTCACCCAAGTTCAAAAACGTCTATGACGCCTACAGTGTCCTACTGGAGGGGCTTGGTGCAGATTTGGACGTTCTTACCCTTCTGGAAATGGTGGCCTTGGACCCAGATGACGCCCAGCGTCAGGTTCGTGCTGAGTGTATGGCGGATGCGGCTAACGCCGTTTCACTTCTTGCCGAAGAGCGTGTCGGTCGCAAGGGTAATTTCATCCATCTGGATGAGTACAATGAGCTTGTGCGTAAGCACATCCCATCAAAGGAGGATATGGACGCTCTTGTAGCCAAACGACGTGAAGAGCTGGATAAGGAGGCCGCAGAACCCAAGCCCCGCAGCGGCACTCTTGAGGTATTACTGTCGGCGCTGGGGGAGATTGCCTCCAAGCAGACCGTCTCATCCGATACCTGAGCCCATAAGCTTCCAGTAAGCCCCACTGGAACCCAACGGGGCAACTTCCGTCCAGCTAGGGATATGAGCGCTTGCTTCTGTAGGGCAATGCACAAGGGTTCGATTCCCTTGGGACGGACTAACCAAACATAGGAGGCACAATGATTTGGGAAAAAAACATCGAAGGCCAGGATATCAATTCCATCCTTGCGGGTCTCAATGGTGACCAAAACTACATTCTCCTGCCCGGAGACCACATCATCACCTCCATCGGAGGAACACTATACCAAGGTATGGTGGTGGCGCATCCTGGATACAGCTCAAACTTCATAGAGTCCTTAAAGGAGCATGGTGAGTGGTGCGACAGGTCTGTGCATTATGACGGAGTAGACACATCACCTGAGTGCATTCATGTGGACTACTACACCAGGGCATTTTCTAGTGCTGGTGGACTATACACAATGACGAACTTCGTCAGTGTGGACACCTATGGGGCCGACCCAAGGCTAACAACCTACGGTTACCCATTCGACTTCGTCTCCAACGACATGATTCCATCCAGATTTGGCAAGCGTCACAACTCCATTGAGACCAAGTCCAACTACCTTGCCATCTGCAAGAAGTGTAACGCCAAGAACGACTACGCTGAACCCAACCAGAAGGATGGTAGCTATGTCTGCTTCGAATGCCGCTAAAGCGTCGGTGGCCGCTAAAGACCCGTACCAGGGCATGCCACAAAAGCGTCTCAGGGCCATCCGTAGGCTGAAGCCCAACAAGCGTAGACCCAAGGTCCGCATGTGGGAGATTTTTGGGACTCTGCCCTTCTTTGATGAAGGTGTATTGGCCACCAGAGACAAAGGCCTTGCGCAGAGCGAAGTGGCTGCACTCCAGAAGGATTACGGACCTGGTGAGAGGTTTGAGGTTCGCAGGGTCCTGGTGAAGCGATGAGACGTGGAAAGACCAAGGTGCACGTCAATATCACCGCTCCTGACGCCAAAAGCAGGTACCTTTACCCATATGAAGGTCACGACCTATGGCCAGGAGACTCTTTCATTTGGCCAGATGATGGCACTGAAGAGGTTGTTCTGCCTGACGTTGGCAAGGACCCATGGCCGCATGCTGTCATCATGCACCGTAAGGTTCCGGTTCAGTTCGCCATACCATTCGAACTTGATTGCTCCTGCCTGAAGGTTTACGAATGAGCCCAGCTCTTATGCCAGCCCATGAGGTTCCATTTGCTCCCATCCAGCCCTCAGGCCAGGTACAGGTGGCCAGGCTAGGAGACCATACTGGCATCATCCTATGGCAGTTTGCCAACGGAGATGCGTTGTTCCGTACAGTCTCCCAGACCTGGTACGTCCCTAGCGGGGCATGGCAGCCCCACACAACCTTCACCTTGTGAGGCTACATGCACATCGTTGGCCAGATTGTCCTGTGCCTTATGTTCGCCATATGCCTCATGTGTGGCAGTGAGACCGATGACAACAACTGCGAAAGGAAGACCAAATGAACAAGCGTCAATATGCAAACATGTTCCGTGAGGCTGCTAACATCGTCTCCAAGGGCTGGCACCAGGGCCTGTGGTTTCAGCAAAACAGCCATGGATGGTGCTATTGCGTAGCCGGTGCACTCAACCTGGTGAGTGGAGACAGCGCTTGCCTACCCAACCAGACCTCCTATGCCATGTACAAGATGGTGGAGGAGCTGCTGAATATTACCATCTCCAATGGATGGGCCAGGTTGGCTGAGTGGAACGACTACCCAGTGCGCAGGCAGGAGCATGTGGTTGAGATTTTGCGACATGCGGCAGCCAGGCTTGACCATGGCTGGACTCCCATATGTTGGGATTCGGCCAAGAATATCAAGCCTTTGTACGACTCCTCACAAACGTAAGAGGCAGTCCCATGGCCCTGCTGATGGCAGCCTCAGAGGCTTCCAAAGCCTTCCTAGTGTCCTCCATACGCTTGGCTGCTATCTCCTCAGGGGAGACCTTCCTTACGTAGCCTGAGGTCTTCTCATTGATGGTGGCGTCTGCCAGTAGGCGCAGCTGCTGTCCGGTGAGTTGCTGGGCCCAGCTTACGAAGTGCCTTGCGGCTAGGTCGAACAGCTTACTACGGCTCACTCCACTCAGCCGGCTCAGTTCGTCCATGGTGTTGAGAACATCTTCAGCAACGTTGATTGTGGTCTGTGCCCGTAGCTTGTTTTGGTTGTCCATGCTCTTGGAGTAAGCATAGATTGTGCCGTGCAACTTTGATGGGTATGTATCCGTAGGCTGGTGGCTGAGATGTGGCTAATACCGCCCATTGGGGCATGATGCTACACCACACTTTAGCTGAAGAGTGTGAACTTTTTGCAGGCAGTGAAAGTTCCCCAAATGCGCTTATATGGAGCTTTTGGCAAACTCCTGCCTTCACCACACGCACCTGCATCTGCACACATGTGGTTGGATGGTACACATCTGACTACATTGTGTGTTTTTGCACACATGGTGCTGAATTGTCCTACATAAGGCGTACCTGTGGCCATCCTGGGCAGACTGCGGCCTGTTGGACCGGCCGTCAACGGTATGAATTCGTCTACGATGTAGGTGAAACTTTCTGCGTACCACTGACATCTGCGTCATGGGGCTAACCTCCTGAAAGTTCTGATGACTACATAAACCGACAGGCACCAGTGTCATGGTGGGACATGTGGGTTATACCAGGTTACAAGTACTTAGCTGCTGGCACGTAGCCTGCATCTACTCCTCTACGTGAGACCGACGGACGGTCTGCCCAAAGGTAGGTAAACATGCGCACTATGATTACCGTTAGGTCGCTTACCTCTGACGACATGAGCCACATCAAGCGGGTTATCCGTGAGTGTGACACCGTTGACCTTGCTGTAGGTAGAGCGAAGTACAGTGTGGGTCTGTTGGAGGCCAAGGGGCACAAGCTGAACTTTGGTGAGCGCATGGCACACCTGGACCTCAACCTGCACCTTCTTGGGGTCAAGTAGCACATGTGCACGGAACAGTGGCAGGTGTGCGGTGAGGGCTGGTACTGGCACACCCATGGGTGGGCTTACTCCAATGTGGGTTCCGGTTGCCTACAGAAGGGCGTAGGGCCTCATGGCGGCATATGTGAGTGGAGGTAGGACATGTGCTCCAATATCCGCTTTGAGTGTGACTCTGGCATGGTCTATGCCCGTTCGTACGGTGGATACATTGGTGGCAAGGTAGGCAACGGTAGGCTGTACACATACATTGCTCCCAGCGGAGGCAATTGTGAGAGGAGGCGCACATGGTGACCGTAGACATACATCTTGTTGGTGGGTGGGTGAGAACCATCTTCGTGGATGATGATGTGTGCCTCACTGAGATAGCCAAGCGTAAGGATGCTTTTGGCACCCCGGTTGCCATATACGCCTACATCGACTCCAACTACATCGATGGGTTGGTGTGGGACCCTGAGTTCTCCAACAATTGGAAGGATGTGTGACAATGATTACCTGGTACGTGATTGGCGTTCTTCAGACCAACAATTACGACGTCTACCCATACTGTCCTACAAGGGAGGAAGCTGAGGCCTACGCACGTAAGCAAGTGTCTGACCAGTACTGGAAAAGGGCGGTAGTGGCCCCAGTTGTGTCAGAGGTGAAGCCTTCTGCTGACGTGTCTGACAAGGGGCTTGTTGTGGGAGGTGTCTTACCATGAGACGCATAGGTCCCAGGATGGCAGAAGTGGTTAGGCTTGCTCACAACTGCCCAGGACATGCGATGTTTTGGTACGCTGTAAGGGTTGGCCTACATGGCCATGCTGGTGGTAAGTGGGGCGGAGGGTACGCCATTATGCACCGTGCACACAAGGCTGGCCTGATTAACCTCTTCCGCTCACCCAAGCACCGTGGAACCTACATTGTCGTACCTGCTGGCTGGAATCTTCCAGTGTCACACAAAGAGTCAGCATGACCTACAGAGTGAACTACGGCAACGGCCAGGTATCCCACACCATGAGCAAGAAGGAGTGCTTTGCACACATTGCCTCACAAGAGCTTTACCGTGGCTACATGTTGGTGGAGTTCCAAGACCCTGACACATCAGAGTGGTTCAGCTGTGGAGGTGTGACATGAACGACAAGTATGTTGTCTACGTCTATGTAGGCCCAGATGCCATGAAGTGGCTTAAGTCAGCTCATCCGCTGGCCTTCGAAGACCTACCCTCTGGTTACAAGGATGATGGTGTGGCTCTTGTGGTGAACTATCCTACAGGTGAGCTCTATGTTCAGGCTCTTCCGCACATGCAGCGTAAGCTTGGGTACCAGTGGTACATGTGGAACGAACGTCTGAAGGTGTGGGTAAAGGAAGAGATTGACTAACTTGTAGTACATTGATCGCAGGTTTGGTTAGGTCCTGCCTGCTTCACCTGCATACGCCGTGGCTGGCTTACGCTGCGGTTGAATGTAGGCAGCTTCCCACGTCGCAGGTTAGTGGTGCTTGTTGCACGTGAAACTTCAGGTGGGAGAGGGAAGGTTATTATGAGTAGGACGAAAACCTTTGAGTTCGCTGGTTACTTGTTGGAGTCAGGCGACGGGTTAAAAGTTGTCAGAGAGAATATCGATACGGCCCAGTTGGGTGACTATGGTTGTGACCCTTTGGGCGATGGGACGTTCCGCATGACGCCTAGTGGCGATATTGTTGACGATGAAGAGCGGAGGAGAAGACTTCGTAGGTAGGCAAATTCCATGCCATCCTATGGCCTGGTCCTTGCATCACCTACATGTCGTACAACCTCCTACTCTTTACACAACGTTCAGGTGGGACATGTAGGACAAGGTGGTTGGCATAAGGCTTGCTAAGTAAGTGCAAAGGCCGTGCCACTATCCATACAGGGATTGGCGTAGGTCTTGCCGTTCAGGTAGTCAGATGTGGGTGGCATGAACCTTTCTGGTGCAGGCTTCGTGCCAGGCTGGCTAATGTAGGCAAAGGTGGGTAATTGTAGGCAAAACCCCCATAGTGTGGGGTAGTGTGGGCCCGAAGGGCCCCATCCCAGGAACAAAAATCCCAAAACTTCACTATACAAAGACGGATAGTTCTCCAAACAAGGTACCCCCAACGGGGGACAGGGGGGAACCATGTTAAAAATAGACACTGTTCCACGTGAAACGCCACAAAACACAATAACAACAAGCACTTACCTACGCCGTAGGAAGCTTCCGACCGACAACCGTAGATTAAGCAACCGTATTACTGTGCAACATCGTGTACTTAAGCCACAAAAGCAAAAACCCCAGCAGCCGGAAGGCCACTAGGGTCATAGTCTCTCTAAAATGAGTTTATTGGAGCTTTATTGGGTCACCTTATGAAGGTACACAAATGGTCCAGAAGGCTGTTTAAATCGATTCTGGAGGGATGTAGGCAGGTATTTTTGAAAGCTTGTCACACAGCCATTCACAGGTACGTCTCCAGCCTCTTCCGGCATAGAACTCCTCCTGGTCGAAGGCCTCCACAGCTGATGCTTTTGCTTCTTCCAAAAGTTCTTCAAGAACCTGCTTACGTATGCGGTTGTCAGTCACACGGTTGTCCATGGTCAGCTTCCTGCGGCGTGGGAGTAGAGTCCTCTTTACTGAGTGCATTCAGAACCAACTTGGCCCTGTGTCTGATGACCATAGCTATCTCAGTGCACATGAGGTCAATTTGTAGGTCAATTTCTTGGTCTGTCATCCTCTCATATACTTTGCCTCATCAATCTCAGCCTTTAGCTTGAGATACAGTCTTCGCCAGCGATGGTACCAGTCAATGGAGCCAAACGAAACGTTGTGTAAACCTACGTACTTCCGTTCACGGTCTACCATCTTCTTCTTGGCTCTCTTCAGCAGTTCAAACTTGGTCATAGGTTCACATACTCCAAGATGTATCCAGGGATGTCTTTGTTTTGGTATGTGGTGAAGTAGACGGTCTTTATACCTTTGGATTTCATGGACTTCATGCAGCTGGGGCATGGTGCAGCTAGGCCGTAGGAGCCGTCTGCTAGCGTCCTGGCCACATAGACGGTGCTGCCTCTGTCCAGCTTACGGCAGAGCCTATACTCTGCATGAGCTTTCCTCTCAGGCTCCCAAGGGTGACCGTTGTATGAGGCCACAATAACCCCATCCGAACGAACGCCAACAGCACCCAGGCAGAAGTGACGGTCATCATCCTTCAGCCGGCTGACCTGGGCTGCCAGTTCAATGAGTTTATAGGGGCTCATATGGCGCAGTAGTACTTACAGGCCAGCTCCCAGAAGAACGTAGCCATATTGCCGGGTGGACATCTAAGGCTCTGGTTCCTTGCCAAAATCCACTTACGCCAATTCCTTGCGCTTGATTCAGCACTCATGGGGTGAAGGCTAACCATGACCGTAGTAAAGTAAATATTTGGCTTCGGTCCCCTCAGCAGAAAGCCCCTGACCAGTCGTAACCAGCCAAGGGCTTCCATCGCTTCAATGTTCTTGTAGCACCTGTTGCAAAAGGTGTGCCATGATTATGTAGGTGAATGTGAGTAAACAGGCGAATGGGTTTGTGAGGCCTAGGAAGGGTCACCCTGGCTCTGAGGTCTTTGTGGAGGCTCTACCAGGTGGGATGGCCAAAGGTCTCTCTGGAGGGCAGCTAGAGGCCAAGGAATCGATTCTGGAGAAGCCCAGGGATGAGACCCTGCCAAAGCGTAAGTGGCCCAAGAAGTCGCTGATAAAGGGCAAGAAAACCAAGCTGAGCATTATGACCCTCCATGAGGACACTCTGGAGAAGGCTGACAAGCGGTATGCAGAGTGTCTCAAGCTGGCTGACCAGTACCGCAAGCAGCGTTCTAGAGAGTTTATGGTGAGTCATGGGTACGTTTCCTCCGGGGTATCTTCGATGTTATCTACGGCTGCGCTTTCCCTGGCGGCAAGTCGATACCTTTATGAAAAGTCTGCGGAAACAGGGAATCTTTCCTTACTCATCCCTGCCTCCAAGCTCTCTACAGATGCAAGACAGTCTGAACTTGCTGCGTGGGAGCTATGTGCCAGGGAAGCCAAAGCCAGGAAAGTGGCAGAGGCAAATATGGACGGTCTACCTTGGCTTGTTCAAAAGCAAGAAGCTAAAAGAGGCAGGGGACGACCAAGGAAAGACACAGAGGTAACCCATGCCACTCCCATCATTTATTCAGGCAGCCATTCAGAAACTATCACCTCATCCACAGAGCCCTCAACCAGCTCAGAGTCTCCCGATAGCGATACAGGAGAGCAAGGCTGCGGCGGAGATACCTAACCCGTTCCTGGAGGCTGGACCTATTGGGCAGCGTATAGGACAAGCTGTGGCCCAGAAGCTAAGTCCTGGGCCCGTGGTACCTGGAAGCTTCAGGGACAAGCTTGGACAGGCTGCTAGGGCCCTTGGTGCAAGACGTGAGAACACTCCTCCAAGTGGACCTATCGCCACAAAGCTGGCCGAAGGATTCCGTGGAGGTCTACAGACCATGGGAAACAAGGTGAACGACTACGCCATGGAACATTCACCAAGGCTACGTGAGGCGGACCTAGACCGAAGGATAGCTCAAGCACAAGAACAACTAGGACGAAAGCCGGTGGATGGTGGTGAGTTGTGACATATGTGGCCAACCAGGAGCAACCACATGTGACTCAGACGAAAACGGAGAACCCATTGGCGGACATTACCATTCCTTCTGCAAAATCCAGCAAGGACTCAGCTGTGAGCGTGACAGACCTCTTGGATATTCACGACTGGCTAAAAGAACACAACAGGCTATGCCGCTGCGGCAAGCTGGTAAGTCACACAAACACATGGGGGGCTTTTTACTGCAAGAACTGCGTACCTGTCACCATGCCAGAACCAGGCGAACGAATCATAAAGGTAACACCCAATGCTGTTGAAAGGTGTCTATACAGAGCCCTTCGTTCAGGACTCAAGCAGCTCAATCAGGCTACTAAAGAACGGAAAGACCCTAAGCCTGTTGCCGATGAGCAAAGCATCAAGCCAACACAGGGCTTTCGTTCTATCGACCTGGATAAGGTCAGCCTCCCAAACTGGACCTGGGACTATGGGCGTCTCCAAGGACCTGTGGCTAGCACAAGAGCCAAAGATTGCGGAGCTACTGTTTGCCGATGGTGAGTGCTGGGTCTGCTCTGACCCTGATGACCCTTTTGTGATTCTGGGCTGGGTAGCAGGTCATAAAGGTGTCCTGCATTACAGCTACGTAGTACCGGAGTTCAGGCGCATGGGCTTGTCCTCCACCATGATTGAGATAGTATGTGGAAAGGATGTTGAATATTCATGCCAAGTAACAAGTCGACCAAATTTAGTGAACCAGTGGAAGTACAACCCGTACTTAAGGTTCCTGAGCCAGAAGTAAGCGGCCCCGTATGGGAGATTGTCAGTGTTCAGTTTAACCACGACGTAGACATCCCAAACCGGGGGAAGATTACCAAGGTAGCAGTGGGTATGGCTGGCATTCAGATTGAGGAGTCATCTTTCCCAGATAAGCCTGGTGTGTTCATCTTCACCAATCCTGAGACCATGTTGTTCGTACCATACAGCCAGTGTGTTGTACGGTACCGTCTGGTGGAGAATGCGTAGGAACTCCATCCTGTGGCCTTATGCCAGGGCCGCAGCGTTCAGTAACTCCGGAGCCCACCTAAAAGGCTCTGTGCTTCAGTACTATGCGAATTATGACCAACAGGAACTGCAAAGACTTGTACGTGGTTTTGAGGTCTTTGTGGATGGGAAAGTAAACCCAAACGAAGGGACTACGGACCCGACGTACTTTGAGATGGATATGACCCTGAAGGTTGAATCATGAAGGTATTCAAATTCATGGACATGGTACGGCAGAGCAAGAGGGAGCAGGAGTTCAATGTGAAGCCTCCACTGGGACGTGGGATGCCGTTCTGCCACTGCTGCCAGCAGAGTGTTGAAGCCTGCAGCCTGGAGCATGTCAGTAACAAGTCACTGGAAATCAAGGTGCGGTGTCATGGTAAAGAAGACTCCTGCAAGATTGATTTTCCTTTTAGGCTTCGGGCTGATGCTCTTGAAGCTGATGGTGACGGTGCTTGGGCCATCAAACGTGCTATGGCTGACTATGTAGCCTTTCAAGACAGCCATACGGAGAAGTAATGCCAGACCCAACTGACGTGCTGCCACTGATGGACCAAGGTGACCAGCTATTGCAGGTCGACCCAGCCTCAGGACGTGGCTTCTACCAACAGGCAAGTGCCCCCAGCAGATTCTCTGCCAGCCTTGCTGGAGGCTCTGGCATGGGTGGTAGCCTCACTCCACCAAAGGGCGTACAGGCCAACGTCGCTGCTCCAAAGCAGGCCTACAAACCACCCAGCCCAGAAGAGCTAATGTCGCTGGCGGACAAGATGCAGAGTCAGTACGACTTCACACCAGGACCTAGCCAGGTAGAACCTACCCTGGAGCGTGACACCAATGTCCCGTACTGGTTACGGAACTATGCAGAAAAAGAAGGGCTTGGAGAGAAGGCTGCTGAGGGTCCAAAGAGCAAGGGCGAAATCATTGCCTCCAATACCTATATGACCCCAGAAGAGAAGAGGAAGTACCTACGGTAATGGCCTCAGTACTCTCTTTTGCTGAGTTCTGTGAGAATGTCCTAGAGCTCCACCTGACCCCAGGACAGGCTGTCATTGCCAAGGTGGCCTTCGGCGACCAGGACCCAGAAGACCTGGAGGGTGAGGAGAGGTCTCTGGCCATCACTATGTTTGGCGGTCTCCATCGGGTTCCTCAGTCTGCAAAGCGATACGTATGCCTTCGATTGGGCAGAGGTTCCGGCAAGACGACCCTCTGCTCCGCTTACAGTGTTTACGTAGCAGTAACAGCCGACCTAAGTAGGTGCGGACCGGGAGATGTCCCTTACGTTGTAACTGTTGCGCCAGACAAACCAACTGCTCAGTTGAGTATTCGCATGGCCAGGGAGATGATTCGTGGTCAGAAGGCATTGGAGAGATTGGTAACCGCAGATGACACAACGTCAATCACAATCCGAAGACCTGATGGGCGCCTGGTCAAAATGGAGGCGTTTGCGGCCACCAGAGGTGGTTCGGCCATACGTGGACGTACTATCATTGGATTCTTGTTGGATGAAGCTGAGTTCTTCACTTCAAACTCAGACGGAAACAGAGAATATTCGGTAAACGATGAAGATATCTTCAGGGCTTTAAAACCACGTCTATTGCCAAGCGGTAAAGGGATGCTTGTAAGTACCCCTTGGCCTGTCGAAACCCTCATGGGAAGGCTTTTTGAGGAGAACTGGGGTAACCCCAAGACCGCTGTGGCAATCAAGGCTCCAACCATCCTGGTGAGAGGAAACGACCCTGAAGTCCTGGCCATGGTGGAAGAGGAGATGGAGAAGGACCCAGAGAACGCCCGTAGGGAGCTCTACTGTGAGCTAGACCACTACGGCTCTGGTGAGTTCTTTGATACACATGCCCTTCAAACCTCACTGGATAAGGTCTACGAATACCCTCAGCCGTTCAACCCAAAGTGGCCAGTGGCTGTTGGGTGTGACTTTGGTTTCACCAGGGACAGCTCTGCCATTGCCGTAGTTCAATACGATGGGACGTACTACCGCACAGTCTACCTAGAAGAGCTTAGGCCTAAGGCTGGGCAACCCTTGAGTCCCAAGGCGGTCTTCAAGCGCTTCGGTGAGATTGCCAAACGCTATGGCGTATCAGGGGTCATCTCTGACGGCTATTACAGGGAGGCCGTCAAAGAGGCTATGCAGGAAGCCAGCCTATCAATCTTCGATGCCCCCGAAGGAAGCAAGGGAAAGGCTGACGTCTTCCAGCGTACACGCTCCGTACTTCATGAGGGTCTCTGTAAGCTGCCAGATATCCAGATTGGTCGTAGGCTCATCCAGCAGGCCAAGCTTGTCACTTCGAAGCCTTCTCCTGGTGGTACAGTCACCATAAAGATACCTAGGAAGGTGGGTCTGGGGCACGGGGACTTGGTGTCTGCCTGGACGCTTGCGGTTCATCGTTTGGCCTATGCGAATATCAAGCCTGAGAAACTCATCTACCAACCAGGCACACCAGAATGGCATGCTGAGTTTGAACGTAGGGTTATCTCCAGGGAGGAAAAACTCTGGGGTGAATATGTAAAGAAGACTGAAAAGGACGTGAAGCAGTCCACCGGACGGCGTTCACTTAGGAGCTACAGCTAATGCCTTACCGTACAGCCGACAAGGAAACCCAAGACTACGCAGACGAAGAGATTGCAGCTGGCAAGAGGCCTTGGTGGCAGTGTCCTCTAACTCCAGAAGAGGGTGAAGTGGAGCCACATGAGGTCTTGGATAAGGTCTTTGATGATATCAGGGATGACCAGGACTTCCGCTACGAAGCCTATAAGCAGTATGAAAAGTGCTTCCTGTCCAACCGTGTGAACGGTGAAGACGCCATGAACATGATGTTGTCCGATGAACTCATCCAGAATGAGTTAGCCAACACCATTGAGACGCTGTGGGCTCAGGTATTCAAGACCAAGATTGTGCCTGCCTGTTGCGTCAGTGAGGCTGACTTTGACCAGTGGTTCCGGGCAAAAGCGTACGGTCGATGGCTTGAGGGCGCCCTGGATGAGGCTGAGACGTTTGAAAGCGCCATACCCAAAGCTGGACTGTATGCCCTGGTATACGGGACTGGACCCGTAAAGGTATACGGCTGCAAAGACGGCAAGAAGGGCAAGGTAAAGTGCTGCGCCGTAAACC
>Ga0068862_100001645_pt1 | contig 20316 bp, 14 predicted proteins | sample KBSSwiS52_FD_66598 | JGI IMG/M metagenome (GOLD analysis project Ga0068862, IMG submission 66598) | Switchgrass rhizosphere microbial communities from Kellogg Biological Station, Michigan, USA - KBS Switchgrass S5-2 | ecosystem: Host-associated > Plants > Roots > Rhizosphere > Soil ... | reverse complement strand
ATTCTTCAGTTCGATCTCCAAGTCGAATCCGCTTGCACGTTGAGCGACTAAAACGGTCTTGGACGAATAACTTCTTCTATCGCGATTGAGCGGCTTCGCGTTTTCACACAGCCAAGACCCGAAGCCGAAGTGGCCGGCCAAACCGGCTCTGGTCGGAAGTGGCTCTCCGTGATCTGATCACCGGGCCTCAAGCGTGGCGACCGGCGACGCGAAATTCGTCATAGACCCGAAACGACGCTTGTTTCCTTCACATTTTGGAGCGCATCATGGATGTGTATGATGTAGTCAAGTTCAGAGTGAAGCCCGGCGAGGAGACCGCCTTCCTCGATGCACACCGGAACGGTAAGGCCAAATGGCCGGGCCTCGAGCGCGGGCTCATCATAAAGACCGGCGAGCAAACCTTCTGCCTCATCGGTACGTGGTCAAGTCAAGAAGCACAGGTTGCTGCACGACCCGCGATGATCAAGACGCTCGACAGCTTCAGATCCCTTCTTGAGGATCAAGGCGCCGGACGCGGTATTTCGGATGCCGTTTCGGGCACCATCGTGCTCGATCTCTGATCCTCAATCCTTTGGACGACAGCGAGGTCCGGTTGGACTACCCTTGAGGACACTTCAACGTCGGTGCATAGCCAGACCGACGCGATTGACCCGAGCCCACATCCGGCAGGCTTTGCAATCTATGAATTATTATTGGCCCGTTCTATGATTGACCACCTCGGCTCGCCTTCATCTGCTGGTAGGGGAGATGGCCATGAAGCGCATTCTCATACAGCTAGTCCCGTTAACCATTGTTGCGGCAACAATCGTTCCAGGTACCGCTCACGCTCAAACCCCTCTCGCCTGCGAATCTTTGGCGGGGCTAAAGATCGACAACGTCAACTTGCTTTCGGCCACCAAAGTCACGACGGACCTGCCTTCACACTGCCGCGTACTGGGTGTCGTTCGCCCCGCGATTAATTTTGATATTCGCTTGCCCACCCAGAACTGGAATGGGAAGTTCTTCATGGCAGGGTGTGGCGGTTTCTGCGGCACACTCGACAGCGACCGGCTCGGCTTCACCAATGCGATGAACTATGGGCTGCGGCGCAACTATGCCGTTTCGACGATGGATGCCGGTCACTGGGGTCTCTCAGTGCTGGACGGACGCTGGGCTTACAACAATCGTATTGCCGAAATCGACTGGGGCAGCCGCGCCGTTACAGAGACGGCGAAAGTCACAAAGGCGATTATCCGCGCCTTCTATGACGAACCGCAAAAGAAGTCCTATTTCGCCGGCTGCTCGACCGGCGGTCGAATGGCTGTGCTGGAAGCTCAACGCTATCCTGACGATTTTGACGGGATCATTAGCGGCGCTCCGGCGCTCGATTACACGGGCCTCGTTGCGACGCACTTTGCCTGGCTGGTGCAAGCCAACACGGGCCCCGACGGCAAGGATATACTAACCAAAGCCAAGGTTCCGTTGATTCGTGACGCGGTCGCTAACCAGTGCGGCGATGCAACCGGTCTCGTCGTCGATCCTGCCGCATGCACCTTCAAACCCGCGAGCCTGATCTGCAAGGCAGGGCAGAACTCGGAATGCCTGAACGCGGCCGAAGCGGAGGTCCTTGAGAAGTGGTACGCTGGCCCCAAGAACTCCCGCGGCGAGCAGTTGTATCCGGGCGGTCTGCCGAGGGGTTCGGAACCCTACTGGCCTTTGTGGCTGACTGGGCTTGAGCCTGCCGGAGGCAAGTTGATCTACAGTTTTGGCCTCGACTTTCTGCGCTACATGGCGTTTCAGGACGATCCAGGCGAGCGCTACCGTACCGCCGATTTCGATTTCGAAAAGGATCCGCCGCGTCTCGCTTTCATGGCTGCGATCTACAATGCAACGAACCCTGATCTATCGAGATTTAAGGCGCGTGGCGGCAAGCTCTTGATGTATCACGGGCTCGCCGATCCAATCGTCACGCCGCAAAACACGCTCGACTATTACGCGACCGCCGAGAAGGCCGCAGGCGGAAGCGTTGCCGACCACTTTCGCCTTTTTATGATTCCGGGCATGGATCACTGTGGTATTCCCGCGCAAGCCGGTCCGGGCATCACCGAGGCGGGGTTTGATCCGTTAAGTGCGCTCGAAAAATGGGCAGAAGACGGTGTTGCGCCGGATAGCATGCTCGCAACCAAGACCAACAAGGATGGCAAAGTTTTGTGGACGCGACCGTTGTGCGCGTTTCCCAAAAAGGCAACGTACTTGGGCACGGGAGAAATCAAAGATGCAGGAAACTATCGTTGCGAATGACGATGTATCTTTCTTCGAAAAGTCTCCGAGTCGTCGCCTTCCCATGGCCCAGGTTAGCTTTCGATTGTGTTGAAAAAGTCCTTTTGGAGTGAAGGGCGATAATTCTATGGGACGCTGACGCGTGTTGCGCGCGGCGATGAGGGACCACATCGTTTCACACAAAAACGACCACAAGCTTCGTATGGGCGCTACGGAGTATTGCCGTGGCGGAGTTGGCTAAAAACCAACTTTTGCGAGATTTTCGGCGTCGTTCGATTTTCGACTTTTGCAACACAATCCGTCAATTGCGGCCGTTCGACCGACGTCCATCGCAGGTGACGCCTCGCGAGCGGAGTATTCGCGCGGCCGAGCTTTTCCGTCGCAGTCGCATTCCGTCGTTGGCGAACGCGTCAAGATTTCGCAGAAGGGTGCCGGCGTGCCGGTCTGAATCGAGGCCTGGAGGCGATTTTCGGTGCTTGCTGCGGTGCTTTCCGGACCATCGCTACGGCACTACTTTGATCCGGCTGAACCATCTTCAACAGACCCAGAAATTCTTTGTCGGGAGATCTGCCTTCGTGTCTTGATGCGCCGTTCTTTCAGTCGAAACGATCTCGCGCACCTGTGCGCGCTGTTCTTCAATGGCGGCAGAGAATTGCGCTGGGGTCCCGATGCGCACGGCGATTCCCAAAGGTCGCAATCTCGAACTAATCTCCGAGCCTTCGCCGACAGCGGCGATGTCACTGGCGATACGGTCGCGAAGGGCAACGGACAGATCTCGACGACATCGGTGTCGACTTGATTTTCGTCTCATCGGCGCTCCTTGGCGGCTACGATGAGCCAGAAATCCTTCCTTAAACTGCTAGTTCTGTCTCACAGGTGCTGAAGCGCTCTAGAGTGAATGCCCTCTTGTGGTCCCGACCTTACCGCTCGCTCCTGTCAATTAGAAGGAGCAGGCCGGCGGCTGTGCCGCGAGACGCCAACGCAGACCGCGGATCGCAAAGGTGCCGTTAGGATCACTCGACAGCGGACCTGACTGTACCCAGCCGTCCATCCCATCCCGAAAGCTCTGAAGGAATTGGTGTCGACTAGTCGCCGGCGCAACCTCCGCATTGGTATAGTCCCATTCCCAGTACGAGCAAACGGTTCGCACGACGGCGCCTAGCGTGACATCGGCTCCCACGACAGGCATCTTGAAGATCTCTTGCAGATCTTTCCATGGCGGAAGCGTCGTGCGCGCATCGTCCGACGTGCGCCACGGGCCCGTCCGTCTAATGTTGCCTTCGAACACGCGCTCCAAAACCGTTATGCGCGTCGTCAAGTCGTGGGGCAAACCGATCTCGGCAAGTTGTCCAAGCACCTTGGCGTACGCAAAAGTGACGTTGCCAATTGCAACCTCGGCGACCTGGTCCAGGAACATTCGCAGGGCGAAAGTGTGCCACTTCGATCCGGAACCGCGGTTAACAAATGGAATAAGTAGGATCATTTCCTGATAGTCGGGGGCGGCAGCGGGTTGCGGAACACCGCCATTCAATAACATCAGATCGCGCTGATGTCCGACAAGATGGATGACGGGATGCGTGTTTCCGCCGTCGGTGCGTTCGGCCAGCCGGAAATCTGCGGGCAATGCGCTTTGCACAAGGAAGCGGTCGAGCGGTGTGACGGCAATCGACCCGTTGTAGGTTGACTGTCCGCCTTCCTGCGCGTCGCTCGCTCTAGGATCGTACGAGCCGTCGAATTGGCCAGAACTTGGAAAGCCTACCACACCTTGTGCGGATGCGACACCGTAGAGTCTAGTAGTCAATACAGCGCCAGCGGCCGCCGCAGATGCCTGCATGCTTCGGCGAATGGGGCTAAAATTCATGATGGTCCTCCGTTTTGTGCCTCTCCCAATCAATGTCTCCGTCGGATGCCGCCTGCCTCCAGACTGATTTTCCGTGCCACCGCAACATTAACAGCTCTCAGCGGTTGGTAACATGGCGGATGACCGCTTCTGGCACTTCCCGCACCTTACCGCTTCGCCAACGTCCGCGTTGCGTCCAATAGTGTTGCAAAAGTCGAAAATCGAACGACGCCGAAAACCTCGCAGAAGTTGATTTCTAGCCTACTCCGCCGCGGCAGTATTCCGTAGCGCCGCGGCGATGCCGTGGTCGTCCCTGTGTGAAACGATGTGGTCCCTCATATCGCGCCGCGCGAAACGCATCAGCGGCTCTAAAAGTTCTCGTTCGTCACCCCAAAAAGACTTTTGCAACACTATCCGCCCAAAAGCGGTCGTTGATGTATCCGGAATATGCGTGTGCACATTGCATCATGTCGGGGACGATCGCGTCGGGTAGCCGTTTGGCACGGCCGCCGTACCGGTAGACACGTTTGACGAGGCGTCAGGCAAAGTTGGACGAAGATATGGGCGCTGACCGATGAGGTGGCGCAGGCCCGCATCTGGGCGGGCTTCCACTACTGGTTCTCAACGAAGGTCGGTGAGGACATGGGGCGCTAGATATGTCGGCCATACGCGCCCCTATCCGTCAGGCTGCGCTTTTAGCGAATACATCACCCACGGCAATCACGTGTCAGGCCACCCGAGGCCGGTTTAATCCGGCGCAAATGGGCTTAGGGCGCACGAGAATCGATGGATATCGCAATCACACACGCGTTTGCCAGTTTCATTTTCACGTCGCGTCACAAGAGACTGAAACTCCTGCGCCCAGATTCCTTAGTCTGGAGCCACGTCCGAAAGTCATTACCGGAAGTCCGGGGACGCCCTGCCTTCGCCGCTTTTTCCCCTCTCAGCAGCGAACATTGCCGCATAGGATTGGCATGTTCGAAGTGGGCTAAGTGTGCTAAAAGCATTTCTCGAAAACGACGCTCGCTGAGCGCGAAGCGCTCGGGGATCAACCGCCCATTTGCCCGCGGCTAGAGGGTGCAGATTTTTTGCGACGAATGAAATTTTTTCAGGTGCTGTGAGGCAACTTATCGAGCCCCTTGCGGCCCGCATCGGGCAAAAGGCTCGACAATTCAGTCGACTAGTTCTTCCGATTTCGGCGTGCCAGCGGCACCAAAAGAGAAAAAATTGTTTGCCTTACTCGCAAGATTAGAGGGATACTAGCTACTACTGGTAGCATGTGGTGCTCTTGGGTTTTTTCTGACCTGTTTGATACTGTTGGCGACTCGCGGAGGCACGAAGGAGCTGCTGTGTAACTCCCAGCGAGATTCGACGAGCGGCATCGATGCCGCCACCCAGTCCATGATTTCGTCGCGCATAGAGGGGGAATTGATGGCATACCCCGATAGTATGGTGTGGCAGGGTCCTGACGCCGAAGTGCGTCACGTCACCATCCTCAGATGTGATCTGGTTGGCTCGACCCGTACCAAGAAGCCGCTCGATCTCGAGGGACAATTGGTATTCCAGAGTGCATTTCAACAGATCATAACCGACGTCGCAGCGCGCTATGGAGCGCATATCGAAAGGTTCGAAGGCGACGGTGCTATGGTCCTGTTCGGTTTTCCGCAACCGATAGAAGATGCGCCAGAGTCGGCAGTACACATGGGGGTGGAACTGGTTGACGCGGTACGAGCGGCCGAAATCCTACCCAACGTGCGGCTGCAAATTCGTGTTGGTGTCGCGTCGGGCCCAATTGCGATCATCAAACAGCCATCCAGTCCGCAGAGCGACAGAATCGCAGGCATGACACCGGATATGGCCGAGAGGCTGAGAGCGCTCGCCGACCCTGGCCAGGTCATCATCGCCGACGCCACGAAGCGCCTCGCCGGAGGCTTTTTTCGTTACGATGACCTCGGTCTTGTACAAGTCAAAGGATTCGACGAAGGCATCCGGGCATGGCGGATCGTCGGCGCGTTGCCAATCGCATCCCGTTTCGAGGCACACCGGTTCGACCCCTCACGCAACAAAATCGTCGGCCGCGCTGACGTACTTGCCCGCCTCTCGGAGGCGTGGACCTCCTCGCTCGGAGGCGCTGGACAGGCCGTGTGCCTGGTCGGAGATGCTGGAATTGGGAAATCCCTGCTAGCACTCACAGCACTGGGTGCCGCAACGCGCGACGGCGCGGCCACGCTCAAGATCGATTGCACGCCGAGCACCGGCAATACGCCGATGTTCCCAATCGGCGTGCTCCTGCGACGAACCGCGAACATCACGCCGGTCTGCTCCGAGGCAGAGAAGAGCACCCTCGCACAACAGCTGCTTGCACGATTGCTGCGCAGCGAGGATGTGCCCGCGGCATTGACCTATCTCGGACCGCTGTTCGGGTTGCACGGCATGGCCCTTCCTGCAGACGTCGTTCCTGCCGAAGTGCGCGAGCAGATGGTTTCAACCGTCGTCCGGATGATGACCCGTCTTGCGGCGGAACGCCCGCTCGCCCTGCTGTGCGAGGACCTGCACTGGGTTGACGCCACGACAGCCGAAGTGATCGCGCGTGTCGCAGAAGAAATTGCGACGCTGCGCGCGCTGATGATTGTCACTACCCGGCCGATGTCGGATGATCCGCCACTTGATCTATCGACATTTTCCACGATCGCGCTGCAACCGCTCGATCCATTGACGTCCGCCGATCTCGTTCGATCGATAGCGAAGGGTGCCGTACTGTCCGACGAGACCATCCGTCGGATCGTCGATCGGTGCGAAGGCGTGCCGCTCGTGCTCGAGGAGGTCACGCGCAGTGCGCTCGAGGCAGCGAGCGGGCAGAATGAGGCGGGTGCCCCCGCGCATTCGGATGAAGAGGTACCAGCGCCGCTGCAACTCGTCATCCAGACTCGTCTCGATCGGTGGCCGCAGTTTATCCCGGTCGCGCAATCGGCGTCTGTTATCGGTCGCGAATTCTCCGTGGGGTTGCTCAAGAAGGTTATTCGGGAATCGGACGTAGTCGAAACGATCGAAGTGCTCACCCGAGAGGGTCTTTTCACCAGGTCGGGTTCGGGCTCGCGCGATCGCGCGAGATTCAAGCACGTGATGATCTGTGAAGCCGTCTACAACACGCTGCTCGGCAACGACCGCCAGCGCCTTCATTCCGACATCGCAGATATTCTGAGCCATGACTACAAGGGAACGCCGGACGCCGCGCCCGATGTGGTCGCCGAGCACCTGCGGAAAGCGAAGCGATTCGGTGAATCCATTCGAGTCCGTCTCGCGGCAACCGGCGATACGGCCGCACGCGGCGCATACGCCGAGACAGAGGGGCACTGTGTCAATGCGCTCGCGGTCGTCGACAACGTGAAGGACTCGGCGGAGCGCACGACACTCCAGTTCCGGCTGCTGATCCAGCTCGGTGTGGCGCTCACCGGCCAGCATGGCTACTCAGCGGGGGTCGTCGAGGATACATACCGGCGTGCGCATTCCGTTTGCGGGGATAGCGCTGAGGCCGAAATGCTGTATCCCATCATGCGGGGCCTTGCCACTGTCAACCTTGTCCGCGGGAATCTCGCGACCGCGTACGACTTGTCGGTACAGAGTCTGAAACTGGCTGAACAGTCGAAGCGCGCAGAATTTCGCATCGATGCGATGAGCGTGCTCTGCTACACGACCCTGTATTTTGGGCGGCTCGAGGATTGCCGCTCCTGGATCGAGCGCTGTTTGCAACTCTATCACGCAGAGCAGGGGAACCACCTGACCTACCCAGTGCCGCAGGACGCGGGCACGGCTGCGATCGCGTTACTGCCGACGGTAGCGTGGCTGCTCGGCGACCCGCAGGGAGCGGAAGACGCCATCCGCGTGGGCCTCGCGCATGTCGAGCAACTAAATCGTGACTTCGACAGGGCCTTGTTACACGCATGGATTGCCGGCACCCGATATACGCAGCGGCGCTATGCCGACGCGCTTCAACACGCGGGGATCGCAGTCGGGATTTCGCAACAGCACAGTTACCGCGAGTGGTACGGTACGGGCACGCTGCTAGGTCTCATGGCACAGTCCGCTTTGAAAGCCGATCCGCAAGCGGTCGCTCAGGCGACTTCCGTCTGCATGGCGTTCGCCCGCGAAGGCGTGGGCCTCAATGCATCCTATTACTTGTGGGGTCTCGCTCGAGGCCACGCTCAGGCCGGTGATGCGCAGGCCGCGCGCCAAATGCTCGGGGAGGCGTTCAAGCGCTCGGAGACGAGTGGAGAAACGCGTATGCACGCCGAACTCTATATTCTGCAGGCGGAGCTTGAGCCCGACGACGAGAGCGCCACACAATTACTCGGCAAGGCGCTCACCCTCGCCGACGAGCAGGGGGCGGTCGCGACCGCCTTGCGGGCGGCCGCTGGGATCGCATTGCGGTCGCAAGGTGACGACGACAGGGCCGAATGCGCGCGCGCGACGCTCGACATGCTCGACGGCCGGGCGGCCTGTTCGATCCAGCCTGGCTGGATGCGGGAGCGGTCGGCGACGCTTCGGCGCACGTTCGACCGCGTGATGCCACAATGATGCGGGCGTGCCGGCGCGGCGCCGGGCCCACGGATCGCGGCCATCGTCGATCGACAGTTTGATCGGGCCGCGAATCCGCGGCCAATCGCCCTCGGTAGGCTTCTTCTTGGCCATCTCCTCAATCAAGCTTCGAACTGTTTGCAGGAGTGAGGCGATGACGTCAGGTGCACGGTTTCAGCCGCCTGCGACTTTCGCCGGAGGGCTTTTTAACGCGCGTGAGGGAGCGCAATCGACCTACAACGGTCGATTGCTATCGCGTTGCTTGCAAGTAGAGATGCAAAGCGGATCACGCCTGCCTTTCGCCTGCTCGTTTTCGAAGGGGCCCCATGCTGACCGGTCATGGCGTAGCGCGGAAGACGTCGGCGCGACGTTTCTCCCGCTGGAGCAATGTTCGAACGATCTTGACGATGCCGCTTGTTGGACTAGATTTGGCGGCAAATCACACCTGCGAGTGGATTTTACCAATGCCGACGTGGCACCGGCACCAGTCAGTACCAATTTCTTATGCTTCCGCGATGGAATGAACGGCTGAGTGCACCTCGGCCCGCTGTCGAGCGCACCGAATGGCGCATTCGCGCTTCGCTATTTGCGATGGTATCTGGCGCTACCGCTGCCGCCCGGCCAGTTTTGATCGTCCCAAACTTCTCGCCTCCCATCCGTTAGTTTGAACATCCTTGGATATGTACAAGCGAAGCGAAGATGTGCGCGCGGCGTTAGGAGGACCAGTAGCCTGCGGCCGGATGGACTACTCGAGACCGTCATCGATCGTGAGGTCCATCGAGCAGCGCATCCGGTACCAGCTACCCGACGGCAAGCTGATGCTGCCGTTTTTGCCTTTTATGCCGAGCAGCTTGCAAAGCGTTTTCCAAGCATCGGGCGCAGACGGCTCTGCGTGCAGCGTTAGTCCGACAATGCCGTTCGGCCAAGCGATGTGCGCGCCATCGTCGACGGTGAAGGTGCCCGTGATCCATGTGGTTTCCGCTTTCCACCGCTCCCGCAGTTGAGGTCCGCCAATCGGCGACACCTGGATCGAGCGAAACCCCTTGAGCGTTTTAGCGATAGCGGAGCGCGCGAACGAGCGCCGGAACTCGCCCTCGCTGAAATCACTCTGCCGCCAGCGCGTCGGCAGGAGCGCGGTCGTGCCAAGTGCGAGTTCCAGGTCGATCTCCACGAATGCGTCCCAGCCCTCGAATGTCTCGAAAGGGCAGTCGATTTCCAGGAGCGTGAGTCCGCTCGGTCGTTTTCCGGTGTTGTTCGAGAGATCGATCCTCGTGATCCGGCCGAGCTCTTCCGGTCCAGCATTTCCTCCCGGCAGCCGACCGTCTGGACGCAGCGCAGTCAGATCGCCCTCGTGCCGGACGCAGAAATCCGCCATTCGCTTATCGAAGCCCTGCACATTGCGCCCCAGCACCTTGGACCATGGATTGTCAACGAATATCGCAGGAACGAAAGTGGCAGGATCGTGCGCCTGCGCGGTATCATCGTCGACGCGCCCAACAAGGATCCGAACCAGCAGCTCGTGCTGGGATTGAAAGTCGTTGATATCGAGCGGCGGCGAGGTCTCCCTAAGTTTCATCTTGCCGTAGCGCAGCAACTCAAGCATCACCGTTCGCGTTGCCGGCCGATATTGGAAATCCGACATGGCACCGCGGGTCTGACCCGAGATTTTGTTTCCAAGCGACGTCGTGCCGCCAGAATGCAGAATTTTGTCGTCCGATGGGTCGGCAGGTTCGAGATGGAAGTTTAACCGCTCGATCATCGCCGCTAAGGCCATGTCGTCACCGACGCCGTGCTTGTCGAGATCGATGCGAAATCCGAGCACCTCAACATCTTCGAATCGGAACGCGGGTACGCCAAAGGTATCGACACGGCTCGCACGCACCGCCGGTTCGTACGAGAATTCCGGAGGCCAGTTCGGCAGATTGATGATGCCCGTCCAGATTGCTTGCGGTGTTGCGGGCCCGCCCTTGAACGGCGCCAGACTAGGCAACCGGAGCGGTTTCATGGTGAACTTGAGCTGCGTCGGTGGCATTGCGATCAGGTTGTCGCGCTTGGCTGACCACGAGACCTGCCTTCGCTTGATCCAAGTCGCAGGAAATGCGTAATCGGGCGCCTGTTGCGATTGCTCGTACGACACAGTGAGCGCCGCTGCGGGCGTGTTCTGGGCCGTGTCGAGCATCGCACCGTCGATCACAATCAGCTCGGCCTCGTACTCCAATTCTGACGAATCTAAAAAGCAGGGAGATTGTACACGCAAGCCATCGTGGTCAAACTTGATGATCGCGTCCACAAGTGGGAACCCACGGTCGCGCCAGACACTGCAACTCTTGGAGCCGTTCGCAAAGCCAATCCGGCATTGAAACTTCCCCGGAGAGATAGGATCATCGACCGTTGAAAAGAGCACAGCGATTTCCTCGTTCTCCTGGATGACCTCGATCGCCCATCCTAGCGCGTCTGTTGCTGCAAGAGGCGAAGCAGCCGACGACAGCGTGGCCGTGGGCGGGTCCAACTTGAATGTGGCCAACCAGAATCTTGCCATCACACGGTCCTCTCCTGCCGCGTGCACCCGCGCAATACTGCGTCGCGGTCGGAGTCCTTCTGGTCCAACGCATCCGCGGGAAGATTCAACGCAGTTGCCGGCGTAATCCAACCTGTCAACTTGCCGTCGACCACACGGCGTGCGACGGCGACGGCGAGCTGCGCCGTAAATTTGTATACGTTGGGAGTTTCTAATCGCCAATCGATTAGGCGCGTGCGATAGAGGTCCTCGATTTCGAGCACGACGACGTGCCGCTGTCGCGCCAGCTCTTGTGGCCCCGGGCCGTCCGGCAAAAAACTCAGCTGCGCACGCGTTAGCGTTTGCACCCATGGAAGGATATTCAACGACGCGAACATCCCGCCGAGCTGATAAGCGATACGGCCGACGGCTCCCGTCTCCACGTAAGATTCGATGGCGTTCGCGGATAGACCGTGGCGCTCCAGCGTGCTTCGGGCGGTCAGCGTGTCGATCAGATTGGCCGCCGACGCGATTTGAGGATGACGTCCTTTGCATTTGTCTCGGTCGCTGAAATCGAACACGTGCTCGAGTTTCCCTACCGGCTCATGCCATTTCACCAGCTTCTCGATCAGCTGGCCACGATGATCTCTGCCCCGCCCTTTGCGGATGACGAGCACCTGTTCCCGCAGCAATCGCGCAGCCGTCTCGGCGCTGCCACGGGAGAAGTCCATGATCCGGGAAACCGCGATGCGAACTGCTCCGAGCTCGTCCATCTTGTTGATTCGCTTGTTCGAAAGCAACCGCCGCAACGCCGCATCCAAGAGGATATCCGATGCACCGGCGGTATCGCCGGCCGCCGATACGATTGCGACCCCGCATTGCGTTGCTTTCCAGCCAAGGTCGTCGAGTTTCATGTAGACGTCGACCTCGCCGTTAATGTCGACATAGTGGCAACCCGCCTTCAGCGCCGCCTTCGTCAGACATTCGGCCGTAAATTTGAACGGACCAGCGGCGTTGATGACGACGTCGATATCGTCGAGCCGCCTGCTCACCTCGTCGGGGTCGTCAAGGCCGAAGACGCGATATTCCATGCGATTCTCTTCCGCGACCTTCCGCACCTCGGTGCCGTTGCGCGCAGCGAGGATCATCTGAAAATTGCAGCCGTCGCGCCTTGACATTCCCCGTTCTTTGCCCTCAGTGGCAATCAGGCTGCCGGAGTAGCCGGTCGCGCCGTAGAGCAGGACGTTGTACCTCATCGCGCTCTCCTTTCCGGAGCGTCAATGCGTGCGTCGCAGAACCCAGAGGAGCAAACTTCGCATGAAGCTCCGATCGCGACTCTCGCGCATGTCGCCGAAATACTTGTCAAACTCGCACAGCGCCGCCCCGCCCAATGCCCTGGCGACAGTACGCGCATGCTGCAGCGAGCCCGTGCGCTCGAGCAGTGCGCGGGCCCAGGCAACATCCCGTTCCAATCGCGCCGATCGCTCGCGGCCGAGGAAAGCTCTCAACTTGCGGCGCTCCGGTGCGGTCGCGTGGCGCAGAGCGTGGATGATCATCAACGTGCGCTTACCCTCGAATAGGTCCCCGTTAACTTCTTTGCCGTACGCGGGACCCGGGTCGAGGTTCAATAGATCATCCTGGATCTGGAATGCAGCACCGAAGAAGAAGCCGAGGCGGATCAGCGGGTCGAGCGGCAACCGGCCCCGCGCGCCGATCAGGCAACCTACGCGCATGGGATAGATCGCCGCGAGCCAGCACGTCTTCTGGAGCGCCATGCGCAGATAATCCTCATCTTTGAGATCGGTGAGGTTGTCGCGTTGCCACCCCAGCTCGAGCGCCTGGCCTTCGGTGCTCTCCCAGGCCATGCGTTCTGTCTCCTCGAAGATGCGCAGGGCGGTGGCAAGGCCCAGCCGATGAATATTATCCTTCAGCGGACGCATGCTGAGCAATCCCATCGCATCGCCTGCGTTGATCGCCAGTGGTACGCCGTGCAGCGCGTGCAGCGTCGGCGCGCCGCGACGCTCGTCGCTCGCGTCCTCGATGTCGTCATGGACGAGCAGTGCATTGTGCAGTAATTCGATCGACACCGCCGATGCGATCGCATCCTCGACTTCAGCTCCTGTGGCGCGTGCCATCGCTATGCACAGGCTTGAGCGCAGCATCTTCCCGCCTCGGCGGGGGTAATCTGCTACTAACTCGTACAGGTACGATCGTGGCTCGTCCTGAGGGAGATAGGCCTGCATGGTCGTGCGTGTGAGCTCGCCGTATTCGCTAAGTACCTCAAGCACCAGCGGCTCGTCGATCCCGGAGAAATGTTGTTCGGCCGAAATCATAAGCGTCTCGCTAAAGTTCGATCTCGATCAGGCCGATCTGCACGCCGGCGGCATCGCAGACCGCCGCCCTCCACAATCCCGCCGGCGCCAGACGCGGAACCTCAAGGGTAATGATCGCGCGGCCTTCGACGTCGATTGCGAATTCAGCGTCCATTGGATCATATTTGATGTGTTCGACGCTAAAAAGCTGAAGCCTCACTTTGAGGGCCGTTCCGCTCGCGACTTCACAGCGGCGCGTGCGAATTGGCCGCCTGTGTTCGCCTTTGTGAACGATCTTTAGCCGGCCCGACACCGCCTCCGGACCGTCGGGCTCCTCCACGTCGGCGCCACGCGACGTTGCTTCCGGCGCGTGGCGCCGCGGCGACCCGGTTTCTTTGGAACGTGCTAGGCCGAGGAGCTTTCCGACCAATTCGTATTCAGCAGTCATCAGCCGCTTGAGGGGACTATCGGTCTCGGCTGCAGTCCCCTCCAGCCACGTGAGGGCACCCATCATCCCCCTGAAAACTAGCTGCTCGGTCGCGTCGAGAGCCTTGCGGTCCGAGCGGGAGCCGACCGCCCGGTCTCCGGCCTCGCGCAGGCGTCGTGCGAGCCGCGCGCTGCGGTCGACCTGCGCCGCAGCAACGTTGTAAGCCAGGCGCACGGCAGCGACGACCGCGTCCTCTGCAGAAGTCAACGGCACGCCGCCGACGCCGCCTTGCCCCCCCTCCGCGGTTCGATAGAATCCTCCGGCGGTGCGAACCGGACCTTTATGCACGAGCAGTGGCCGGCTCCACCACTCCGCGTGATTGGTTGTATCGGAATTGCTCATGGGTGGTCGTACCCGATGATTGATTTGGGATCGGGTTTGCCGGAAATGGCGCACGCTGCGAGCATGCCGGACATGACCGCGGCCTCAACACATCCTGCGTCGAGACCGCACGAGGTCCAGTCGCCGGCGATCGTCATATTTTCGACCGATCGGTCGAGCGGAGAGATGCGGTGAACAATGGAACCTGGGAGCGATAGCGTGTAGCGGTCGGAGCCTTCGAAGTTGGCCTGCACATGCCGATCGATCACCAGGTTCGACGCATTCGATCTGTCTGTGAATGCCGCCGGCCAAAGCGGCCTCATTTTGCTTGTCAGCATGCGGGTCAAATCGCTATCGATTTTTTCTTCCAATGCGCTCCTCGCGAGATAGCGTTCGACTCTCTCGCGCGCGGCGGATAGTAGATCGTACAGATCCTGTGACGATGCTTCCGATGTCTCGGAGGCAGGGTTCTGCCCCAGTTCATTCAGCTCCTCCATGAGGCTGTCGCGCAGGCCCTGAGGCAAAAGCGCAATGGACTCTTCGCTTGCGATACTTGTGATCATAGTACGCGCCCAAGCACGCAAAGCGATCGCCTCGCCTTTTCCGTCGCGTATCTCCCCGGCAAGTTTGCTCAGTTGATCGAGAATCCCGGCGCCCCTCGTCTTAGCCTTCTCGATTTCCGACTCGGGTAGCACTGTGCAGAAGTAAGCAACCGAGCGCGCCTTGTCGAAGGCGCTCGGCGTCCGGCGCCAGGCCCGTTCGGCCGCCAGGATATGCGTCATGTCGGCCCAGGTGTCGAACGGGAGGTCAAGTGCTGTGATCAGCCCCGACCCGCGATACCAGCCCAAACTGTTGATGTCTTTGTCGAGCCACACCTGTGCGGCCTGGGTCGCGACGGTCTTCACTTCAGCGCACATCTTCGCCCACTCGGCGGGCAACGTCGAACCGGTGTTGTCTTTGTTTTCCAAGGCAGCAGCGCAAGCCTTCTGGAAATCATCGATGCCCATCGCGCAGATAACGCCGTCGAAATCTTTACCGAGGCTCAGAGCTCTGGTGCCGGCGCCCCGTTTGAGTGCCTTCGCGAAGCAGTGATCCGCGCGGTCTGGCCAGCACCCCTGGTCGTCGAGTGCGTCAGCGCTGAGCTCGTCGAGCATGGCGCCGTCGCCCCGCGTCCTGAAATTCAGTGACGCGACGTATCGCCGGCCCTTCGAGGGTGTCTCGAAGCCGATGGAGTCGAGCTCATGCAGGAAATGGAATTGCACGGGTGACGCGTGTCTGGAACTTCCATCCTCGCCCTTCACCTTCTTGTCGCCAGTGACCAAAACCTTGTAGAGCGGCGCAAATACGGCGTCTCCCATTCCGGATCGGATGCGCCAGAACATCGAGCCGCGGTATGTGAAAAACATCCGCAGCGCCCCGCGTAGCGCGACACCAGCAGCGAGCGCTGGCCTGTTCTTGTCTCCGTCACTGTAGGCGAACACAAGGTCGTAAATGCCGGTCAGAAACCTGGATTCAAGAGACGACTTCGTCGCGCCATGCTGCAGAAGCCATTCGCGGTAGTCGAGTTGATTGATCGCATCGAGTCCCCTGTCGTCGAAAAGGACACGGTCGCGGAACAAGCCGACGGCGATTGTCAGAACGATTTCGATAATCTCGCTCCTCATGCGAATTTCTTCGTCGATTTCAACGATATCGCGCAGCAGCTTTCGTGTTTGTGCAGCGACCGCTTCCATTAGCCGGACCGCGGAATCGGCAGCCTCTGGCGCGAGATTGAGTTTCTGCAGCCAGACTTCGAGGATCGTGACCGCCTGCAGCAGCGTTGCGGCGCTGGTCAGCGAGCCCACCCGCAGCAACCGGGCCACGCGCTCGATCTGTAGTTTCGCGGACTGAGCCGCATCGACGGAAAAGTTGAGATCGACCGTCTCGTCTGACGTTGAGCGACGCTCGGGCCGGGGATCGCTGGTGGGCACGTCCTCCGCCGGCGGGCCGATGACGCTGAGCATCAGTGTTTTTAGCAAGGCGAAGCAGCGCAGCAGGTAGTTCGCGAGCGTGAACGGGTTCGTCTGCTCATCGAGAATTTCGCCAGGGAGACCTTTCTGAGCCGGAAAATGGCCCGACCATGCACTCCAGTCGCCGTGAGGATCAGGCCGCGCCACGCCGAGGTGCGGCTCGGGAAAGAACGCGTCACCGATCCGGCCGTGCGCAAGCTTTCCTGGCGATGCCGTGTTAGGGCCCCATCCGTGTCGCTCAACCTCGTCGTAGCACTCGCGCATCATCCGGAACGCATTCTCGTAGAAACCGAGCCATACGTGCAGACCGTGGTCGAGAATGCGGCCGTTGGTGTCGCGCACCGATGCACACTTGCCGCCCAGCCGCCAGCTCTTCTCGTAGATATGGATCTCATATCCGGGCTGTTGCGAGAGCTGCCACGCCGCCGCGATCCCCGCGCACCCCCCGCCAACGATGGCCACGCGTATCGGCTTGCCGCGCCCTGTGCGCGTGTGTGGCCGGCGGGGACCCTTCATGGCTTGCCCTCCAACAGCGAGTGCAGTGGCAGTTTAGCAACCGTTCCCGGACATTGCGAGCCCCACCTGGGCCGGCCGGGCCATTATCTCCGTAAATCTCGCTTCCGAATTTCTCCCTCAGCATCGCCCGTTGCATGGACCGGGGCAAAGTTTGTTGGTCCGGTCCGGACTGTCGTCACAGTACCGAATTGGACGTCATCGTTTTTCGGATGATGTTACCTTCAAGACCCGTATTTCGGCTTTGGCGTTAGAGCTTTGCATTCTGACTGCCGCCCGCTCCGGGAAAATCCTGGGATGCGATAGTCCGAAACTGCTCTAATGTGCAGCGCGACGACTTTTCCGGAACATCAAATACTGAAGATCCATCGACATTTCCGCCGGGGCTCGGCACCGTCTTTTTCTACTTCGGCCGCGAAGCGGGAAAGAAGAATTTGGCCAAGCGAACTTCGAAGCCAATGTTCTCCCTGAACCCACCGGTCCTCTCGAAGTCGTGGAACACGTCACCGGCTATGGTCAAATCCTGAGAGAGTGGGAATTGAAACTGGAAATGGCCCCTCAGGTAGTCATCTCGACTGATCTGCAAATTGGGTTGAGGTATCCGGACCGGCAGTCCGGCGACGAGAAAGCTGCCGTTTGTGCCCATCTGCTCGCCTCCCCACGACTTCTCTATCCCAATGGCGGCAAAAAGAAAGTTGCTCGGATTGTACCGCACGAAGGCTTTGACGTTGTATGACGGCCGTTGCGTCAACGTATCGTATGTCAGTAATCCGGGGAGCGGAGCGCCAGGCGGATTGACCACCTCGAGGGGACTGCGGCCGTTGGTGTGGAACGACGCGTTGGCGACCAAATCGAAAAACAGCCCGTTAAGGCTTGGTGAGATTTTTCCAAGTCCCTCAGTGTAGCCGAATTGAGGGGTGTAGGTGAACTGCCGTGGCGTGGAGACATTGACCGTACTGCGGTTGTCAAAGCTGCGCCCGAACGGCAACCAGAAAAAACTGGTGACGCCGAACCAGCGCTGGACTTTTGCGTCGGTGATGAAGAAATAGGTCAGGTCAACTACGGGATCCACGAGTCCCCCGGCAACCCTATTGTTAGCGCCTGGGATATTTACGTCCGTCAATGTCGCAAATGGCAGGGTTGCCTCGATCACTAAGGGGCGGTTCGCGAACTCAGCAAAATAGATCGCCCGTGTGTACTCTACCCAAATGTTCGCGTGAGAGTCCGGCAGCGCGCGTCCGGAGGGATCGACGAAAGCATTCGCATGGGAATAGCTTGCATATTGGGCCGCAATGAAGGTCCCGATCGGAAGCGACCCGCTTTGGTAGTCTCCCGCGTATGTTCTTGGGTTGTTGTCGGAGCCCGCGATTGCGGATGTATTACCTCCGATGACGCTGCCGAGCACCGCGGCCATTCCAATGAACATTACACTCCAACAGGATTTCGCCGACATCTCGTCCTCCTCGCTGACGGCCGAGCCGGATTGCACTACCTCCACGTGAATTGCAGTAACCCACAACAGGGTATTCCTGCTGGAGACAAATGCTGTGACCGCCAAGCAACGGCGCGAATAAATTGTCGTGAGTCGAAGTGCCGTACGCAGCGCTTTTGGAGGTGCTCGCGGATGGTATCGGCGCGTCCGCGTCCGTCACCATGAACAGGCGGCCATGACGTTTGAGCGCATGCTTGAGGAGACCTATGCCAACGGAGCAGCCCGCAGCGGTTCTTAATGAGTTCGAGATCGCGCTTAAGCAGCCCAATCGCTTCCGGGCGTTCCGGCAAGCCTCGTTACTGAAATGAACAAGAAAGGGGCCTCGAAGGATTGCATAGTTGGAGACGAAATCGCGCAGACTGTTCGCATCTTGCTTTGGGCGGACTCGCAAAACACAAAATTACTGGCGAATACGCAACGTTTTCCACTGAAGTTGCTGGATTACAGCATCGAGCCGCCGCTGCGCGCTTGGGTCGCCGCGACTGTCGGGGACACGTACTGTCCGATTGGCTTAGGCAGTTTTTGCGCGGGTTTCTCTATTCGTCTGGCGCTCCTTCTTCTGGAAAACCTTTGGACAGCATGTAGGATTGAACCCGTGTCCTCACGGCGTCGAGTTGCATGTCCTGGCGCGAGATGTCTTGGTTTTCCTCGCGGCGATAATAGCGACGCTTTAGGTCCCAAATGATATCCCATGCCGTCGGCAATCCGGCGGAGGCGGATGCACCCGCGCCAAGAAACCAGGCGAACTGCTGAGGCCGGGCGCAGATGATACTGGTTAGTTTGTACTGGTCGATCATGGCGCTCCTTCCGGCGCGTCCAATATTTGCGGGCTACCGCTTTCAAGCTCTCAAATTGGCTTGGGGAGCAGCGCTGGCGAGGAGCAGACTAAAAGCCCTCCATCGTTCGCGATTCGGTCCCCGGTTGCTAATTGGGAAGACTGCTACTTTGTAACTGATTCATCTATAGCAAAGAGCCGGGTTGAGGTGGACGACGCCGAAATCCGCATCAAAGGCAGGCGGAGCGTCCTCGAACGGCTCGTTATGGCGGGAGGGGCTGCTCCGTCCGGAGTGCCCAGTTTTGTTCGCGAGTGGCGCACCCGACACGATTCGAACGTGTGGCCTTCGCCTTCGGAGGGCGACGCTCTATCCAGCTGAGCTACGGGTGCTTACTGCTTACGCAGCGCTTACGCGGATTTCGCGTATGAGTGAACCCCAACGCGCAGTCCTCGCAAGCCATTGCAGTACACTACTCTTTCTTCCTCACTTTTCGCACCAGCCGGCTTGACACTTGCCCTCGGAGGGCAACGCTAAGCGACTGCCTGAGCAATTCGAGATGGTTGCATTTCCGCGATTTGAGCCCATCAGTCGGATTGCGTTGTGCAGTTGATCTCCTTCGCCCGGCGATCTCGTCGCGGCGCGCAATTGCGCCGCGTCGAACTAACCCGCGCCGATCGTGCGCCTGCGTAGTTGGAGACTCGACACGATTCGCGTGAGCTCTAGAGGGCGCCCGTATGCACCTAAGCTATGGGAGCATTTCAGCCGCTTAAGCAATGCCTAACCACTTGCAACCGCGATGCGACACCGCGTGGGGCGAACTCTCCAGTTTAAGCGCATCACCGACGTTGCCGAAACGGATGTCGTCGTAATGGATCAGCCAAGCTTCTTAAGGGACGTCGGAATCGCGTCGACGGTGAGCGGTTTTTGGCGAATCGTGCTGAAGTGCCCCCATTGTGCCCCCAGTTAACCGGGGTATACTTTAGGGAACTGTTCCCTTAGTTCGTTGTTTATAGAGGGGAATGGTGGACGCACAAGGGATCGAACCTTGGACCTCTCCCGTGTGAAGGGAACGCTCTCCCGCTGAGCTATGCGTCCGGGAACGGCGAAAACCAAGGGCCGTCAGAGCCCGCGATTTACGAAGTACGGGACCCCAGTGTCAAGCGATCAGTCGGCCCGTAATGTCGCGATTTCGCGTTGGGCAAGGGGAATTACGCCCCCTGCTGGCGGGCCCGCGA
>Ga0068862_100001644_pt1 | contig 20318 bp, 18 predicted proteins | sample KBSSwiS52_FD_66598 | JGI IMG/M metagenome (GOLD analysis project Ga0068862, IMG submission 66598) | Switchgrass rhizosphere microbial communities from Kellogg Biological Station, Michigan, USA - KBS Switchgrass S5-2 | ecosystem: Host-associated > Plants > Roots > Rhizosphere > Soil ... | reverse complement strand
GCTTGCTCGGTGAGGTCGGCCGAGCGCGACAGATTGGCGTTAGCGCGTAGTTCCTGATCGATTTGCTTGAGCGTGTCGGACGTCGCCATCGATCGTAGCGCGTCGCCGCCGAAATCGCCCTGGAAGCGAATCCCGAACACCGCCGTGGCGAGCGCCGGAAACCCGGCCGACACCAGCGTGAACCAGTTTCCCCAATCATTGACGAAGGTCGAGCCCAGCGTGAGCCCTACCAGGGTGGCGATCGATACGATGAGAGTCGCAAAAAACAGCGCGGTGCCGATCTGCTCCAGCCGATGGTCGAGCAGCTCGATCTGGCGGGCGTTGCGCTCGTGATAGCTCATCTGGGGTGCGACCTCATGGTCGGCGACAGCCACCGCCAGCTTCATTGCAGTCGCCTGGTCGATCGCGCCTGAGGGACATCCCATGGCCCGCCAGATCCCGGCAGCATACCAATCGATCCAGCGCAGCGGAATCGGGTTGGTCGCGGTGCCCGGCGGGTCGGGCGAGGCGATCCCGAGCAGCTTGAGGCTGCGCATCGGTCGAAGCCGCTCGGCCAGCTGGCGATAATCCAGCCACCTTCGGTGCCACTCGTTACGCGAGCCCACATAAGCATTGAGGATGACCGCGATCGTGACGAACATCTCGGCCGCCGCCCATTGCAGTTTCAGATGCGGCGCCATGAACGCGCTAAGGCCCATGCATACGGCAACGCCGCCCATCACGAACGCGAAGATGTGTCCGCTGCGATAGGTTTGGGCGAGGTACGTTGCCAGCCGGTCCGCCCAGCAATAGGCACCCTCAAGCACGTCGATCGGCGCGTCGATGTCGTGCGCGGTCGCGCATGCCTGTCGATATTGCAGCCACTCGTCGCGGTTCATCTGATCGCCATAGGTCACGTTGAAGTCGCGCGCCTTCAAGCGGCGAACCCCGGCGACCATCAGCAGCAATGAATATTCGAGGCGTGCCCGGAACCGGTTCAGCCGCTCCTTGAAGAACCGGTCGAGGAAATGCTTCTCCTGCTCATCGGGCGGCGGCAGCAGCAGCCCTCTCAGCATGATGTCGACATCGTCGCCGTCGAGCGGCCGCTCGACCGTCGCCTCGTCCATTACGGTCACCACCGTCGGGTCGAACGCTGCCCACAGCACGCGGGTTCGAGCGTCGGGCTCGGGCGGAATGTGGATCACCGCGGTTCCGCGCGTCAGCGCCAGCTGCACGACTTCGGCTGTCCCGCCCCGGCCGCGCGGCGGAAGCCCGTCCCACACCGCGATCAGCATGTCGCAATGTGCGACCGTCGCTCGGCCGGTCATCACATAAGCGTCGACGGCATTGTCGAGTTCGCCCGGAAGCTCGAGGACGCAGGTCGCGCGTTCGAGCAACTGGTCGAACCGCTCCCTCGCGGCGGCGTTAGCTAGCGTCTCGCGATATTCCGCGCGCTGAAAGGGGAGCACCGCCTGAAGCTCCCATCCGCGTTCCAGCGCGACCTCGGCTGCGATCTGGTCGGAGCCGTCGGCGATCGGAGACACGAACCGCAATTTCTGAGGATCGGGAGCGAAGCACGCGCTTTCCATATAGAACAGCTCGGCGCCGGCATCCTCGATCAGGTTGAGGACGTCGGCGATACGCGACCGCAGCGCCGGTATGCTGCCTTCGGGTAGCACCTCGACGCGGTGGCCAGTCACCCCGACGCTAAGGACGAAGGGCGGACGCGGGGGGCCGGAAGAAACGGGCGCCTCTCCGGCTCCCACGCGACTGTCGCTCAAGACTCGTTGAGATCCGTCGGCCGCGGCGCCGTTGCCGACCTCCGTCGCAACAGGACCAACGCCAACACCAACAGCAGCAGGACCGCGCCAGCGACGTAATAATAGTCCACTCCCGCCCTCTCATTCATGTAGCCGCCGGGGCCGCCGCCCTGGTTGTCGATGATCGGGTCGAGCTTGGCGGGCGTACCGGCGGGAACGTTGGCGAAATTGAGGGCATAGGTCAGCTGGCCGGCGTCCTTGTTCCCATCATAGAATTTGAGGACCGTCGTGCCCCCGCCCGTCACGTCCTTGATTCCTTTGACAACGGAGCTTGTCGGTTTGGTCGCGCCCTTATCGATCCAGATCGGATCGTTCGAAAACGTGACGTTGCCGGGATCTTTGATCGTGATCGTGAAATTGGCGTGGCCCTTACTCGGGACGATGACCGTCGGGTAATTTTTCGGTCCACCCTTCAGCGTACCGTAGGTCATCTCCCAGACGATTGGGTCGTTGCCGTGCTTGGCCGTTTCCACGGTCAACTGCACGTCCATTGGCGGTGATTGCTGCATTTCTACTCTCCCCCTCGATGATAGTTACGCTCTCAAGATCATTTGAAAAATAGGCGATGCACGAAGAACCCGACGACCAGGCCTATCACGAGCGCAATCGCCAATCCGGCGAAGTCCATTGCTGATGTACATGGAGCTGCTGGTGCCGACGAAGTCCCTGGCGACGCTGCAAGCCCCGGCGGCGGTGGATACGTTCCGCCGCCGTTGTCGATGATCGGGTCGAGATTGTCTGACGACCCATGGGAGTTCTTGATATTGAGCTGATAATGAAGTTCGCCCTTGGTGCTGTTCTTGTCGAGAATCACGAGAGTCTTCCCGTTGTCGAACAGTTTTACGTCGGTGATGTCCGGGTGACGGACCTTGCTCGTGGGTTTTTGCGTATCAATCCAAATTGGACCAATGCTTGAATCATCATTGAATTTGTGGCCGCCGGGTAATTTGAAAATCACCAAGTGCGGGCCGGAAGAGGGAGCGAGCTCAACCACCGGATATCCCTGGGGGTCATTTTTAGTGGACCCCGGATGGTCGACCTTCCATTTGGGCGGCGGACTGGGATTTAGCGTAAGGTAAACGTCTTTACTCATCTCATTTCCCCCTGCTGCTGCTCGGCAATTCCCTCAAAAATCAGATGGTTCCCCCGCCATTGTCGATGATCGGGTCGCAATCCAGCCGCGATCCGTCCGCCGCCACGAAGTTGAGCTGATAGCGCAGCTCGCGCGCCTCGCCGCTGTTCTGATTGACGGTCGACAGGGTGCCTGAAACACAGCCGGTCACGCCGATCTGGTCGGAGTTAATCCCTTGTGGCGGGGGGCATGGACTGTTTTCGCCGACGTGGATTGGGTTGGCGGTGTCGAACTGCACGCCTTTTCCGCTGTGATCCTGAAGCTTGAAATCGATCGCGTGCGGGCCGCTGTCCTTGTCGAGCTTGAGGCGCGCATGCTTTGCCTTCACGCCGTCGACCTCGAACTCGATTCCACCGCCGTCGCTCAATATCGCACGGACCTTCACGTCCTTGGATTTCACGACCGTTCTCCAGTCACATCTGTGTTCGCGCAATGGCGGACTTGTAGCCCATCGCCGCAAGTTTGCCTTCCAGTGGACGCGCGTCAGCGTCGCGGCCGGCGCGCCGGAAGATTTCCGCGCGATCGCGCATTTCGGCGGGGCGCTCGCCGGACACGGAAGGCAGCGCGGTAAGAGCAGCCTGCCAGGCGGCGGTGGCGCCACCGCCATCGCCAGCGCTTCGCAGCATGTCGCCGAGCAGCCGATAGCTCCTGGCGAGCAAATAAAGGTCGGCCGCTTGGTCCGTTCCTTTAACGGTTTTTGCGATTTCCACCGCTCGCTCCGCATCGCTTATTGCCTCGGCCTTCGCTCCTCCGGCATGGGCGAGTTGCGCGCGAAGCATCCAACAGTTTCGCAGGCCCGCGCGCCATTCCGGCTGATTGCCGGCTTTCGCAAGAAGACGACCGACAATGCTGCACGCCGCTTCGTTTGTTGCGCGGGCCTCGGCCAGCGCTCCGGTTCGGAGAAGGAATTCGGAAAGATCGTTCTTTGCCTTGGCCCCAAATCCGAGCCATTTCGCATTGTCGGGTTCGATCTGCGCCAAGTGATCAGCTTGGGCGACGGCGGCGCGCATATGCTGGAGAGCCAAGTCCATTCGGTCCTGAAATGCATAGAGTCTGCCCAACGCACGTTCGGCGGGAATCAACCGATATTGATAGTTCACATCCTGGGTTCGAGCGGCGAGCCGCGTGAGCAGATCGACGTTGCGAAGCCGGACCGCAATCGCGCTGTCGAGATGACCAGCATCGCTCTCAGCGTCGGCATACCAGGCGATCGAATCAAACAGCGATTTTTGATAATCGCTGTTATTCGGGTCTGCCGTCGCGAGGGCATCGATCATCCGGTAAGCTTGCGCCCATTGCGTTGCCGCCTCGGCAAAACGCCGCCGCTGCGATAGCAGCAGGGCGAGGTTCGCGTCCGCGTTCTGAACCTCCATTCGCCATTTCATATTGTCCGGAGCGAGTTCGACCATGCGGTCGGCGAGACGTTTATATTCACGAAACGCCGCCTCGGCGCTGTCGAGGCGACCGCGACGCATTGCGATGTCCGCGAAATAGAATTGGTTCTGCGCGTGATCGTACAAGCGTTGCGGATCGTCGGGATCGCGCCGAATCGCTTCGGCGGTGCCGGCCGAAGCTTCCCGATACAATCGCGACGCGCCATCGAGGTCGCCGCGAAGGATCGCTACTTCACCCATCAGGCTGAGCGCTCGCGAGCGTTGCAAGAGTGCCGCGTCCGACAGCTCGGACGTGTCCAGCTTCTGATAATAAGCAAGCACCCTCGCGCCGACGCCGTCGAGCGCGTCGAGCTTGCCAATGGGCTCGAGCTTGTCCTTGAGGTCGCCGAGCATGAAGCCGATCAGCCCCTCGGCTTCGCGGCGCTGATCGCGCGCTGCGTCGCGGGCCTGGATCGCGGTGATAGCAAGGCCGCTGGTCACCGCCATTCCCAGTATCGATGCCGCCGCGAGCCACGCCAAGCGCCGCTGGCGCCGCGTCTGGTCCCGCTGGACGAGGTCGTCGAGGCCGATGCCGAGCATGCCCGCGACCAGCCTGAGGAAACCCAGTCGCCTTCCGTCGCCGGACTCGCGCAGGTCCGCCGCGAGCGGCTCGGCGCGTTTGCCAGTCGGGCGCCCGCGGCGATCGAATTTCTGGCGCAATGCGGGCGGGAAGCACTCCTCGTCCTCGCGTCCCGGGATGTCGCTTGCGAACGGCTCGCCGCTGGCAATCGCCGCGAGCACGCAGCCGTCGGGCCGGGTGCGTTTAAAGGTCTCTATTTCGGCGTTGGTCCAGTGCGATTTCGCGGCGTCGGGCGAGCACAGGACGATCAGATATTGCGACGACGCCAGCGCCGCAGTGATCTCTTCCCCAAGATCGTCGGCTGCGGCGAGCTCGTGACGGTCGCGAAAGATGGGGCGAAGGCGCTTGGGGATCACGCCGGTTTCGGTCAGGCGCCCGGCCAGGCCGTGGGGAACGCGAAACTCCTCGAGCTCGTCGTGGAGCCAGTCGGCGATTTCCTTGTCTTTGTGGCTGTAGCTGAGGAACGCGAAAAAGCGGTGTCGGAAGCGCGGCCTACGGGGCGCGGCCGTTCCTTCGTGGTCGGCCGCGCCATCATTGGCCGGCAATCGGGCAACCTTCGGCATGCCGCCCCCGCTCTACTCCCCGTAAAGGTCGTTAACACAAGCGGATAAGCGTAGCGACTCTTCTCGGGGCCGTTTCCCCCGGCGGCCGAAGCGCCTATATCGGCGCCAATGTCATCCATTCGTCCGTGGCGAGATATCGATCGGCGCAAGTCGCGTGAGATCATGGTCGGCTCCGTCCCCGTCGGCGGGGACGCGCCGATCAGCGTCCAGACCATGACCAACACGCCTACCGAGGATGCCAAAGCGACGATCGACCAAATCCGCCGCTGCGAGGAAGCCGGGGCCGACATCATCCGCGTGTCCTGCCCGACGGCGGAATCGACAGCCGCGCTCAAGGAAATCGTTCGCGCGGCGAGCGTGCCGATCGTCGCCGACATCCATTTTCACTACAAGCGCGCGCTCGAGGCCGCGGATGCCGGCGCCGCTTGCCTGCGCATCAATCCCGGCAACATCGGGTCCGAAGAGCGCGTCAAAGAGGTGATTGCGGCGGCGCGCGCCAACGGTTGCGCGATCCGCATCGGGGTCAATGCCGGGAGCCTCGAGAAGGACCTGCTCGAGAAGTACGGCGAACCGTGCCCCGAGGCTTTGGTCGAAAGCGCGCTCGATCATATACGGATCCTCGAGGACCACGATTTCCGGAATTATAAGGTGGCGGTCAAAGCCAGCGACGTGTTCCTTGCGGTTGCCGCTTATCAGCAGCTCGCGGATCAGGTCGATTGCCCGCTGCATCTTGGCGTCACCGAAGCCGGCGGCCTCATTGGCGGTACGGTCAAATCCGCGATTGGCATCGGCTCTTTGCTGTGGGCCGGCATTGGCGACACAATCCGCGTCTCACTCTCCGCCGAGCCCGAGGAAGAGGTTCGCGTCGGCTATGAAATCCTGAAAAGCCTCGGAATCCGCAGCCGCGGCGTGCGGGTCGTCTCCTGCCCGAGCTGCGCGCGCCAAGGCTTCGATGTCATACGCACGGTCGAGGCGCTCGAGGAGCGGCTGCAGCATATCAAAACGCCGATGTCGCTGTCGGTGCTCGGCTGCGTGGTCAACGGCCCGGGCGAGGCGCGCGAGACCGACATCGGGATCACCGGCGGCGGCAACGGCACCCATATGGTCTATCTTTCGGGCGTGACCGATCACCACATCAAGGACGGCGACATGATCGATCACATCGTCGCTTTGGTCGAAGCCAAGGCCGCCGAGATCGAAGCGGCGGCGGAGCGCGAAGCGACGCTCGACGCGGCCGAATAGATTTAGGCTTTTTTCACGAATCCGGGCGCATCGTAGCGCCATGGGCAAGCTGTTCTTGATCCTGATTCTGACCGGCGCGCTCGCCCAGGGCCTTGCCGCCGCGAATTCCGAGCCGCCGCTGCTCATCGACTCCTCGCCGACGCCTACCGCCGCCGATTAGTCCCGGCTAGGGCGGCTGCGTGAACCGCGTCGCCCAGCATCCCGTCAATGCCTTCGCCGCCGCGCTCGCCGCTGTCGGCATTTTGTCGATCATGGACGCGGTGATGAAGGGCCTGGTGATCGCGATCGGCCTGGTGGCGGTCAGCGTCTGGCGATCGCTCCTCAACCTCGCGATCAGCGCGATCCTCTATTTACCCCTTCGCCTCAAGCGGCCGAACCGCAAGACTTTGCTCATCCACGTCTCTCGGGGGATCGTGGTGATGGTCATGGCCGCTTTGTTCTTCTGGGGCATCGGGCGAGTGCCTTTGGCCCAGGCGATCGCATTGACCTTCATCGCGCCGCTGATCGCGCTGGTGCTTGCCGCGCTGTTCCTCGGCGAGACGATCGGCCGACGATCGCTTGCCGGATCGATTTTAGCATTCGCTGGAGTTCTCGTGATCGTCTGGGGTCAGGCGCGAGCTGAGACAGCGCCGGATGTGTTGCTGGGCAGCGCAGCGATCATCGGATCGGCGCTTTGCTATGCCGTCAACATCGTCCTGATGCGCCGTCAGGCGCTCGCCGCAAAGCCGCTCGAGATCAACTTCTTCCAGAGCGTGACGGTCGCGATCCTGTGGCTCACTGCGGTGCTGTTACTGGGCCCGCCACAATGGCCTTCAGGCCAATGGCCGTGGATCGTCGCCGCTTCGCTGATGTCGACGGGGGGCGGCCTAATTTTCTCGTGGGCTTATGCGCGGGCCGAAGCCGGCTATCTCGCGGTGACGGAATATAGCGGGTTCCTGTGGGCCGCGGCGCTCGGATGGCTGATCTTTCGCGAACCGGTTTCGCTCTACACGCTCGCCGGCGCGGTGATGATCGTCGGCGGCTGCCTGATCGCGGCTAGGCGGCCGTCGGTCCCGCCCGAGATGGACATGGTCTAGGGGCCCGCGCCCGAGCCGAGGACATTGATAGTGAAGGCGAGCACGCCGATGTTGAATGCAAAGGCAGCGAGGCAGTGGATGGTCACGACCTTGCGGATGTGCTGGTCCTTGATGACGACGTCGGAGGTTGCAAACGCCATTCCGCAAGTGAAGGCGAAATAGATGAAATCCCAGTAGAGCGGCTCGCTGGTGCCAGGGAACACCAGGCCGGAGCAGCCGGCCTCGGGCTTCATGTAGGCCAGGTGCGCGTAGTGCAGCGCGTAGATCAAGTTGCTGACCAGCCAGGCAAGCGCCAGCGTCAGGATGATCAGGACTTTTGTCACCGGCTGCGGATTGTGACCGACGGATTCGGCCGCGATCGCTACGAACAACACGGCCATGATGATGCCGGTGAGCGCCAGAAGCAGGAGGCGGTTGGCGTCATTCTCCAACGCATGCTGGCGGATGTCCTTTGTCTCGCGCGTGCTCAGCAGAGAGATGCATGTGAGCAGAAGTAGCACCGCTGCGACGTCGAAGCCGGCCATGATCCCGAGCGGAAGATTGTCGAGCAGGCTGATGCAAACCGGCACGGCGATGATCAGCGTCGCGAGGAAGGCGAGAAAGCGTGATGGCATGATCAAGTTGCCGATGGTGCGCGGCTTCGTCATGGCGCGTGAGCGTAACGAATGGTTGCGGGGCGTCCAGTGTAGGCTCACCGCCTGAGCGGCTCGAGGTGGGGCGCAATCTCGGGGCTGTCCTCGATCGCGCGGTAGAATTTGGGCTGGGGAAAGGGCCCGCGCGCCTGCTCATAGGCGTAGCCCAACGAGAGCAGCAGCGCCTCGCTCCACTTCGGCCCCATGAAGCTCAATCCCACCGGCAGCCCTTTCACCAGACCCATCGGCACGGTGAGGTGCGGATAACCCGCGACCGCGGCCAGGCTCCCCGCGCCCCCACCCGAAATCTGGTCGCCGTTGACCGCGTCGATCTTCCACGCCGGCGGCATGGTTGGGCCAACCAGCGCGATCACATTATTGGTTTTGAGCAAGCGATCGATGCCGTTCGGTCCCGCCGCTTGAAAGCTGATCGCCCGCGCCTTTTTGTAAGCGGGATCGCCAAGCCCCTTGGTCTTTTGCGCTTTCTCGAACGTTTCCTGCCCAAACAGCGCCATCTCCTCGTTCATATGGGCTTTGTTGAACGCGATCGCGTCGGCGAGCGTGCGCACCGGGATCGGCGCCGGGCTGCCCTTAAGATATTTGCCGAGGTCGGCCTTGAGCTCGGTCAGGAGCACGGTGAGCTCGTTGTTGCCGATCGCCTTGTCGTCGAACTTCTTGATCTCCACCAGGGTCGCGCCGCGCTCGCGCAAGATCGCGAGTGCGGTGTCGAAAGCGGCGTCGGTGCCGAAACCCGCAGCGAAGCGCATCACCCCGATGCGCTTGCCACGGAGCGAATTGGAGTCGAGCGACGCGGCGTAATCGCGCTTTCGCTTGTCGGCCTCGACCGTGGCTGGGTCTGCCGGGTCGCTTCCGGCAATCGCCGTAAGCAGCTCGGCGGCTTCGCGAACGGTCGCGGTCATCGGACCAGCGGTGTCCTGGCTGTGGCTGATCGGCACGATATGGGTCCGGCTGACCAGCCCAACCGTCGGCTTCAATCCCACTATCCCGTTGATCGCTGCAGGGCAGGTGACCGAGCCGTCGGTCTCGGTCCCGATCGCCAGCCTGACCAGGCCCGCGGCGACTGCCGCGCCGCTGCCGCTCGATGACCCGCACGGGTTACGGTCGAGCGCCCACGGGTTGCGGACCTGGCCGCCGACTGCGCTCCACCCGGAGATCGAATTGTTCGCTCGGATATTCGCCCATTCGCTAAGGTTGGTCTTGCCCACAATGACCGCTCCGGCCGAACGCAGGCGAGCGACCAGAGGCGCGTCGCGGTTGGTCACGTTGCTGGCTAGCGCTAGGCTCCCGGCCGTCGTCGGCATTGCGCCGGCGACTTCGATATTGTCCTTGATCAGCACCGGCTGACCCGCGAGCAGCCCGCGGAAATTGCCCGCGTCTATCCGCCGCGCCTGTTGGATTGCAGTCGGATCGACCGCGATCACCGAATGGAGCTGCGGGTCGATTCGGGCGATCCGCTCGAGCGCCATGCGGACGTTCGTTTCCGCCGGCGGCGCAGCACCCGCTGCCGAAGCTGCCCCAAGCGCCAGCGCACTGGTCACGATCAAGCGACGCATTTAGGCCCCCTCCCTGCCGATCAGCGCGGAGCGAGCAAAGCGTCGAGCGTGCCCGGCCCCTTTCCGATCTTGTCGAGCCGCGGATAGCGCAGGCCGCCATGCCAATCGAGCTTGATCGTACGGTAGACGTCGCCGTCGTGGACGAGCAGTTCGGGCGCGCGTCCGTTGCCGGCCGCGGCCTTGATCGCATCTTTCAGAGCGTCCGGCTCGAAATCGCGACCGTTGACGGCGGTGATCTGCGTGCCGACCGTAAGCCCCGCATTGAATGCCGCAGAGTCCCACAGCACGTTTGAGATCTTCCCGTCATTGCCAACCGCGAACCCGCCCGAATAGGTCAGGTCGCTGTTCTTCCCGGCCCTCTCCGCGCTTTTGATCCAACCGGTCGGTTCGGCGGTGTAGACGAGCTTGTAGCCACCCTGGTTGATTCCCTCGAGCGGCGGCGCGGCCGCGACGTCGTAAACCCGGCGTTGCAGGTAGGCGCGCCAGTCGTAGGGCTGAACGCCGTTGAGCGTGCTCACTACATCGTCGAAGGTGTAGGTGAGCTCGCCCCAGTCGCGATCGCGCATGCCGAAGAAGGCCCGCGCGAAATCGTCGATCGAGCGCTTGCCGCGCGATTGCTGGCGGATGATTCGGTCGACGTCGATCCAGATCAGCTGGCCTTCGCTGTAATAGTCCTCGCTCCGCTGCCAGCTGCGCCACGGCTGTGGTGCCCGGCCAGCCGCCGTCGGATCGTTTGTCGTGTCGACCAGCGGCCTCCAGGCGCGACCCGGTGTTCCCGTGCTGTAGGTCGCAGCGGTTGCCGCAATCGCGTCGAGCGTATCCCGCTTCGAGAGCATTCCGGAACGAGCGCCGAGGACATAGCCCCAGAATTGCGTCTGTCCCTCGTAGACCCAGAGCAGCGAGCCTTCCATCGGCACGGTGTTGTAGTCGGGCGTCCACAGGTCGGCGGGCCTGCGGTACTTGCCGTCCCAGCTGTGGGTATATTCGTGGGGTAGCAGATTGCGCTCACGAAGCTTGTTCTCCCACTCCGTGAAATAACCCCGCCGAACGCCGTCTTCGGAGCTTCGGTGATGCTCGAGCCCGTTGCCGCCAAGATTGTTCGAGATGGTGAGCAGGAAATTGTAATGGTCATAATGCTGAGCTCCGAACGTCTTGATGGCCTGCTCGACTAGCCGCTTGTGCGCGGCGATCTGCTCGGGGGTCGCGGCGAGCTCGGCCGGCGTGTCCGCGATTACGTCGAGGAAGACGTCATTGCTGAGTGGAATCTGGCGGTAGTGGGCGCCTGCGATCAACGGCGAATCGACCAGGATCTCATAGCTCGTCACTGGATAATCGAAGCGGCCGCCCGTTTGCGCGCTCGGCCGGAGCGCAGTCGCGACCTTCCATCCGGCGGGGACGATCACCGACGCCTGCACCGGAATCTGCCGGACGTAATAGCCGGCCGGATACATGGACAGCGACAGCCACTGGATGCTCGACATGTCGGGAGTCATGACGGTGCGGCCCTGGTTCTCGGCCGTCGAGGAAACGTACTGGAACTCGACCTCGACCGTGGAAACGCGTTCCGGAACCGCGACATGGAATGCGAATACGTCGAGCGGGTCGCGCATCCATTTGAGCGGCTGGCCGTTGGCGGTCATCCGAATGCCCGTGACATTCTTGATGTCGCCTCGCGGGCTGTGGCCGCCGGGAACCCACTTGGGATAAAGCAGAACGAGATCGCCGGCAGCCGTCACTGGCACACGTTCGCGGACGCGGAAAATTCCACGCGTGACGTCGGTGGCGTCGACCGTCAGCTGGACCGTTCCTGGGAACGGAACGTCACGCGCCGCCGGCACCCGGGTCGGTTTTGCATAAGCCTCGGGCTTGCTGTTGAGCGGCGGGACAATCTGCGCGGCGGCAGCGCCGGCGAGGCAGGAGGAAAGGATCAAACCCAGCGCGGCACGGCGCATCGACGCATCTCCAAGGATTGAAGGACGGAGGCATAGGTTTAGCTGGAAAAAGTCATGGCGTAACGCGGACACGGCCCCCGTTTGTCGGAGAGTGACGGCACTTTGTCGAAGGTAACCGCGTTGTCACGCTCCATTCAGTTGCCGGCGGGATAGGCCCATCCATGAGTTTCCGACTTTCCATGACCCCGCTGCTTCTCGGTGCAGTTTTCTTCCTGCCGGTCGATGGCGCATCTGCGCAGGTTGCGCCTTCGACCGGAGCGCAGCCATCGGAGCCCGCCACTACAACCGGCGCGACTGCCCAGCCGGTCGAGGAGAATGGCGACGAGGAGGAGATCGTCGTGACCGGCCAGCGCGCGCGGGGCTCGGTGGTCGGCGACATTCCGCCTGAAAAGACGCTCAACGCCGGCGACGTGCGCGCGACTGGCGCGACCAACATCACCGAATTGCTGAGCGCACTCGCGCCCGAAATCGGAAGCGCGCGCGGCCGCGGCGCCGGGCAGCCGGTAGTTTTGCTCAACGGCCAGCGGGTCTCGGGCTTCCGTGAGCTCCGCGACATTCCGACCGAGGCGATCCAGCGGGTCGAGATTCTGCCCGAGGAGGTCGCGCTCAAATATGGCTACCGCGCCGATCAGCGGGTCGTAAACATCGTACTGCGCCAGCGCTTTCGTTCGACCGTCGCGCAGCTCGGCACCAACGTCGCGACGGAGGGCGGGTATGTCGGGGGCAATGCGGATCTCACCCGGCTGATGATCCAGCGCAATGGCCGCACCCAGTTCAATCTCCATGCCGAAGGCAACGGCATGCTGACCGAGGACGAGCGCGACATTCGAATCAGCGCATCGCCGCCCGGAGCGACCGTCGGCCAGGCGCTCGCCGCGCGCTCGCTGGTCGGGAGACGCCGCGACGTCCGCGGATCGGCCACCTTCAACCGCCAACTGTTCGGCAACGTCTCGGCGACATTGAACACGGAGGTCGAGCATATCGAGGGCCGCAGCCTGATCGGGCTCGGCGACATTTTGCTTGAGCCGCTTGCCCGCAACACCAGCAGCGACAGCGCGCATGCCGGGGTGACGCTCAACTGGGACAAGGCGCAGTGGCACTGGAACGTCGTCGGCAACGCCGACTGGGACCGCGACCTCACCCGGACGGAGCGCGACGATGCCTTCCCCAACGACCGCGCGCGAGAGACACGTACCGGTGGCGACCTGACCGGGACCGCCAACGGCACATTGTTCAAGCTGCCCGCGGGCAATGCCGCGACCACGCTCCAGCTCGGCGTAGCCTCGCAACATCTCGACAGCAGCCGCCGCAGTGCGTCGGACTTCGATTCCACCTCGCTCGGCCGCACCACCGGCACCGCCTCGATCAACTTGGATTTGCCGGTCTCGCGCCGCAATCGCGATTTCAGTGCGCTCGGCAATCTCACGCTCAACGCCAACGCCCAGCTCGATCAGCTGTCGGATTTCGGCTCGCTGACGACGATCGGCGCGGGCCTCAATTTCTCGCCTGTCGACCGCCTCAATTTCATCACTAGCTGGACCCGCGAGGAAGGCGCGCCGACGATCCAGCAATTGGGCGATCCGGTAATCGAGACCCCGGGCTCGCGGATCTTCGACTTCACCACCGGACAGACCGTGCTGGTCAACGCGACCACGGGGGGCAATCCAGATTTGCTCGCCGACCGGCGCAACGTGGTGAAGCTTGGCGTCAATTGGCAGCCGTCCGCCAAGACCGACCTCAGGCTGCGCGCCGATTACGTGCACACGACCATCCGGAATCCGATTTCGAATATCTTCGCGACCGAAGCGATTGAGCAAGCGTTTCCCGAGCGCTTCGTGCGCGATGCGTCGGGCAATCTGGTCAGCGTCGACCTTCGGCCGGTCAATTTCGATCGATCACAACGCGACACGCTGCGCATCGGCTTCGACTTCACCAAGCCGTTGAAGTCGCACCGTCCATCGCCCGCGGTCGCCGATCAGCTCCGCTCGCAGTTCCGCCGCGCGATAGGCGCTCCGGCGGGCGGCCCAGGCCAGAACGCGGGTCCGCCATCTGGCGGGCCTCCGCCCGAAGCCGGACCACCTTCAGGCCGTGGCGAATTCCGCGGTGGCGGCAGGGGGTTTGGCGGTGGCGGCGCGTTCGGCGGCGGCAACCGCGGCCGGATCCAGTTCTCGCTGACCGACACCATCACCTTCGTCGACAAGGTCACGATCCGGCCGGGCGTGCCGGAGCTCGATTACCTTCACGGCGACGCCGCCGGATCGACCGGGGGCACTCCGCGTCACGCGGTCCAGGCGCAGGGCGGCTGGTACAACAATGGCCTTGGCATACGCGCGAGCGCCAACTGGCGCAGCGGAACGCGGGTCGACAGCCTGACCGGGGACAACCTCCATTTCTCGCCGCTCGCGACTTTCGATTTGCGGCTGTTCGCCAACCCCGGCGACATCCCCGAGGTCGTCGTCAAACACCCTTGGCTGCGCGCTACGCAAGTGCGGTTTGAGATTACCAACATCTTCAATGCCAAGCCCAAGGTGCACGACGCGGCGGGCAACGTGCCGCTGAATTACCAGGCCGACCTGCTCAATCCGATCGGCCGCACCATCGGCTTTTCGATCCGTAAAATGTTCTTGCCTCCGCCGAGCTTCTTCCGCCGTGAGATTCAGCAGCGGCAGCAAGAGCAGCAGCAATCGCCTGCACAGCCATCGCAGCCACCGACTACAGGTTGATTCCGCAAGTCGAAGAAATGTGCTTTAGCGCGCGGCAATGACGCTGGTTCAGCCCGTTCGAGGCACGCAAAGCCTGCTTGGGGAAGACGCCGACCGCCTGGCCGCGGTGGTGAGCGCGTTCGATCGCGTGCGCCGGCTGTTCGGCTTCAAGCGGGTCGAAGTGCCGACGATCGAGCCGACAGCCGTGTTTGCCCGGACCATCGGCGAGACCACCGATGTCGTGTCTAAGGAAATGTACACGTTCGAAGACCGCGGCGGGGATTCGATCACCCTCCGGCCCGAATTCACCGCGGGTATCTGCCGTGCGTATCTGAGCGAAGGATGGCAGCAACACGCGCCGCTGAAGGTCGCGGCGCACGGCTCGGCGTTCCGTTACGAGCGCCCGCAAAAGGGGCGCTTCCGCGAGTTCCACCAGCTCGACGCGGAGATCATCGGCGCGGCTGAGCCGCAGGCCGACGTCGAGATATTGAGCCTCGGCCACCAGCTGCTGCGAGAGCTGCGCATCGCCGACGGGGTCACGCTCGAATTAAACACGCTCGGCGATCCCGAGACGCGCGAAGCGTGGCGAAGCGCGCTGGTCGATTACTTCCGGTCACACAAAGGCGATCTGTCGGAAGACAGCGTCGCCCGGTTGGAGCGCAATCCGCTGCGTATCCTCGACAGCAAGGACTCGAGCGACCGCGCCATCTGCGCCGGCGCGCCGAGCGTCGACGATTTTCTGACCAGCGAAGCGTCCGATTTTTTCGCCGCGGTGACCGCGGGCGTCGACGCGGCGGGTGTTCCGTGGACGCGGAACCCGCGCCTGGTGCGCGGGCTCGACTACTACCGGCACACGGCGTTCGAATTCGTTACGGATCGCTTGGGAGCGCAGGGCACGGTGATCGCCGGCGGCCGCTACGACGGGCTGATCGAAACGCTGGGCGGCCCGCACACGCCGGCGGTCGGCTGGGCGGCCGGAATCGAGCGGCTGGCAATGATGATCGAAGCCCCGCCTGCTGAACCCCTGGACGTGATAGTCGTGGTGGACGACGATCGGGCGCAAGCCGCCGGCGCGAAAGTATTGGCGCATTTGCGGTCCCGAGGTCTGGCAAGCGACATTGTTGCGGCCGGATCGCCGCGCAAGCGGTTCGACCGAGCTGTGAAGCGCGGTGCAAACGAAATTCTCATCTTGTCCGTCGGGGATCATCGAGTCACGTCGCGACTGAAGACATCTGGCGAAGGGCGCGCCGAAGCCGAGCTGACGAGTTTCGATTGGCCGCCACCGGATCGCGCATGACCCAGATCTCGTCGGAACGGATCGCGTCGATCGAGTCGCGCAAGCACGAGCTTGCCGAGGCGATGTCGGCTCAGGACCTGTCGCCCGACGAGTTCGTGCGCCTCAGCAAGGATTATGCGGCGATCGAGCCGGTCGCCGCCGCTGCGCGCGAAGTCCGCCGGCTGCGCGCCGAGCTCGAGGTGCTTAGCGGGTTGCTCCACGACCCGACCGCCGAGCCTGAACTGAAGGAGATGGCGGCTGCGGAAGCCGATGACATCCGGCATCGCCTTCCACAGGCCGAGCGCGCGCTTGCGATCAAGCTCTTGCCGCGCGATTCCGCCGACGAGCGCGCCGCAATGCTCGAAGTCCGCGCCGGGACCGGCGGCGACGAGGCGGCTTTGTTCGCGGGCGACCTGCTGCGTATGTACCAGCGCTTCGCGGAAGCGCAGGGCTGGCGGTTCGAGCTGATCTCGGCCTCGGCATCGGAGATGGGTGGCTACAAGGAAGCGATCGCTTCGATCGAGGGGCGGGGTGTCTTCGCCAAATTGAAGTTCGAGAGCGGAGTCCACCGGGTCCAGCGCGTGCCCGTGACCGAAAGCGGCGGGCGGATCCATACGTCGGCGGCGACCGTTGCGGTGCTTCCCGAAGCCGAGGACGTCGACGTCCACATCGACGACAAGGATCTCAGGATCGACGTCTATCGCTCCTCGGGGCCCGGCGGCCAGTCGGTCAACACCACCGACAGCGCAGTCCGCATCACCCACCTTCCGACCGGCCTGGTGGTCATCCAGCAAGACGAGAAGTCGCAGCACAAGAACAAGGCCAAGGCGCTGAAAGTCCTGCGCACGCGCCTGTTCGAGCTCGAACGCGAGCGGCTTGCAAGCGAGCGGGCGGGCGCGCGCAAGTCGATGGTCGGCTCGGGCGATCGTTCGGAACGTATCCGGACATACAATTTCCCGCAGGGGCGGATCACCGATCACCGCATCAACCTGACCTTGCACAAGCTCGGCGAAGTGCTCGAAGGTCCGGGCCTCGGTGAGATCGTCGATGCGCTTGCTTCCGAGGATGAGGCGGAGCGGCTCGCCGGACTCGAGGAGGCGTGAAGCACGTCACGCGCGCGCTCGCCGACGCCGCACGCCAGCTTGAGCTGACCAGCGACACCGCGCGGCTCGACGCGGAGCTGCTCATGGCCGAAGCGTTCCACATCGACCGCGATAAGCTGATTCTCGCGCCGCCCGACCGAAGGGTTCCAGAACGCTTTTGGGCCATGATCGATCGCAGAAAGGCGGGCGAGCCCGTTGCCTATATCACCGGGCGCCGGGCGTTCTGGAACATCGAGCTTCACGTCGGGCCCGGAGTGCTCGTCCCGAGGCCCGACAGCGAGGTCCTGATCGCCTCGGCCATTGAGCATTTCGAGGGCGGCGCCGGACCCAGGCGCATTCTCGATCTCGGCACTGGACCGGGAACGCTGCTGCTTGCGGCACTCGATGTCTGGCCCGAGGCGCGCGGTATCGGCGTCGACGTGTCGCGGCAGGCATTGACCTACGCGGCCGCCAATTCCCGTCGGCTCGGCTCTGAGGCGCGAGTCAAATGGCTTCAGGGCAATTGGGCCGATGGCCTGGCGGAGACTTTCGACCTTGTCCTATGCAACCCGCCCTACGTTGCCGACGGCGCCGAGCTTGGCCCCGGAGTGCGCGAGTTCGAACCCGACGAAGCCCTGTTCGCCGGCAAGCAGGGGCTGGACGCCTATCGCTCACTCGCCCCGCAGCTTCCGCGGCTGCTCGAAAAGGGCGGACTGGCAGCGATCGAGATAGGCATTGATCAGGCCCAAGCGGTCACCAAGCTGCTCGCCCGGGATGGCCTTCATGCGCGGGTCGCGGCGGATCTTGCAGGCCGTCAGCGCGCCCTGCTGCTAACCTGGGTTTGAACAAAATCGCTTGGCATCGGGCGTTTGCGTCACTACATCACTGGTCAGGGCCAGGCCTGCTGAACAGAGCATCCTGTCCCAACCCCCGATGCCATCGGCCGTTCATTTCGCGCATATTATTGCGCAGACCGGAACGAGAGGGTCGAAGCCGCGCCGCCGATATCCAATCGGGCGCCGCTTCCCTCAGGCCAGGGGGCAACCCTTCTTTTTAGGGAAGTGAATTTGATCAACAATCGTCAAGGCGGCCGCAGGCGCGGCCGTGGGGGACAGCGGGGACCGAACCTCGGCGGCCAGCCGGGGAACCGCCAGGACAACCGCCAGCGCGGTAACGCCGTCCAACTGCTCGAAAAATACAAGAGCATGGCGCGCGATTCGCAGCTCGCTGGCGATCGCGTCCAAACCGAATATTATCTGCAATATGCGGACCATTATTTCCGCGTCGTCAATGAGAACCGCTCGCGGTTCGAGGAGCAGCGCCCGAGGCGGGACTCCGAAGACGATGAAAGCGATGATGAGCAGCTCGAGGCCGCGGAGTCTGAGGACTCGAGTGACGATCGTCCCGAGCGCGCCGAACGCCAGGACCGCCCGGATCGCGGCGCGCAGCGCGACCGCCGGCCGCGCGAGCGCAATCGCTACGACCGCGACGAGCAGGTAGCGTCCGACCAGGACGAGGACCGTGCGCCCCGTTCACGGCGGGCCAACGGCGGCGAAGACGAAGACGCGATCCCGCTCGACGTTCTGCCGCCGGCGATCGGTGCCGACGGCCCGGCGACGACGATTCCGGATGACGAGCCTGAAGAGCCCGAACAGCGGGCACCGGCACGCCGCCGCTCGCGAGCGCAGCGGCCGGCAGACGACGACGGCGAGGTCGCTCCAGCCGCCTAGATCAGGGCTGATCGATCGGGCGCGGCCGATGCTCGGCATCGAGCGCGACGAAGGTGAACAAACCCTCGGTGACCTTGACCTCGGTTGCACCGAGATCGCGGTTGGCGATGACCTCGATCCTTACCCCCATCGACGTACGGCCCACACGCTCGACCTCGGCATAGACCGAGATCAGGTCGCGCAGGTGGATCGGAGCGATGAATTTCATCGCCTCGATCGCCACCGTTGCGACCGGGCCGTTCGCCCGCCGCGACGCGGTGATTCCGGCGGCGATATCCATTTGGCTCAGCACCCAGCCGCCGAAGATATGGCCGTTGGCGTTGATGTCGCTCGGCCCAGGGATGACCCTCAGGACCGGCATTCGCTCGTGGTCGGTCATTCGTCGTCACTTTCCTTGTGGATGTGCGGGGCCGCGGCGTCGTCGTAGCCGCTCGACGAGCTCAGGAAGACCAGAGCCATCAGGCCGGTCCCGAGCAGCACCGTCAGCCCTACCCCCAGCGCGGTCGCAATCAGCATGTGGACGTGGATCGTCGGATCGCCTCGAGCGACGATCACCACCGCCACAGCTGCGATCACGATCGCGAGCAATGCGAGCAGCCGAAAGATGCCCAGGAAGCGGCTGATCAGCCCATGCGTCGGGGCCGGGACGGGGTCGGGACGGGGATTCCCTTCGGGCACGGCTTCCCTTTGGCCGCCCGAAGTGGGACTATCAAGGCGAGAAGCAGCGAGTCACGGGGAGATAGTGATGACCATCGCAGCAGTGCTTCGTACCAAGGGGAGCGAAGTCGAGACGATCGGCGCGAACGAGCGCCTGGCCGATGCGGTTGCCCGGCTCGGGGAGCGGCGGATCGGCGCCTTGCCAGTCGTCGACGGCGAGCAGATCGCCGGGATCATCTCCGAGCGCGACATCATTTATTGCCTCCGCGATCATGGCGCCGAAGTGCTCGATTGGCCGGTGGGGCGGGTCATGAGCTCGCCAGTGGTCACCGTCACGCCCGACAGCGAAGTGCTGTCCGCTTTGGCACTGATGACCCAGCGGCGGATTCGTCATTTGCCGGTCGCAGACGGTGGGCGGCTGCGCGGGATTGTGTCGATCGGCGACTTGGTGAAGCATCGGATGGAGCGCATCGAGGCCGAGGCCGAAGCCATGCGCGAATATATCCAAAGCGCCTGATAGCGCCGTAGATTCAACGGTTTGCGGCCTTGAACCGGGCCAGCGAATTCCTATCTCGAACGGAGTGCCGGCGGTGCGCTGAGGCGTGCGGGCGGCGAACTGCAACAATATTGCAAAAAACGCGGTTGACGCCTGGGGGACCTCCCCATATATGGCGGCTTCAGCAGCGGAACCGGCCTGGAAGCAGGTCGGTGTCGTTTCGCGTCTCTTCTTAGTCGGTACAACCGATGCCCGGAACATTCGAACCGGGAGAGGATGCGCGTCGGCTCTTTGACATTGTCGGTTTAGATGAAGGGACATGTGGGCGGCGGCCCGGTCACCGATAGCCTCTGGGTATCGGCGGATCGGTCAAATTTATGCCGTTCCATTTG